>SL_7KL_010_BRINEDRAFT_10000243_pt1 | contig 25039 bp, 20 predicted proteins | sample SodLak_010_BRINE_FD_10663 | JGI IMG/M metagenome (IMG submission 10663)
CTAANATTTATATGCTCGTCCAAAAGCAATGCAAAATCTCTTCTTACTGCAGGATATTTTGGTATTTCTTGAAAAGTAAATTGATTAGTTTTTGAAGCTTCTAGCATTTCATCCCAATTAAAATCAGCAAAAAATACTTCTTGCTCAATGTCAAATTTCTTTAAAATTGATTTTTGAACAGTTCCAAAACTTAGAAGCTGTTTTTCCTGATGAAAAAGAGAAATAGCTTCGCTAAACACACTAGACCTAGCGGTTTTTAGTTGTGTAGAATGAATACCAAGCCGAATTAAAATACTTTCTACAACACCCTTAAAATAAAAAAAATCGGTTTTTTCTAACGTATTTGTCCAGGACTCTGGATGTTTTTTTCCAGTAATAAAAATGGCTAAGTGTTTCGGTTCTTCATACTTTTCGCCAAATTTATGATAGGTTTTTCCAAACTCAAAAAACTTTAAGTCTTCGTTTTTTCTGTTGATATTGTATGCTAAACTTTCTAGGCCTGAAAACAGCATGCTTTGTCTCATCACCGCTAAATCTTGACTGAGTGGATTTAGCATTTCTACTTGATTTTCTGCACTAATTGTATTAGAAAAATCAGTGTATTTAGCAGTGGTTAAAGAATTAGACATTATTTCTGAAAATCCTTTGCCTACCAATTGTTGTGCGGTAATTTGCTGTATTCTATGATCATCAAATTTATTACTTAGCGAAACAGAAACATTAAACTTTTCATTTAATGGAACATTGTTGTAGCCATAAACTCTTAAAATCTCTTCAATCACATCAACTTCTCGCTGTACATCAACACGGTAAGCAGGAATGGTTAAGCCTAAACCGCTTTCAGTAACATTATTTACCTTAATCTCTAAGGAGGATAAAATGTTTTTGATGACATTAGTGTCTATTTCGTGACCAATTAAATCATTGATTTTTTTGAAACTTAAAAAAACCTGAAAATCTTCAATTTTTTTTGGGTATAAATCGTCAATGTCACTGCTCACTTTTCCGCCAGCAATTTCCTGAATTAAAATAACAGCTCTTTTTAGGGCATATTCAGTAATGTTTGGGTCGATTCCTCGCTCAAACCTAAATGAGGCATCGGTATTTAAACCATGTCTTTTGGCAGTTTTTCTCACACTTACTGGATCAAAATATGCACTTTCCAAAAATATAGAGCTTGTGTGTTCAGTAACTCCAGAATCCAATCCACCAAAAACACCAGCAATGCAAAGTGGTTTTTCTTCATCGCAAATCATTAAATCTTCTTCGTGAAGTTCACGTTTTACTTCATCCAGAGTGGTGAATTTTGTTCCTTTTTTTAGGGTTTGAACAATAATTTTATTTCCCCTTATTTTATCTGCATCAAAGGCGTGAAGTGGTTGACCCAATTCATGTAATACGTAATTTGTTGCATCAACAATATTGTTAATTGGTTTTAGACCAATTGCTTTTAATCTGTTTTGAAGCCAATTAGGCGAGGCTTTTACGTTAACTCCAGAAATAGTCACTCCAGCATACCTAGGCGCTAATTTGCTGTCTTTTACTTCTATGGCTATTTTTCTACTTCTCTCTTCTACATGAAAATTGCTTATGGCTGGGGTATTAAGAGGTGTGTTTTTATCCAATTGAATTAATCCAGCACGCAAATCTCTTGCTACTCCCCAATGGCTCATAGCATCGGCGCGGTTTGGGGTTAGTCCAATTTCAAAAACTTGATCAATTTCAACCTCAAAAATATTTTTTAGCGGAGTTCCGGGTTGTAAATCTTCAGCTAAAACCATAATGCCGTCATGACTTTCCCCTAAGCCTAATTCGTCTTCGGCACAAATCATACCATGGCTGGCTTCACCTCTTATCTTTCCTTTCTTTATTTTCCAAGCTTCGCCTTTTTCATCATAAAGTGTTGTGCCAACAGTAGCAACAGGAACCTTTTGTCCTTCTGCTACATTGGGCGCACCACATACAATCTGAAGCTCTTCGCCCTCACCAATATCTACTTTTGTAAGTTTTAGCTTGTCGGCATTTGGATGTTTTTTACATTCAGTCACATGACCTACAACAATGCCTTCAAGTCCTCCTTTTACAGATTCAAAATTCTCCACACCTTCTACTTCGAGACCTAAATCGGTCAGTAGTGCATCAATTTCATTTGTGCTTAAATCGGTATTGATAAACTGTTTTAACCAGTTGTAAGATATTTTCATAAGTTCTTGTAAAATATGTGGCAAATATATAAAACCAAATCAAAAACTAAGTTGGATTCAGGGGTTTTATGTGGTTCAATTTATAGCTCACTTTAGACACTTAATTAAGCTAGTTTTAAAATCTCAATTTTAAATCAGATTATGAAAAGAATTTATAGTTATTCAGTATAATACCTTTACTTTTGTGCGGGATTGGTTGTAGGCATCGGATTTTAATTTCAATTAAATGCTTCCCCTTGTTGATTTGCTTAACTTAGACACCTAACTATTGTATTATTGATTCATGAGAGTGAGATTTTTTTCTTTCTTCTTTATTTGCTTTAATTTCATCGCTTTTTCTCAAGAAGTGTATGTTGCTGATTTAGGAAATAATAGCCCTATAGAAGGAGTGCAAATTTCTACTTCATCTGGTAATACTTTAACAACCAATGCTGAAGGAAAGATAAATTTGAGCTCCTTGAAAGGTCAAGACGAAATACAGTTTAGTCATCCTAACTTCCAATCTTTAAAAACAAGTTATTCAGGTTTAGTCCAATCTGATTTTAAAATCTACTTGATTTCCAAGAATATAGCATTGGATGATGTGGTGATATCTGGTTCGCGATGGCGACAAGCATCCAATAAAATTCCAGCGAAAGTAACAAGTATTTCAGCAAAGGAAGTCCAACTTTACATGCCTCAAAATGCGGCAGACTTGCTTGAAACTTCTGGAAAAGTTTTTGTTCAGAAAAGTCAGCAGGGGGGAGGTAGTCCAATGATCAGAGGTTTTGCGGCTAATCGTTTGCTTTACAGTGTGGATGGTGTACGAATGAACACTGCTATTTTTAGAGGCGGAAATATACAGAATGTAATTAATCTGGATCCTTTTGTAATGGAGAGCACAGAAGTTTTGTTTGGTGCCAATTCTGTGATTTATGGAAGTGACGCCATGGGAGGGGTGATGAGCTTTCAAAGTTTACAACCTGAGTTATCTCTAAGTGACGAAATTAAAGTGAAAGGGAATGCAGTTGTTAGACATTCTACCGCTAACTCTGAAAAGACAGGTCATTTTAATGTTCGTGTTGGAGCCAAAAAATGGGCTTTTGTAAGTAGTTTTAGTCGTTGGGAATTTGATGATTTAATACAAGGTAGAAGCGGACCAAAAGATTATTTAAAAACTCATCACGTAAAACGAATAGACGGAGCGGATGTTGTAGTTGAACAAGACAATCCTAGAAAACAAGTACCCTCCGCTTATTCGCAATTCAATACACTCCAAAAAATAAGGTTTAAACCGAATGAAAAATGGGATTTTCAATATGCTTTTCATTTTTCAGAGACTTCCTCATTTGGGAGGTATGACCGACATAACAGATTAAGAAATGGGCTTCCTCAATATGCACAATGGGATTATGGTCCGCAACAGTGGATGATGAATCATTTAAGTTTTTCCTATAAAAACGAAGCCTTGTTTTTTGACCAAATGAATTTTAGTCTAGCTCAACAATCCTTTGAAGAAAGTAGAATTATTAGATTGCTTAACTCAGACACGCAAAGACAACAAGTTGAAAATCTAAACACCTATGCATTGAATATTGATTTTAAAAAGAAACTAGGAACCAAAAGCACACTTTATTACGGTACAGAATGGGTTACTAATTTGGTTGATTCTAAAGGTGAATTAACCGATATAAACTCAATGGAAACTGAAACAGGTCCAGCTCGATACCCTGAAGCTACATGGCAATCTGTAGGAATATATGCAAAAAATGAATATGTGTTTTCTAATCAATTATTGTTGTTAGCGGGCTTGCGCTTCAACCATTTTAGTATTGATGCAGATTTTTCTAACAACTTAGCTTTTTACCCACTTCCCTTTGACCATGCTCAAGTAAATGATGCTGCACTTACGGCAAGTATAGGAAGTGTTTACACGCCTTCAAACGATTGGATTTTGAAAGCCAATTTTGGTACAGCTTTTCGATCGCCTAACGTGGATGATTTAGGAAAAGTTTTTGATTCTGAACCCGGAGCAGTTACCGTTCCTAATCCAAATTTAGCTGCTGAATATGCTTATAATATTGATGTAATCTTAAGTAAAATTATAGGAAAGCATTTAAAAGTGGAGTTGGATGCTTATGCAACATTACTCAATAACGCAATGGTGCGGAGAGATTTTCAGTTGAATGGATTAGATAGTATATCGTTTGAAGGAACCCCTAGTAAAGTTCAAGCCATTCAAAATGCATCGAAAGCTAAAATTTACGGTTTTCAACTAGGTATGGAACTTAAAGTCTTAAAGAATTTAATTTTTACATCCGATTTAAATTATCAGATTGGTCGTGAAGAGATGGAAGATGGAAGCACAAGTCCTTCTCGTCATGCACCTCCTTTTTTTGGAGTAAATCGCTTACAGTATAGAAATGGTAAGTGGACGGTCGAGCTCAATACTTTTTTTCAGGGAGAAATGAGTTTTGAAAACCTTGCTTTAGAAGAGCGTTTAAAGGATGAGATTTATGCCAAAGATGCTAATGGGAATAATTTTTCTCCCGCCTGGTACACACTCAACCTAAAATCATTGTATGCGTTTTCTACTTCCTTATCTGTAAGTTTTGGTGTAGAAAACATGACCAATCAACGCTACAGGCCTTATAGTTCAGGTATATCTGGGGCAGGTTTAAACTTTGTTACTCAATTAATTATTAAGCTTTAATTTATTAAATTGATTTTAAAGTGTTAGAGTAAGCTTACATATTCTATAAATGAGATTCTTGTATAAAAAAAATAAACCTTAGCTAAGGCTATGCTTGATTTTTTTACCTAATCAAATCAAAATATATTTCAATTTATTTTATTTTGATTTCATTTAAGTTCAATTGGTATTGTATTTTCTTTTTGTAGTGAAACGCTAACGTGCAAAGCTTCTACATACAGAAGAATGTTAAAGTGTTGCACCTGCCCGACATGCTTAAGGTGGACAGGCTTGTCTGATATACCCTAGGTAGTCAGGTCTGACCTTTAAAAACAATATATATACAGATGAAATAGAAAGAGAATTTGTATTTACAGATGGAAATGGGGTTTTTATTGCTGTTATTTCAAACGAAAAGTAGTATTGACTCAGTTTAGACAAGTTTGACGCTTAAATAAGTTGAAAATTTTCAAAAGAATTATTTTAATGAACTGTTTTGCCGCTGTTTATGGGGAGCAAGCTGAAATCAAGGCAAGAACAGTTTAACAAAGTAAATAAAACTTTACTTAATAAATTTTAACTAAGGCTTTTGGTTAATAAGTCTAAAGCCTAGCCCCGGTAGAAGTGGATATCTTTTTGTGTTTAGAATTAGAGCACAACTAGTAAAAAAGCGACCTTAGAAGCTCTTTTTACACAGATTGTGATCTTTTTCTAAAAGCAAAAAATAGAAACGGATAACGGGTTCTTGGCTCCTTTAAATAAATACAGATTTGTAAAAGTATTCACATTTTTTTTGTTTTTGATTGTTGGGTATAGTTTATCTTTATGCTATAATTTAGATGAATGAAAGAGAGTTTATACAATTACAGAAAATCTTATGAAAAGGGGGCGCTAACTTTAGAAAATTTAGATGTAAACCCTATGCAACAGTTTAGGAAGTGGTTTCATGAAGTGGATGAAAGCGAAAGCATAGATGAAGCTAATGCTTTTACATTGAGCACCATTGGTGAGGATGGTTTCCCTAAATCTAGAGTAGTTTTATTGAAGTCTTATAATGAAAATGGCTTTGTTTTTTATACAAATTTTGAAAGTGAAAAAGGAAGGAGTATAGCACTGAATAACAAAGTGTGTTGTTCTTTTTTTTGGCCAGCGGCAGAACGGCAAGTAATTATTAAGGGTACTGCTGAAAAATTACCTGCTACAGTTTCTGATGCTTACTTTTCTTCAAGACCACGTGGAAGCCAATTAGGAGCTATGGTTTCACATCAAAGCGAAGTGATAAAAGATCGTTCTGTTTTGGAAAATCAACTAAAAACGCTAGAAGAAAAATACGAGGGAAGAGAATTAGAGCGTCCTGATTATTGGGGCGGATTTTTAGTGCGGCCAACTAGCATTGAGTTTTGGCAAGGAAGACCCAACCGTTTACATGATAGATTTCGATTTTTGTTGGAAGACTACGATTGGAAAATTGAACGTTTGGCGCCTTAAAACTAGATTTTTGCTCTCAACTACAAAAGTGTTTAAAACAAAACTATGAAAGAACTTATTTTAATTAGACATGGAAAATCTTCTTGGAACAATGATTTAAAAGATCATGACCGTCCGTTGAAGAAAAGAGCTTATAAAGATGCTAATATTGTAGCTGTAGAGTTGCTTAAAAAGGCTAATCATTCAAATTATTTAATGAAGAGTTCTACTGCAGTTAGAGCAAAAACAACGGCAAGGCTTTTTCAAGATTTGCTTAAAATAGATGCTTCAAATCTAAGTTTTGAGAAAAATTTGTATAATTTTGATATGTTTGATGTTTTAAACTTCCTAAAACACATACCTTCTTCTGTACAACAACTAATTTTAGTGGGGCATAACCCTGCTTTTTCTGAGGTGGCAAACTTTTTAGGAGACAAATATTTTACCTACTTGCCTACTTCTGGAGTGGTAAAAATTAAATTAAACACAGAAAACTGGTTAGATTTGCAACGAGGCACCACAGAATTTTTTATTTTTCCGAAAGATTATAGATAAATGAATCAAAAAAAATATACCAACCGAGAATTAAGCTGGCTTCAATTTAATGCGCGTGTGCTTCAAGAAGCGGCAGACACAAATGTTCCGTTGATTGAAAGACTAAGGTTTCTAGGTATTTTTTCAAATAATTTAGATGAATTTTTTAGAGTTAGGTATGCCGCTATTAAACGAGCAAAGCATAGTGATGAGGTGTCTAAAAAAAAATTAGGAGGCTTAAGTGCTAAACGATTATTAACAGAAATCACCCAGATTGTAATTAAGCAGCAAGCTGATAGTTTAGAAATTTTAGCTGAGATACAATCTGAATTAGAACACCATAATATTTTTATTATTGATGAAAATCAAGTAAAGCCTAACCAAATAGAGTTTATTAAAGATTTTTTTCTTCAAAAGGTGAGTCCGGCACTTGTTACAATTATGCTTAATGATTTAAGTGAAGTGCCTAAATTAAAAGATTCGGCGGCTTATTTAGCGGTTAAATTAATTGATCAATCTACTAAAAAAAGAAAAACACGCTACATACTTATTGAAATACCCAGTAATGTTGAGCGTTTTATTGTTTTGCCTCAAGATGAAGACAAGAAGTATGTGATGCTCATTGATGATTTAATTCGATATAATTTAGATACGCTTTTCAATATTTTTGATTATAAAGATTTAAGTGCGCACATGATTAAAATTACCCGTGATGCGCAATTGGATTTAGAAGGCGATTTTAACAAAAGCTATATTGAAAAAATTATTGATGGTGTAAAAGACCGTGTAGATGGCGACCCGGTAAGATTTGTATATGACCAAAATATTGATCAGGATACTCTTGATTTTTTGTTAGAAAAAATGCAAATTGATGATGCTGATAGTATAATTCCTGGAGGGCGTTATCACAACCGTAGAGATTACATGAAGTTTCCTGATTTAGGAGCCAAACATTTGCTTTATGATAAAATTCAGCCTTTACCTATCAACGGATTGAAATTACACGGGAGTCTTTTTAAGCACATACGTGAAAAAGATTACCTACTTTATGCACCTTATCACACCTTTTCTTACGTTGTTAAATTTTTACGAGAAGCGGCTTTAGACCCAAAAGTTAAGTTTATTGGGATTACAATTTACCGCTTAGCTGAAGTTTCTCACATTGCTAGTTCACTAATTAATGCAGCCAAAAATGGCAAAAAAGTAATGGTTTCAATTGAGTTGCAAGCACGTTTTGATGAAGCCAATAATATAAAATACGCAGAACGAATGCAACGAGAAGGAATACAATTGGTTTTTGGTGTAACTGGACTTAAAGTTCATGCTAAAGCTTGTTATGTTGAACGAGTTGAAGATGACGAAAAAGTAAAAAGATATGGATTTATAAGCACAGGAAACTTTAATGAAAATACAGCTAAAATATACACAGACTATACACTTTTTACCTCTAATTCTTCAATATTAAAGGACATTAAAAAAGTGTTTGATTTTTTTGAAGTGAATTATAAAATTAAAAAGTACAAGCATTTAATTGTAAGTCCGCATTATACAAGAGAACGTTTTGAAGAACTTATTGACCGAGAAATTGAAAATAAAAAACAAGGCTTACCTGCAGGTTTGAAATTTAAAATGAACTCACTTTCAGACTATCAAATGATAGATAAACTGTATGAGGCAAGTCAGATGGGTGTAAAAATTCAACTAATTGTTCGTGGGATTTGCTGTTTAAAACCTGGAATAAAAGATTTGAGCGAAAATATTGAAGCTATTAGTGTGGTAGATAAGTTTTTAGAACATCCTAGACTTTATATTTTTGAAAATGCAGGTAGCCCTAAGTATTATATTTCTTCAGCGGATTTAATGACTAGAAACTTAGACCACCGAGTAGAAATTTCTTGTCCAATTTATGACAAAGATATTCAGCAAGAATTAAAAGATACTTTTGAAATTTGCTGGAATGAAAATGTTAAAGCACGTTTATTTACTCTAAATAAAGTAAATAAATACAAGAAAAAAGAAGCTGAAGAAGTGAGGAGTCAATTTGCTACCTATCAATATTATTTAGCTAAATTACAAACTACTAAAGCTTAAAATTCATTATGTTAGAGATCCATAAATTTGGTGCAATAGACATCGGCTCAAATGCAGTTCGACTTTTAATCTCAACGGTTACTGAGCCTCTGGGGAAACCAACTAGTTTTAAAAAAACTTCACTAATTCGTATTCCCATACGTTTAGGAGCAGACGTATTTACTAATGGAAAAATTTCAGCAGAAAATTATAATCGTATGTTAGAAGCAATGCAAGCTTATAAGCATTTAATTAACTTACATAAAGTAAGTAAATTTAGAGCCTGTGCTACTTCGGCTATGCGTGATGCCACAAATGGGGATTTACTAAAGGATGATATTTTCCAAAAAACGGGTATTGATATTGAAATAATTAATGGTAAAGATGAAGCGGCTATAATTGCAGCTACTGATTTGCACAGTTTAATTAATGACGAGTCAACCTACCTTTATGTAGATGTAGGCGGAGGAAGTACAGAGTTAACCGTTTATTCTAAAGGGCAAACGGTAGCCTCTAAATCTTTTCAGATAGGTACGGTTAGGTTACTTAATAACTTGGTTCAAGAATCTGATTGGACAGAATTTAAGTCTTGGATAACTACAAGGTTAGCAGGATTTACCAAGGTGAATTTAATTGGTTCTGGGGGAAATATCAATAATATTTTTAAAAATAGTGGAAAAAAAGCGGGTAAACCACTTTCCTACTTTTATTTGAGCTCTTATTATCAATTACTCAATTCATTGACTTATGATGAAAGAATAGCTCAACTACAACTAAATGAAGATCGTGCAGATGTAATTATTCCAGCAACTAAAATTTATTTAACAGCTATGAAGCACAGTAAAGCCAAATCTGTTTATGTACCAAAAATTGGATTGGTTGATGGAATTATCAAATCAATTTATAACGAGATGAAATCACTTAATTAATGGAATTTAGTAATTTACAAGTTAACCTAGATGAGATTCCAGACTTTAAGTCGGTTGTACTACAACCTATTTCTAATAAATACAAATCTGTACTTTGGATAAGTTGGTTAATTCCATTTCTTATAGTTATGCTTATTCCTGGAGCTGTTTTTTATTTCCTTTCATTTCCTTTGTTATATTTGTTAGGCATTTATACTGTATTGATTATTGTTTTTTTATTCTCTGCTATCGAAATTCATAAGGGTTTTCCTAGAAGAAAGTTTGGGGTACGTGAGCTTGATATTATTCATCAAAAAGGTTTTTTTGTATTCACAGAGACTGTTGTTCCTTTTAAGCGTGTACAGCATGTAGAAATCAAACAAGGGCCACTGCTTCGAGTTTTTAACCTGTATGCGCTAAAATTATATACTGCTGGGGCTTCAACTGGCGATTTGGTGATTAATGGAATTTCTATTGAAACTGCACAAAAGTTAAAAACTAAAATTCTTCAAATTGCTGAAAATGAAGAAATCATCACAGATAAAAATCAATCAAGCCAAGATTTAAAGCAAGTAGAAGAAGAAAAATCTAACTCAGATATTAGCAATGGGTAAATATGATTTTTCAGAACCGCAACTTCAAGATTTTAGGGGGATATTTATTATTTTCTTTGCTGATGTTATTAGGAAAATACGGAGATACTTTTTTGCTATTTTTATTCCGCTTTTAAATGAAAATTTTAGGACTTTTGTTTTTAATTATTTCATTTTAGCCATTGCTGTATTAGTACTTTTAACTTTTGGATATGCTTATTTGTTGTTTAAACATTTTAAATTTCAAATTAAAGGTCATTCTTTTCAGCTTAATCAAGGGGTAATTAAAAGGAGTAATGTAGAAATTCCCTTTGAACGAATACAAAACATAAATCTTGAACAAAATATTTTTCAACGTGTATTAAATGTAGTTGGTTTTCAGGTAGAAACAGCTGGTGAAGGAAATGCAGAAATTAATATAAAAGCATTAAGACGAGAAGTAGCTGTTGATTTAAAAAACCAGTTACTTGAGGAGGTTAAGCAAGTAAAACCCAATATTGATTTAGACTCAATCACTAAAGCAGAACCTTCAAGTTATTCAACTGAATCTTTACCTTCTAAAGCAAATAAATTAATGGAGTTAGATTTTTTTTCTTTATTTAAGGTAGGGATTAGTTCTAATTTTTTAAAGGGTTTAAGTTTATTATTACTTTTTATTAGCACACTTTTCAACTTTATATTTGATATACTTTCGCATTTTTTGGCTATTGATTTTGAGGAAGATTTTTTTAACCGAATACCAGAAACGCTAACTTTTGTTTTTGTTTTTATTCTTTTTATGCTTTTTCTTGGTTTTTTAATTACAGTTTTATCTGTCATGGTAAAATATTTTGGACTTCGTGTACTAAGGATTAAAGATAATTTTGAGGTAGAATATGGTCTCATTAAGCGCATTAATCAAGTAATTAAAAAAAGCAAAACACAAGTAGTTGAAATTGATACCAATCCAATAAAAAAGTGGCTAAATATTAATAGTTTGTTTGTGAGCCAAGCTTCTTCAGTGCAATTAAGTGACGCTCAAAAAATTGGCTTGGTAGGAATAAATAGTAGTCAAATAAATACCTTTTTTGAAGCTATTTTTGATTTATCAATACAACAAAGTTTTGTTTATCTTCAAAGTAGTTATAGGTATATGATTCGACTTTTTTTGCGGCAATCTGTGGTTTTTGGGATAGCCTTTTTAGTTGGTTATCAATTTTTAGGATTAGCACAAACAAGTTTTATTGGCCTACTTATTATTTTGATTTTATGTTTGGTTAATTTTTTAGCTTACAAGAAATCTTATGTTAGTGTAAGTAGAGATTTAATTAAAATAGGAGGAGGGAGTATAAATACAAATACTAAATATTTGGCTTTGCATAAAGTACAATCTATCTATTTGAAGCGTAATATTTTTCAGCAATTTAATAATCATGCAGATTTAGTAATCTATACTGCGTCAGGAAGAGAAGAAATTAATTATTTGCCTTACAGTGAAGCACTAAAATTTCAAAATTTTATACTTTATCATTTGGAAAGAAGCAACGAATCTTGGATTTAATATTTTTATTTTAGTAATTTAAACTTTGTTTTTTTTAAGGAGCATAAGATTTATTTCGTCTGTAATCAAGTCTCCTAAATATTTTTCTGCTAATTCAATATATTTAATTTTTGCATCTTTTGGACTCAAGCCTCTTATTTGAAATAGTGCATTTGCTTTAAATGCGTTCACTAATTCCTCTCCATTTTCAGGTTGATGAATAACTTTAAGACTACTTTGGTCGTTTGCATGCTTGTAATAAGCGTAGAAATAGAGCAATGTATCTTGTTTAAATTGTATAGAAGTTTTGCTAACTTTTTTAAAAGCTATTTTAAATAACTGCTCTAATTCATCTTCAGATAATTTCTCTAAATTTCTCATCTGTTTTTTTATTAAATTAATTCTTGGATGTTAGCTTACTTTTAATGTAACTAATAATGTTTCTAAGATTTTGTAAGTTATTTTTTCGAAATAATTGTTTCGCCTCCTCTTGTTTTTTGATTAATTTCTACTTTAATTTTTGCATCTAGTGGCAAGAAAAGATCGACTCTTGATCCAAATTTTATAAATCCACTATCATTTCCTTGAGTCACTAACTGCCCTTCGGCTGCATAGTTAACAATTCGTTTAGCAACTGCACCAGCTATTTGTCTATATAGTATTTCACCGTATTTTTTTGTATTTATTACCACTGTAGTTCTTTCGTTTTCTTCAGACGATTTGGGATGCCAGGCTACTAAAAATTTACCCGGATGATATTTGCTATAAGTTATATTTCCGCTTAACGGATATCTTGTAACGTGAACATTAATAGGAGACATGAAGATAGAAACTTGTAAACGTTTGTCTTTAAAATATTCATTTTCTTCTACCTCTTCAATAGCTACTACTTTTCCATCTACAGGAGAAACGACATAATCATCGCTGGCTTCAATTCCTCTTTTTGGATTTCTGAAAAATTGAGCAATTAAAAAAAACATGATTAAACTCAAGCCAAACACAATATATATCAAGATTGTATTTGTTATAAAGTAGTTAGCAATAAGGTTGACTCCTAAAAGGAGGAGTAGAGATATTGATAGGATTTTTGTACCTTCTTTATGAAACATAGCTTAAAATTATTAAAAATGCATATACAAATGTAATGGAAAAAATTGTACTATCCATCCGGTCAAAGATTCCTCCATGTCCTGGAATGATACTTCCGCTGTCTTTTACTTGTGCAATTCGTTTAAATTTTGATTGTACTAAATCGCCTATAGTGCCGAAAACACTAACTAAAATAGCCATACCAACCCAAGTTTGCCAATTTAAAACACGAGTAAAATTAAAAAATAAAAAACCTGCTAAAACGCACATTAAGGCACCACCAAAAAAGCCTTCAATTGTTTTTTTAGGCGATATACGTTCAAATAGTTTGTTTTTCCCGAAGTTTTTTCCAAATATATAGGCAAATGAGTCATTGCACCATACTAATAAGAAAAACCCAATTAAAATTAAAGGTTCAGGCTCACCAAGAAGCGTACTTTTGTTAGAAAAATCAGGTAAGTTGGCTAATAATACAAAGGCAGGGATAATATAAAAATTAATTACTAAATGCTTATTAACATTAATTGAACTTTTTTTGTTAGAAAATAAATTGTTAATTAATATTACACCAACTACTATAAACAAAGGAATTAAAAATATAAAATACTCCTGAATAACTGAGGTTGTTAAATTAAGTAGTATTAATGCTAATAGAAGTAGGTAACTAATTAATGTCTTGTAATTAAGTAATTTTTGAACCTCGTAAAGACAGACCATTCCAAAGAAGAGAAAAACTGTATGTAATGCTTCCTTACCTAAAAGTGCTGATGCTATAATTAAAAAAATATATATAAGCCCAGTGATGGATCGTTTAATGAGTTCCTTCATATTACAAATCTTCTAATAGAAGCAAATATAAATTTTTACATGGACTTCCATAAGTCATAAAATCTTCCTGTCCACTTTTTTGGGTTTTAAAGTTTTTGAGTGTTGTAATGTTTGAAGGTATTCGTTTTTTGTTTTTTTGTTTAATTAATTGTAAACCTTCGCCAATGGTTTCCAATAGTTGGCTAGTTGTAGCTAAAATAATAAAGTTGTAAGGTAGTTCGTTGAGTTTTCTCTCTCCAATTTGGTTTGAAGTTACTAATAGCGCACCCGTATTAGCAATCAAGTATTCACAAGTGGAAATGAAATATATTGCATTTTCAGAGTTTTCTATTAGGCTATCTGCAATTTTAAATCTATTTTGGAGTTGTTTGTTGTGGCAATAGATTTCAGCGTCTATCCAATTATTTTCGTTTAAAATTTCTTGATAAGATTGTTGCAATTCTTCTTCATTTTCACAATACAAGAATTTCCCACCGTTTTCAGTAAATTTCTTTGTGAACATCTCATCAATAGGTATTTTTTGTTCTGGTGTGAATTTACTTAAATCAGGATCTTTATTGGTTTTACCAGTATCTTTATTCTCAGATTTACCAAAAAGACGTTTTAAAAAATTCATTTATCGTAAAAGGGTTTTTGTATTCAAAAATAGTAAATTATAATTAATGAAATATCTAAATACAGGAAAATACTTAAAAAAAACAGTTTTCGTTCAAAATCTAAACATATTGAAAAGCTAAATATTCTTATGTAACACCTTTTGTTTTCATCAATACCAATTTGTCAGTAGTTTCTTTAATGGTTAAATTAAAGATGAAGTGGAAGTGTGTAGAGCCTATTCATTTGCTTTGTCTTTAATTAACACCAGCACTCTAAAATGTAAAATGCCGTATTTGGCTTTCTAGACTTTATAGAGCTCAATCTTAGAAGTGAATTTTAAATAAAACTAGTTTTTAAAAAATAAATTTGTATAGCTTGAAAAAAAATGGAGTTCAAATTCACTTTTTATAAGTTAGAAATTTAAACTCCATTTACTTTCAAGAAAGCGGACTAGTCTTTTGATGTATTATTTATGTCCTTATTGTTTTTGGATGATGTTTTATCATCATCTTTAGAGGAATCTGGATTTAAATCTTCTGTCTTCTGTTCGTTAACATTGGCATCATTTGCTACTCTTTCTTTTTCTTCTTTTTTGTCTTTAGCTTTCTTTTTATTATCAACCATTTCTTTCTTCTTAAATGGTCTTTTGCCAAATATTTTTTCCATGTCGTCTTTAAAGATTACTTCCTTTTCAAGAAGTATATCAGCCAGTTGTGTTAGCTTGTCTTTATTCTCTTCAAGAAGTTGAATTGCACGGTTATATTGCTCTTCAATTATTTTAGAAATTTCTTGATCAATAAGTTCAGAAGTCTTTTCACTATACGGCTTAGTGAAATTTGGTTCTTGACCTTGAGAGTCATAATAAGTTAAATTTCCTACTTTGTCATTCAATCCGTAAATAGTAACCATTGCTTTGGCTTGTTTAGTTACCTTTTCTAAATCGCTCAATGCACCCGTTGATATTTTATTAAAAATAACCTTTTCAGCAGCTCTTCCTCCCATTGTAGCACACATTTCGTCAAGCATTTGTTCTGTTCTCACAATTAATCTTTCTTCAGGGAGATACCATGCTGCGCCTAATGATTGACCTCTAGGAACAATAGTTACTTTTACCAATGGTGCCGCGTGTTCTAATAACCAGCTAACCGTTGCATGACCCGCTTCATGAAAAGCAATAGCTTTCTTTTCATCTATGGTCATTATCTTATTTTTCTTTTCCAAACCACCAATAATACGGTCAACAGCATCTAAAAAGTCTTGTTTTCCTACTGCTTTATGATCATTTCTGGCGGCAATTAAAGCAGCTTCATTACAAACATTGGCAATATCTGCACCAGAAAAACCAGGAGTTTGTTTGGCTAAGAAATCGGTATCAAGTTCATCGTCAATTTTCTTTAAGGGTTTAAGGTGAACTTCAAAAATTTCTTTTCTTTCATTTAAGTCTGGTAAGTCAACATAAATTTGACGGTCAAACCTACCTGCTCTAACCAAAGCTTTATCAAGTACGTCTGCTCGGTTGGTTGCAGCAAGAACAATGACGTTAGTTTTACTTCCAAAACCATCCATTTCGGTTAAAAGTTGATTTAAAGTATTTTCACGTTCATCGTTTGAACCAGAGAAATTATTTTTCCCTCGAGCTCTACCAATAGCGTCAATTTCATCTATAAAAATAATTGAAGGTGATTTGTCTTTGGCTTGTTTAAATAAGTCTCTCACTCTAGAAGCACCAACACCAACAAACATTTCAACAAAATCTGATCCAGAAAGAGAAAAGAAAGGAACTCCAGCTTCTCCAGCAACAGCTTTTGCTAGAAGTGTTTTTCCTGTACCAGGAGGCCCAACTAAAATTGCTCCTTTAGGTATTTTACCTCCTAGATTAGTATATTTGTCAGGTTTTTTCAAGAAGTCAACAATTTCTTGAACTTCATCTTTAGCACCTTCTAAGCCAGCTACATCCTTAAAGGATGTTTTTACATCTGTCTTTTCATCAAACAATTTGGCTTTTGACTTGCCGATATTAAACAGTTGACCTCCAGCGCCTCCGCCAGCACCTCCAGACATTCTTTTCATAATAAATATCCAAATTCCAATTATCAGAACAAATGGAAGCAAACCAATTAAAATATCTCCCCAGACATTAGTTCTAGTGTCAAAAGAAACCTTGGTGTCAAGATTATTCTCTCTAATAGTAGTATTAACTTTGTTTTCAAAGTTTTGTAAGTCACCAAATTCAAATTCATAATGCGGTGTATTAGGTGACGGAAATACTTCGTTTTCTCTAACACGTTCATGTTGAGGTTGATCTTTTGCTTCTGGTGTTAAATACACTTCAGCAACTCGGTTATTTTTAATGATAACAACTCGTTCAATGTCACCGTTTTTTAAAAAACTCTCAAATTCACTTGGACTAGTTTCTTGAATTTTACTAAATCCACCTCCACCAAATAGTTGAACCGCCAGAAAAATAGCTATAATACCGATGTAAATCCACCAGGAATTAAATTTTGGTTTTTGAGGTCCATTAGGTCTTTTAGGTCTATTTTTAGAGTTTTTACTGGTATTTTTTTTATTTGAATTCATCTATAATGTGTTCAATTAGTAATTTGTAGGTATATTAGTAATCATAGCATCTCCCCATAATTCCTCAATAGCGTAATATTCTCTTACTTGCTTTTGGAAAACGTGAACTACTAGATTGATGTAATCCATAATAATCCATTCAGAGTTTTCTGTGCCTTCAACGCTAAAAGGTTTGTCTTGAAGTGCTTTACTTGCAGTTTTTTTTATAGAATTGGTAATGGCATCAACTTGGGTATTTGAACTACCACTGCAGATAATAAAGTAATCTGAAATAGTGTTTTCTAATTTTCTTAGGTCTAAAATTGTAATGTCCTCTCCTTTAACCTCTTCAATTCCCTTGATAACTTGGGTAATTAGTTGATCAGTATTATTTTTATTCAATGCTAGTTTTATTTATTAATTTTGTTGCAAAGTTATGTTTTTTTGTTGTATAATAGGGCTCCTTAACAAAAGATTTATCTTGTAAAACCAAGCAAATTGAAAATTATTAAAATATCAAAATGTGCATCAACAAATAATCAAATTAAGGATTATTTTCTTCACTTACCATCTAGTGATTCTCTTTGTTTAATTGCTGAAGAACAAACTCAAGGCAAAGGTCAATTGGGGTCACAATGGGTGTCTCGAGCTCATCAAAATTTGACTTTTTCCTTTTTGTTTCCTAATTTAAATTTGCCTATAGAAGAGTCGTTTAAAATAAATTTACTCACAACAATTAAACTACATGAAGTGTTTACGGATTTAGGTTTTTCAAAGCTTAAATTTAAGTGGCCTAATGACTTGATTTTAGCAGATAAAAAAATGGGCGGAATTTTAATTGAAAACATTTTGCAATCAAATCTAATTAAGCGAAGTGTAATAGGCATTGGTATAAATGTAAATCAAACAAGCTTTAATGAACTAACTAAAGCTACGTCTTTAAAAAGAGTTTACCATAAGGACTTTTCAACAGAAGATATCTTTCTCAAAATAACTCGTGAATTTGAAGATTTTGAATCTCATATTCATGAGGTAAAAATTAATGATCTAATATCTAGCTATCACAATTTATTATTTCGATTTAGAAAAACATCAATGTTTAATCTTAATGGAAAAGTTTTACCAGGCATTCTCCGCCAAGTCAAACCTAATGGAAGACTACAAATAGAATTTGAAGATCAGGTTTTGAAAGATTTTGATGTGAAAGAAATAAAGCTTATTTATTAGTTATTAAAAAAAAAGCAGGTTAATAGACCTGCTTTTTGCTTATAAAATGTAATTTAGTTTACCTATATTTATAACTTCTGAATATTTTCAGAAAGAGTATTGATAAATTTTTTAATTGGAGATTTAATCATCATGCTCATCATGGCATTAAATTCTCCTTCAAAAACAAGTTGAAATTTTGATGAACTAGCTTCAATTTTATGAATATTTGCAGTTAGAGTAAATGGTAACTTGTCACTTTTAGCACCTAAAACAATTTTTGAAAAATCAGATTTTTCTTTCAATTGTAACTTTAAAACAGGCATACCTTTCAATTGAAAAAGAAAACTTTCATTATCTAAAAGTTCAAATTTTTCAATGCTTTCAGGCATAATTTTCTCAAAGTTTTCTACACTTACTAAAAATTCAAAAATTTCTTTTTGGCTTTTACTAATTTCTACTTCTGGGCTTTCTAAACGCATGGTCTATTTTTATTTTTTGTCCCAATTGGCAGGATCTACTCGCCAATTTTTTAGGGTATTAAGTTCTTTGGTATTAAGATAATTAGTTTCAAACGCCTGTTGTATAAGATGTTCATAATCACTTAAGCTAACAAAATCAGTTTTAGATTCTTCTAAATTTTTCTCAGAAGTTGTAAAACCATAGGTAAAAATTGCAAACATACCTTTAATTCTTGCATTTGCTTCAGTTTTTAAAGCGTTTATGGCATTAATACTGCTTTTGCCAGTGCTAATTAAGTCTTCTACAACCACTACATTTTGATGTTGCTCAATGTGGCCTTCAATTTGATTTTTTCTACCATGTTTTTTGGGCTCTGGCCTTACGTAAACAAAGGGTAATCCTAAGACATCGGCAACCAATGCACCAATTCCTATGGCGCCAGTTGCTACACCAGCAATAACGTCTGGTTTGCCCCATTTTGCTTCAATGCCTTTAGCCATTTCATTGGCTACAAAATTTCTAATACTTGGGTAGGAAAGTATTATTCTATTGTCACAATAAATTGGAGACTTCCAGCCACTTGCCCACGTAAATGGGGTTTGAGGATTCAACTTTATTGCTTTAATTTGCAATAATAATTCGGCTGTCTTTTTGGCGGTTTGTTCATCTAAAATCATAATTGCAAATGTACAAAGTTTTTCTTAACGACATCCCTATCATCTTATCAACTCAGGAAAATTATGGTGAGGGCTATGTTAATATTCCTATCAAGAAAGTGAAAATCAAATCATTAATCAAAGATGTTAAAAAAGGTGAAATCTTTTATATTAACCTTTATCACAAAAAAGAAGAAAAACTACTAAAACACCTAAAAAAGAAATTGAAAACCATTTCTGCAGGTGGTGGTCTTGTTATTAATGAAGACAATAAAATTCTTTTCATTTTTAGAAACAATCGTTGGGATTTGCCAAAAGGTGGTAAAAAACGAAGAGAAACTATGGAAGAGTGTGCAGTACGCGAGGTGATGGAAGAAACAGGGGTTAACCAGGTGACAATCACTAAGTTTTTGACGGTTACTTATCATATAATGAAACGAAAAGGGAAATATAAATTAAAAGAAACTTTTTGGTTTGAAATGTCGTCAACCTGTAAAAATGAGCTGATGCCACAAATAGAGGAGGGAATTACAAAAGTGAAGTGGAAATCTCCAAAGAAAACACAAAAAGCTTTAACAAATACGTACGCCAATATTAAAGAACTATTTTCATTTTATCAAATTAATAAATCTTCATAATAGGATAGCTCATATATTCTTTTTCTTGAATTCCTGAAGCTTCATATATCCAATTTAGTTGGCGGTAGGAATCGTTTGCAAATTTTTTATCTGTTTTTTTTAATTCTTCAAATTTTCGCTTTAATTTTTGGTTGTTATTGAGTAATTCAAGAGCTTTATCTTCAAACACATAAGGAGAAAAACCTTCTTTTCTTTGCAAAACACTATCAAAAAAATTCCAATTAAAAAATGAGTCTATTGCTTCTGGTTCTAGTACTTCAATTAAGTACCTTAATCCTATTTGATTTGTGGGTATGATATAATCGCCTTTAGGGAGTTTCAGTTTCAACTCTTCTTCTTCGGTTTTTGTATTATAGTGAATATAATGCCCTTCATAAGGACTTTTTACGGTTTGATAATCTTTAATTTTAACCCTAACCACATTCATAAGCGTATCTTCTTTAATTTCGTTCATTTCAATTTGGTTCGCTTTTAGTCGATTAACAATTTTATTCCATTGCTTAGGGATTATATAAAATAATGGAATTTTAACTGCTTTTGAAGGCTCATAATTATTGTAATATGCAACCTGAAAATCTTTTGGCTGATGTGTATCATATTTCAATCGTTTTAACCCTGTTACAGGACTTTTTTCGTAACTGTGGTGAAATCCTTTAAAATTAAATGAAGTAATTTGACTTGAATCTAACTTCCATTGAATAGGATAATATGTTTTTGTTGCCCAATGCGCTTTCTGTGCTTTCCTTTTTTGTTTTACCTCTTCGTAGTTTATATCTAAATATTCTATACTAGCTAAAAGTGTTTCATAAGTAACCTTCACGCGTTGTTCATAGTCTTTTAGCATATGCGTTTCAATCATAAAGCTAATGTTATTCCATAAGGAAGTATAACCGCTAGAGTACCTCGGGCTATCCATAAACTGGGAAAAACCTTGATTTGGAGGTTGATTAAATACATTAACATATGGTGTAGAGGGTATTCCTTTAGCATTTAAATGAGTAGTTAAATCTGGAATTAGAATATCTTCTTGAAATTTGGCTAAAGGACCACCAAGTTTATTGTGTTGACTAAATAAATATGTTAAGGTGTATTGATAATCTGCTCCATTGCTAACATGATTATCAATAAAAATGTCTGGGTCAATTTGATGGAATAGTTCATAAAAGCTAAAAGTGTTTTTGGTATCTGCTTTAATGAAGTCTCGGTTTAGGTCAAAATTTCTTGCATTTCCTCTAAATCCATATGCCTCAGGTCCGTTTTGATTTACCCTTGTTGTTGAATTTCTGTTTAGCATGCCTCCCACATTATAACAGGCTATTATGAAAACTTGTGTGTTTTGTGGTAATTCAACAGTACCATTCATATAATCTATAATCAATTTTATTGTGGCTTCTATGCCGTCACTTTCGCCCGGATGAATGTTGTTATTAATAAGTATATTCGCTTTTGGTTCACCATTAGGGATTAATTTAATTAAATGGAGAGGTAAGCCAATATCGGTACTACCAATTTGACTAATTTCAAAACTTTTATGTTTGTTAACAGTGTTATTGAGAAAAGAAATCAGTTCTTCATAGGTTGCTGTTTTATTGAGTTTTTTAGAATTTACCTGAATGTTATTTTGAGCATATACTAAAGTTGAAATAGATAGAAATATTAGAAACAAAAATAAATTGGACTTATAAAAGTATGACATACTATTTTTTTATTTAATTTTGATAAAAATATTAAAAACATAATTATGAAAAAGAATTACACTTTGCTTTTTTTCCTTTTAATCGGTTTTTATACAACTGCTCAAAATTCAAGCATTACTATTAGTCAGAATGTGAACCAGAATGATGTTACGGCTGGTACAATTGCATGTTGGTTTAATAATCCTGAAGATGATAATTATGGAGATTATACTAACAACACTTACGCTAGGTCATTTGATCTAAGTGGAGATCACGACATCAATGAAAGTTTCGTAATCAGTACTATAGAAATTGGTGTTAGAAGAGGTGATGATGTTGAAGCTGTTGTAAATGTTTACTATGCTGATAATAGAGACCTTACTGATTCAGATAATGAATTAGTTCTAGTAGAATCTAAAGATGTTGTATTTTTTACGTTTGCAAATGAAACAGTTTTNATAATTCCAGGTTGGAATGCACAAATCCCAGCAGGAAAAGCCTTGGTTGTAGAACTTGATGTGCCAGAAAATTCTCATGCATCAGACACAGGCGCAACAAGTACTGAAGACTTCAAGTTATTTACTCTAGGAAGAAATTCTGATGGTGATATACGTAACGGATGGATCAAATTGCCAGAATGCGGGGTAAATGACTTTAATGATATTAATAATTTCTCTTCAAATCAGCACTTTATAATTAATGTCACTGGTCAAGAGACAATGTCTATCCAAAATGAAAAATTTGCTCAAATTGAATTATTTCCTAACCCCGTTAGAAATCAATTAAAAATTAATACTCCTGTAGATGTGTTAATTAACTCGGCAAATCTTGTTGATATGAAAGGAAAACGACATAGGGCTAATTTTATAGATTCAGTTTTAGACATGAGTGAATATTCTTCTGGAAATTATATTTTAGAGCTGAATACCAACTTTGGTAAAACAACTAGAAAAATTATTAAGCAATAAAAAGTTATTTTTATCTCAATTAAAGGCTTCAGTTATCGCTGAAGCCTTTTTTTTGTACTAAAAAATGAAAAAAATACTACTGAGCATTTTCTTAATTTCATGGTGCCATCATTCATTATTCTCTCAGCAAGACACTACTTCTCTTCAACCCGTACAGGTGAAATCTAAATTAGAAATCGATACCAAAAAGTCAACTTCCCCAATTGTTTTAATCAATCAAAAAGAGATTAACAGAGACAACAACGTACTTTTAACCCCCATATTAAATAGAGTACCTGGCGTTTATATGCAGCAAGGTAATTTTAATACCAATAGAATTACCATTAGAGGTATTGGAGCAAGGTCTCAATTTTCTACAGACCGATTAAAGGTTTATGTAGATAATATTCCCATTACATTTGGTAATGGAGAAAGTATTTTTGAAGATATTGATTTAGAAAACTTAGCAGAGTTAAAAATTATTAAAGGTCCCAATGCTACAACTTATGGTAGTGGATTGGGCGGTGTTCTTCAGTTAAAACACAAGCAGGCCATAACAGATGGAAATCAAGCAAAAATTAATTATACCCAAGGAAGTTTTGGACTTCAACGCTTCAATGCTTTAGCAAACATTCAAGATGGAAATACCAATTATTTAGTAAGTTACGCTAATATGCAACTTGATGGTTTCAGGCAAAATAGTGAATATGAAAGAGAGTCGCTTAACTTTAAAGCTACGGTTGTAAGTGATCAAAAAACAAATATTAACTTTTTAGGAATTTATACACGACTAAAAGCCTTTATACCTAGTTCAATTAGTCCTTCAGATTTTCAAAACAATCCTGAAATTGCACCTAGTAATTGGTTAGAATCTCAAGGTTTTGAAGCTTATGATCGTTTTACCTTAGGGGCAAATCTCAATCACCAATTTAGTGATAATTTGAGTAATTCAACTGCTGTATTTGCTAATTTTAGAGATAGTTATGAGCCACGACCTTTTGATATATTAACCGAAGCTAATTTTTCTTTTGGAATGAGAAGTGTTTTTGAAGTAAAAGCCAAGCTTTTTAATCGAAATCTAAAACTTCAAGCGGGTACCGAGTTTATGAAAGAGTTTTATTCAACAGCAACTTTTGTAAATTTATACCAAGATTTCCCAAACCAAGGAAGTGTAAGTGGAGATTTACTCACTAATTTTGATCAAGAACGATTTTATATTGATTTTTTTGTAGATGCTAATTATGAAATAAATGAAAAATGGTACTTTGATGCTGGATTGGCCGTAAATGCTACTCAATATCAATTAATCGACTTGTTTTTAAATGATGGAATAGATACTTCAGGTAATTTTTCTTACGGAACTCAGTTTTTACCTAAGGCAGGAGTAAGTTATTTATTAAACTCTGACCAAAGCATTCAAGTTTCAATTAGTAAAGGTTTTTCTGTACCAACTGTTGCAGAAAGTCTCACAGAAGATGGGCTGTTTAACTCCGATTTACAGCCTGAAAAAGGATGGAATTATGAGCTGGCATGGAAATCAAATTGGTTGAATAATAAATTATCTACTGAAGTAAACATTTACAGAATGGATGTTTCTAATTTAATAGTAGCAGAACGTGTGGAAGAAGATCGATTTGTGGGTAGGAATGCTGGAGAGACAAGGCATGACGGTATTGAAGTGATTTTAAAATCTTACCTTCCAATTTCATCAAATATTTATTTGGAACCATATTTTTCAGGTAGTTTTAATTTTTTTACGTTTAGAGATTTTGTAGATGGAGAAGAAGATTTTTCTGGAAATGAACTTACAGGAATACCAGGACAGCAAGTAAATTTAGGTTTAGATGCTGTTATATTTAATAATTTAAGATTGTTTTCTAATTGGAATTATGTAGGAAGTACGCCAGTAAACGATGCAAATTCGTTATACGCACCATCTTATCAATTAATAAATCTCAAATTAGACTACCAATGGTTTATCCACGCTAAATTAAAAGCGCTTTTTAGTCTTGGAGTAAACAATTTACTGGATGAAAACTATGTAGCTAGCGTTTTACCAAATGCTGTTGGTTTTGGCGGAGCTGAACCCCGATTTTTTTACCCCGGATTACCTAGAAATTATTTTGGAAGTATCAGTTTAGTTTATGATTTTTAGTAAGTTTCTAGCTTTGATAAATAGCAGCCCTACTTTAGGAGAATGCCTTAATTAAATGAAAAATAAAATTCATTAATTAAGCAAAGAAAATATTAGTAAAAGCATCTAGGTATTAAGTTAACTGAAGGTAAAGCTTAGTTTAGTAAACCATTAACCTGAATTTGATTATAATCACAAAGTCAAAATCAATAAGGATATTCAGTTACAAGGCAATTTTTTGAAGGATAGCCTTAGCTATCGTGATAAAAATTAACGCAGTA
>SL_7KL_010_BRINEDRAFT_10000244_pt1 | contig 24995 bp, 25 predicted proteins | sample SodLak_010_BRINE_FD_10663 | JGI IMG/M metagenome (IMG submission 10663)
ACCGGTGTCGGTCACGGCGGTGATGCGGAGGAACCGTTGGTCGTGGTTGTCGGTCGTGGAGAACATGCCGAACCCGCCGCCTCGCCAGGGGGTGAGGTCGGTGGTGCTGGCGAGCACGAGCTGGTTGGTGGCCACCGCCACCAGGATGGCGGGCACCAGCAGCGCCAGCCAGCGGTCACGGCTGGGGCGGCTTGGTCGTTGCGAAGGGCTCGGCCTGGCGATGGTGGCATGCTCCTCGGGGACGCGGGATGGGGGTGGAGACTACGCGCCAGCCCGCGGGCAACCCTCGTGGTGCGGGGCGCACCGCTAGCGTCCGCACCGCGTGTGGTGACCGAGCGACCGAACGAAGCAGGCGGTGAGCGGCATGTCGGGACCGGTGAGCGGGATGGGCGGCGGGATGGGCGGCGCCGGGCAAGCGCCGGAGGGTGCGCTGTCCGACGCCGAGGTGGCACGGCTGGAGGAGGCGCTGGCCGGTGCGGCGCTGCTCGGTGCGGAGCTCGAGCCCACCTACCGGGTGCTGGCGCTGACCCTGGAGACCCAGCCCGGTCGCACACCGTGGGAGCGGGCGGACGACCGCCGCGTCCAGCTGCTGGCCTCCCCGGTGAGCACGATGCTGGTGGCCCTGACCCGCGAGGACGACGCCGGCACGCGGGAGCTGCTCACCTTCGAGCAGGAGCAGCTGATCGACATCGTCGCGGCGCTGGACGCGCCGGCGCTGACCGGGCAGCTGTTCGGTCGCGGCGAGCCGCGACCGGGGGAGTGGGCACCGCGGTTCAGCCTCCAGGGGCGTTCATCCGCACCCAACGGCACGTTGCGCACGATCCGGATCGAGGTGGGGTCGGGTGACCTGCGTTTCGGGCTGTTCGCCCGGTTCGACGACGTGGAGGTCAGGGACCCCGAGGGGGCCAACCTGCGGCTACCTTCCTGACCGACCCGCCGCGGGACGCACCGGTGGGCCATCGTGTGCGGAGGACGATCCACGTGGCGGATGACGGCGACAGCTCCAAGGGTGAGGGCAAGGGTGGCTCCGGCGGCCCGCCGGAACGCGACCGCTGGGGGTTCCTCCAGGGCCGGGCCTGGTACCGGCACCCGCTGGTCATCATCACCGCGGCGGGTGTGATCGCCTACCTGCTGAACCTGTGGATCGCCGCGAACCGCACCGGTGGGGGGGTACCGCTGTTCGGGTGATCCGTGGCTGGGTCCGTTCCTCGTCTGCGTGCGGGTCCGTGTCCATGTCACCGCCTGCGTCCATGGTTTCCGCGGCTGCCTCCGTGTGCGCGTCTGCGTCCGTGTCCGCGTGCGCACCCCTTCCGCGTCTGCGTCCGTGTCCGCGTCCGCACCCCTTCCGCGCCTGCGTCCGTGTCCGCGTGCGCACCCCTTCCGCGCCTGCTCCGCCCAGGCGCGGTCGTCCCCGGTGCGCTGCGCCGGTCACTCGTGACCGGGTGCGCGCCCCGACCGGCCCGCGTGGGCTGCTCGGTGCGTTGCAGCACCCGCCTCCGGGTGGCTGGGCTCCCCGAACACGTCAACGGCGCGCTAACCTCGTTGTATAACGAGCTTGTGGGCGGGGGCGATCGGTGCGCTTGGCTCGATCGGCGCGCTTGGCTCGATCAGCGCGGTTGGCGCGGTCGGTGCCGTCCTCATGGAGGAGGCAACCCTGATGGCCACCACCAGGTCACGTCGTGGTGACCGCGATCCGTCGGAGCGCCGGCACGTCGGGCTGACCGTCCCGCGACGCGTCAAGGCTGACCTGATCGCGGCTGCCGGGGCGCTGGACTGGTCGGCGGGGGACTGGGTCCTGGCGGCGGCCGCGGAGCACGGTCCGGACCTGCAGGCGGCGCTGGGAGACATCGAGGTGCCCAAGCGGCACACGGTCGAGGACGCCGCCTTCACCGCCCTCTACCTCACCCCCGACGAGCGGGACGAACTGGACGATCAGGCCATCGCCTGCGGGCTGAACCGCTCCGCCTTCGTCACCTCGGTCGCCCGGCTGGCCCTGGGGGAGGAGTTGGAGGAGGTGGTCGCCCCCCTGCTCGAGGCGGGGTGAGCCGACATCCAGACGCCGTCCAGCAGCTGCGCCGTCCGGCACCGCGGAGGCCGGCACGACGTCGAGGCGACGCCGCCACACAGCAGGGGGACCGGCAGGCCGCCGTCGGCGTCCAGGACCTGTGGGTCTACGAGTCCATCACGGCCCTGCGGCCCGGGCAAAACCCCCGAGAGCTGCGCGAGGAGCTCACCGCGGCGCTCGGAGACGACCACCTCGATGCCAGTACCGACATGACCGACGACGTCACCTTCCACGCGGCACCCGCGCTGGCACCCCGGATCGTGGACGGTGCCGGTGAGGTGCGCGATGACCTCGATGTGGTCGCCGGACTGCTGGAGCACGCGGGCGAGCGCACCCTGGCGGTGTTGGCGACACCCCACCCCGACGCCACGGTCAACGTGGCCACCGAGGACCGGGTGCGCCTGGACCTCACGCTGCTGGGTGAGGAGTTGCTCGCACCCGGGGACGCGATGGTGCTCGACTGGGCGTTCCTGCAGGGGCTGCCACCCACCGACGACGCTGCCCGGGAGGCCGAAGAAGGCCTGGAGGGCGTGGAGCTGCTCGCCCACCGCATGGGCGCCGAGCGGGTGCGGTACGCCGCCACGGACATCGACGGCGAGCCCGCGGTCGCGCTCTACACCGGGCAGGTCGCCAGCGCGATCGCCGGCAGCACGGAGATGGACGCGCCGGGCAAGGCCCAGCCGATGCTCGACGGTATCGCCGAGGGGCTCGAGGGGTGCGACCTCGGCCTGCAGTGCGTGTCCGACTTCTTCGACGAGTTCACCGACGGCGCCTCCGACAGCTGGGACCAGGCCCTGTGCGACGGCGGGCTGTCCAGCGACTGCAGCGACGATCCGCCACCACCGGCCGATCCCTGGAGCGATGTCTGTTTCGGCCCGGACTGCGGGCGGTCCGACGGCAATCCCCACGTGACCACCTTCGACGGGCTGCGCTACTCGATGCAGGCCGTCGGCGAGTTCGTGCTGGTGCGCACCGACGAGGTAGAGGTCCACAAGCGCACCCGCGCCTTCCTCGACTTCCGCAACGTCAGCGTCGGCAGCGCCCTGGGTGTGGCCATCGGCGGGCACCGCATCGGCTACGACATGGACCGCGCGACCGGTGAGCGGCTCCACATCGACGGGGTACCGCACCGCCTGGAGGACCTGTTCCGTGCGCCCGTGGAGCTCGGTGACGTGGTGGTGTCGCTGGGTGGCGGCCTGTTCCAGATCCGTCATGGCGCCACCGTGGTGTCCATCCCCGACATCGACTCCGACCGTTCCCTGGACGTGGTCGTGCAGCTGGATCCGGCGGCGCCGGAGGCCGCCCGGCAGGACCCGGAGGTGGTCGCCGCTGAGGGCCTGCTCGGTACCGCCAGCGGCGAGGTGGAGGAGGACCTGACCACCCGTGACGGCGAGGTGTACGACGGTCCGGTCAACGAGCGTGACTTCTACACCACCTTCGTCGACAGCTGGCGCATCAGCGACGAGGAGTCGCTGTTCGACTACGAGGACGGCATGGGCACCGCTGATCACACCGACCTGTCCATGCCCGAGCGGATCATCGGGGTCAGCGACCTCGACGACGACGTTGCCGCCTGGGCCGAGCAGGTGTGCCGGCTGGCGGGGCTCGTCGACGACGACCTGATGGAGCGGTGCGTGTTCGACGTCGGCGTCACCGGCGAGCCCGGCTTCGCCGCCTCCGCGGTCACCGCCCAGGGCGCCGAGCGCATCCGCCAGGGCCTGCTGCTCCCGGAGCGTTCGATCGCGCTCGGGCTGACGGAGGGGCCCGCGGGCGGCGGCGGGGGTACTTCGGACGACGGGGGTCTGCCCCCCGACGTCGAGGTGGACGGGCCCCTGCCGGAGGCGGTGGACGTCGGGTGGCGCACCTCCATGGGAGGGCTGCTGGACGGCGTCGCGTGGAGCGACGGCGACACCGTCGCGGTGACCTGCCCACCGCTGCCGGAGGACACCGAGGTGGAGGACCTCCGCCGGATCTGGGGGACCGGCGAGTACTGGACGAAATCCGCGGTGTGCGTCGCCGCCGTGCACGCCGGGGCGCTGTCGGTGCCGGCGGGCGGGACCGTGGTCGTGGAGCTGCTGGAGGACGTTGAGCACCGTGAGATCGAGCCGGAGACCCGCAACGGCATCGAGCCCGACCAGTGGGTCCGCACCACGTCCGGGTTCCGGTTCCCGGGCGCCGGGTAGTCGGCCGGCCCGATGGGCGGGGGCCGGGCGCGGTCCGTGCTGATTGCCCGGGTTGGTGCGCAGGGTCGGTCACCGGCGGTAGCTGGAGCGCACCGGGCCGGCCGTGTGGCGGGGTTGGTGCGCAGGGCCGGTCAGCAGCGGTAGCTGGAGCGCACTGGGCCGAGCCGGTGCGGGAGGTTGCGGTGCGGCGGGTTGCGGTGCGGCAGGTCGCGGCGCGGGAGGTTGCGGCGCGGTAGTTCGGCTACCGGTCGGCCGATCAGTCGATCGGCTTGCTCGGAGGTCGCGCAGTGGTGCGCGGCTGGCGCGTGGTGGGGTAGGGGGAGCAGGGCACGGTCGGCGCCGGAAGGTGGTCTAGCGTCCGAGATGTCCCTCCGTCGTCGCGGTAGGGCAACCGGGTGGTCAGCCGTGGCCGCCCGGACCTCCTGCCGGATCCGGGGTCCCGCTCGTGGGTTCCTCGGACGCACCCAGGAGCTCACGCCCGTGCTCACTCGTCCTGCGCTCACCATCGATCGACGTCCACGACGCCGGATACGGCTGGTGCCACTAACGCTGGCGGCGGTCACCGCGAGCGTGCTCACCGCCTGCGACCTGGTGGGTGACCTGCTCGGCGACGACGGCGAGGATGCCACCGCGGAGGAAGCGACCGAGGAGCCGGAGTCGGCCGGTGCCGACGATGCCGTCGCGGATGACGGGTCGGCGGACGGCGGCGGTGCAGCGGACGATGACGCGGACGACGACGCGGAGGACGACGCGGACGGTGACGGCAGCGATGGCACAGAGCGGGAGGACGCCGACGGCGACGATGCCGAGGATGGTGCCGCGCAAGGCACCGGCGAAGGGGAGCGGACCGAGCTGGTGGAGGCGCTGCCCGGCACCCTTGATGAGGTGCTGGTGGCTGACGGCGTGAACCTCAACACCTACCTCGGCGGTGTCGAGTGGTCCGGCGGTGACCGGCTGACCGTGGTGTGTCAGGAGCCGGTCGAGGACCGCCTGCGAAACATGGGCGTGTGGGGCACCGACGTCTACGCGCTCAGCAACTACCCCTGCCTGGCCGGTGCGCATGCCGGAGCGATCGACATCGAGGAGGGCGGGACCGCGGCGATCGAGCTGCTCGAGCGTTTCGACCACCCGGACATCGAGGTGGAGGACCGCGACGGCGTCGAGGCCCAGCGATGGGGCCGCAGCGGGCCGGGCTTCCGTTTCCTCGACCCGGAGGAGCTGGAGGCGGGGTGAGTGCTGAACGGGACGCACCGCCCGGATAGGTCGTTCGGCCTCGCTCGGCCGGTTGCGTGGGGTCTGAAGTGGTCCTTCGACCCAGAGGTAGAGCACAGGGCGACCTTCCAGCTACCCAACGTCCCCTTTACGGTGGGTGGCAGAGTGGGACGACCGACCAACGGCCGCCTTGAGGAGCGGTTGCCGCTGGTCGCAACCCAGGCAACGACCTGGTGAGCGTTCCGGGAGGGCGGCAGGATGGCGGGTGCCGGGCCAGCACAACCACGGGGTCCGTCTGCGGCACCCGTTCGGGCCCCCTCACCTGCCTCGTCCGTTCCCGCCGACCCTGAGCAGCCGAGAGCCGGCCGTGGACGTCTGCTCCTGCTGGCGGGCGTGTGGGTGCTGTTCACGCTGGGTGCGGCGGTGTGGGCGATCGGGACCACCGTCGAGCTGTCCGAGGCGCCCGTGGCCGACGGTGGCGAAGGAACGTCGGGTGTTACCGGGTTCGGCAGCCTCGGTGAGGAGGGGGCCAGCGACGGCCCCGTCGGGTTCGCGGCGCTCGGGGACGGTGCCGCGGGCGATCCCGAGGCGGGCGCGGATGGCCCGGCCGGTGCGGATACCGGGACGGTAGGGCAGGGCCCGGACGAGTCGGCTGGGCCGGATGCGGAGGCGCGCGCGGGAGCGGACGAGGGGGCCGGTCCGGACACGGACGCTGACGCCGATGCCGCTGTTGATCGTGCCGCTGCGGGACCCGTCCGTGACGCACCGCGCCTCGACGAGATCGACCTCGGTCCCGCCCCGGACGGGCACGTGCGGTCGGGCGAGGTGGACGGCGGCTACATCCTCTACCTCCCCGAAGGCTGGGAGCTGAGCGCCTCGGACGAGGAGCGGTTCGTCTACCGGGGCCCCGAGGGCTCGCCCTTCGCTGGTGACGTGCTGATGATCGAGCGTGGGCGGGGCAGCGCCACCGGTATCGACGATCTCGACGCGTTGCGCACCCACCACGAGCGCACCCTCCTGCCCTTCGACGAGGTGGAGATCCTCGCGGACGACGACGAGCAGGAGCGCAGCTTCGTGGTCGGTCCCCGGGCCGTGTACTCGGCGACCACGTACCGGGCGCTGGACGGGATCGGTGAGTTCCTCGCCCGCACGGAGATCATCACCGCGTCGGACACCGACGTCATCAGCGTGACCTACAGCGCGCCGGCCGACCGCTTCAACGACAACTTCGCGGCGAAACGCGCCGCCTTCGACAGCTTCGAGGTGGTGTGGTGAGCCGCATGCGGACGGGCCACTGGGTGCTGCTGGCAGCGGCCGTGTGGACCCTGCTGCTGGGCGGCTTCACCGCGCTGGTGGCCGGGGCCGCGGGGGCGGTCAGCTTCCTGCACCTGGTCGCGACCGGGGCGTTCGTGGTCGGCGTCGTCGTCGGGTGGCGCTCGTTGCGCGGCGGGCGCGAGGTCCGGTTGCTGCCCGCACTGCTCACCTCCGTGGCGGTGGTGCTCGGCGCTGCGCTCCAGTTGGTGGGCTTCGACGCCCGCTCCGTCGCGTGGGCCGCCGCCGGTGCGCTGCTGGTCGGCGGGGCGCTCGCGGCGGTGTGGACGGTCGCGCTGACCGTCGAACGGACCCCGGACGGTGTCCGGGTCTCCGGGCAGGCGGTGGCGCTCCTCGGGTGGGGTGTGCTGATGCTGCCGGCCCTGCTGCTGCGTGTCGGCGGTGGCGGCAGCGTCCTGCTGGCGGCGTTGGCCCTGACCGCCGGGGTCACGCTGGCCGGCAGCAACCTGCTGGCCCTGGCACGGCGACCCGTGGAGGTGGCGTCATGAGCGCGTCGCCGATGCGGTGGTCCGGTGACCGGTTCCCCGGGTCGACGGCGGTGGAGGTGTGGGGGTCGGTGTTGCTGGCGCTGGTGGCCGTCCTGGTCCTGTGGCCTGCCACCTCGGTGCTGGCGGCTCCTTCAGCGGGTCCGGCAGCGGCTCCGGCAGCAGGCCCGGCAGCGGGCCCGTCGGCACCCCCGGTGGCGGCCCCGGCGGCGGCCGCCCCCCAGGCCGGCGAGGTGACCTACTGGTTCCCGCTGCCGCCTCCCGAGGCGTACGGGGAGAACATCATCGAGGCGATCATCGGACTGGTCGAGGAGGTGGAGGACGATCTGCGCGAGGAGTTGGACAACGCTCCCGTGGAGCGGGAGGAGGGGCGTTTCCCCGTCCTCGCGGACGACTACCGGCTCCCGCACGGGCTCCAGGGGGGCGTGGAGATCACCTTCGATCTCAGTGGCGATGCGCCGCTGCCGCGGATCGCGGGTGCGGACGGCCCCACCAGGGTCCACGGCTCCGTCGATGCGGCTCGCACTGCGGATGCTGCCGGTGGGGTCGGGGTGGTTCTGGACAGCGATCGGATGGCATCCATCATCCGCGGGAGCCGGGCGGAAGGCACGTTCGGCTTCGAGGTCGTCGTGGACCCCGACGCGGTCCGGGCCCAGCCCGAGCGCCTCGACGCCGAGTGGGTCTACTGGATCGAGCGTGCGGAAGGCGGGATGTCCCTGGTCTCGGTCGCGGAGGGGATGTCCGGGCACCGTGGATCGCGGCCGGCCGCGGCGCCACCCCCGGAGCCGACGGAGGAGGGGGACGCGCCGGATCCCTCGGCCCCGGAGCAGGTACAGGACGCCGCCCCGGCAGGGGGAGACGGTGGGGCGGAGGCTCGGAGCACCGATGAGGTGGGCTTCGGGACGGGGACGCCGACGGCAACGGCTCCGATCGGTGGTGGGGCGACGGACCCTGTGGGCGCGGCGCCCGGAGGTCCGGGCGTCCTCACGCCGGGGGCGGTGTCCGCCGCGGTCGGTGCCACGGCCGCGGCGCTGCTGGCGGCGGTCGCCGGTGCGGCCCTGTCCGCGGGGACCTCGGCAGCGACCGCCACCGCCGCTACCGGTGTCGGCGGTGCGCCGGGTGTCGGCGGTGCGCCGGGTGCTGCGGGTGCGCCGGGCGCAGGAGGTGAGCCGCATGCTGCGGCGGTACCGGACACCACCGGAGGAGCCAGCATCCCTGCTGACCCCCGCCTCGGCGAGCGCATGATCTACACCGATGGCCTGGAGTACGTGTGGCATCAGCCGGTCGATGACGACGCGACCGAGCCGTTCTGGGTCCCGGTGGAGCACTACGAGGAGGAGGTGCGCCTCCACGAGGGCGGTCGGGTCTACGCCGATGGGCGCTGGCATGCGGATGAGGACGCGGTCGCCGAGTGGCGCCGCCTGGAGCACGTACGCGCGGAGAACGAGGTCATACGGCAGGCCCGGGTCGAGGCGGAAGAGGACGCTCGGAAGCTCTTGCGGGCCTACGAACGGGGCGGCCACGTACCGCTGTCGGTGGGGGAGCTGCGGCGCCTGCCGGTCAGCGAGGAGGAGGTCGCTGTCGCCGAGGCGCGCCGTGCCGCGCTGGACGCGGAGCGGATGACGCGGCTGCAGGAGGACCTGCGCGACGTCGTCTTCGATCGTCGGGAAGAGGGCTACTACGTCAGCAACCGGAACCTGTTGGAGAAGGTGTTCTTCCACGCGGGGGCGCCGGGCTACCTCGAGTGGGGCAACGACGTGGTGGTGCCCATCGGCGACTACCTGACCGGCACGGAGCGGCCTGCGGACGCGTCCGGCACCTGTGGTGACTTCCTCCACCGCGGCGAGCAGTGGCTCCCCGATGTGCTCGAGGAGGTGTTCGGTGACGAGTACGTGCTGACCTCGATCGGTCTGGAGTCGAAGCCGCACGTCAACCACGTCGCCAACATGGTGATCCTGCCCGACGGTTCCCGGTACGTGATCGATGTCTGGCTGGGGATGAGCCACCCCAACGAGCCGTTCATCTTCACCGAGGAGGAGTGGCTGGCACGGTGGGCGGCGGATGTCGCTCGTCCCGGTGTTCCGGCGCGGCTGATGGAGCTCGGTCCGGGGGCGGGTGGCAGCGCCGTCGAACAGCAGATGTGGGCCTTCATCGACTCCGACGTCGGTCGCCAACGGATCGCGGAGCAGGGGGCTGAGGACGGCCTGCGTTCCTGGGTCGAGAGCAGTGCAGACGAGACGGTCCGCACCCAGCGCAGCATCGTCGCGCGCAGCCTGCTGGAGAACGGCACACGCCACGCGTCGATGCACGCGGTGGCCAACCCCGGCATCTCCGTGTCCTGGTGAGAGGTCGATCATGACATCACCCACACCACCGCAGCCGCCACCGCAGCCGCCGCCGCAGCAGCCGGCGCAACCGAGACCGCAACCGGGGGAGCGTCCCTCAGCGCTGCCGCCCCGTACCCCGTCGGTGCAGCCACCTGCGCAGCGTCCGCGGCCGGTGCCGTCAGGTCCGCCGTCGCGAGCACCGTCAGGGGAGGGGGACCCGCGTCCGGAGTGGCAGCGCGGCCTGGAGGACCAGCTGCTCGCGGAGATCGATGCTCCGGTGGACCTGTCCCGGCCGCTGGTTGAGCGGTTCGGGCCGCCCGAGCGATGGCAGGTGGAGGCGTGGGACTCCACCTTCTTCCTGCTGCCGCTCAACGGGGCGTGGCTGGTGCTGGACACCGTGCACGACGACTGGAAGGCCACCGGCCTGCGCGCGGGCGAGGGCGCGTTCGTGTGGACCGATCGTGGACCGGACCTGGTCCACCGACCCACCGGTAGCGCTGAGCAGCGCACCGGTCTCGACAGCTACCGCAGCCGCGTGCGGCAGCAGCTCACGGAGGTGGAACGATGACCGCAGTTTCCGCGCGCCAGCGTGTGGTTCGCCGGGTTGGGTTCGCATCGATCGGGGTGCTGGCGCTCCTCCTGGTCGGCTGTGACGTCGAGTTCTCCGCGTCTATGGGGGACACCGGCGGCACCTTCGATGCCGCGCAGTTGGGCGGGGAGATCGCCGCGGATCTGACCGCCCAGCTCGGTGGGGCGTTCGAGGTGGCGTGCCCGGAGGACCAGCCGGTGGAGCCGGGATCGACCTTCGAGTGCGAGGCCGTGGACGAGAACGGCCAGGTCGGCGTCATCGGGGTCACGGTGGTCGATGAGGACGGCAACGTCGACTGGGAGCTGCTGGAGGTCCGCAACGGCGACGCGTCCGGCGACGCGTCCGGCGACGCGGAGGACGCAACGGGGGAGGTATTCGACGGTGCCCATCTCGGGGGTGTGATCGCAGCCGACCTGTCCGCACAGCTCGGCGGCGCGTTCGACGTGTCTTGCCCGGAGGACCAGCCGATGCGCCCGGGCGCCACCTTCGAGTGCGAAGCCACCGATGGCGCCGGCCAGATCGGCCTGATCGCGGTGACCGCCGTGGACGACACGGGCAACGTGGACTGGGAGCTGGTGGACGCCATCGGCGCTGCGGGAGCTCCGGGCGCTGCGGAGGCGGCGCTGGCGCCGGAGGACGTGCAGCGACCGGACCACGTACCCGCGGACTGGACGTTGTTCCTGGAACCGGGTGCCGGGTTCTCCCTGTGGCACCCCGCCGACTGGACGCCCGAGGGCACGGGCTCCGACTGGATCTTCGACGTGCCCTCCGGCCACGACACGTTCGGTGCGTCGCTCGGTATCTCCATCGTCCCCACCGTCGCCGGTGGGGGCGGCTTCACCGACAAGTTCGACTTCGCGGAGGTCCTGGTCGACCTCTTCGACGACACCGAGCACGAGCTGCTCTCCGACGGCATCGAGGTGGATCGCATCGCATGGCAGGCGGACAACACCGAGGTGGCGCTGTTCGGGATCCTCTACACCCTCGAGGGTGCGGAGTTCGGGCAGCTGACCATCATCGGTGATCGCGACGAGCAGACCCTGGCGCGTCTGTCCTTCTCCGGCCCCGCGCTGGAGTTCGGTGATCTGCTGGAGGAGGTCGTGGTCGACGTGATGGAGAGCTTCGACACCGCGCCGCTGGGTTGAACCCCGGCAACCGCTTGGTGACCGAGGCCGGTCACTGCCGGCCGGCAAAGCGCCCCGGGGGAGCCACGTGGTGGGGTTGGTGCGCGGGACCGGTCAGACCCGACCGGTCCCGCGCACCAACACGGCCCGGAGCCGGTGGCGTTGCATCTGGCGCGGGCGGAGGAGTGGCGGTCGCGAGGCCGTAACGCCACCACCTCGGCGCTGTCAGCCGCCTATCTGGGGTTGAGTTGACGTAATGTATCTTATGGGCGTTGTGGAGAAGGGGCGAGGAGAGCGGTTACGGGCGCTGTCCGGGCGCAGGCGCCTTCCCACACGACGTCGATGGACGGCACCGTCATGCGGCGGGTTCTGGTGGGTCAGGCCACTCTGGCTTCGCGTGCACGCGCGAGGTCGTAGTCGCCTTGAAGGTGCATCCAGAACTCCGCCGAGGTTCCGAAGGCGTCCGCGAGTCGCAGCGCGGTGTCGCCGGTGACCGAGACCTGGGCGTTGATCAGTCGGGACACGCGCCCGGCATCCACACCCATGGCGCGGGCCAGGTCCGCGGCGGTCATGGCGCGTGCCGCCAACTCATCGGCGATGTGCTCGCCCGGGTGGATGGCCAGGCTCACCGTCGTGGTCATCTTCGCGCCTCTCAGTGGTAGTCCTCGATGGTTACGTCCAGGGCCAGGTTGGCCTCGATGCGGAAGGTGATGTGGCACTGGTCGTTGACGCGGATCGCGTAACTGCCTGCCCGGTCGCCCTTGAGCTTCTCGAATCGGTTGCCCTGCAGCGCGCTCAGGTCGCGCTGGTCGACAGCGGCCTTGATCCGGTTGAGCCGCAGCAGCGCCTGCCGGTCGAAGCCCTTGTCGTAGCTGACGCCCTCCTGGTGGAGACGGCGGGTGGCTTCGTCGCCGTACTCCATCTCCATGAGAGCGCCTCCCCGCCTCTAGTTTATCGCCGTGCATGCAGGTTGCACAATAGGCAAGGCTAGCCGCATCGGCGCGGCGAACAGCGACGACCAGTCCAGCAACGGCACCGTGCTCCTGCCGCTGCGCTTCGTCCAGTAGTGGCTATCCCTGTCCGAAAGATCAGACGGGCGCCGCAGCGCCGACGGACACTGCGGCGCAACGACCCACCCAGACGACCTGTACGACCACGGTCACCACGGTCACAGAGAGGACCACCTCCATGCACATCGCCCTCGTCGCGCACGACAGCAAGAAGGCTGACCTTGCTGATTGGGCGTACTACAACCGGGAGAAGCTCGCCCCTCACCGGCTGTCCGGCACCGGCACCACCGGTGGGCTCATCGCGGAGACCGTCGGGTTGGAGGTGCACCGGTACAACTCCGGCCCGCTCGGTGGCGACATGCAGATCGGCGGTGCCATCTCCGAAGGCACGCTGGACATGCTCGTGTTCTTCTAGGACCCCCTCGCACCCCAGCCGCACGACACCGACGTCAAGGCGCTCCTGCGTATCGCGACGCTGTACAACATCCCGACCGCCTGCAACCGATCCACGGCGGACTTCCTCATCTCCAGCCCGCTGAGCACGACTCGCTACGACCGGCAGCAACCCGAGCACCTCCAGCAGGTCCTCGAACAGCACCGCTGAACGGTCCGCTCAGCCCCAGAACCACGCGGTGAACGGCTGCCGCTCGAGCAGGTGCGCCCGGCTGCGGCTCGTCGCCGGGAACCAGGCCAGCTCGCGACCGGCGCCGTGCGGTGTCTGCGCCGACCTGGAGCGCACGCCGCGGAGCCTGTGCTCCCGCACCTCGGCACCGATCGGTTGGCAGCGCGTGTGCGGGATCGGCTGTTCGCGGGCGTCAGTGGGCAGGACCGCGCGGGTCCCTGAAGACCAGTTGAACCGCGGGTTGGGCCGCGTGACCCGCGGTTGGGTCCGTCGACGGGCTCAGGCCCGGGCCAGGCGCCGTGCGGCCTGCAGCCTCGCGACGGCCATCAGCCCCGCAGCGGCCGTCATGGCGACCGCCACCACGGTCCAGGTCCACCCGAAGCCCGCGACCTCCGCGAGCCATCCGGCCCCGATCGGGAACAGCGCTCCCCCGGCGCCGAGCCCTGTCAGGATCGCACCCGAGGCCTGTGCGGGCTTGCCGGGCACGAGCCGGGTCGCGGTGAGGAACACCAGTCCCGTCCACCCCCATCCCGGGCCGAGCATCAGCACCGCCCCGATCACCAGTAGGCCGATCGCCCACGGCCCCGCTCCCGCCGCCGTGGCGGCGAGGTCCACCTCACCGGCGGCGACGTCCACGTCCACCGGACCGGGACCGGCGTGACCGGCGATGGCCAGTGCCACCATGCCCAGCGCGCCGGCAGCCAGCAGCGCGACGAGCAGGTCGAACACCAGCTTCGGGTGGCGGTCCACCAGCCACCCGGTGCCCAGACGGATGCCGAGGTTGAAGATGGACGCGCCGGAGAGCAGCGCCCCGGCGGCTGCTGCTCCCAGCCCCAGCAGGAGCCCCGTCGGCACGATGAAGGTCGCCACCGCGGCTCCGGCGCCGCCGCCGATGCCGGCCGCTACCGCCAGCAGCACCAGCGCTCGCGGCTCCCCCGGGGGAGTGTCGGGTGGGTCGTCCTCACCGGTAACGGCCGAACCCGCCCAGCCGTCGGTTGCGCCGCTGTGCGTTCCCTGCGACCCGGCAGCGCCACCCTCCCCCGACAACCCGAGGGTCGGTGTCGGCGCCGGTGCGGGCGGCGGGCCCGCGATCGCCTCGATATCGCCCGGAACGACCAGCGCCAGGCCCACCGCCAGCACGGCGACCACCAGGAACGGCACCTGCCACCCGACGGCGGGGCCCAGCAGCGGCAGGGTGAACCCGGCGGTCATCGACGCGGCTGGCACCGCGGTCTCCTTGACCCCGAACCCGAGGCCCTGGCGCCGCCACCCCACGGACCCGGCGATGGTGCGCCCGATGGAGGGGTCGGTGAAGGCCAGGCTCGCCCCACCCAGCGCGAAACCGGCGATCAGGTGCCAGCCCTCGCTCGCCAGCAGCCCGATGCCCGCCGAGGCCGTTGCGATCCCGAGCATCCCGATCCGGTACCCACGTCGCGCCCCGATCCGGTCGACCGCACGGCCGCCGAGCAGTGCCAGTGGGGAGGCGGTGAGGAAGAAAGCGGAGACCGCCGCCCCGATCGCGCCCGTGCCGGTACCCAGGTCCTCGCTGATCGGCACCGACAGTGCGCCCACCAGGAAGGTGGGCAGCAGGGCGAACACCAGAGCGGCCACCACCACGCGCATCGCCCGGGGCGGCAAGGCGTTGGCCGGCGGGCGTCGAGGTGGTGGCGTGCCGCCATCGCCGTCGTGGTCCGGCGACCTCGGTCTCCGTCCGTTGGGGGTGGCGGGGGTCTGCTCCGTGGGCTCGCTCATCGGTGGCCGCTCACGTGATCCGCCGGTAGCGGCGCACCGACAGCGGGATCACGACCGCCAGCAGGCCGAGAGACCAGGCCAGGGTGCGCAGCACCGGACCGGCCACCTCGCCGCCGATGGAGAGGGCGCGGGCCGCGTCCGCCGCGTGTGTCAGGGGGCTCGCGCTCGCGAAGGCCGCCATCCACTCCGGCATGGTCTCCGGTGGGACGAACACCGAGGAGGCGAACACCAAGGGGAAGATGAGCACGAAGCCGGCGGTCTGCGCCGCCTCGGCGCCCGGCACCAGCAGAGCCAGGTAGGTGAACAGCCAACTCATCAGGTAGCCGAACAGTCCCACGATGGCCACGGCACCCAGCGCCGAGAGCATGCCCTCGGTGAAGCGGAACCCGATCACGTACCCGATGACGATCATCAGCACGAGCACCGAAAGGGAGCGCACNAGGTCGGCGAGGGTGCGGCCGGCCAGCACCGCCGAGCGAGACATCGGCAGGGACCGGAACCGGTCCACCACCCCGCGCTCGAGGTCCTCGGCGAGCCCCACCGCGGTCTGGACGGACCGGAACGCCGCGGAGTGGATGAACAGTCCGGGCAGCAGGAAGGCGATGTAGGTCATGCCCTCCGGTAGCGCGTCACCGGCGATGCCGCCGAACACGAAGGAGAACAGCACCACGAACATCACCGGCTGGATCGTGGAGAAGACGAGCAGGCGCGGTTGACGCAGGTAGTGGCGCAGGTTGCGCTTGGTAACCGTCCAGGTGTCACGCGCGCCCCAGTAGAGGGTGCTGAGGGGGCCTGCGGGCGCCGGCGCTGCGAGACTGGTCGCAGCGGCGGTGTGGTCCGCTGCGGGGTCACTCATCAGAGTGCTCATGCGACCTCCTGGCGTCGCTCGTCCTCATCGTCCACGTGCGTGCTGTCCGGGACCTCGGCGTCGTCGCCGGCGGCGTTGGCGGCTCGTCCCACCCCGGCAGGTTCGCCGGCGGCGTCGGTGTCTTCGGCCACCTCGGCGTCGTCGCCGTTCCCCGTGCGTGCGCCCGCGGTGCTCGCTGGGCCGGTCAGGTCCAGGAACACCTCATCGAGGGTGGGTCGACGCAGTCCGACGTCGCGGACGGAGATCCCCGCGCCCGCGAGCGCCCCCGACACGCGGGATAGTGCACCCAGGGCGTCGTCGGCGTCGACGGGCACGCGGACGCGTCGGGGGTCGTCGGTGGCCTCCGCACCGTCGACCAGTGCGCACGCTGCCGTGGCATCCGCCGCGGCGGCCAGCGCGATGTCGATGACCTGCCCGCCGACCCGGTCCTTGAGGTCGTCGCCGGTGCCCTCGGCGATGATGGTCCCGTGGTCGATGACCGCGATGCGGTCGGCGAGCTGGTCCGCCTCCTCGAGGTACTGGGTCGTGAGCAGCAGGGTGGTGCCCTCGGCGACCAGCTCACGGGTGACGTCCCAGATGGCGTTGCGCGAGCGTGGGTCCAGCCCGGTGGTGGGTTCGTCGAGGAAGAGCAGGCGTGGGCGCACCAGCAGGCTGGAAGCCAGGTCGAGCCGGCGGCGCATCCCACCCGAGTAGGTACGGGCCGCACGGTCGGCGGCGTGGCCGAGGTCGAAGCGCTCCAGCAGCTCGTCAGCGCGCCGGCGTGCCTGCCGCCCGGAGAGGTGGAACAGCTCCCCGAACATCCGCAGGTTCTCCCGGCCCGTGAGCAGCTCGTCCACCGCCGCGTACTGACCGGTCAGCCCGATGGTGCGCCGGACCTCGGCTGCCTGACGGACCACGTCCAGCCCGAAGATGCGTGCCGTGCCGCTGTCGGGCGGCAGCAGGGTGGCCAGGACGCGGACCAGGGTGGTCTTGCCCGCGCCGTTGGGTCCGAGCAGCCCGACCACCTCGCCCTCGGCCACCTCGAGACCCACGCCGGAGAGCGCCTCGGTGTCACCGAAGCGTTTGCGGACGTCGGTGACCTGCACTGCAGGTAGGGCGGGCATGGTTGCTCCGGGTCGGTCGTGGACGCTGGTTGGTGCGGGGATGGTGAGGGCTGGTGGGGCGTCGGGCGCTCGCGGGGGCGTTCGGCGCCGGTGGGGCCTGGAGCGCTGTGGAGGTGGCTGGTGCAGGGGCGGTTCGAGGCGGCCCCAGCCGGTGGCCGGGCCCGTCCTCGCTGCGCCCGCGTGGGGCCGTGGCAGGCACGCGTCGGTCGGAGCGGGTGGCAACGTCCGGTGACCGGGCCACCGGTCACGGGTACTCGATCAGCAGTACCAGCCGGGTGCCCGGTGCGAGCGCCTCGTACCGGTGCGCACGGTCACCACCGAACACCGCGAGGTCGCCGGCTGCCAGGGTCACCTCGTGGCCGGTGGGCCCGACGCGCAGGTGGCCGGCTGTCACCAGCACGTGCTCCGTGGTGCCCGTGCTGTGGGGGTGGCCGTCGTGCACCTCCCCTGGTTCCAGCGTCAGATCGTAGAGCTCCACGCGGCTGCGTGGGCCGGTCGAGGCGACCAGATGGGCGCGCATCGCCGCGGACTCGCTGGAGACCTCCGGCGCTTCGCCGCTGCGGACGACCCGGACCATCGGTCTCGGTTCCTCGAGCAGGTCACCGAAGGGCACGCCGAGCGCGCCGGCCAGCGCCCACAGGGTCTCGATGCCCGGGTTCGCCTCACCGGCCTCGATGGCGTGCAGGGTGGATTTGCCGATGCCGGCGGCGGTGGCGACATCACCGAGCGAGCGCCCGGCACGGGTACGCAACGCCCGGACCGTGGCCGCGACCCGGCTGCGCAGCTCCGCTGCGGCCACCGGCGCGGTGGGCGGATCGGTGAGCACGATCTGACCTCCTGCGTGCTGCCTCGGCGTCGCTGTCGGTGGCGATCGGACGCCGCCGCTGTTCGTGTCGATTGGGCGACCCCGCCGTGGCTGTGGTACAGCTTACCGTACGATGTGTCCGCTTGACCGAACACGCCCCGAACCGCCAGCGCTGCGCAGCCTGGCGTTGTCCGCCGTGCCGGTGGCCCTGGCCGTCGGGGCGTACGGCCTGTCCTACGGGGTACTGGCAGTGGCCGCGGGCCTCTCCCCCGCCGTCGCCACCCTCTCCAGCATCCTGGTCCTGGCCGGTGGGTCGCAGTTCGCCTTCGTCGGGGTGCTGGCGCTCGGTGGAAACCCCTTCGCCGGTGCGCTCAGCGGCCTGCTGCTCAACGTGCGCTACGTGGCCTTCGGGCTGGCGATCGCCCGGGCGCTGCCGGCCGGTCCGTGGTGGCGCCGTTCGGTGGATAGCTACCTCGTCGTGGACGAGTCGGTCGCGTTGGCGCTCGGCCAGGCCGGTTCGCGCCCCCGCGATCCGGCCCTGGCTGACGGCTGGTCCGTCGAGGTGGTGCGTCGCTTCCGCGTGGTGGGCTGGTCGGTGGTGACCGCGTGGATCCTGGCCACGGCGGCGGGCGCTTATGGAGGGCAGTTGATCGCCGACCCCGAGGTGTACGGGCTGGACGCCGCGTTCCCGGCCGGTTTCCTCGCGTTGCTCGCCCCGTGGCTGCGTACCCCCCGCGGTCGTCTGGCTGCGGGGATCGGCGTGGTCCTCGCGCTGGGGTTGACGCCGATCGCTCCCCCGGGCGTGCCGATCATCGCAGCGGCGCTCGGTGGGCTGATCGCCGTGTGGGTGCCGGTGCGTGTGGTCGAGCCGGGGACGTCACCGGGTGATGGTCCGGCTGGCGGCGGGGTGGTCGATCCTGCCGCCGGGTCGGATGCCGGAGGGCAGCGACCATGACCACCATCCTCGCCCTGCTCGTGCTCGCGGTGGGCACCTACCTGATGAAGGCGGTCGGGCCCTTCGCCGCCGCGGGGCGCGAGCTGCCACCCTGGCTCGACCGGCTGGCCAACCTGGTCCCGGCTGGCCTCCTCGCCGCACTCGTTGCGACCCAGACGGTGGTGGACGGTGCCAGCCTCACCCTGGACGCACGGATCGTGGGGGTTGGGGCGGCCGCAGTGGCGGTTGCGCTCAAGGCCCACTTCGGGGTCGTGGTGCTGGTGGGCGCCGGCGTCACGGCCGGGGTCCGGGCGCTCGGCTGGGGGTGACCGCGGGGGTCCGGGCACTGGTCGGGGGGGAGTACCGGGGTCCGGGACCACCGCAGCCAAGGTTCGCACCGGAAGTCGTGGCCAGTCACAACTTGTGGCGTGTTGGCCGGTTTCCCGGCCTCCCGAGCCCGTGTCGCGAACCGGAAGTTGTGCGTGGTCACAACTTCGGACGCAACCTGATCAGGGGCAGCCGGCCGAAGCGCAGGGCCGGAGCTGCGCGCGGCTGCTCGCCGATCGGTTCCGGGCTAGAGCTCCTCGCGGGCCCAGGCGGTGGCCAGCGCGTCGGCGTACTCGTTCCACCGGTTGCCGGCGTGCGCCTTGATCCAGACGAGCTCGAGCTCCGGGCGCTGCTGCAGCCGCTCGTAGAGCGGGCGGACCAGGTCGAGGTTCTCCACCGGGCCGGTCTTGCGCTTCCATCCGCGCCGCTGCCAGCCCGCTGCCCACTCCGTGAGGGTGCGCACGGCGAGGTTGGAGTCGGTGTGGATCCGGGCCGGCGTGCCCTCCGGAACGAGGTCGAGCGCTGCCTGCAACGCCCGGAGTTCCATCCGGTTGTTGGTCGTATCGGGGTCGTGCCCGTGGTCCTGGGCCACCACCTCGCCGTCGCGGACCCACACCGCACCCCAGCCACCGGGGCCAGGGTTGGGGATGGCGGAACCGTCGGTGAAGACGCCGTCGTCCGGGCCGTCCTCGTAGCGTTCCAGCACCTCGGCGAGGGTGAGGTGCTCCTCACGGCCACCGCCACCGCGGCGGCCGCGCGCGCCGGAGCCGTCTCTGGTGCCGGAGCCCCGCGCAGCAGCGTCGCCCCGGGTAGCGGCGCCGCTGCGGCCTCCGCCCGAGCCGCCGCGGGCACCTGCCCGTGCACCCCTACTCCCGCGCCCACCACCCTTGGCGGCGCGGTGGCAGGAAGCGCAACGCGACGGGGTCCACCCCGGGAAGCGCTCCTGGAGGGATGGGCTCGGCGTGAAGGTGCGACCGCAGTCGGTGCAGGTGAGCTCAGGCATGCCGATGGACGCTACCTGCCGACGCAGGTGGTGGCCGGCCACCCGAGGTCAGCGGGGCCGGTGTGGAGGTCAGCGCAGGCGCTTTGCTCGTCAGCGCAGGCGTTGTACGCGTCAGCGCAGGCGGTACTCGCCGCCGGTGAGCGTGCTGCCGAACAGCTCCTTCGAGTACCGACCGGCCGCACCGCGGTCGATCAGGAACTCCGGGGGGTGCGACTCCAGATCGAAACCGACGACCATCCCGCAGTGATCACAGACGTACTTGCCGAACCCCTCGGACCCTGCGGCGAGGCGTTGCTGACCGTCGCACCGGGTGCAGGATCGGGACTCCGGCACCTCGGCGAGGGCGGTGCCGCGGGAGGTTGGTGTGTGGCTCTGTTCGCTCATATCCCCATGGTACCGCGCTGCTCCTGCGCGACGGCAGCGCACGCCACGGCCACCGTGTCGTGATCGCGCCGGATGAAGGCCAACCGGATGCCGCGGGGGCCGCGGGGCGGTCGGCCGAGCTCCTGCCACAGCCGTGTGGGGTCGGCCTCGACGCCGTGGAGGACCAGTTCCACCCCGCCATCGAGGTGGTGGGTGTCGCCCGCCTCCCTCAGCCACCGCCGCACCGCCTTCGCGCGGCCCGGCAGGACGGCGAGTACCCGCATCGCCCGGTACCACGGCGAGGCGGGCGGCGCCGCGCGGCAGGTGAGCAGCGCCCGGTTGTTGGCCACGCGCCACGCGCCGATCCGGGCCCCGAGCGCGTCGTGTCGGCGCGCGCGGACCGCGGCCGGCGCCACCTCCAGGAGCCAGTCACCGATCTCCGCGACGGGCAGCTCAGCGGTGGGGAGCTCGGCGGTGGGCAGCTCAGCGGTGGGCAGCTCAGCGGTGGGCAGCTCAGCGGTGGGCAGCTCAGCGGTGGGGAGCTCGGCGACCTCCAGCAGCGCCTGCAGCCGTGTGGTGGCGCCGGTGTCGGTGGAGGGGCTGGTCGGCAGCTCGGCATCGGGCAGACGTGCCACCTCGGTGCCGTCGTCGTCGAGCAGCGTGGCGCGGCGCCCGGCCGGGCGGGCCGTGGCGGTCGAACCACCGGTCCACAGCGTCGCCTCGACCAGCGCCGGGCCCAACTGGACGTACTCCACCTCGAGGCCGGGGGGCAGGTCCGGGTCCTCCGGCTCAACACCCGGTGACAGGGCGACGGCGAGGTGGAGGGCGTCGGCGTGGGCAGCCAGCAGGGCGGGCACGCTCGGCTGGTGGTCGGCGAGCCGGCGCACACGGCGCTCACCCACGCGTCTCCCAGGGTCGGCGTGGCAGATCACACCTGGGCCGCTGGTCACCGTCAGGGCGTCCGCGCACCGCGTGCGCACGTGCACCCCGGCCACCTCGGCGTTGTGGGCCAGCAGCCGCAGACGGGCCGGGTCGGTGTCGACGGCCACGACCGCTCCGCCGAGCGGTGCGGCCGCACGGGCCAGGGCGATCGCGTCGCCGCCAACCCCGGCTCCGAGGTCGAGCACCGTGCCCTCCCACCGGTCCCCGGCCGTCGACGGGGCCTGCCCACCGGCTGCCAGGGCCAGCAGCTGTCGAGCGCGGTGCGCGGAGACGGCCGGGTCGCTGGCCTGCTCCAGGGCCTGGCGCGTGAACAGCATCCGGTCCGCCTCAGGCCAGCGTGCACGGGCCCGGCGTCGGCTGACCGCGGCGTCGATCGCGGCCGTACGTCGCCGTGGATCGGGCACCTGCCCGGCCAGGCGGGTGCTGAGCGCGAGCGCGTCGGCGCCCTCGTCCAGCGCAGCGGTGGCCTGCGCAACGACGGCCAGGCCTGCGGTCGAGGTGAGCCACGCCGCCGTGGGCTCGTCCGGTCCGCTCACGTGCTCCCTCGTCGGCGCCGTCAGGCGGACGCCGCCGACGCATCACCGGCGGCACGCGGTAGGTGGACCTCGAAGCGGGTGATCAGGTCGGCGTCACGCCGGTAGTGGAGCCTGCCGCCCATCGCCTCCACCAGCTGCTGGGACAGGTGCAGCCCGAGGCCCAGCCCGTCGGTGCCGCGGTCGTCCCCGGTGCTCTCCTGCTGGAAGGCCTCGAACATCGTCTGCTCGAAGGAGGGGTCGACACCCTGCCCGGCATCGGACACCTGCAGGATCACGCGGTCCTGCACGGGTCGGGCGCTGACGCCGAAGGGAGGCTCGCCGTAGCGGGCGGCGTTGGTCAGCAGGTTGCCGAGCACCTGCTCGGTGCGCAGCTGATCGACGAAGACGGTGAGCGGCGGCACGTCGACGTGCAGTTCCCCGGGCAACCGGAACAGCCCGACCACCTCGGCGACCAGCTCGTCGAGCGGGACGACGGTCGGGTGGATCTGCACGGCACCGCGTTGGATGCGGGCGAGGTCGAGGAGCCCGCTGATCAGCGCCTCCTGGCGCGCGGCGTTGCGGATGATCCGCTCCAGCAGCATCCGCTGCTCCTCGGCGCCGAGGTGGCGGCCGTGCAGCAGGGTCTCGGCGAACCCGCGGACCCCGGTCAGTGGGGTGCGCAGCTCGTGGGAGGCCAGGTCGATGAAGCGCTGCAGCTCCTCCGCGTGGTCCTGGAGCTGCTGGTTGCGTTCGCGCAGCGCTGCGTGGGTGCTCAGGTCGCGGACGACGGCCACGACCAGCAGCTCCCCGTGGTAGCGGACCGGCTGCAGGCAGACGTCGACCGGGAACCGCGTCCCGTCCGAGCGCAGGGCGGCGAGATCGCGGCCGGACCCCATCTGGCGCGACACCGGGTCGGCGTGGAACCGCTCGCGGTCCTGGCGGTGTGCGGCCCGGTACTCCTGTGGCAGCAGCAGGTCGATGCTGCGGCCCTCCAAGCCCCGCCCCACGGTGCGGAACAACGCCTCAGCGCCGTGGTTGGCGCGACGTATGACCCCCTCGGTGTCGGTGACGAGGACCGCGTCGGGTGACAGCGTCAGCAGGGCCTGCAGGCCGGCCTCGTCGGTGGTGTGGGGTTCGCTCGCGTGGGCTGCACGGGTCGCGTGCGGGGTGCTGGCGGGCTGCGCCTGCGGTGCGTGTGGGTCAGTGGTGGTCATGGCGCGTGACGGTCTCCGGGTCGTCGACCGTCCCGGGGGCCGCGGGCGGCACCGGCGTCGGCACCCGTCCCCGTCGGTACGGCGGGAGGGAACCTAGAGCGTCGGTGCAGCCGCTGCAGGGCAAGCACACCCGCGCCGTCGACCGGTGATGCTGGGCGCCACGGACCGCTACCGTAACCCCATGGACCTTCTACAGCTCGACATGCCCCTCGACGTCGTGGGTGACGACCCCGTGCTGGTCGTGGCCTTCGACGGCTGGACCGACGCCGGAGAGGGCGGGACCGCCGCGGCGGACGCCCTGCGGGATGCGTTCCCACCCACACGGCTGGGTGCCTTCCCCTCCGACGCGCTCTACGACTACCGGGACCGGCGCCCGGCCCTGGAGATCGACCAGGGCATGCTCGCGACGCCGGAGTGGCCCGAGGTGGTGGTGGAGCTGCTCACGCCTCCCTCCGGTCCCCCACTGCTGCTGGTCGGCGGTCCGGAGCCGGACCTGGCGTGGCGCACCATCGCCGCCGATCTCGCGGAGCTCGCGGCCGGGGCCGGGGCGACCCGGTATGTGGGGCTGGGGGCGGTACCCGGTCCGATCCCCCACACCCGGCCCGTGCACCTGATCGCCACCTCCTCGGACCCGGAGCTGTTGGAGCGCATCGGCCGTCCGCACGAGCAGGTGATCGTGCCCGCCTCCTGCCAGGTCGCCCTGGAGGCGGAGCTGCGGGACGCCGGACTGCAGACACTCGGGCTGTGGGTGCGTATCCCCCACTACGTCGCCGGCGAGTACCCGGAGGCGGCCCGGGCCCTGCTCGAGCAGCTCTCCAGCCACCTCGGCACGCCCGTCGACCTGTCGGAGTTCGACGCCGACGTGGCGGAGAACCGCGCCCGCCTCGACGTCGCCGCCCAGGGCTCCGACGAGGTCAAGGACCACGTCGCGCAGCTCGAGCGCCTCTACGACGCGGAGCTCGAGGCGGAGCGGTTGGCCACCGGCCCGGAGCGCGCCCCCGACGGGCTGGGCTCGCTGTCGGAGGAGCAGTTGCCGCCGGCGGACGACCTCGCCGCGGAGATCGAGCGGTTCCTGCAGGGCCGCAAGGAGTAGGAGCCATGGAGCTCGAGCTCACCGACGAGGCAGCCGCGTGGATCCGCCGCAAGGGCGGGACCGTGGCCATCGACCACATCGCGGCCGTCGGCTGTGGCAAGCAGCCCGAGGTCGCGGTCGACACCTACCTCAAGGGCAAGGACACCAGCCGCTACCTCATCGCCGCGCGGGAGGACGTGCGCGTCCTGATCTCGCCGGCGATGGCCAAGGCGGCACCGAGGTTGCAGGTGGCCACCAAGGGGCCCGGTTTCTGGCGGCGCCTGCAGGTCACCGCGGAGCTCGACCACCAGCACGGACCCGCCTGCTCGCGCTGACCAGGCTGCGGCCGCTGACCAGGCTCCCGGCGCAGGCGGCCCGCACCCGGTCACCCGTGCGCGCTACAGCCGGAACTCGATGTCGACCTGCGGCTCGGCGACGTCCATCTGCGCCTTCTGGAGCTTGCCCGACAGGTCCCAGTTCATCGACTGCCAGGTGGTGACCTGGTCCAGCACCCACACCCCGGACTGCCGAGCCCCGGTCCCGGAACGGCCGTTGCCGCCGAAGGGCAGGTGGGCCTCCGCGCCGGAGGTGGAGTTGTTGATGCTGACCATCCCGGCGCTCACCGCCTCCCGGAAGGCGAAGGCGTGCTCGGCCCGGGTGGTGTAGATCGCGGCCGACAGCCCGTAGCCGTGGTCGTTGGCCAGGGCGATCGCCTCCTCGAAGGTCTCGAAGGTGGCGACGGGTGCGATCGGCCCGAAGGTCTCCTCCTTGTAGAGCATGTCATCACGTGTCACGCCATCCACGATGACTGGGTGCTGGAACAGCCCGGCATCGGGGTCACCGACGAAACCGTCCCGTGGTGCGTCGGCGGAGATCCGGCCGACCGCGCTCGAGCCGGAGACGCGGTGGTGCGGTTGGATGTGTTCCAGCCACGCAGCGAACCGCTCGTCGAACCGGGCGTTGATCATCGGTCCGTACAGCACCTCGGCGAAGGGGTCGCCGATCACCGCCTGCTCCACCGCGGCGGTGAACCGCTCCAGGAAGGCGTCGTGCACCGAGGCGTGCACCGCCGCCACCCCGAGCGAGGTGCACCGCTGCCCAGCCGTCCCGAACCCGGAGAACAGCGCCCCCTCCACCGCCAGATCCAG
>SL_7KL_010_BRINEDRAFT_10000247_pt1 | contig 24903 bp, 24 predicted proteins | sample SodLak_010_BRINE_FD_10663 | JGI IMG/M metagenome (IMG submission 10663)
CACACTCGCATAGGTGCGAAAGAACGATGACCCCAGGGACTGACAAAGCCACTGAGCCGTCGTTAAGTCTTGAGCTGCCACCGTAACAGCTGTGGGTTTCCGATGCACAAGCTCAGTTGCAAATGAGGGTCCCGAAAGAACAGCAGCAGGCTGGCTCGGAAGGACATCTTTGATCACTTCTGTCATAAACTGACAGGTCTCATTCTCGATCCCCTTTGAACAGGCGACCATGTACGTATTCTGGGACAAATAAGGCTTGAGATTCTCTAAAACTGACCTCATCTTTTGAGCCGGTGGCGCCAGTAATATAATGTCAGCATCGGCCACTTCGGAAAGTTGATCCGTAACGCAGATCCCCTTGGGTAAAATAGTCGATTTCAAACGTCGAGAGTGGTACCGGTGATCCACAATTGTAAAGTCTGCAGAGATATCATAACTCCAGACAGTGACATCCTTTGACTTTTCTTGAGCTGCAACAGCCAAGGCCGTCCCATAGGCTCCGGCTCCCACGATATTAATTGTTGTCATTTATTCTCACCTCATTCAAGGGCCAGCGAGGCCGGGGCGCAAAATTCAATGGATCTATTAGACCTCGCTTTAATTTTTCTATCCCAGCCCACGCAATCATCACCCCATTATCTGTACATAAGGGTAAAGGTGGGGCAACAAAACGTAGTTGGAATTCAGAAGCTAAATTTTCTAGTTTTGCACGAATTTTCTGGTTTGCGGCAACCCCCCCTGCTAATACAAAAGATCGTATCTCAGGAAACTTTTCCTGACAAGTCTCCATTGCATTCCGGCAGCGTGTCTCTAAAATATCCATGACCGTCTGCTGAAAGGCTGAGCACAAACCAATACGATTTGAGTCATCGGAGCGATCGACTTTTCGCAAAACAGCCGTCTTTAATCCGGAAAAAGAAAAAGAAAAAGGCGCATCCTTATGATGAATAAGGGGCTTGGGCAAAGAGAATCTTTTCACATCCTCTAACGGATTTTGGCTTAAAGCCGCCATTTTTTCAATTTGTGGACCTCCGGGATAAGGCAACCCCAGCATCTTTGCGACTTTATCAAAAGATTCCCCCACGGCATCATCAAGGGTTGATCCTAAAATTTCATAATCATCCACATCCTTGACGACAACCAGCTGGCAGTGCCCCCCCGAAACCAAAAGCAATAAAAAAGGAAAAGGCACCGTGTCCGTTAAGCGAACGGTAAGAGCATGTCCAACAAGATGATTCACCGCTAAAAAAGGCAGCTTCGTGGAAGAGGCCAAGGCTTTTGCCATCATCACACCAACAATAACGCCTCCGATTAATCCAGGACCCGCCGTCGCTGCAATACCATCCAAATCGTTAAGTTGTAAATCACAGTCCTTCAGGGTGTCTTCAACCAGACAAGGCAAAATTTCTAAATGTCTTCGGGCCGCAATTTCGGGAACAACGCCCCCATAGGTTTCATGTTCAGCTAATTGCGTTCGTAATCGATGAGCTAAAATTTGTTTTTGATCATCAACAATAGCCACGGCTGTCTCATCGCAGCTGGTTTCAATACCTAAAACACGCATTAATATTATGAATTTAGTGTTTGCCCCATAGTTTTAACCGACCTCGGGAAAAATACAAACGGTTTTCTTAGAGATTTTTATGCATTCATCTTTTTTTTAAGCACAAGGAAGAAACTAAGAGAAACATTAAAAAAGACCCACAGTTTACAAACACCTATCTCTTAGTTTCCTTTTACATGTCGTGTTCTTTATCGTCACGTCAAGGGAATTTAGGAATTTTTTATGACAATCTTGTCCTCCGCAACGTCAACACGAACATGGTCTTGAACCTTTCCCTCCATGATCAAGGTAGCTAATGGATTCTGCAAATAAGTTTGGATCGTCCGTTTCAAGGGACGAGCCCCATAAACCGCATCATACCCTTTTTGACCAAGCCAGTCTTTCGCAGCATCGGTCACTTCAATTGAAATTTGCCGCTCCTTCAGCAAACTCCGCAAGCGATTCAATTGAATTTCAACAATCCCAGCCATATCTTCTTGGCGTAGGCGATTAAACAAAAGGATCTCATCAAGTCGGTTGAGGAACTCGGGACGAAAGGCCTGGCGAACCTGTTTCATGACTTGGTCACGAACGGTTTCTGCCGCTTGACCCGCAGGTTGTGAAGCAAGAACATCACTTCCAAGATTTGACGTCATAATAATCAAGGTGTTACGAAAATCAACAGTTCGGCCTTGACCATCGGTCAGACGGCCATCATCCAAAACCTGCAACAATACATGAAAAACATCTGGATGCGCCTTTTCAACCTCGTCAAACAACACCACCTGATAGGGTCTGCGCCGGACGGCTTCGGTGAGGGACCCCCCTTCTTCGTACCCGACATATCCAGGGGGCGCCCCAATCATACGAGAGACGGAATGCTTTTCCATATATTCAGACATATCGATACGCACCATTGCCGTTTCGTCATCGAACAAGAAGGCCGCCAATGTTTTTGTCAGTTCGGTTTTGCCAACGCCCGTGGGACCTAAGAATAGAAAGGAACCCAAGGGCCGGTTGGGATCCTGAAGTCCGGCTCTTGCCCGTCTTACAGCGGAACTCACAGCGGAAATCGCCACCTCTTGACCAATCACACGCCGATGAAGGGCGTCTTCCATATGTAAAAGTTTCTCCTTTTCCCCTTCAAGCATCTTATCCACAGGTATGCCCGTCCACTTTGAAACAACGCTGGCAACCTGCTTATCCGTCACTTCCTCTTTCATTGTCTGGTTTGGGCTTTGGATTTCGAAATTTTTTACCTTTTCTTCCAGTTGAGGAATCTTGCCATACATAAGCTCACCGGCCTTTTCTAAGTTGCCTTCTCGTTGCGCCACTTCAAGTTCATAGCGTGCCTTATCAAGCTCTTCTTTAAATCTTTGGCCAGCCTCACGTTCAAATTTTGCCTGTTGCCATGTTTCCGTAAATTGGGTTGATTGCGCTTCAAGATCGCCTAATTCGTCTTCAAGTTTTTTAAGACGTTCCTGGGACCTTTCATCCTTTTCTTTTTTCAAGGCCTCTCTTTCAATTTTGAGTTGGATGATTTTCCGGTCCAGCTCATCTAAAGCTTCAGGTTTTGAATCAACCTCCATACGTAGACGACTGGAGGCCTCATCAATCAAGTCAATCGCCTTATCCGGCAAAAAGCGGTCTGTAATATAGCGATTCGATAAAGTCGCGGCATTAACGATGGCCGTATCCGTAATGCGAACACCATGATGCAATTCATATTTTTCTTTAAGGCCACGTAAAATGGAAATGGTCTCCTCAACAGAAGGTTCGGGGACAAAAACCGGTTGAAAGCGTCGAGCCAGGGCCGCATCTTTTTCGATATACTTGCGATATTCATTTAAAGTTGTTGCCCCTACACAATGCAACTCGCCCCGGGCTAAGGCCGGCTTTAACATATTCGAGGCATCCATTGCCCCATCTGACTTTCCAGCCCCGACAAGGGTATGCAGCTCATCAATAAAAAGAATAATTTCACCGGAGGCTTTGGTGACCTCCGCTAAGACGGCTTTCAAACGCTCTTCAAACTCTCCACGAAATTTTGCCCCGGCCAATAACGCGCCCAAGTCCAACGCCATTAAACGTGTATTTTTTAAGGATTCGGGAACATCCCCCTTGCAAATTCTTTGGGCCAATCCTTCAATAATAGCCGTTTTCCCGACCCCCGGTTCGCCAATAAGAACAGGATTATTTTTTGTCCGGCGTGAAAGCACTTGAATGGTCCGGCGGATTTCTTCTTCACGACCGATAACAGGATCGAGCTTTCCTTTCTTTGCGGCTTCGGTGATATCTTGAGCATATTTTTTTAACGCATCAAAGGTTTCTTCCGCATTGGCAGAGTCAGCGGTTCGCCCTTTGCGAAGGGATAAAACCTCTTCCTTTAACTTTGCCGATGTCACACCAGCTTTCTTGAGAATATGACCCGCTGGGTCCGAGGCATCCTCTGCGAGGGCTTGTAACAATCGCTCCACAGTAACAAATTGATCCCCCTCTTTTTTTGCGATTTGACCTGCAAGATCTAAAACTTTTGCCGTTGATGACGACATGTGAACTTGGCCTGCCCCTTCAACTTGGGGAAGTTTGTCAAGGGCCGAAGAAATTTCCGCCGAAAGAGCCGATAGATCACACCCTATATTTTGTAAGATCAACGTTGTTGAGGCGTCCCCATCCTCGATTAAAGCCGCTAATAAATGTATCGGTTGCATCTGTTGATGATGGCGCCGGGCCATTAAAGATTGAGAAACCTGGAGGATTGTTTTCAAACGATCCGTAAACGTATTTATATCCATAGCACCTCTCCAAAAAAATTTACTTTTTCATGCATTCCCTTTAGTTTATATACCACAAATATCATTTTATAGAAAACGGCAAAAAACATGAAAAAACCTACAAACAAGCAGCTTATTTTTGGTTTGCATGCGGTCAAAGCCGCCCTTCAAAACCAAAAGCGCAAAATCATAAAATTATATATGATTGAATCTGTGTTCAGAAAAATGGAGGCCTTTATTCCCCCAGCCGTCAACATTGATATTGTCGACCCCTCGTTCATTGCCAAAAAGGTTCCGGACTCATCACCCCACCAGGGCATTTTATTAGAAACCTGCCCCCTTCCCTCTTTAACACTTGAAGATATCGATCTTAAGACGTTAAAGGGCCCGCTTATTCTTCTTGACCAAGTCTCCGATCCTCATAACCTAGGTGCCATTTTACGCACAGCGGCTGTTCTGAAAGCCACAGCTGTCCTCCAGCCCCAGCACAACACCCCCGAACCCACAAATATGATCGTGAGTAAGACAGCCTCCGGTGCCTTAGAGCACATTCCGCTCATTCAAGTGACGAATTTAGCCCGGGCAATGGATTACCTCAAAAAGAATTTCGTTTGGTGTTTGGGAGTTGACGAGCACGGAGTTTCCATTAAGGAGGCTGCGCAAAAATATGATCATGTCGCCTTAATTATGGGGGCAGAAGGAAAAGGGTTACGTCCCCTCACACGAAAAAGTTGTGATGCCCTAATCGCCATTCCGGCAAATCCTGAGTTTTCGACTTTGAATGTATCCAATGCCGCTGCCATCGCTATGTATGAATTTTCCCATCGGTCTTTTCATTAAGATCTTCTCTAGGGCACGTAGATTGAGTGGTCGCATAGATTTTCTCCCTCTCGGAGAGAGGGTCACCCCATCGTGAAGGACAAATACTTCGATATGTGGTGCACGGTCTTTTACTGGCATGGACTTTAAAAAACGAACATTTCCTTTGCCAAATTTTAAAGTTCGTGTCTTTCCCGTTTTCAAGGACACCCCCAAATGGATCCCTATGATGTCTTTCTGTAGGTCAAAAAACTTCTTGGCAGAGCGAAAAATAAATCTTATTCTCAGGTCACGTTCCTCTTAAAGCTTTTTGTACTGTGGCCCGACAAAAATTTATCCATCTTCGCGTTCATTCGGCTTTTTCTCTGCTTGAAGGGGCCATTCCTATTCCCGACCTTATTCAAAGATGTCGCGAAGATAATAGCCCAGCGGTTGCTTTAACCGATACAATGAATCTTTTCGGGGCCATGACCTTTTCTCAACATGCTAAAGATAAAGGAATTCAACCTATTTTAGGTGCCCAGCTTGCGGTCAGCCCCCTTCAGGACGACCCCCGCTTTCATGATTCGACAACCTATGGGTTTGACCAAATCAATGTGTACGCAAAAAACGAAACCGGTTACCAGAACTTATTGAAGCTGATTTCCCTAGGTTGGCAAAAAGTTCGGAAAATGGGCAGCGCGTATATCCACTGGGATGAATTAGAAGCCTGTCATGATGGACTTATTGCTTTATCCGGTGCAAACGATGGAGCCATCTCCCGGCACCTTCAGTTAAACAACACGACATTTGCCGAACAGTACCTGGAAAAGATCCAGAATGTGTTTCAAGATCGTCTTTATGTTGAAGTCAGTCGATTCGGCCTTGATTCCGAAAGAATCGAGCCCCAACTGGTGCAGCTAGCCGATGTGCATAAAATCCCGATCGTCGCAACAAATGAAGCTTTTTTCTTAGATAAATCTAAAGCCGAGGCCCACGATGCCCTTTTATGTATTGCTGAAGGGACATACGTCAGTGAAGACAACCGTCGACGGTTAACGGAACATCATCGGTTTAAATCGCCCAAGGATATGACAAATCTATTTGCCGATTTGCCCGATGCCATTGAAAATACCCTTGAAATTGCCAAGCGTTGCGCCTACTTACAACCCACAAGAGCCCCACTGTTGCCCTCGTATCCCAGCCAAATAAGTGAACAAGAGGAACTCAGAAATCAGGCGTATGAAGGACTTTTGCGGCGGCTTGAAAAACAAGTCTATGGTGCCGAGGATACAGATACGCAGAAACAAGATCTGCGCCAAAAGTATGAAACCCGGTTGGCCCATGAACTACATATTATCGAAAAAATGGGGTTTCCTGGTTACTTTTTAATCGTGTCAGACTTCATTAAATGGGCCAAAACCCAAAATATTCCCGTCGGCCCAGGGCGAGGTTCGGGGGCGGGCTCTCTTGTGGCTTGGTCCTTATTAATTACAGATATTGACCCTATTCCTTTTAATCTTCTTTTTGAGAGGTTCTTGAACCCTGAACGTGTATCAATGCCAGACTTTGATGTGGACTTTTGTCAGGAACGCCGGGATGAAGTCATTTCCTATGTCAGCCAGAAGTATGGTCAAGATCGTGTTGCCCAGATTATTACGTTTGGAAAGTTACAAGCCCGGGCTGTTTTACGTGATGTGGGTCGCGTCCAACAGATGCCCTATGGACAGGTGGATCGTATTTGCAAACTGGTACCCAACAACCCAGCAAACCCCATGACCCTAGACCAGGCCATTGAAGCTGAACCCGAGCTGCGACGCCAAATGAAGTCGGACCCAACCGTGGCTCGCCTTATTGAAATTGGTCGGGCTTTAGAGGGTCTTTACCGTCATGCATCAACCCACGCAGCGGGTGTTGTGATCGCCGACCGCCCTTTGAATGAGCTCACTCCCCTGTACTATGATGACAAATCGGATATGCCTGTCACTCAATTCAATATGAAAGATGTGGAAAAGGCAGGCCTTGTAAAGTTTGACTTCTTGGGCCTAAAAACGCTTACGGTGATCGCCCATGCCATCAATTATATCAAAAAAAGTGGGGAAACGTTAGACATATCCAACATTCCCCTAGACAACCTCCGAACATTTCAGTCCCTAAACCGGATTGAAACCGTTGGCGTATTTCAGCTTGAAAGCGCCGGGATGGGCGACGTCCTCAGGCGTATGAAGCCGTCACGTTTTGAGGATATTATCGCCTTAGTCGCATTATACCGTCCCGGTCCCATGGATGATATCCCGCGATATTGCGCCTGTAAAAATGGAGAAGAACCGGTACACTACATGCACCCAAAGCTTGAACCCATCTTAAAAGAAACCTATGGGGTTATGGTCTATCAAGAGCAGGTTATGCAGATTGCCCAGGTGCTAGCGGGGTATACCTTAGGCCAAGCGGACCTTTTGCGTCGCGCCATGGGAAAAAAAATCAAAAAGGAAATGGACAATCAACGAGAAAAATTTATTGAAGGGGCCAACACCACAAGTCAGATTCCCCCCAAACTTGCCAACCAAATTTTTGATCAAATTGCAAAATTTGCTGGGTATGGATTTAACAAATGTCACTCGGCGCCCTATGCACTGATCGCTTACCAAACCGCCTACCTAAAAGCCAACTACCCCGTCGAATTCATGGCCGCTTCCATGTCTCTTGACATGCATAATACCGATAAATTAAACGTGTATCGACAAGAATTGAATCGTCTGAACATCCCCCTCCTTCCCCCGTCGATTAATAATTCTTTCTCATATTTTGAAAGCGAAGAGACTCAGGGATACAAAGGAATCCGGTATGCCCTGGCTGCCCTAAAAAATGTTGGGGCCTCAGCCATTGACGCGATCACCTTAGAACGCACAAAAAATGGATCCTTTAAGACGATTTGGGACTTCATATCTCGTATTGAGCCCAAGTATTTAAATAAACGTTTAATGGAAGGCTTAATTACAGCCGGGGCCTTTGATGAACTGGGCATGCACCGAGCTTACCTCATGCATTATCTGGAAAAAATTCTCGATTATGGGCATACAGTGGCCTCTGCGAAAAAAGCCAAGCAAGGCTTTTTATTTGGAAATTCCGATGCATCCCCCCCGTTGCCTGTGGAGCAGCGCGGTGATGTCCGCCCTTGGAGCCCCTTAGAGCAACTTAATTATGAGTTTCTTGCCGTTGGATTCTACTTAACCTCTCATCCCTTAGAAAGCTATGAAGGGCTTCTTCAACGTTTTCACCTTAAGAAAGCCGAGGAGTTAGAATCTTATTTTACACAACAGGATACATCCGATATAAAAATGGCGGGGATTATCTTAGGGAAAAAAGAAAAAACAAGCAAAAAGGGGTCAAAGTTTGCCTTCATCCAACTTTCAGACCCTACGGGGTCCTTTGAGGTCACCGTATTTTCTGAAGCGTTAAGCCGATGCCGAACCATTATCGAACCTGGTTCCGCCGTTCTTTTGAATGTGAATGGCCGCAAAGACAACGAGACACTTCGCCTTTTGGCGCAAGATATACAATCTCTCGATAGTTTATTAGGCAATCATGCCTACCATTATGCGATTAAAGTCACTGAGACATCCGCCATCGGCCATCTTGCCCGGGTTCTTAAGGACCTAGAACCCGGAAAGTGCACCATTGATATTATTGTTTCTGATGGCTTAAGGGACATCACCATCCGCCTGCCACAAAAAGTTAAATTTTCCATGGAAAGCCAAAATGAACTTCAAAATATAGAAAACATTACGGTCGATACTTTCGGTTCATTATAGTATACTGAAAAAAAACCACCCGGAGATAGACATGAGACATCGTGAATCTATTATTATTGACCATGACACACAAAACATCAACTGGCTGATAGCCCTCCATTTAACAGCTTATCTCACTTTTATCTTTCCCTTTGGAAATTTTATTGGGGCTTTTGTGATTTGGCTGATGAAGCGGGACGAAGACGAAAGCGTCAATCGTCATGGAAAAATGGCCATTAACTTTCAAATCTCATGTTTCTTCTATCTCGTTTGCTTCGCGATCACTGGAGTCATATTAACCCTATTGATTGTGACAATTCCCTTTGCCTTGGTTGCTTTCTTTTCAGGATTCATAATTTCGATCATATGGATGGTCGCCCCTGCCGTTGCCGCCCATAGAGCGTCCAAAGGCCAACTTTACCAATACCCGATATCGATCGAGTTTTTACGATAACCCAACCAAAGGTATTTTCAATAAAACATCCTACGATATCTTTTGGCAAGGCACCCCCGTGGCGGATGCCCCAAAGCATTCATGCCCAAAATTATACCCCTGAAAAGCCCCCGCAGCTTGAAGCCACGTAAATAAGGGATGCACAATATTGATCTTTAGGAGGTCGAATGACCCGAGGAGATCGAGGGGGGTGAAGGCATTAGTAACCCTTTATACATGCCGGTTTGAGGATCGCTTCCCTCAATAGCCTGAGCATGAACCGTTTTTTCATAAAATACCTGATTCTTACGGGAAACCCAGCCCAAAATGGCATACGCATACCCCTGCGTTCTCATGTCTTCAAGGGTCGTGATCAGAAGGTGGCGCCCCACTCCTTGGCCTCGGTAATCTTTATCTACACCAATGGGCCCCACAGTCCCTTTCGCGATGGCATCATACACACAAAATCCAATAGGTCTGTTCTTTTCGATGGCCACAAAACAATGGACCGGGTGCCCTGAAAAGGCCGATTGGCATTCGTCGCTCCACCCCTGGCTAAAGGTATGTTTTACCCATTCACACACTTGTGTTTTTTCAGGAACTTTTGCGCGTCGTATGTGCAGGTCACAAGACAAGGTATTTTGTTTAAGTGGTAAGTCATATAACTTGACCAACATGTCTTGACACGATTCAGGTTGAGTCATGGTTGTCTTATATAAAGAAGTGTTTCAGGATAAAAAAACGGATTATTCATTTTAGGCTTTGTTAACAATAACAACAATAAAGAGTGTACAAACGCACAGGATAAATCCCCTGTGCATTTGCTAGAAAAAGAATTAAAAACCTTCCCGTTCTTTACGCTTACGTAGAAGCTTACGCATACGACGAACAGATTCTGCTTTTTCACGTTTTTTTCTTTCCGAAGGCTTTTCAAAGTTTCGGCGTAACTTCATTTCACGAAAAACACCTTCGCGTTGAAGTTTCTTTTTCAAAAAACGCATTGCGCGTTCGACATCATTATCTCTTACGAGTACTAGCACGTTAAAATTCACCCCCTTAACGAAATCGGTATTTCATACCTGATCAATATAATATACTCTTGCTAAAGAGTGAAGGAAAAAAGTCAACTTTGTGTTAATGAACGACCCAAACTATAAATTCATGCACCACATTCTCCAAATGATTCCTGAAAAGGGATGGTCATGGGAAACCATCGTATTGGCCGAAAAATCAGCCGGAGTTGAACCTGGGTCTGCCTTTTTGTTGTTTCAAAAGGATCTTTCAAAGGTCATTTGGATGTATGGACACTATATCAGTCATTTGATGCACCTAGCTTACCAAAAAGAAAACTCAAAAGACTTAAAAACCCATCAACGTATCGAACTATATCTTCTTAGCCGCTTTGAAGTGATGAATCCCTATCGCGAAGCGATTCAAGTCATCGGTACGCATTTGATGAGGCCACAGAATGCCCTTTTATCCTTGAAACTTATGGCGAATACCGTTGATGATATATGGTATGCAGCGGGGGATCAGGCGACGGATTGGAATTACTATACCAAGCGAGCCTTGCTGGCTGGTGTTTACACCTCCAGTTATTTCTACTGGTGCAGCTTACAACAGTATGATCGACAACACATGCAGGGCTTCATTCAAAGACGTCTTTATGACGTCAGCAAAATTCCCAAGTTCAAACGGAAAGTGATGTCCTTTTTCAACCCCACATATTGAGGAGAGCAAAAATGCCAGAGGTGAATCAAAAATCGTTAAACCCCTTAAATTATTACGGAGGACAGTTATCCTTAAAAGTATTAGCCTTGATCCTACTGGCTTTTTTAGCCCTGATTCCACTTTACATGATCAAAGACGTGATTAACTCTCGGGCGCAGCGATATGAATCTGTATTAAAAGAAGTAGGTCAAAGATGGGGAGAGCCACAACGTATTGCTGGACCTGTTCTCGTACTTCCCTATCGCATAAAGAATACTCCGACTCAAGGAAAAAAAGGCACTCCCCCATTCGTCGGCAAAGCGTATATTCTGCCGGAAAAACTAAAAATTCAAAGCCACGTAACCCCCCAAGAAAAACGTCGGGGCATTTATGAGGTCCTAGTATACCAAACCAACACACACATTGAAGGCCTGTTTTCTTTACCCAGCGTGAAGGATATTCAACAACTCGAGTCCAGCGGCCACATGAATGCTTCTGACATCTTATGGGAAAAAGCCTATCTCAGTTTTGGATTGCAAGATAATCGTGGGCTTCCAGGAAACCTTCCCTTAAGATGGGGTCAAGACAAACGTGTTTTTTCCCCAGGTGGACATGTGGACGATTTCTTAGGGAAAGGCGGGTTTCATACACATATCAATACGATCTCTGCTAAAATGGCCGGAAAAAAGGTCCCCTTCTCATTTCAATTTGACGTCAATGGAAGCAAAACCCTTAGCTTCGTCCCTCTAGGCATGCAAAATGAGATCAAAGTCACATCACCGTGGGGAAACCCAAGCTTCAAGGGGCACTACTTACCCTATAAAAAACATATTCAAAAAGATTTTTTTGAAGCCTATTGGAAAGTATCACACTTTGAAAAAAAACTTCCGCAAATGTTTTTATTACCGGATCAAAACCCTATGAATGCGTCGTATTACAAAGACCTTAACAAAAGTACTTTTGATATCCAGTTCTTCCAACCCATTACAGCCTTCAAGATGTCTCAACGTGCGGTAAAATATTCGACATTGTTTGTGATCTTTACCTTTACGCTATTATTTGTCTTCGAATTAGTGACCCATCGTCCCATCCACATTATTCAATATGGATTGCTGGCACTTTCAAAAGGGCTCTTTTTTATCATGCTTCTCGCTTTATCTGAACATGTCGGATTTCAGGCAGGATTTTGGCTTTCGACAACCGTGATCCTTTTGCAAGTTTCATTATATGCTTATAATATAACAAGAAACATGACGCATAGCTTTATAGCTTTTGTCACATGGGTTTTATTATATTCATACTTATATATTGTTTTAACATTAGAAGATTATGCCCTTTTGACGGGGGCCTTGGGATTGTTTTTTGCACTCAGCACAATTATGTATGCTGTTCGGAATGTCAAATGGTATGGGCAGAATCTGACAGGTTCTTCCAATTCAGCCATTGATGATAGTATGAAATGAGTGGTTATGGATTTTTGTTTAATGGGGGGAAAATATCCCCCCGGCTCTCTTTACTATTGCTGTCTAATAACGTCAAGCGTTTTATCTAAAGGTTTTTGTTTGCCCTCTAGAATATTTTGCAGCTTTTTTTCTGCCTTATCCTTTGGAGTTGGGGCACCGATATTGATAACTTCGGTTTTATATATTGGCTTATTATTCTTATCTTTTCCGACGAGAACGTCTTGATGGATGTATTCCGCCGTATTAATGGCCGTTGGTGAGAAGGTGCATGCTTTGAGCGAGTCTGTTGTGGCTCCAAGTACGACGAAACTGAATCCCAAGAGTATTTTTTTCATGGTCAATTGATCCTTTATTAGCGTTTATTTTCATGATCACAGCCAAAGTATCCCAAAAGATAAACTTTATGTCAATGACCTTTATCCATTTTAGACATATCAAAGCCAAGGCCTGGATGGAGAGTGACACGTCACAGAAAATCCCCCTGGGGCTTCGGGATAAATAGCTAAATACCCTTTCCCTAAGTCAAAAGATTTTTCGGTATCTGCATAGTGGACCACGAAATGGGGGGATTCCTGAAAATCATACTTAAGAGTGAAATCGTTCCATGTCAATTGTCCCTTATTTTCGGTACAACCGGACGCCACATGGGAAAGTTTTTTGTGATCAACAAGTCCTAGGGATCTTTTCCAAAGTTCGCGAACAAATTTTTCCCGGCGTAAAGAATTAACGTACAAAATTTTTCCATCGTGCATTCCAATTAAACGGCCCTTCGGACTGACAAGAATTTGGGGTTGTGGGGCAAAGGGAAAAATGAATACCCCGCAAAACAGAGGGATAAGTCCATAGGCTCTCCACCGGTTCTGCCAAATGCAAATCCATAAAGCGCCAACGGTTATAAGAACCATATTTTCAGTTTTCACTTGGGCCAGCGTCACATAAGAAGCCGGCATATGATCAACACATTGGGCAATTTGAACAAGCAGGGAAAGCCCCGTTTCCAACAGACCATAAAGAGGCAGCCCCAACCCAAGGATCAGACATATTGAAGGCATGATCCACAATGCGGTCAAAGGAATAGCCAAAAGGTTTGCCAAGGTCCCAAAAGTCGAACACTGGTGAAAATGGTACACAGAATAGGGAAACGTGGCAAGACCTGCAATAAACGATGTGGTGAGGATCCCAAGAAAGTATAAAAAACCTTGGGTCAAGAGTCCCTTCCCCCACCCCCAGGACTGTCCTCTTTTGAGTTCATAGGCTGAAACAATAGCCGTCACAGCCGCAAAAGACAGTTGGAAACTTGGGGTTAAAAGGGCATAAGGATACAAAAGTAAAATAAAAAAAGCCGCAAACGCCACATTTCGTAACGTTAACGCCACACGATTTAAAAATATCGCCCCTAACACAATAGCCGTCATCATAAAAGCGCGCACAGCAGGCGTGTTCATACCACTGATCAAAAGGTATAGAAACGTAAAAATAAGAGTGCACAGGGCCGCTATTTTTTTTGATGAATACCGTAAAGCCAGATAAGGAACCAAGCTGATAAGCCCCCGCACAAGAAAAAAAGTAAAACCAGCAATTAAACTAAGGTGAAGGCCTGAAATGGCTAAAATATGGGCCATACCGGCCTTTGCGAACATATCTTGTATTTTCTGAGGAATCAAAGTTCGTTCGCCAATCACTAAAGCCAAGGCAATGGCATCGTAGGGAGACTGAAGCTTCTCTCGAAAAATCGTTTTGATGTGAAGACGAAGTTTATGAATAAAGACGGGGACATCCTTTATCGTTTCTGAACGAATCTGAGCAGGAGACACACTATATCCTACCGCCCCTAAACCATCAAAATAAGCTTTTTGTCGAAAGTTAAAACTTCTAGGGGCGGCACATGGGGCGGGAGGCATCAATACACCTCGAAAACTAATCGTTTTCCCCAGCGTCTTTTCTAAATTTTGGCCCAGCTTCCCACGAAATGTGACACGAATTTTTGTGGGTGTTCGTACTAGATTTCTTTTATAAAGCTTTAAGACACGTACGGTGAGGCGGGTCCCTTTTTCCGTATGGTCTAAGTTCAAAACCTCTCCCTTGATCCAAATAGGGCCCACTTGAGAGTCAAGAAACTGAGTATTAAGAACCTGCGTGTACCCGTAAGAATAAAGAAAGCCAAATATAACGACAATAAAGGGGTGGCTCCCCTTACGTATGAATATCAATAAGAATAAACCTACCCCCCCGAGTATAAAAATGAAAGAGCGGGATGGCTCAAAACATAACGAAAAATAGGTACCGATTCCCAGGGCCAAAAAAAAGGGCATCCATAATATCCACCGTTCCTTTTCCGCATAAAAATTTGTGAATACGTGGCGGACAAAATAGCCAATCATGATATTTTTTGCCGAAAGAGCTCCATTTCAAGCCTTATTAGAATGTAGATCTTTACCCCAAGCGATTGAAGACATCCGAAATGATAAAATAAACAAAAAAGACAAAAATTATCGCATCTAGCCTGTCTAGGATCCCTCCATGTCCCGGAATGATGTGACCTGAATCCTTCACTTGGATTTTTCTTTTCGCCCATGACTGAAGTAAGTCGCCAATTTGCGCCAGTATTGCCGTTAAAATGGCAAGGGGAAATATAAAGCCCATCACCGCGGCTAGAAAGGAAAGATCTCCGGATGTTCCCCCCGAAAAAAGGGCATACGCACCATAGGCAAAGGCAAGGCTAAATAAACACGCCCCTATCATGCCTCCTAAGCTTCCTGACCAAGTTTTGTTGGGACTAATGCCAGTGGCCAGCTTCGGACCTTTGACTATAGAGCCCGTAAGGTAGGCAAAAATATCATTGCTAATAATCACGCCTACACCAAAGGCCTGGAACAGAATGCTTTCAGCCCTATAAAACCCCAAAAACCCCATAGAAATAAGGATTCCCCCGACCAAAGCCCAGATTATTTTCCGAGTCGAAGAAAAAGGAGACTTGTAAAAACATAACACAAGCCATTCTCCCAAAGCCAAAACCATCATCATAAAAATATATGCGTCTTTAACGTGCCCGCCTGCCCAAAAAGCCAGTAGGGTGATCAGCAAAAGGACACAGGCAGAAAGAGTACGTACCCTCAAAATTTTAAGATCCATCATTTTCCTGATATCCCTCCAAAACGACGCTCACGTAATGCAAAATCCTGCAGCGCCATTTGTAAATGTTGTTTTTCGAAATCTGGCCACAGCACGTCACTGAAGTAAAGTTCCGTGTAAGAAAGTTGCCATAGCATATAATTACTCAGACGTCGCTCTCCCCCGGTTCGAATCATCAAATCAGGGTCCGGGATACCGGACGTCCATAAATTTTTTTCAACCGTTTCTTGGGTGATGTCTTCCGGTGTGAGGTTACCATTCTTAACATGATGAGAAATCTTTTGGATGCTTTGCAACAAGTCTTGACGGCCGCCATAGCTGAGGGCAATGGTCACATTAAGTTTCGAATTGTTTTTTGTTAAGGTTTCTGCGGATACGATGTAATCTTGAATATCTTGGGGAAACTTTCCTTTTTGACCCATAACCGACAAACGAATTCCTTGCTTGTGTATGTGGGCAAGTTCCTTATCAAAATAATAGCGGATAAGTCCCATAAGCCCCAAAACCTCGCCCTTTGGACGCCTCCAGTTTTCTGCTGAAAACGCCCAAAAGGTGATATAAGGGATATTAAACTCTAGGGCGGCCTCAATCGTTTTTTTAATCGCCTGGACCCCACTATGGTGTCCCTTTAGACGCGGCAGCCCTCGGGATTGAGCCCATCTTCCGTTTCCATCCATTACAAGGGCAACGTGTTTAGGCCCTTTCTGAAACTCGGTCATAGGTCCCGGCCTATAGTCGTGCGTTTAAACATGCATGATATCGGATTCTTTTTTCTTTAAGATCTCATCAATTTTTTGGATATTCTGGTCCGTCAGTTTTTGGATATCCTCCCCCATGATGTGCATTTCATCTTCGGAGATCTCACTGTCTTTTTCCATTTTTTTCGCTGCGACCATTCCATCTCGACGCACATTTCTTATAGCAACACGTGCATTTTCAGCATATTTCTTGGCCACTTTAACTAACTCTTTGCGTCGTTCTTCGGATAAATCAGGCAAAGGAACGCGAACAGAGTTTCCATCAACAAAGGGATTCAAGCCAAGACCCCCCTCCCGGATCGCTTTTTCGACTGATTTGATCATGGATTGATCCCACACTTGAACCGAAAGCATTCGGGATTCCGGAGCTGTCACAGTACCCACTTGGTTCAGGGGAGTCAAACTTCCATAAGCATCGACTTTCACCGGATCCAATAAAGATGTCGATGCTCTCCCCGTTCTTAACCCTGCAAAGTCATTGGCAAGGACATCCAGTGCCCCTTCCATTCGTCGTTTTAAATCCTTTAAAAGCTCATTGGACATGTGTGTCATCCTTTATTAAAATTAATCAATATATATCAATAAATTCAAATTTGGTAAAGATAAAACAGCCTCTTTCTGAAGATGGATAGGCTTTGGGACACATCGTCCTTAGGTCAGGATAAGTACGAATAAGTTTCAAAACGCGGATAAATCCCTTCATACGTAAAAACCCACACCAATCTCGTGATCACAGTGTAACTGAAAACTCCCCAGATACGTTGTAAAAAGTGTGTTTCGAAATATAGGGTGTATTTTCATCAAATTCAATTCTATAAGGTCTTGACTCCTTTGAAAACACACTCTATTTTTATGAGTCCGCCACATTTTTGACCATTTGTTTCCAGTTGTCAGGAATTTAATTTTTTGTTAATCATTGAGTTGTTGATAGCAAGGTCAATTTTTAGTATAATTTTAGTTATGATGCTAAGAGAAATTTATAGACGCCTCAAACAAAGTGTGTCCACGTTTGCTGGACTGTGCCTTGTCAGTTATTGCCTTTATCACACTTTAGAAGGCAACCATGGCTTGTTGTCCTGGGTCCATTTGCGCCATGACCTTGAACAAACTCAGAGTCAACTTCTCGAACTTCGTAACAAAAGAGAAACTCTCGAAAAACGCGTTCAGCTTCTTAGGTCCTCATCCCTGGATCCCGATCTTTTAGAAGAACGCGCAAAAGCCCTTTTAGGCTATGCGCACCCTTCTGAATTTATTCTGATTCACTCGAATCGTTAACAGGCTTCTTAGCCAACATATCTTTCAGCTTCCCACTTTTTTTTAAGGCCACTAAATCGGTATATCCACCAATAGGTTGACCATTAATAAAAATTTGGGGAACTGTTTTACGTCCCTCAGCCTTTATCACCAATTTTTTGCGTAGATCCGGGGAACCGGTGACATCATAGTTTTGGTAGGAAACCCCCTCTTTATCCAGAAACCTTTGGGCCTTATGGCTAAAGGGGCACGTCGTAGTCGTATAAATCGTTACCGTTGCCGGGCATGTCGCCTTGCAAAGTTTCTCTTGTCCTTCATCAGGACGTGTTGAGTTCACCCAATAAATGATAGCTCCAACAACGGCGACACATGCCCCCACAGAAACAATCATTTTCATGACTTTAGCATCCTATCCAATTCACCGGTTTTCTCACAATTATCTAAGTCATCAAAACCCCCAATATGCTGATCATTAATAAAAATTTGGGGAACTGTCTTTCGTCCCTGAGCCTTTTCCACAAGCTTTTGACGCAACTCCAGATCATTTGTTACATCTATCTCTTGGTACGAAATGCCCTTGGCCTTTAACAAGTTTTTCGCCTTATCGCAATAAGGGCAGTACGTTGTCGAATACACTTCAACTTTATGACTCATGTTTTCTCCTTTTCTTGATATTTTGAAACAGGATAAGGTTCCTACGGAGATTCTATTATGTTTTAGGCACGTAGGCCAGGGTCAGAACAATAATTTTTTTTGGGTGGCAAGCCTTCAGGGCTTTTGCACAGGATTGAACGGTTGCGCCACTCGTTATGACATCATCAACAAGCAGGACGGTTTTCCCTTGAATACGTGCCGGGGATGCGACCTTAAAGGCTCCCTTAACATTTTCAAGGCGTTGTTTCCGGGTTGATCCCTGGGGCAGCGTTCGTTTGATCCGCCTTAGAATATCCGGCGTCTGTGGAATTTGCAACGAATGACCCAAGGATTGGGCCAAAACTGCGGCCTGATTAAATTTTCGTTTCCATAAGCGCGTCCAATGCAGGGGCACAGGAACCACGATATCCGCTGACCAGCCATTTTTCAAATAGGTTTGTATTAGGCACTGTCTAAAAAAAGGCAGGACATAATGAGCATCGCCATGCTTAAACTTTAAGATCAGGTCCTTAGCCAAGTTTTGATACTGAAAGCAGGATCGGGCTTGGTCATACACCGGGGGAGCCTTTAGACATGCCCCACACTGGAGTGATGAAAACGTATCGTCATAAAATGGAAAGGGATAGCCACAACGGCAACATAAAGGGTCACTGAGAAACTCCATTTGTTTCCAACAACTCGCACATAAAACACCTTCTGTGAAAACCATTTGGTAACAAGATGGGCATCGAGGAGGAATCACCCAATTCACACATTGATAAAACAGATTTTTAATCTGCTTCATGGGGCTTTGCCGCATCGTCTAACATCAACTGCACCCCATCTTTGCCTTGCCAGTCATCAATTTTTAAGGTTCCGGCAATGTGTAGGGTTTGATTGACCGAATCCAATAATCTTTGGCCCAAAGGCGTATCATAACTTCGGAAGGCCATCGCCTTCATTCTCGTCCCATCCATCTGGGTAAATTGACAACGTAAATGACTGCCTTTCAAGACGTCTATATGACTTAGGCGTATATGATCAAAGGCAAACTTTGGCGAGGGATTCCCGACACCAAACGGAGCGAGACGGTCAACCTCGCGAATAAAATCAGCTGTGGCTCCCTTAAAACTTAAAACGCCATCAAGGACAAGACTCGGACCGCTCAAAGGGGGAAGGTGCTGCAACTTTTCAAGCATGAAGTCATGAAAAACCGCCATATTTTGTTTCAAAATAGTAAACCCAGCCGCCATAGGGTGCCCCCCACCGCCTTCCAAAATCCCGGCCTGATACGCGCTATGAATAAAGGCCCCCAAATCCAGACCCGGAATTGATCGCCCGGATCCCTTCCCCACACCATCAGCATCGAAGGCAACAACACAAGCAGGTCGATGGTATTTTTCTTTCAAACGACCCGCAACAATCCCGATCACACCGGGATGCCAGTGTTCCTTCCCGACCAATAAAAAGGGATGCAGGTTGTCTTCAGCCATCATGAGGGCTTCACCCAAAACCCCAGCTTCAATTTGTTTTCTTTCTTGATTAAAACGTTCCAGGTCATTGGCAGCTCTGGAGGCGATGTGCTCATTCGATGTCCGAAGAAGCTGAGAACCAAGTGAGGCTTGCCCCACACGCCCTCCCGCATTAATTCGAGGCCCAATCACAAATCCTAAGTGGTACGCTTTTGGGGGCTCATTCACACCGGCTATATCACATAAGGTCCGAAGCCCCAAATTCTGCCGCTTGGCCAAAACTTTTAAGCCTTGTGTCACAAAGGCCCGATTGATACCTGTTAACGGCATCACATCGCATACAGTTCCTAGGGCGACAAGATCAAGCAAAGATAATAAATCAGGATCTGGTGTGTTGTTTCTTTTATAATACCCTTCTGTACGCAAAGCCCGATTCAGGGCGACACTAAACAAAAAAGCAATTCCTACGGCGGCGCAATACCCTAATTGGACGCGTGTGTCCTGGGATTCGTCTAATCGATTGGGGTTGACAATAGCCACAGCAGGGGGAAGTTTCGCAGGGGCTGTATGGTGGTCAAGAACAATGACATCCAGCCCCTTTTGGGATGCGTGTTCAAGGACATCTTGGGCCGCTGTTCCACAATCGACTGTAATAACCAATTGGCATCCCTGGCTTTGTAAAGAATCGAATGCAGGAATGTTCGGTCCATAACCTTCATCCATACGATCTGGAATATAGACGTCTAAGGGATAAGGAATCATAGAAAAAAAACGGTGAAGGGTCGCACTTGAGGTCGCCCCATCAACATCATAATCACCAAAAACTGTGATTTTTTCTTTATTTTTGATAGCCTGAACCACACGCGCCACAGCTTTATCCATATCTTTTAAGATGGTGGGGTCCGGGAGATAGTGGCGCAAAGAGGGATTCAAGAATGGGGCTACGTTGTCGGGGCTTACATCACGGCTCACAAGGAGATTTGCTATGACTTCTGAAAGACCAAAGGTTTGACACAAGCTAAGAACATGACGCGCATCAGAGGGTTTTCCCACCCAGGTTTTGCCAGAAAACGATTTCTTCACACCCAGAATATAGTTTTCACTGTGGATCATACACTCCCTAATATTCTTGCATCCTGATTATCACCTATCGTCAAGTATGACAACTTCACAGTTCTGCTTGACCCATTTTCAAGAATTTTTCTCGGCGGTTTTGGCGTAAAGTCTCTGGAGACGCTCCCGTGCAACTTTGCAAAGCAGATTCAATGGTTTTTCCCACATTTTCGATCGTTGCCAGGCGATTTCGATGAGCTGCCCCCAAAGGTTCATCAATAATCCCATCAATAATTTTCAACTGCAGCAAATCATCAGCTGTCATACGCAGGGCGTGAGCAGCTAAATCTTTCTTTTCACCTGTACGCCACAAGATAGAGGCACACCCCTCGGGGGATATTACAGAATAAATTGAATATTTTAACATATACACACGATTGCCAACACCAATGGCAATGGCCCCTCCCGATCCTCCTTCACCGGTGACAACGCAAATAATTGGGACCGTTAGCGTCAACATCTTTTGAATGGATTTGGCAATAGCTTCTGACTGACCACGTTCCTCGGCATCCAGGCCTGGGTGGGCTCCCGCCGTGTCAATAAAGGTCAACAAGGGCAATTGGTGCTGGTTGGCAAGATCCATTAAGCGAACGGCCTTTCGGTACCCTTCCGGACGCGCCATACCAAAGTTATGTTTTACACGGGATTCGGTATCGTTTCCTTTTTCATGGCCAAGACACACCACGGACTGACCTTGAAAACGTCCTAACCCCCCAATAATTGCAGCGTCTTCACCAAAGGTTCTGTCGCCGGCCAAGGGCACAAAATCTTGGATAAGAGTGCGGATATACTCATGGGTATGAGGACGATCTGGGTGACGAGCGACCTGGACCTTCTGCCATGGTGTTAAACGACTATAGGCATGCACAAGGTGCTTCTCGAGCTTGTTCTGCAAGCGAGACATTTCATCGGTGATATTAAAATCACCACGGTTTGACAAGTGTTGTAATTCCGAGAGCTTCAATTCAATGTCATGAACATCTTTTTCAAAATCTAAAGGCTGAACCATGCCGCCCTTCTCCCATTAAAAATGTTTAAGGATACGTTTATCATTTATCATGATTCTTTTTTTTATGCAATTGAAGAGGATGAGAACGCAACAGGGTGTCCCTCATCTCGGTATCATTCACATGGGTATAAATTTCAGTAGTGGTGATATGGGCATGTCCTAGTAACTTTTGCAAAGATCTCAAATCTGCCCCTCGCCGTAACAAATGCGTAGCAAACGCATGCCGCAATGTATGTGGCGAAAGGGTCTCGGGGGGAAGTCCCGCTACCACAGCCATTTTTTTAAGCTGCTTTGCAAATCCTTGTCGTGTCAAATGACCCACGCGGCTATCCGATGGGAACAACCATTTTTCACCGGCTTGAGACGAAACAAAGTGATTTCGGACGCCGAGATAAGCCTTTAAGGCATCTAATGCGGATGATGTTAAGGGACAGACTCTTTCTTTTCGTCCCTTGCCAAAGAAGCGAAGGTACCGATCGTGGGTCTCATTGCGAAAGGGGGACGCTGAAAACGGCAAGCTTACCAGCTCAGATACCCTCATTCCTGTTGAATAGAGCACGCTTAACAAAGCATTCATACGAATTCCATGAGGGTCTGTCAGCTGGTTCACAATGCTTAATAGAGATGTCACGTCGCCTTCGGATACGACCTTAGGCAGACTTTTCATTTTTTTAAGGGCAGCAAAACCCTCGGTTGGATCCTCGAGACAACCCCCCTCCCGGACCAAAAATTTACAAAATTGACGTAAGGCTGTCATTTTCCGCTGACGCGAGGAAATCTTTAAGGGACTCAAGAAATCAGCATACCCTTGGAGAACTTTAAACTCTAAATCCACAACCCGCGATATGTTGGAGTGGCGCAGGAAATCCTTTAAATCCTGGGCATAAGCCGTTATTGAGTTTTGAGTTAACCCCTTTTCCACCCGAAGACTTTCAATGTAGCTTTCAAGGTAACGTTTAATCTCAGTTACCATCAGACAGAATCATTTTTTATCACCGGGAAACTTTATAAACTTCTGTACAGAAATTGTTTTCGTAACGTCCCTTGAGGGCACGGGTATACCCCAGGTTGCCAGGGCAACAAGTCCTGATAAAAAAGCGACGAATAAAACAAGCCATAAAAATTTTACCGTTGTGCTCACGCTTCCCCCTTTTAAATTCCTTGCAAAATGAAACTGGATGTACCATAAATAGTCCTTAGGGGTAACATAAACCTGTTTAAGATTGAGGGAAAGAGTTAATATACCTCAGGTGTTCAAAACTCAAGAAAAGGACAGTTCTTCCCAACCATGATGAACAATACCTATCAAATCGAAGTGCCAAAAACAATCATTCTCATCGGGATGATGGGTGCTGGTAAAACATGTATCGGTCGACGCCTAGCAAAGCGCCTTGACTTGCCTTTTACGGATTCAGACCAAGAAGTCGAAGCCGCAGCCGGGTGCAGCATACAGGATATTTACGAAGTTTACGGAGAAAATGTCTTTAAAGACACGGAAAAACGTGTTGTCCGTCGTGTTCTTGATAACGACATCAAAGTCCTTTCCACGGGTGGCGGAACCTACATGGACACCAAAATTCGTGAGACCATAAAGGAAAAGGCCATCACCGTATGGATTAAGGCCGAATATGAAACTTTACTTCCTCGGGTTTTGCGCCGGGATCATCGCCCCCAACTGAAAGACGGATCCCCAGAAGACACCCTAAAAAGCTTAATCGCTGAATACTATCCAGTCTACGAAGAAGCAGACATTATCGTAAGCTGTGATAACAGTCCACCGGATCAGACAACGGATAAAATCATTCAGGAAATTGAACGCTACCTTTCAAAACTGCAAATGGAAAAGAATGCCAAAATCAGGCACTCCGTCAGTTAGAGAGTGGCTTCAATACCTTCACGACATAGGTATTGCAGATGCCCTCGGCGATAAAACGTGCAACCGATATCAGGTTCCGTTTCAAAAGCATCAAGAAAAGTCAGAGCCTGTTCAGGACCTGTCTTCGAAACATCCTGAAAATCCAGAAAAATTACAGGCCATGAAAACAGCAAAGTCAGATATTCAATTACTGAAAGACGAATTAAAATCTTTTACAACTCTGGAATCCTTAAGACAAAAATTGGAATGTTTTGAGACCTGTCCCCTAAAGTCGACAGCCATGAACACTGTTTTTGGGGATGGAAATCCCCATGCCCGCGTGATGCTTGTGGGGGAGGCACCAGGAGCTGATGAAGATCGCCAAGGAAAGCCGTTTGTCGGTATGAGTGGACAGCTTCTTGGTAAGATGTTTGAAGCCATTGGGCTTGTCAGGGATCAGCTTTATATTTCCAATATTATCCCATGGAGACCTCCGGGGAATCGACAGCCAACAACAACAGAGACATCCCTATGCCTTCCCTTTATTCAGCGTCATATCGAGATTATCAACCCTGATATCTTGGTTATGGTGGGGGGAGTTTCAGCTAAAACATTACTCCAACGGAATGAGGGAATTATGAAAATTCGTGGTCAATGGTTGGATTATCAAACGGAAAACATGAAAAAACCAATCAAGGCGTTTCCGATTTATCATCCAGCCTATTTGCTACGTTCACCAGGTCAAAAGCGCAAGTCGTGGCACGATTTATTAAAAATAAAAGCCTTCCTTGACACACAATAATCCACCTGAAACTTTTTATACCCGCGCCATCCGGTAGATTCTAGAGTGAAGCGGAACGCCCGGTAGGTTAAGATAGCCTAGAAAAACAAAGGACGTTTCAATGAAAAAATACACCCATATAAGTTATGAAGAAAGAGTTTTAATCAGCCGTTATCAAGAAGAAGGGAGAACCATTGGCCAAATGGCCCGGCACCTAGGGCGATCAAAATCAACAATATCTCGGGAGCTTGCACGGAATTCCAATCTATCTGGATACATACCCAAAGCCGCAGAAAAGCGTTCTCGGGTGCGGCGTCAAAGACTCTGTAAGCTTGATAAAGATCCAGGGCTGAGAAGTTATGTTCTCAATGGCCTTTATGAAGG
>SL_7KL_010_BRINEDRAFT_10000248_pt1 | contig 24819 bp, 20 predicted proteins | sample SodLak_010_BRINE_FD_10663 | JGI IMG/M metagenome (IMG submission 10663)
CAATTCTCGGATGATGAATTGCAGGATCTGGTCTCCAGCACGGATTCCGGTGGCCGCGACCCGCAGAACCGCCTTGTTGCCCTGCTGATCGCCACTGTCGCCTTTCTGTGGTCGGCCTTTCAGATCTGGATCGCGGACCCGCAATTCGCGCTGGCGCGCTATATTCCGGGGGTCGAGATCATCGGGTCTGACCGGACGCGCCCGCTGCACCTGACATTCGCGCTGTTTCTGGCGTTTCTCGCCTATCCGGCCTTCAAATCCTCGCCGCGCCGATACATCCCCTGGTATGACTGGGTGCTGGCAATCGTCGCCTCTGGCTGTGCGTTCTACATCTTCTGGTTCGCGCGTCTGATATCCGACACAGCGCGGCAGGGCCGTCTGATCCGGTGGGAAACGGCGGATACGGCGATTCTGAACAATTTCGAATGGCTGTTCGGCCCCACGATCTTTCCGCAGGTGATCATCGGCAGCATCGGGCTGCTCTTGCTGCTGGAGGCGTCGCGCCGCGCGCTGGGGCCTGCGCTGACCATCGTGGGCAGCATCTTTCTGGCCTATAGCTATTTCGGGCAGGGCTGGCTGATCCCTGATCTGATCGCGCATGAGGGGCGCAGCTTCAACGGCATCATCAACACGCAATGGCTGTCGACCGAAGGGGTGTTCGGCATCCCGCTGGGTGTGTCCACGGCCTTCGTGTTCCTGTTCGTTCTGTTCGGCGCGCTTTTGGACAAGGCGGGCGCGGGCAATTACTTCATCAAACTGGCATTCGCCGGGCTGGGGCATCTGCGCGGCGGCCCGGCCAAGGCGGCTGTCGTGGGCTCGGGCGCGACGGGGCTGATCTCGGGCTCGTCGATTGCGAATGTGGTCACGACCGGCACCTTTACCATCCCGCTGATGAAGCGGGTGGGCTTTACCAGCGAAAAGGCCGGCGCGGTCGAGGTGTCCTCCTCGGTCAATGGCCAGATCATGCCGCCCGTGATGGGGGCCGCGGCCTTTCTGATGGTCGAATTTGTCGGCATCTCTTATCTCGAGGTCATCAAGCACGCCTTCATCCCGGCGGTGATTTCCTATATTGCACTGATCTATATCGTGCATCTGGAAGCGCTGAAGAACGGCATCCCGGCACTGGGGCAGGGCGCGAGCCTGTTGACCATGCTGATGAAAACCGCCGTTGGCTTTGTTGTCGCGGGCCTGGCGTTTTACGGCGTGATTGCAGCCGTCGATCTGCTGCGCAATGTGGCCCCGGCCCTGTCGGACCCGGTGATGGTGGCCGCGCTGGGGCTGATCTATCTGGCCTGTCTGTGGGTTGCCTCCAGGCGCCCCGATCTGGAACTGGATGACCCCAAGGCCAAGAATGTCGTACTGCCCGTGATGCGCGAGGTCTTTCCCACGGGGCTGCATTTCCTGCTGCCGATTGTCGTGCTGATCTGGTTCCTGATGGTCGAGCGGCAATCGCCCGCGAAATCGGCCTATTTCGCTGTGGTGACGATGCTGTTCATCATCCTGACCCAGCGTCCGATCAAGGCGCTGATGCGCGGTGAGACCAATTTCATGGCCGAATTGCGCGCGGGCGTCAACGATCTGCTGGACGGCATGGTGTCGGGTGCGCGCAACATGATCGGGATTGCCGTGGCCACAGGCGCTGCGGGTGTGATCGTGGCAACTGTGACCCGCACACCCATCGGCACCGAACTCGCCGCGCTGGTAGAGATGCTGGCGCTTGGCAATCTGTTCCTGATGCTGCTTCTGGTGGGGCTGTTCTCGCTTGTTCTGGGGCTGGGGCTGCCGACCACGGCGAATTATATCGTTGTGTCCTCGCTTATGGCGGGCGTGGTGGTCAGTCTTGGCGCGCAGGAGGGGCTGATCATCCCGCTGATCGCGGCGCATCTGTTCGTGTTCTATTTCGGGTTGATGGCGGATGTGACGCCCCCTGTGGGGCTGGCGAGTTTCGCGGCCTCTGCCGTGTCCGGGGGGGACCCGATCCGAACGGGCTTTCAGGCGTTCTTCTACTCGCTAAGGACGCTCGCGCTGCCCTTCCTGTTCATCTACAACCCGACGCTGATCCTGTTCGGGGTGGATCTGGGAACAGCGGCGGGGCTGGCGCAGGCGGCGTTCATCTTCATCGTGGCAACCTTTGCGATGCTTCTGTTTGCCGCCGCCACGCAGGGCTATTTCCTGGCACGTTCCAAATATCATGAGTCGGTCGCGCTGCTGCTGGTGGCCTTTACGCTGTTCGTGCCGAATTTCTGGCTGGACCGTATCCAGCCCGAATTCGAGCGTATGTCTGGGATGCAGTTCGAAGAGGTGATGACCGGCGCCGAGGCTGGGCAGGAATTGCGCATCGAGGTCGAGGGGCCGGATTTCAACACCGGCCAGCCGCGAAGTCTGACGCTGGTGCTGAATGTGGAGGATGTGCCCCCCGAACAGCGCGTGGATGATACCGGCCTGTTCCTGATGCCCGAAGAGGATCGCATGATCCTGGATGAGCCCATGTTCGGCTCTCCGTTCCAGCGCGATCTTGGGGATTTCGATTTCTACGGGGCAGAGCCTGTGGAACTGGTGGCCGTGCTACGCCCCGCAGACCGGATGCCCGAGCAGATCTTCTACATCCCGGCGCTCTTGCTCCTGGGGCTGGTGATCCTGCTGCAGCGCCGCCGCCAGACGGTCCCGGCCTTCTGATCCGGGCTGTCAGCGGGGCGCGGCGTCACTTAATGGTCGTCGCGCTCTGCCCGGATCGCGCGCAGGCGCGTCGGATCCAGCTTTGTGGGCCGGCCCTGCCGGTCGAATGGTGAGTTGAAATCGAATGCGGTCAGTGTCGGCCCGTGGTCATGCAGATGCGCGTGCCGCCAGACACCATCGGCCCAGGTCGGATAGCAGCCTGCATCCGTATGCCACCACATCACGAGGGGCGGCCATTCCGGCGTCTGAAACCACTCTCGCCCGCGCCGCAGCGCGGCGGCATGCAGCCCGGAATAGGTAAAGGCGAACAGCGATTCGAGATCGGTCCAGAGCGACAGGGTCGCGGGCGACCAGCCGTCACCCCGCTCGGTGTAGAAACGGGGCAGGACCTCCGCGCCCCAGGACGTGGCGTCGCCATCCGACTGATACCCCGAACGGGCAATCAGCCCCTTGGCCCGGTCCACGCGGGCAAGAACGGCGTCATTGAGCGCGTGAAACCCGTCATTCGCCGGATCAGCCGCCGGTTTCCTGAACATCCCGAATGTGTAGAGGGCCAGGCGCATGGGGTGCGTCGCGATCCGGTACAAATGTGAAGCACTGAGCATAGCCGAGTAGCCGCGCGTTGGTAAGCAACGGGTTTTGTCGCCCGTTATCGTGGGGGGCTGTCGGCGCGTGCCTCGCGCAGGATGATGATGACACCGCTGGCCGCGATGATCAGCGCGCCGATCAGGGTCCAGAGCGTCGGGATATCGCCCCAGATCAGCCAGCCCAGCCCCGTCGCCCATAAAAGCGCTGTGTAATCGAAAGGCGCGACAATCGCCGCCGGGGCCATGCGAAAGGCCTGCCCGATCAGCGTGATGCCCAGGCTGCCAAAGGCTGCGATGGCGATGAACAGCCCGGCATCGGCCATGCGCAGGGGCGTCCAGTCCGCCAGCGCGAAGGGGGCGGCATAGATCGCGGGAAAGACCATGACCATGAGCATCATGGTCCACCAGCCCTCATCCCGGTTCAGCCAGCGGGCGCTGAGCATGAAGAACGCATAGCAGATGGCCGCGCCGACAGGCAGCAGGGCGGCAAGCTGAAAGGCCTCGCTGCCCGGGCGCACGATCACCAGCACGCCCGCAAAGCCCAGCAGCACCGCGCCCCAGCGCCGCCAGCCCACGGCCTCGCCCAGCAGCGGGACCGACAGCGCCGTGATGAACAAGGGCGCAGAGAAGATGAGCGCCGTCGCCTCGGCCAGTGGCATGAGGCTGAGGGCGGTGAAATACATCGTCGCGGCCAAGAGCATCACGCCCCCGCGCAGCGCATGCAGGCCGGGATGGCGTGTGCGCAGCCCGGCCGTGCCGATTGTCGCGATGATAAGTGCCGCGATGATGGGGGCCGCGATCAGGTTGCGCACGAACACGATCTGGATGGGGCTGTAATGGTCGGTCAGCACTTTGGCGACCGCATCATTGGCCACCAGAAAGCCCACGCCCGCACAGATCGTCGCGATGGCAAGCGGGGTGTCGCGGGTGCTCAGATCAGGGGCGGTGCGCATGAAACCTCGGGCAGTTGCGGCTCGCGCATGGGTAGCAGAGCTAGGTGCAGGATGCGAGAGGGGGTGAAGCGCCCGCTCGGGAGGTGCGTCCCGCTCGCGGGCGCTTGCCCCTGCGGGGCAAAGGGGGCTGCATTCAGGCGGTCTGTTCGAGAAACCGGGTCAGCGGGGCTGCGACCTGCTCGGGCGCTTCGACACAGGGCAGGTGGCCTGCGCCTTCGATCAGGTGGAAGGGCGCGCCCATCATCTCGGCGGTCGCGCGCACCAGATCGGGCGGGGTGGCGCCATCCTCGCTGCCTGCCATGGCCATTGCGGGCAGGGTCAGCGCGCGGGTCGTGGCGCTCAGATCGGCCTTGGCGATGGCTGCGCAGCAGCCGCTATACCCCTCGACCGTGGTGCGGCACAGCATGTTGCGCCACAGCGCCAGTTCGTCTGCGCGGTCGCGGTGAAAGGCAGGCGCGAACCAGCGCGCAAGCACGGCATCGGCCAGTGACGCGATCCCGCCCGCGCGCACCGCATCGATCCGGTCCTGCCACATCTGCGCGGTGCCGATCTGCGCTGCGGTATCCATCAGCACCATGGCGCGCAGCAGATCGGGGCGGCGCGCGGCCATGTCCTGCGCAATCATCCCACCGATGGACAGCCCGATCACGGTCACATCGCGCAGCCCCAGATGGTCCAGCAGAGCGGCGGCCTCGGCGCTCAGCCCGGCGATGGTATAGGGGGCGGGGGCGGCATCCGACAGCCCATGGCCGGGCTTGTCATAGCGGATCAGGCGTAGCCCTTCGGGCAGAAGCGGCAAGAGTGCCGACCAGACGCGCAGATCAGTGCCCAGCGAATTGGCGAACAGGACCGGGCGGCCATCGGCGGGCCCGTCGATGCGGTAATGCAGGACAGCATGGTCAAGGCGGAGTGTTTTCATGGTGCAAGCCTTGCATATCGCGCTTGTCTGATAAACTATATTTTCCGCCGATAGCATTAACCGAGAGGTTAAATCATGGATCCGCGCCTGCGTCTGCGTCATCTGCGCTGCTTTCTGGAAACCGCCCGTCTGGGCGGGCTGTCCGCCGCCGCCGAAGTGTTATGCGTGTCGCAGCCCGCCGCGTCCAAGACCCTGCGCGAGTTGGAAGAGATCATGGGCGTGCAATTGTTCGACCGGTCCACCCGGCGGCTGGTGTTGTCGCCCGCAGGCCGCGTGTTCCAGCAACATGCGGGCAATGCGATGCGCGCGCTCGAGGCCGCGCAGGACGCCGTGCGCGCCGCGCCCGAGCGGATCACGCGGCTGACGCTGGGGGTGTTGCCGACAGTGGCCACGGACCTGCTGCCGCGCGCGGCGCTGCGCTATCACGAACAGGTGCCGCATTGCACCTTGCAGGTCTCGACCGGGCCGAACTGGCTGTTGGTGTCGCAATTGCGCGAAGGGTCGGTCGATCTGATGGTGGGCCGGATGCCCGATGTGTCGCAGATGACGGGGCTGACCTTTCGCCAGCTTTATTCCGAACGCATCGCCATCGTCGTCCGGCCCGGGCATCCGCTATTGCAGGCCTCCGATTTCCCGGAGGCGCTGGCGCGCTACACGCTGATGCTGCCGCCCGAAGATGCGCTGATCGCGCAATCCGCGCGCGCCTGGCTGATCAGCGTGGGGCTGTCGCATCTGGAGCCGTCATTCGAGACTGTCTCGCTCGCCTTCGGGCGCAAGCTGGTGATGCGCTCGGATATCGTGTGGTTCATCTCTGAAGGGGTGGTCGCGGATGAGCTGGCATCAGGCACGCTGTGCAAATTGACCCCGGCCAGGGAACTGCCGACCGGCCCGGTGGGTATATGCCAGCGCGCCAATGCCGAGATGACATTCGAGACCGAGGCCTTTGTCACCCTGCTGGGCGAGATGGGGGGCGGGGGTTACAGGACCTCATAGACGCGGATGCGCACGGCGCTGGCATAGCGCGCGCCGGTGCCCACGAACACTGTGCGGTTGACCCAGGCATAGCGCGGATCGCCGCTTTCCAGCCGGGGCACTGTGCGCATGTAATATTCGGACGGGTCCACCTCCTGCCCCTGCGCCAGCCGTTCCAGCACATCGGGCGGGCCGTGGCGCAGGCCGAAATTGCGAATGTCGATCAGCGCGCCGTCATCCGTCTCGATGGCGTAGCGGGTGTCGAGCTCTGCCGATCCATCGGCAAAGATCGTCTGCCAGTCGGCACCGAAATTCAGCACCCGGCCCGACAGGCGCGCGCCTTCGACACGGCCGCCGATAATCGGGATCATGCGGCGCTGGCCGCTCTTGCCGGTGCCCAGCTCCATCGGGGCGGCCAGATGCGCCTCGATCTTGCAGACGAGTTTCAGTTCGGGGGTTTGTAGCATGGGCAACCTCACATCGTGCCTGGCAGGAACATCACGAGCGCGGGGAACAGGATCAGCAGCAACAATCGGAATATGTCGGTGAAGATGAAGGGCATGACCCCCTTGAAGACTGTCGTGATCCGGACATCGCGCACGATGGATTTGATGACGAAAACGCTCATTCCTATGGGGGGCGTGATCATCCCCAGTTCCGCGGCGACCACGATCAGGATGCCGAACCAGATCGGATCGAAGCCCAGATTGATCACCACGGGAAAGACGATGGGCACCATCAGCAGGATCATCGCCATCGAATCCAGAATGCAGCCTGCGATGATGAAGAACGCAAGGATCAGCAGAAGCGTGCCATAGGGGCCAAGCTCCAGCCCGACCAGAAAGGCGGTGATCCGCTGGGGCGACTGGGTGATGGTCAGGAAATAGCCGAACAGGATGGCCCCGATCAGGATGGTATAGATCGTGACCGACACGCGCAGCGCCTCGACCAGGCTTTGCATGATGATGCGCCCGTTCAGCCGCCCGCGCACCACGCCGATCATCATGGTGGCAAAGGCGCCAAGGGCGGCGGCCTCGGTCGGGGTGACAACGCCCAGATAGATCGAGCCGATGACGATGATGAACAGCAGCATGGTCGGCCACACCCCGGAGAGCGAGGCAATCGCCTCGCTGCGGTCAACGGGGCGGCCATCTGGCAGGCCCTTGCGGTGAAAGATCCGCACGGTCAGCATATACAGCACAACTGTCAGCAGGCCCGGAATGATCCCGGCCATGAACAACTGCGCGACATCGGTTTCGGTGATATAGGCGTAGACCACCAGCACCACCGATGGCGGGATCAGGATGCCCAGCGTGCCCCCGGCGGCTATGACGCCTGTGGCCGTGCTGTCGGCATAGCCGAAGCGGCGCATTTCCGGCATGGCGACCTTGGACATGGTGGCCGCCGTTGCGATGGAACTGCCCGAGATTGCCGAGAACCCCGCACAAGAGGCAATCGTTGACAGTGCCAACCCGCCCTTGAACGGACCTAGCCAGGCATTGCCCATGCGGAACAATTCACGCGACAGCCCGGAATTCGCGGCAAATATCCCCATCAGGATGAACAGCGGGATCACACTCAGGTTGTAATCCGCAATCACCCGCACCGGAGAGATCGCGACAAGGTTCATCGCAGGCGTCAGGCCCCGGATCGCGGCAAAGCCGAATATCCCCACCAGCCCCATGGCCACGCCGACAGGCACGCGCAGCGCGATCAGGCCGAACAGGGCCGCAAAGCCCAGAAGGGCGACGATATCTCCGGTCACTGGCCCATGCTCCTGTCAATGCTGGTGTCTTCCGTTCCGCCCTCGATATCCGCGCGGCCCGTGGCCAGCATGAAGATGCGCGCACAGACGGTCCCGATACTGGCCACGGCCCCCAGCCAGATCAGCCCCAGCAGCGGCCAGACCGGCAGGCGCAGGTCAAAGGTGGCCTCATTCCCGCGCATGGCATTGCCGACGCGCGCCTGCATCTTCCAGGCCAGCAGGATCACGAAGAACAAAAGCACCGTCCAGGCAAAGACCTCGATCCAGCGGCGGGCGCCATCCGGCAGGCCAAGAGTGAACAGATCGACCGAGATATGCCCGCCGCGATAGCCCACCACCGCAAAACCCCACATGATGCAGGCCCCCAGCAGCAGGCGCGAAATGTCAAAGGCATCGGGCACCGGGCTGGCGAAGACATAGCGCCCGATGGCCGATGCCACGATCAGCAGCGTCACGCAGGCAATCAGAACGCCGGCGACCTTTTCGACCCCGTTGCAGAATTTCCGGATGATGCGGTCCATGCGGCCTGTTCCCTGAATGGCAGCAGAATGGTCCGGGCCAGAACCGGCCCGGACATTTGGGTTCAACGCGCGGATCAGTCCGCAGCGTTGCTCAGGCTTTCAAGCGTTTCGACAAAGGACGCATAGGCGGCATCGGCATCGATCCCGGCTGCGTTCACGGCCTCGCGCCATTCCTCCATCAGCGGTGCGGCGGCATCGCGCCACATCTGCTCCTGCTCTTCATTGGGGGTGTGCATCGTGTGCCCGCCATCATCGATCAGGCGCTGGCGGCCATCGGCCTCCAGGTCGATCCAGGGGTGGCGATACGCTCGGACCATTCCGGGGTGCAATGCTCTTCCATCACGGCGCGGTTTTCATCCGACAGGCTGTCCCATGCGCCACGATTGACCGCGAATGTGAACACGGTCGCATAAAGCGGGATGTCCAGATGGTCCGTCACAACCTCATTCGCGCTCCAGGTGAACAGCGAACTCCAGGGCGAGGCCGTGATATCGGCCACACCGCGCGCGATGGAATCGCGCATGTCGCTGGCCGGCAACTGGACCGAGGCCCCGCCAAGCATGCTGACGAATCGCCCGATGGTCGCATTCGGCGGGCGCACGTTCTTGCCGCTCAGATCCTCGGGGACAAGGATCTGTTCGGTGCCATGCAGGGTCGAGACATCGTGCAGATGCACCAGGCAGACATGCACATCGGCCATCTCGGCTTCGGCATAATCCATGTACCACTGATGCAGCGCCCGCGATCCGACCCGCGCATCGGTAAAGACGAAGGGCTGCTCGCCCAGCGACAGCACCGGGAATCGCCCGGCCTGATAGCCCGGATTGACAAAGCTGATATCCACAACCCCGTCGCGCGCCATGTCGAAATGGTCAGCGGCAGAGCCAAGCTGCTGGGCCGGGAAGATGCTGATATTGATGCGCCCTTCCGAGGCTTCGTGGATCGACTCCACCTAGGGCTCGATCCCGGTGACCTGCATCGGGTGCGTCGCGCCCAGCCAGGTGGACAGGGCAAGCTCGACCTCTTGCGCCTGAATGCTGGTTGCAGCAAGGGTCGAGGCGATGGCCGTTGCGGCCAGAAGACGTCTCTTCGTTATAGGTATTTCTCCCAAAATCGCTATGGTTGCTCTGCGGTCGGAACCGCATGGTCGTGATTGGTGCCTGTGCTGTCCCCCTCTTCTGTCATCTGGTCATGTGCTGGCGGTCTGCGTCAGCACAACTCGGGTTCGCGCGCCTGCGGCATGGGCTGCAGGCTGGCTTGCAAGTTTTGCACCGCGCGATGGCGCGCCATCGGCACCAGGGTCTGCAGGCGCGCATCATCCGCGCATTCACGGGCCACGCGCTGCCAGAAGGCCAGATCCATCAGCGCGATACTGGCCTGCATGAAGGCATGGGCCATCCCGGTGGGTGCCGCGCGCACCTGTTCTGCCAGCGCCTGCCAGTTGCGCAGTGCAGTTTGCAGCAGATCATCAGGCTGGTCTTGCGCAACACTCTCGATATGGCGCGCAAAGGCCGCTGCCTGCGCGCCGCCCGCATGGGACAGCCCGCGCGTGGCAAGGGTCAGGGCGTGAATGCCATTGGCGCCTTCATAGATCGCGCAGATGCGCGCGTCGCGATAGGTCTGCTCCAGCCGGTATTCGTGCAGATACCCATATCCGCCCAGCACCTGTATCGCCGTGTCGGCCACGGCGGTGCCGGTATCGGACCCGGTAACCTTGGCCATCGGGGTCAGGAACTCGGCCAGCGCGTCCTGCCCGGTTTCCAGCGCGACAAGGGCCGTGTGGATCAGCGCGCGGGCCGCCAGTGTCCGGCTGTCCATCTCGGCCAGCATTCGCGCCACATCCGGGTGATCGGCCAGTCGGGCAGGGCGGCCATCCGCGTCGCGGCCCTGCACACGCTCGACCGCATGGGCCTGCGCGATCGCATGCGCCCGCGCGGCATGGGCTACGCCCTGCAAGCCCACATCCAGCCGCGCGTGATTCATCAAAAGGAACATCGCGGCCAGCCCCTGGCCCGGATCCCCGATCAGTTCGGCCTGGCAGGCGTCGAACACCATATGGCAGGTGGGCGAGGCGTGCAGCCCCATCTTGTGTTCGATCCGCGCCACGCTGACGCCGTTGCGCTGCCCGTCCGGCAGGATCGCGGGGCAGGCGAACAGGCTCAGCCCGCGCGTGCGCTCGGGCCCGGTGCGCGCCAGCACCAGATGCAGGATATTCTCGCTCGCATCCTGATCGCCGCCGGAAATGAAGATCTTCTCACCATCGATCTGCCAGCCATCCGGCCCCTCGCTCGCGCGGGTGCGGATGCGCGACAGGTCCGACCCGGCCTCGGGCTCGGTCAGGCACATCGTGGCCAGCCACGCGCCAGAGGCAAGCTCTGGAATGAACCGCGCCTGCTGCGCGGGGTTGGCGACCATGCGCAGCAGCCGGATCGCGCCGGGGGCCAGCCCCGTGACCATCTGCAGCGCATGACAGGCCCCGGAGAAGACCTCGGACACCAGCGCCTGAACTGCCGGTCCCTGCGCCTGCCCGCCGAATTCCTCGGGCGCGCTAAGCCCCTGCCAGCCCGCTTCGGCCAATTCGCGATAGGCGTCGGCGAACCCGTCAGGCAGGACCACACGGCCCTTGTCGAAGCGGCAGCCCTGCAGATCGCCCGGCCCGTCCAGCGGGGCGATGCGCCCTTCGGCAAAGGCCGCGAAATGCTGCTGAACCTCGCGTGCAAGTGCGCCGTCCCATCCGGGGATGCGCGCCGCACCGGCGAATTCCAGGCTCCAGATGCTGTCTTGCAGCGCAGCCATGGCTCAACTCAGCCTCAGAACCCGCGCGGCATTGTCCTTGAGGATCATGGGCCGCACTTCGTCGCGAATGTCCAGATCGGCAAAATCCTTCAACCAGCGATCCGGCGTGATCGCGGGCCAGTCCGAGCCGAACAGCATCTTCTTCTTCAGGATCGTGTTGGCGTAATGCGTGAAGATTTTTGGGAAATACTTGGGCGACCAGCCCGACATGTCGATATGCACATTCGGCTTGTGCTGCGCGACGGCCAGCCCCTCTTCGGTCCAGGGAAAGGACGGATGCGCCATCACGATGCGGGTATCGGGGAAATCCACGGCCACATCGTCAATATTCATCGGATGCGAATATTTCAGCCGCATCCCCATACCGCCGCGCATGCCCGACCCGACCCCGGTCTGGCCTGTGTGAAACAGCATGATCGCATCTTCTTCGGCAATCGCCTCATACAGCGGATAGGCCATGCGGTCATTGGGATAAAACCCCTGCATCGTGGGGTGGAACTTGAACCCCTTGACCCCGAATTCGCGCACCAGACGCCGCGCCTCGCGCGCGCCGCGCTTGCCCTTGGCCGGGTCGATAGAGGCGAAGGGGATCAGGATATCGTTATTCTCATCGCAGATACGCGCGATTTCCTCATTCGTGTGGCGGTAGAACCCGGTTTCGCGCTCGGCATCGACGCCAAAGATCACTGCCGCGATCTTGCGTTCGCGGTAGTATTCGGCGGTCTGTTCGACCGTGGGCAACATGCCATCCGCCCCGGCGGGGTTGCGGAAATAGGCGGCCATGCCCTTCTGAAACTCGATATAGCCGTCATCGCGATGGCAATTGCACGGCTCTTCGGCATGGGTGTGAAAGTCGATGGCGACGATGTCGTCGAGATTGATGCTCATTCCTGTGCTCCGCTCATTCGGCATCCGGCGCTTTCAGCCGGGCGGTGCGCTTTTCCAGAAAGTCGCGCAGCCGGGCCTTGGCATCGGGTGTTTCAGAGGTGAGGGCAGAGACGATGGATTCGGTGAACAGCCCGTCTTCGACCGACATTTCGGCAATGCGGGGCAGGGCGTTCAGGATCGCGTAATTCGACAGCGGCGCATTGGTCGCGGCCGCGCGTGCCAGTTCCATCGCGCGCGGCAATGCCTGCCCCTTGGGCACGACATAGGACACACCGCCCCATTGCTCCATCTGCTGGGGCGAGACTGTGCGCCCGGTCAGCATCATGTCGCCCATGCGCGCCGCCCCGATCAGCCGCGCCACCCGGACCGACCCGCCGCCGCCCACGAAAATGCCGCGCTGCCCTTCGGGCAGGCCGAAAAAGGCGCTCTCATCGGCCACGCGCACATGGGTCGCGGCGGCAAATTCGAACCCGCCACCCACAACCGCCCCGTGCAGCGCCGAGAAGATCGGGATCTCGCCGCGTTCGAATTCCGAGAAGATTGCATGCCAGCGGCGCGAGCCCTGAATGGCGTCAAACAGCGGCTTTTCGCGATGCTCGGCCAGATCGAGCCCGGAGCAGAAGTGATCGCCCTCACCATATATCACGGCGGCGCGGGCCTCGCGTTGGGCGCGCAGCGTGGCGTCGCGCAGGGCCTCGACCACGCGGTCGGAAATGGCGTTGCGTTTTGTCGGGCGGTTCAGCCCGATTACGGCAACCTCCCCATCCAGGTGATACCTGACCAGCAATTCGCCAGTTCCATCCATGCCTGCCTCCCCCTCTTGGCTGGGCTGCACTATACAGAGTTTGTTACGTTAGTAAACAGTATTGTGGAAACACAGTTTTACTGATAATCTTTTCGCATTGTAACGCATGTCGAATGGGGAGGTCGGCCATGGCGCAAGCAGTTTCGGCTCAGGTCGTTGACGAATCGGGGATCGAGGGTTTGCTGGGCTATAACCTCAAGCGCGCCTATATGATCGTGCGCGATGATTTCCGCAGACAGGTCGAGCAAACGGTGCTGTCGCCGCGCGCCTTCTCTGTGCTGACACTGATTGTCGAAACCCCCGGCATGACCCAGAGCGAAGTGGCCCGCAGGCTGGGGATCGAGCGGTCGGGGCTGGTGTCGATCATCGATGATCTGGAAGCGCGGGGGCTGGCAAGCCGCTGCGCCGTGCCCGGCGACCGTCGGTCGCAGGCGCTGGTCGCCACGCCCGAGGGCTGCGCGCTGCATCAACAAACGATGGAGAGGGTGCATGCGCATGAACGCGCGTTGCTGGCCGTGCTCAGCCCGGCCGAACAGGCGCAGTTCCTGACGCTGCTGCGCAAGTTCCGCGCCGCGCATCAAGAGGAGGAAGCATGACGGATTTCACGGGCGGGGTCGCTGTCGTCACGGGCGGGGCATCGGGCTTGGGCGCTGCAACGGCGCGGGCATTGGCGCAGGCTGGCCTGCAGGTCGCGATCCTTGATCGCAACGCCGATGCCGGGCAGGCCATGGCGGCAGAGCTGGGCGGCCATTTCCATCAGGTCGATGTGGCCGACCCGGCCAGCGTGGCCGATGGCTTTGCTGGCGCAACAGCGGGCGGCGCGCTGCGGGTTCTGGTCAATTGCGCGGGCATCGGGCCAGCGGCCAAGACCGTGTCGCGCGGGGCGGCGCATGACCCGGCGCTGTTTCTGCAGGCGCTGAATGTCAATCTGGGCGGCACGTTCAACTGCGCGTCGCAGGCCGCCGCGATCATGGCGGCCCAGGACCCGATCGGCCCGGACAATGCGCGCGGTGTGATCGTCAACACGGCGTCGGTCGCGGCTTATGACGGGCAGGTGGGGCAGGTGGCCTATGCCGCGTCCAAGGGCGGGATTGTCAGCATGACCCTGCCCATGGCCCGCGATCTGGCCGACAAGGGCATCCGCGTCTGCACCATCGCGCCGGGGCTGTTCCTGACCCCGCTGCTGCACTCCCTGCCGCCAGAGGCGCAGGACAGTCTGGGCCGACAGGTGCCCTTTCCGCCCCGGTTGGGTGATCCGGCAGAATTTGCATCGCTGGCGCTGCAGATCGTCACCAACCCGATGCTGAATGGCGAAGTGATCCGCCTTGACGGCGCAATCCGCATGGCCCCGAGGTAAGTATATGACACAGAGCTCCGACCCCCGTTTCTGGCAGCCGCGTTTCGAAATCACGCAGCGCGACGATGGCTGCATCCTGATGCGCCAGCGCGACCCGCTGCCCGAGCATCTGCCCGTGGTCGCCGCTTATCTGGACCACTGGGCCGACCGCACCCCCGATGCGACATGGATCGCCCGGCGCGAGAATGGCGGCGACTGGCGCCGCATCAGCTATGCCGAGGCGCGCGAGTCTGCCCGCCGTCTGGGGGCCGCGCTGCTGGCGCGCGGGCTGGGGCCGGATCGGCCCTTGCTGATCCTGTCGGAAAACAGCCTGGAACATGCGCTGCTGGCCATGGGCTGCACCTATGTGGGCATTCCCTTTGCCGCAGTCTCGCCCGCCTATTCGCTGGTGTCCATGGATCATCGCAAGCTGCGCGATATTGCGGCGCTGTTGCGCCCCGGTGCGGTGTTCGCCGATGATCGCGCAGCTTTCGCGCCTGCGCTCGATGCCATTGCCGCACCCGATCAGATCGTGATCAGCACGGGCGCCGGGGCGGATGACTTTGCAGCCCTGTTGCAGACTGCACCACAGGGCGCAGATGCCGCGCGCGCCGCCCTGCGGCCCGAGGGGGTGATGAAATACCTCTTTACCTCAGGCTCCACAGGCAGCCCCAAGGCCGTGATCAATACCAATGGCATGCTTTGTGCCATGGGCGCGATGATGAGCGATTGTTACCGCTTTCTGCGCGATGAACCCCCGGTGCTTCTGGACTGGGCGCCGTGGAATCACACGGCGGCGGGCAACAAGGTCTTCATGCTCGTGCTGTATCATGGCGGCAGCTACTATATCGATGATGGCCGCCCCGTGCCCGGCAAGTTCGACGAGACCTTGCGCAATCTGCGCGAGATTTCGTGCAACTGGTATTTCAACGTGCCCGTGGGCTACGACATGCTGGTGGATGCGCTGGAACAGGATCGCGCGCTGGCCGAGACGTTTTTCGCGCGGCTGGGGATGCTGTTTTACGCAGGCGCGGGCATGGCGCAGCATACATGGGACCGGCTGTCCGATATCGGGCGCGCGGTCACGGGGCGCGAGGTGCTGCTGGCCACCGGGCTGGGGGCCACTGAAACCGCGCCCTTCGCGCTGGCCTGCACCGAGATGCAGCGCAAGGCGGGCAATATCGGCGTGCCCGCGCGCGGGCTGACACTGAAGCTTGTGCCCACAGGCGACAAGATGGAGGCGCGGCTGAAAGGCCCGACCATCATGCCGGGCTATCTGGGCGACCCTGAAAAGACCGCCGAGGTGTTTGATGACGAAGGGTTCTACTGCCTGGGCGACGCGCTGCGCCCAGCGGACCCAGATGACCTGACGCGCGGGTTCTATTTCGACGGTCGCGTGGCCGAGAATTTCAAGCTGTCCACCGGCACATGGGTGGCCGTCGGGTCCGTGCGTGCCGGGCTGGTCGATGCGATGGGCGGGCTGATCCGTGATGCCGTTATCGTGGGCGAGAATGAAGCCCAGCTTGGCGCGCTGCTGCTGCTGTCGCAGCAGGCCAAGGCGATGGCGCCTGATGAACGTCGCGCGGCGCTTGCGTCAGCGCTGTCAAAGGCGGCCAGCGCGGCCACAGGCTCTGCCAGCCGCGTGATGCGCGCGCTGGTGCTGGAACAGGCCCCCAGTTTCGACCGGGGCGAGGTGACCGAGAAGGGCAGCCTGAACCAGCGCGCCATGCGGGCCAATAATGCGGAACGGATCGCGGAACTCTACGCGTCGGGCCCCGGCGACAGCGTGCTGACAGTCACATCTGAGCGAGTCTAGATCGTACAAAAAGAAATTGTTTGATTTGAAACAGTTTCTGTTTTAGCGTTCTGGAGAGGAGTGAGAGGGGAGGCTGATCATGGCACAGGATGCCGGGGACTCGATGCTGCAGGCCTCGCGCAGCGCCGACCCGATGGCCACGCAGGATGACGGGCTGCGCTATGGCGCGCTGCGGCACAATACAGGCTTTCTGTTGCGCATGTGCTGGCTGCAAGTGTCCGAGAAGCTGGAAGAAAGCGGTCAGTCCGTGTCGCTCAGCGCGCCGGAATACACGATCCTGCGGATGATCGCGCAAACCCCCGGCGTGCGGCAGGGCCATCTGGCGCAGGCGCTGTATATCAAGCCTGCCGCGATGACCCGCGTTATCCGCACCTTCGAGGATCGCGCCCTGATTGCGCGTGAAATACCCGATGGCGACCGCCGCACGGTGCGGCTGTCCATCCTGCCTGCGGGCGAACAGGCGCTCGAACAGGCATTTTCGCTATTCGGCGGCGCTGCCGAACATGAACGCGGCGCCCTCGATCCGGCGGAGCAGCTCGAACTCAATCGGTTGCTGCGCAAGTTCTGCGGGCTCGACGTGCCCGAACCGGACGCGCCCTAGGCAGCGCCCGATACCATCTGTCACGGTCACGAAACTGGGAGGAAAATGACCATGAAACTGACCTACACATTCATGCTTGGTGCCGCAGCGGCATTGTGCACCACAACCGCGGCAAGCGCATTGGATCTGCGCGGGGCAGGCGGGGCATCGCCCGCGCACCCGTCCACCTATATGTATGAGCAATTCGCCACCTTCCTTGAGGAAGAGAGCGAAGGCAGCATCAACCTGTCGCTGGTGGGGTCCGAAGTCGTCTCGCTGACGCAGGTGCCCGATGCGCTGAGTTCCGAATTGATCAATGTGGGCAACCTGCTGCCGCTGTTCTTCCCTGCGAATTTCGAGCGGACGAATGTCGCCGGTGATATGGCGCTGATCGGGCGTCTGTCGCATGCGATGGCGCTGGCGATGACCGAATTCGTCGTCAATTGCGAACCCTGCCAGGAAGAATTTGCCGAACAGGGCATGGTGTTTCTGGGCGCGGGCGCATCCGACCCCTATGTGCTGATCACCACGACGCCAGTGCGCAGCGCCGAGGATCTGCAGGGCCTGCGCCTGCGCTCGGGCGGCGCGCCGTTCTCGCGCTGGGCCGAGAATTTCGGCGCAACCCCGGTAAGCATTGCCGTGGGTGAACAGTTCGAGGCGCTCAACCAGGGTACGATCGATGGCACCATGACCTCGCTGGTGGACATGCTGTCCTTCCGGCTGGTCGATGTGGCGGATTACGTGACCGAGATCCCGCTGGGCACCTATCACGTGACATCGAACTTCACCTTCAACCAGTCCACCTGGGCGGGGATGAGCGAAGATGATCGTGCCACTGTGCTGCGCGCCGCCAATCGCGCGAACCCGACCCTGACGGATCGCTGGGGCTTTCAGCTGCCCGACGCCGCGCGCGAGGCTGTTGCCGAAGCCGGGATCGAGGTCATCACCCCGGATGAGGGCCTGCTCGAAGCATCGAACGCCTTTGCGCAATCGGATTCCGACTCGCGCACAAGCGCTGATGAACTGGCCGCCGATTTCGCCGCGCTGGTCGAGAAATGGACCGAAATCGTCGAGGAACTCGGCGATGATCTCGAGGCGATGTCCGAGCGCGCCATGGAAGAGATCTGGTCGAATGTCGATCTGGCTTCTTACGGGCTGTGATCCTCAACCTTTGAACAGACCTCTGGCCCCGGCGGGGCCAGAGGTTTGCGGGATGCACGCATGCGCATGATGATCGCATTCACTGTCTGGCTATGCCGCGCGCTGGCGCTTTTCGGCGGCGCGGCCGTGGTGCTGATGATGGTCCATGTCACGCTGGATGTGGCGCTGCTGAATCTGTTCCGCATTTCCATGAACACGACACCGGAAATCGTGGCGCGCTACTACATGGTCGCGGTCGCCTTTCTGCCACTGGGCTGGCTGACCTTGCGCAACCAGATGATCTCGGTCGAATTGCTGGATTATGTGCTGCCGGTATCGCTGCGACGGGGCTCTGATGTGCTGATCGCGCTGATCGGGGTCGGGGTCTATGGCATCCTGACCTACGCCACATGGTTCAAGGCCCTGCGCGAGATGCGCTCGGGCACATTCGTCGAACTCGTCCGGTTCCAGATGCCGGTGTGGCACTCTTATTTCATTGTGCCCGCAGGGTTTGCGCTGGCGACACTGGCCTGCGCGCTGCTGGCCGTGATCCTGCTGGTGCCCTCTGCGCGCGCGGAACTGACCGCCCGGACCGAGGATGACGCGGAATGAATGTCGAATTCGGTCTTTGGGGCGTTGCCATCCTGATGGGTCTGCTGGCCCTGCGCCTGCCGGTGGCGCTGGCGCTGATCATCGTGTCCTTTGGCGGGATCTGGGCCATGCTGGGCTGGAACCCGGCCATGGGCATCCTGTCGAACACCCCCTATTCCTTTGCCGCCCGCTGGACGATGAGCGCGGTGCCCATGTTCCTGCTGATGGGGTTTGTCGCCTATCACACCGGGCTGACGGGCGGGCTGTTCAACGCGGCCAAGGCGCTGCTGGCGCGATTGCCGGGGGGGCTGGCGATCTCGTCCATCTTTGCCTGTTCGGGCTTTGCCGCCGTGTCGGGGTCGTCGCTGGCCAATTCGGCGGCGATGGGCCGCATCGCCATCCCGGAGATGGTCAAGGCCGGCTACAAGCCATCCGTCGCGGCAGGCTGTATCGCGGCAGGGGGCACGATTGGCGCGCTGATTCCGCCCTCGATCCTGATGATCATCTATGGCGTGATCGCCGAGACATCCATCGTGCGGGTGTTTCTGGGCGGCATCAGCATCGGGATCATCACGGCGCTGTCCTATTGCCTTGTGGTGCTGACCATCGCCTGGCTGCGCCCCGATATCATTCCGCGCGCAGGCGCGCGCGATGCGCCCGATCTGCGCAGCGCCATGCGGCAGGTCGCGCCGATCCTGGTGTTGATCCTGCTGGTCTTTGGCGGGCTGTTCTCTGGCCTGTTCACGGCCACGCAGGCCGGGGCCGTGGGGGCCTTCGGGACTGTGGTGATCGCCGCGGCGATGGGCCGACTGACGCGCGTTGCGATCCGGCGGTCGCTGACCGAAACCGTGCTGACCACCAGTTCGCTGCTGATCATCGGGATCGGGGCCACCATGTTCACGCGGTTTCTGGGTGTCTCGGGCGTGTCGAACCTGATCGCGTCCTTTGTCACCGATACCGGGCTGAGCATGATGATGGTGCTGCTCATCATCATCTGCATCTATCTGGTGCTGGGCACCTTCATGGAACCCTTTGGCGCGATGCTGGTCACATTGCCGATTTTCCTGCCGCTCATCAATGCCGAGGGGCTGAGCCTGGTGTGGTTCGGCGTGCTGGTGGTCAAGCTGCTAGAGGTCGGGATGATAACACCGCCTGTGGGGATGAATGTCTTTGTCATCAAGAATGTGGCCAGCCGCTATGTGATGGTGACGGATGTGTTCCGCGGGGTGCTGCCCTTTATCCTGGCCGATCTGCTGGTGGTCGCGCTGATCGTCGCGGTCCCGTCGCTGGTTCTGTTCCTGCCTGATCTGGTCGCCGGTCGATAGACGCTGCGTCGCGTCCTGGAACAGGATGGGCTTAACCTGCCGCTGGTCAAGGTGGTTGCGCGCCATGTAGCCGTCAGAGTCCAGGCAGGCTTGCGACCGCTGTGCAGCCGCCCGTGCAGCCACGGACAACTCATGACCGCAATCATGCGGTGCTGCGGGTTGCAGCGGTTGATAATTCCTGCTCCAGCCGCTGTTGGCCCGAGGCACGCGGCGCGCTGAAGCGCGCAAGCAGCAGATAGGCCACTGGCGTCAGATAGAGCGTCGCCAGTGTCGCCAGCCCAAGCCCGCCGACCACAACCCAGCCCAGTGCCTCACGCGCCTCGGCGCCCGGGCCTTGCGACAGGATCAGGGGCACACCGCCCAGCACGGTCGAGGTCATGGTCATCATCACCGGGCGCAGCCGGATGGTCGAGGCCTGCAGGATCGCGTCATACACATCCGCGCCCGCATCGCGCAGCTGATTGGCAAACTCGACGATCAGGATGCCGTTCTTGGCCATGATCCCCACCAACAGCACCAGCCCGATCTGGGAATAGACATTCAGACTGACCCCCGTGATCAACAGCGCAAACCCCGCACAGGCCAGCCCCAGGGGCACGGTCGCCATGACCACCAGCGCCGAGATGAAGCTTTCGAACTGCGCGGCCAGCACCAGAAACACGATCAGGATGGCAAAGCCGAAAACCAGCAATATCCCGGCAGAGGTTTCATCCAGTGTCGCGGCCTCGGCCAAGGGCAGGATGCGTTCGCCCGCAGGCAGGATTTCCGCCGCCAGCCGCTGCGTTTCGGCCACGGCGCTGCCCAGCGGAAAATCGGGCGCAAGGCTTGCAGTCACCTGAACGGCGCGCTGCTGGCTTTCCCGCGCAAGCTGCGGGGCGATGGCGCGTTCCGACAGGCTGATAAAGCTGGAAATCGGGACCATCTGACCATTGCCGCTGCGCACGAAGCTCTGTTCCAGATCGCCGGGGTCACGGACCGGGGTGCGGGTGGACAGCATCTGGATATCGAAGCTGCGGTCATCAATGAACACATTGCCCACATTGCGCCCGTCCAGAACGGCCTGCAGCGCCTCGCCCAGCCCGTCGATATCAACACCGATATCGGATGCGCGTTCGCGGTCGACCTCGATCGAGAGCTGCGGTTGCGTGGTCTCGAAATCCAGCCGCACCTGACCAAAGCGCGAATCCTCACTCATGCGGTCCACAAGGGCCTGCGTATTATCGGCCAGATCGTCATAATTACTGCCAAGCACCGCAAAGCGCAGCCCCTGACCGGCCCCGCGAATGCCCAGCGAGTTGGGCTGGATCGCAAAGGCGCGCACCCCGATGATATCGCGCAGCCCGGCATTGATCTGGCCGACAATCGCCTGCTGGCTGCGCTCTCGCTCATCCCAGTCGGCCAGTGTCATCACCATGAAGGCGCGGTTGTCCCGCCCGCCCATGCCGATGATCGAAAACAGGTTGGTCACCTCGCCCGCCTCGCGCAGGGGGGCGATCACGGCCTCGATCTCGCGCATCTTGGCGTCGGTGTATTCAATGGATACGCCCTGCGGGGCAGACACGCTCAGAAGCGCCACGCCGCGATCTTCCGGCGGGGTGAGTTCCTGCTGGATGGATTGCGACGCAAACCAGCCTGTGGCCGCGAACAGCACTGCCGCCAGCACCACGGCAGCGGGCATCGCCAGCGCGCCGCGCAGGGTGCGGGCGTAAAGCCGCGCCGCCCTGTCACCAAAGCGCGCAACCGGGCCGGGGCGGGCGCTGGCATCGACCGGGTGCAGCAGTTTGCTGGCCAGCACCGGGCAGAGCGTCAGCGCCACAAAGGATGAAATCAGCACCGCCATCGCAAGCGTAAAGCCGAATTCGCGAAATAGCCCGCCCGCCTGACCGGGCAGAAAGGACAGCGGCACGAACACGGCGGCCAGCGTCGCCGTGGTGGTCACGACCGCGAAAAAGACCTGCCGCGTGCCCAGAACAGCAGCCGCACGCGCGCCCATGCCCTGCGCGCGGCGGCGCACGATGTTTTCCAGCACCACGATGGCGTCATCCACCACCATGCCGGTCGCCAGCACCAGCGCCAGCAAGGTCAGGATGTTGACCGAGAACCCCACCAGATGGATCGCGGCGACTGTCCCGATCAGCGCGACCGGCAGGCTGACCATGGGCACCATGGTCGCGCGCGCATCGCGCAGAAACAGGAAGATGATCGCCACCACGATCATCAGCGCCAGCGCAAGGGTCTTGAGAACCTCGGTAATCGCGCCGCCGACAAAGGTTGCCTCATCCGAGGTGACAAAGATGTTCACGTCCTCGGGCAGGATATCCTGCAATTCGGCGACGATCCCGGTGACCGTGCGCGAGATATCGAGCGTGTTGCTTTGGGCTTGCCGGATGATGCCCAGGCCGATCCCGGTCTGGTCATTGGCGCGCAGGATCGTTTCACCCGGAGCGGGCCCGAGCGTCACACGCGCCACATCGCCCAGCCGCGTGCCGTCGCGCAGCACCAGCGCCTCGAATGCCTCGGGGGTCTGCACATTGGCCGTTGTGCGGACCTGAATGCTCTGGCGTTCATTCGACAACGTGCCTGCGGGCACGTCGAAGGACACATTGCGCAGCGCGCTGCGCATATCGGTCAGATCCAGCCCCCGCGCGGCCAGTTCCAGCATGTCGATATCGACGCGGAAGATCGCATCGCGATTGCCAAAGATCTGCAGATCAGCCACCCCGGGCGCCGAGATCAGCCTATCCTCGACCTGTTCCTCGACCAGTCGCGTCAAATCCTGCACTGACCGCGTGGCCGAGGTGACGCTGATGCGCATGACGGCATTGGCATCGGCATCGGCCTTGACGATGCGCGGCTCATCCACGCCATCGGGCAGGGCGTTGCGGATGCGGCCAATCGCGTCGCGCATATCGGTCGCGGCCACGTCGATATCGGTGCTGTCGCTGAATTCCGCCACCACGCGCGAGCGTCCGAAGCTGGATGTCGATGAAATACTCTCCACACCCGACACACGGCCCACGGCCCCTTCCACCCGGCCCGTGATCTCGCGGTCGATGGTCTCTGGTCCGGCCCCGCCGAATTGCGTGGTGACGGTGATCACCGGGCGGTCGACATCGGGCAATTCGCGCACTTCGACAGCGAACAGCCCCGCCAGCCCGGCAATCACCACCAGCGCGCTGAGCACAAAGGCCAGAATCGGGCGGCGCACGAAGAGTGCAGTGCCGGATTTCGCAGCCTCGCTGGCATCAAAGGCATCGTTTTCAGCCGAGTCAGCCGTGGGCGGGGCGGTCTTGCGTGCCGTGTCCTCAGTGGGGCGCGTGTCGGTGTCGCCGGTCATTGGCGCTCTCCTCGGGCTGGGGCGGTCAGATATCCGGCGCGGTGTCGTCATCCGGGGTGGCCTGTTCGATCCGGCGGGTCATCAGATCACCCTGACCGGGTTCGGCAGGGGAAACCAGTTCTTCAATACTGACCTCGGCGCCGGGGCGCAGGTTCTGCACCCCTTCCAGCACCACGCGCTGCCCCTCTTCCAGATCGGCGCGCAGCAACACGGCATCATCGCGGCGCTGAACGATCTCGATGGACACACGCCGGGCGCGATCCTCGCCATCCACGGCCCAGACGAAAGATCCGCGCCGGTCCCACTGGATCGAGAGCGGATCGACCGCTGGATAATTCTCACCCGGCAGCAGGACAGTGATCAGAAAAGCCATGCCGGGGCGCAGGCGGTCCGCTGCATTGTCGATCTCGCCCTGTACGCGCAGCGTGCGGCTGGCCTGCTCGACACGGGCATCCACAGCACGGATACGCCCGTCCACACTGTCCAGCGGGCGCGACAGAGGGCTGACCTCCAGCGCGTCGCCCGGCCCGACCAGCCCGACGAACCGTTCGGGGATGTTGAATTCCACCAGCAGGAGCGAGCGGTCATCCAGCCGCGCGATCTCTGTCCCGGATGCGACCTGGTCGCCCGGTTCCGCCCCGACCAGCCCGACCCAGCCTGAGATCGGCGCCACGATCTGACGGCGGCGTAGTTCGAACTCGGCATCGCGCAGATCAAGCTGCGCCTGATTCAGCGCCAGATCGGCCTCTTGGATCTGCACCTCGGTCGCGGTGCCGCTGTCGCGCAGACGCGCCACGCGGTCGGCACGGGTCTGGGCGTCCTGCAGACGCAACTCGGCGCGATCCATTGCCAGTTGCTGCGCGTCGCTTTCCAACGCGGCGATCACCTTGCCGGCATCGACCCAGTCACCCGACGACACCGACACGCGGTCCAGTCGCCCCGACACTTCGGGCGTCAGCGACACGCTACGCAGTGCCTCGGAGGTGCCGATCGCGCCCAGACGGTCATCAGCCTCAATCAGTGCAACCTCTTGGGCCACGACCCGAACACCCCCGCCGCCCCCGCCAAAGGGCGGCCCGCCACCGCCGCCGGCATCATCGGCATCCGCAATCGGCAGGCCCAGGGCACGCATGGGGGCCAGAAGTCCCGCGCGTTCGAGCGTCGGGTGCGATGCGGGCAGGAAAACGGCCCAGGCTGACAGTGCAAGGGCCATCAGCACAGCGCAAACGGCGGTCAGCTTGATCCATTTCATGACATTTCCCTGCTGGCGGTAACTGAACCCGTCGGTACAGGATAGACGTAGCACATGTCAGATCGGATTAAACCTTTTGCGGCGATCCGGGCATTTTTCCCACTCGCGCAGCCGCAAGTGCCGGGACTTCGGGCAGTGTGTTCAGAGTGCAGGCATATTCCCGGCACGGCTGCGCAAAACGCCCGGAAATGCCTGCGCCTACTGTGAAGGCCGTCGTGCAAGTCATTATTTGCAGTTTGATTTCGGGCTCTTACATGAGCGTTTGAGAGATCTGCAACCACCTCCTTGACATAACCAACTAAATAAGTCAGGAATGCGGTGACCGCCCAGCCAGATCACGTCTCAGCCCGGCACATCAAGTTTCAGCGACAGGAGAGTGCGAGATGTGCAGCCACAAGCCCCAATTCCACGCAGGCGTTCGGACCATGCGTGAGGAGGGGCGTTTACAACTTGCGCCCGCCGCAACGGTTGCGTGCGATATTCCGCTGCACCGGGCACAAAACCTGACGCAGGGGGGCAGCGTTGCGCATATCGACCTTGCCGGGCAGACCTATGTGCTG
>SL_7KL_010_BRINEDRAFT_10000252_pt1 | contig 24544 bp, 24 predicted proteins | sample SodLak_010_BRINE_FD_10663 | JGI IMG/M metagenome (IMG submission 10663)
TTGATAAATCCATGGATCCAAAGTTTTTCTCTCTTAATCAACAATTGAAAACCTATTCAATAATTTCATTCTATACAAACAATCAAGAGAGAAAGTTTACAACTATTGATAAATCCATGGATCCAAAGTTTTTCTCTCTTAATCAAGAATTGAAAACCTATTCAACAATTCCAAACCATTCACATCATTAAATACAACTCCCCTTTTTTCCTTATCATAATGTATATTTCCACAACATATATAGGTTCAACTATATCTATTATCTCTCCATAAGTTTCTTCATCTATCATATATACAACCTATGTTCTCTCCCTTCATAAACAACAATCAAGAGAGAAAACTCCGACAACTCACTCAAAGAATGTATAAAACCACTCTCCAAACAATGTATAAAGATGTCTACGCCTTCAATCGTCTTATCCTCTCACCTCTCGAAAACGAAGATCTCACTGGTTGGGAAATGAAACCTCAAATGCCACACCCTCTTCTCTTCGAACTCGGACACGTTACTCTCTTCTTCGAACACCATGTCCTCCGCCATGTCTACCAAAAAGAAACTTCTCTCCTCAACAACCACCAAGGAACACCCGAAATGTTCGACAGTCTCCATAACCTCCCCGAAGAACGCCGCGACTCCAATATGATTAATTACACCAAACAACTCCGCTATTACAAAAAAGTTCATCAACATTTAGTCAATTTTCTCTCTACCTACCAAGAAGAAAAACTCACCCCTTTTCACAGTTACTTGTATATGCTCGGATATTTACACAACATCATGCATCTCGAAGTCTATCTCTTCCTACTCCATCTCCTCGAAGTTCCCTGTCCTTACCAAGTCGACACCTCTATTCTCGAATTTCATCACACCGTCCGCGCTCCTCCTCCCTACATCCACTTATACAACCCGTGGATCCCCATCCAAGGTGGAACTTTCTCTCTTGGACTAAACCGCACTGATCGCGTAGTTGTTTGGGATAATGAGATGCCGAAACATAAAACAAGCGTCCACAATTTCGAATGTCAGAAACAACCCACCTTAAACCACGAATATGTCTCCTTCGTAGAATTCGGAGGATATGACAAGAGAGAATATTGGAGTGCTAAAGGTTGGAAGTGGCGTGTGGAGACCCATCGACGAAGTCATCCTTATTTCTGGAAATATAACGAGACGGAAAAACTCTGGTATCGTCGCCATTTCAACGAGTGGAACCCCCTTCATCCAAATGAACCAGTCGTTCATGTAAGTTATTATGAAGCCGAGGCGTATGCCACCTATCGTTCCGCACGTCTTCCCACAGAGGATGAATACGTATATTTAACTACGAATGGTGGTGCGACAGAATACCCTTGGGGAAATCACGGAGAATTATGTTCTCTCTATTCCAATATGGATTTCACCTACAACGATGTTGTTCCCGTGGATCTTTATGATGAAAACTCAGCGAATCAATGGGGGGTAACAAATCTCTTCGGGAATTGTTGGTATTGGACATCCACACCGATGTACCCCTTCGATAAGTTCGAAATAGACCCCATTTATGATACGTATAGTTACCCCTTTTTCTATTTCCGAATGATACTCAAAGGTGGATCATGGGCGACCAATCACCATCTAGTTCATTCCCAATATCGAAACGCCCAAGAAAAAAAGTGTATTCATCATTTCACCGGAATACGTTTAGTAAGAGACCGAAAACCAGACATTAAATTGCCTTTAACTTTAAACAACCATAGTAACCCAACATCATCACAAGCACCTTTAGGAACCAAACCATAATGTATATTGACTATCTGTATTCTTTTCAATTCTCTCGAGGAATATGTGATTAATTTCATAATCTCCATATGTATCCTCGAAATAGATGTAATAAGTATGTGTTCCTAATTGATAAAGAATATCTTTTATTGAGATATACGATTGACCGCATGGTCTTCGAATCACTGTATATTGAGGAGGAGAAGGTTCTACATATCCAAGAATGGATTCCAATTCGTGAATACGACGATCACATATCATTATGATTTCCTCTTTTGAAAACTCCGCATTTAGTTCTTGTATTCCTCTTTCAATATTAGTATGATCGAAGAGAGCAATCTCAAAGGGAAGTTCACATCCAACTTCATTCTCAATAGCAGTCATAAAGGCAACATACTCTTTTTCTCGAGTAATAATATCCATCATATTTGTATTAGTTTGAGGAACCTGATTCTCATTAATGGAATTATCTGAATTCATTATTCAACGCTGAAAACAAAGTATAACAAGATGTAAATAGGTATAAGAATATGAAGAATAAGTTTTATAAAAAAGAATTTCAATTTTTTATAAAAAGACATAGAATACGAGTCTCTCATTCTGAATAAGATAAAAATCCAACGTATTGTGTTTCAAACTCGAAATTAATCTCGAGAGAAAAGATAAGAACCCCTATCCCTTCGAAATGAATACTACTACTACACCTTCCATTTTTTCACTGTCAAATAAAGTCACTATTAATGAAGAAAACAAGATCAAGCATGGAGAACTATATACTCCTTTTTCTCTCATCCAAGAAATGTTGTCTCTCCTCCCCCTAGAATTATTTCAAAAGAGAGAATATAAGTGGTTAGATACCTCATGTGGAAATGGAAATTTCCTCAAGGTCTTATATAACAAACTTCTCTCTCAAGACAAACAAGAGAGAACAGATACTTTCGAGATCCAAAAAGAAATATGGCATACTAGGATCTATGGCAACGATATTCGAGAAGAAAACATCCACGAACTCCAAGTAAGTATTCGTAACGAAACAGAATACGAAGGTGCCACTCCCAATCTCCAATGCTACGACTTTCTCTCTGATAATCTGACATTCCCTACGAATCCCACCGGTAAATTCCATGTGATCGTAGGTAATCCACCCTATAACAGTGGTGGAACATTTAAAGTCCCCACAAATAAATCCCTTCCAAAGAAGAATGATGGACGCGCGATCTGGAAAGAATTCGTTCGAAAAAGTCTTTCTCTCTTATATAAGGACGGGTATTTAGTTCTTTTCCTTCCTACACTATGGTTAAAACCGGACAAGTCAAAGACTTATGAACTCCTCAATCAATACAAAATCCACTACTTGAAAACCTATTCCACAACGGAAACCCATCGTCTATTCGGATATAACGCTCAAACACCCACATGTTTCTTCGTATTACAAAAAACACGCTATCACACAAATACATCCAAGCGTTCCCTTTCTCTCTATGATAGTATCTACCAAGAATATATCACACATACTTTNNCNNTNTCTNATCCCATCCCAATGAATTACCCCTCCATTCTTCATCGTCTATCTTCCTTCCTTAAGAGATATGGAACATTTTCAACCATTGTAAAAACGAATATGCCACCTAAGAATATATCTCTTTCTCTTGAAGCAAATTCAGAAACACATCCCTATCCAAACATTCGTTCTTGTGTTTTAGAACCCTATGTGAGAGAAGGAGAACCACGAAAACGAACTTCTCTCTTGATTGAATATTCTAATAAAGAATTGAAGTATAGTGGAGAGAGAAAAATTGTCCTCGCCCATAAGATGTATGGATTTGCGTATTATGATCGAAATGGAACTTATGGTATTTCCAATCGCGATAACTATGTTCTTTGTGGAGATTATACTGATAGCGAATTCCAGCTCTTGATCCATTATTTCAATAGCAAACTGCTCTTCTTTTTAATGGATACGACACGGTATAGGATGCGATATTTGGAAAAATATTTCTTCCACTTTATTCCAGATATCACAAAAATGAAATCGGTTCAAACGTACATTCAAGAGAGAAATCACAATGTATCACAACCACCCCCGAATACCTTCTTCTATTCTCTCTTCCACTTGAATTCTCAAGAGATTGAGTATATCGAGAATTATTATCCAGCATACACCAAATATGATATATTCCGCCTATCCACTTAAGAAGGGTACGATGATAAATCCGATAAATAAACACCTTTCCTCGGATCATCGATATTAAACCATGGCTCATAATACGGACTGTATCCACCTCCGCGCCCGAAGCGACCCTTGAAATACAACCACTCCGTATAATCTACCATATCCTCCATCGTGATCGCCTCCGAGGTTTGGATATCTGCTTCTCCCGCCTTTTCCTCCCCGACGCTCACTTTTGGCGTATTTTCAGAGTTTGGCGTATTTTCAACAACTTCCACCTTCCGCTCCCCTTCATCCCCCCGAAATCGTATCTTCATATTCTTCTCAATCACTTGATTGTTATGCGAAATCACATCTTCTTGTTGAATGGTCGGACTAATCGTCTTCGTCAATTCCACCTCTTCCTCCTTCTGCTTGTTATTAATCACCATTAATTTCACATTAGGAAACCATCGGATACCCTTTCGACAGTAATCCTTCTTCCGCCTAAAAGGAGAGAAAATTGAATAATGCCGGTAATTCTTCGGATAAGGGTAACAATAATGTGTCCCCTTGGAAATATACACAATCGGACGCCCCTTCTCATACTGAATGTCAATCGGTGCGACCCAATAACTCGTTCGGTCATTATACCCTCGATAATATGCCCGCGACATGGTTAAACTCTCCTTGTGGAAATAGAAAGAGACATACGACCACTGTCCTTCATAGGAAGAACAACGCCGAAATCCTTTATACCCCGTGTGATACGGGAAGAAGACAGAATACAAGAGACGGTATTCTTTATCCAATTCAACCACGTGACAATAAAGGGGAACCTTAGAATTATAATAAGGGGTCATCTCATCCACCGTCGCACCCAAATAGGTCTCCTCGTATTTCGGTGTAATGTAGAAATGTTTATCCAACATCCCGTTCTTCTCTTGAATAACATACGAATTCATATCCATAATATGATCCACCTTGTTCTTCATTGAATCGACAATCACTTTATAATTCTTTTTCAAATCATCCACAGTGACAGGGTAATCCTTTAGAATACGGTATTTCTCATTCTCGTAAATATCATTCTTCTCATGTCTCAAAATACATTGTTGAATATAATCCCCCACATCCATAGGTTTATACTTTTCCTTGTCATGAAAATAAAAGATAGGACACATCCGTTGTGCTAGTTTTTTAATATTGATAATAATATTGTAATGTCCTTCGTGGATTTTCTCGATAAAATCAATACCTGAATACTGGTTTAAGTTCCCATACTTTTTCTGAAAAAGAGGATCTTCTAACCCCATCGTTTTCTTTTCTTCCTCTACCCCCTCCTCCTTCGCAATAGTAGCCTCTTTTCTCTCTTGTTTATAAAAACTATAATAATGTTCTGTATCCTCTTTCTCTCTTTTCTCTCGCGTTTGGAAGGTCGAATGGGTCTTCAATTTCAACATATTCTTCTCCTCAAGGGGATCCGTGGTATTCAAGTAAGGGGAAGAATAAATCTTATCTATACTTGACTGCCTTTGCACTTCATCTTTAATAATGACGGACTTCCACTTCATCTATAATAGTTCAACATATAATAATCCCGCAATAAAAACATAAAAAATTGAAAATAAAATCCGTCTTCAAAAAGTTATTAAATATGGAAGAAACATTTGTAAGAAAGAAATTTAAACCAGAGACCATCTGGAAACCCTCCCAAAATTACGTGAATTACCCCGCAGTATTCCAGCATTGGAACAAGGAACGTCGCGAAATCGAATACTATCGTTTCCTCCTCTATTTAGAAACCACACAAGAGAGAACAGATACTCCACCTCGAGAGAACGATGACATATGGTATTTCCAACCCACCATCAAGGATATTAATCTCTATATATCACATAAAGCACCAGTTTTCATCTTTAAAAATAAACGATACCATGTCATGTGTACGCGTTTTAACGAGCAATCGTGGGATGAATTCACTCATTATCACGAGAGAAAAAAACTGGAGCATGTGATCTACAATGTCCCAGTAGAAATCAAGGATACCATTCCTCTTCGAAGTCATCTCTTTGTCTTTGAATTGAATAATACAACAAATGAAATTATGGGAGTAAGTTATGTGGTGAATAAGACGGATTACGAGAAAAAGTATTCCATTTATACAGATGGGAATTATAATCGGTTCCATTATCACAGCAGAAAACGTATTTCTCGCGAGACCATCCTTGCCGAACATCATTGTTTATACGACATCCTCCACATCATTGAGTTTTGTTTATTCAAAGGAAAAACACACGCCAAGCGGGGACATGGGATCACACACATTCCGAATACAGTGTTTCAAAAATATTATCTGTTATTCACTACATTCATTTATTATATGTTTATGAATGAATGTAATTAAAATCAATTCAAAAATAGAAGTATAAAAGAGAGAATGAAATCTATGATTTTTTTCAAGGATAAAATACCAATCACTAATTTTTATTTTCCATATCAATTAAAATATCCCAAATTAAGAGAGAACCAAATCCTCTACTCGATTCAACGAGGCGACGACACACTCATTCGCAGCTTCGAACCCATTCCCTTCATTCATCGTATCAATGGACTCAAGTCGGGAATGTATTCGCGGAAATGTATGTATGAATTATATGAACGGGATACACCCTATAAAAACGCNTATTTCTATTTCTATGATAGGATGGTCAAAGAGAATTATCAATACGTTCATTTATTATAAGTGAAAATACAAGCGACCGAGGGTTGTTTCGTCACCAGTAACGCTTTATACACCATCACCAAAAAGAGAATACTTTCCTTCCATTCCATATACTTCGATTGTTCCACCACTACACTACTCACTACCGTCTCCAAGTGGAAATACTTATGGAGTTGGGTCACCATCTCATCCACTTTATGTGGGTTCACGAAATCCTTCGCACCGACCTTCATTCCCAAGTGTGTTTCCATCGAGACCCCCATGACCGTCTCCATCTGAGTAATAAGCCGTTGTATCAAGTGTTTAAGCGTTGGAAGGTGGAGTTTCCGCCATATCATCACTCGATGGTGATCCTTGATATACAATTCATTCGCAGTAAATTGTTCCATATAGTCGAGCACCCCATATGTATCCATCGTATCGATTTGGAAACTATCACTCATGGAATGAATACAATGGGGATGATCGAGGAAATTATATTTTCGTTCCTCCTTCAATCGCTCTATCAATTCCCCGAAATGGTGTTCTTTATCGTTATACAAATGACTATCTTTTACTATCGACAACTCTTCCAAGGAATGGATATTATACGCGTGTTGTTTAGAATTCATATGTTTTTTATTATAATTTCTGCTTGTTTTATCAATACGTTCATTGTTATTCTGAATGGTTTCCAGTTTAGAGGCGGCATTGTTTCTCAAGCAATAGACAGAATACAGATCCCCTTCTAAGGAGGCAAGGAAATTCAAGAAGGGGGTTTTCCAGTATGTGTTCGGTGGCAATTTCATATACTGGAGAAAAGTAAAGGAGAAATAGTCTCCATTATTTAATTTAGCAGTAATCTTCATCTCGTTACTAAGAACAAAGGAAATATCTTTATTATTGTTTTATAAAATATAGATAATATATATAATGCCACCAAGAACTAGAAGACGTCGCAATACAGGAAATAGTCATAGGAGAATGACACAAGGGAACAGACGTAGGACAACACGAGGCAGGCGGAGAACACACCAACATCGGCAGCAAGGCGGATTAACACCAGCAACCGTTATCCGTGGAGACCCAACTAGAAGTGTATTCGAGAAGGTCATCTCAAATTCTAAGGTAAACCTTATTTCTTATGGAAGTTTGTATGGTCTAATGTTTAAACTGAAATTAAACGAGGGAGTTCAACCCTTCCATAGGGACAGTCTTGGAAAGGATAACAAAGAATATATTATCAAGATGGGGTTCATCGAAGACCGCCAACGGTTTGGATTTGGGGAGAGAATAGTCGGTGCTGAAAGAGGGGTGCGAACCATAAAACAGACCGTGAATACGGAAGATTTTGTGAAGGAGGCGCAAACACATCGAGACATCTATGAGAAATCATTGAGAAAATACGGTATCTCTATTGTTCCAGATGTAATGAAGGACGGATTTTTAGTCCTGAATTTAAATCAGCGTCAAGATGTTAAAATCATCGAGAAGCTATTAAGTAAAATTCAAGATAGTCGGGATCAAGACTTGTTTAGACAATTTTATAGCAAATTCACACAACCACGAGTGATATCTATTCGTGACCATTTGGGATTACCCCGAAACATACAAGTCCAAGGGAAAAGAGTAGGTCTGTATATGATGAAACGTGTGGAAGGAAGCGGTATTTCTACCCTACCCAAGAGAGAAACATTTAGAAACCGCGCCCTCTATGAGGATGCGAAAAGAGTATACGAATTAAAGAAACACGTGTATCGCAAGGCACACATCCTACTAGGTATGCTCGGATACATCCACGGTGACGCACATCATCAAAACATTATGATAAATTATGATAGAGAGGCACGTGGAGTAAAGGACGTCAAATTAATCGATTTCGGAGATGTTACCCCCGTTCCTGAATTACGGGTAGAAAGACCGGAAGATGTCACCATTCAAACCGTGAATACCATTGTGAAAAAGACCGTTCAATACTGTGATGTAGTCCGTAAAAAACAAGGGTATCAACATCTACAGTGGCCTTGTATGAAATTGTTCTGGTCGGAAGTCATCACACAATATCCAAGAATAGTTGTAGATAATGAATTCTTACGGAGGATGACATCGGATATTCAAGGATGGTGGCGTAGAAATCTAACTCAAAGTGAAGAAAGAGATGAGTTTGTTACCGCCCAACCAACACGAGAAGCAACAAGAGCACCAGTGGTCGCCCCCGTAAGAAATGAGCGTGCGAGAGAATTAGAGGGACAACTACGTGAATTACGACAACAATTAGTTGCTAAAGAAACGGAACGATTAGAAGCACTGGAACAAAAAGAAAATTTTAAACAACAACATATTCAAATTGCGAATGAATTACAACAAATACAACAGCGTGGAGAACAACAACTTCAACAACTCCAACAAGAGAAGGAAAACCTCCAACTTCAAGCACAACAAGAAATTCAGCGTTTGATTCAAGAGAAGGAAAGAGAGAAGAATGAGGCAGTGGAGAGAAAACGACAAGAAATGAAAGAAGGTTGTGAGGAGGAATGTAATCGCTATTACAGTGACAAGTTACAGCGTCGTGAAAATGCTATTCAACAAATGAGCCAACGAGTCCAACAACTAGAGGACGAAATCAGACAATTACAACAACCCGCACAACAAATCCATCAACTTGTGACAAGATTAGGACAACCAATGGAAGAAGAAAAGGAATCGGTGTAAAATATCCCACTTCTTTGTCTCTCTCTTTAATATACAGAAAGAATGTTGGAATTTATTGATGAGGAAACTCTAGACGAAGGCACTGAAGAGAGAACGTTCTCACTCCTTGTAATGGGGTCTTCAAAGGTAGGAAAATCGGTTTTTATTCAGAGTATCCAATCCCGCGAAATACCTTGCTTGAATACCTACATATCCACCGTAGGTGTAGATTTCCGTTCTCTCCTCTATACCTTTTATGATAAGGAAGAATATACTCTTCATAAAATGAAATTACACGTTTGGGATACTTCGGGACATGATCGCTTTTCCACCATTCGACGCAACTATTATCAAGCGTGTGAAGGACTTTTAGTGATGTTCGATTTAACACAGCGCTCCACCTTTACAAAAGCAATCGAATTACTTGAGGAATTTACACAGTCCCAAGAAATGCGTCTTCCCATCCCCATATTCCTGATTGGAACCAAACGTGATCTTGCGTATCCCGACCTCTATCACGGTCGTTCTCTCCACTACTCCTTTGAAAACAATTGTCAAGTCCTCTACTCTGAAATCAAGACCATCAAAAAGAAATATAACCTCGAATACTACGAGCATTCAGTTTATGATGCCAATTGCGGAACATTCAATCTGGATTTACTCTTTTTATCCTCGGATCAAATCATGAAAAAAATACTTTTCTCTATCAGCACGATACATCTAGAGAGACACAACATTCCTTTCTCTCTTCTCTCTTCTTCCCTTGGTCTTCAACGAAATCCTATACAAAAAAGGTGGACGTCCATCACGATAACGATGACGAGGAAAGAGAAATTGTGGACGTCACCTTTATAAAACATCCTCGTCATTCCTCCTATTGTACGTTATTATGAATTAAAACTCGAGAATAAGTTTCGCGGCGTAATTGCATTCTCTCGTCTAAGTCGTGGAGGTGGAGGAGGAGGTGGAATAGAATTCGGTGTTGTCATCGAAACTGTATTATGAACCATCGATAATTCTTGGATGATTTCTACAACAATATCAATCGAGTGATAAGCAGCATTTTTTACATAGAGAACCGATGGATCTCGGCTAAAGAAGATGGAGGAATTATCCGGACTACAGAATTGTGTAAACGGATTATACCATAATTGATTGTGAATATTCTCGTAGCATCGAGTATAATCATTATCATAAATATCAAGTCGCGTCCATTGAATCAACTGACGACCAATATTCATCGAATGTGCGATATTATTCGACCGAATATAGGTATGAAGAATGGACTCGCCGTTCATATTAAAATCCCGCGCCATGGAATAATTCATAAAGGCGTAAAATTCATCTTCATTATTGAGAGAAGTATATTCATTTCGGTATTCTTCCAAGAACTGCATCATTTCATCCAGTCGTCCAGCGAAGATAAGGAACCGAATCCATAATTGTCGTTTCATAAACAAACTATCAAACCCATTTGACAGTGTTGCATAAGGTAAATATAGTGTATTATATCGTTCAATAAATCGTTCATATGTATATTCCGGAAATCGAAAGAGGGATTGTATTTGCTCTGGTGATTTGTATTCAAATCGAGTATTTAAATCATGATTTCCAATATAAAGTTCGGGGATAGTAGCGCGAAATAAAATCGACATTGTTTGGTAAAGTAGGAAAGAGTATATTCTCTCTTGATTTCTCTATTCTTCAATCAATTTTATCGGAAAATTGAAAGAAATAAAGGAGAAGTGAATAGGAGTATTACACCCCCAAAATGAGACACAAAGACTATGATACCATATTCTTTGTGTGTTTTGCCTTCTTCATAATCCTTTGTAATGTATGTACGATTCGCTGGTTACGTCGTGTGGGTCATCAAGACCAACAAGTAGAAATCATTCATGGCGAACCCAATCCAGCAGAGGAAGTATCCCCCAATCAAGTATGAAAAATAGAATGTAAAACTACCCTTTTTTCCAAGGATACATACCTTTCTTTATTCAGCATTTCAATCAAGGTTGTATAAGGGGTTTCAATGTGTTCCGTATTCTCTCGATGAAATAAATTACTAAGAGGGGACAAGTGGTAACCACTTACGAGAATAGTATCTTGATCGAAATACTTGCATGGTAAAGTTTCATTGTTACGCATCGTCCAAAAGATAAAACGTGAAAAGGGTATTTTTTTCTCTCCATAGACATCCTTGATTGTTTCTTTCATCTTCGTATAAATCGACTTCTCTTTCGAGGAAAAGGACATATCTGAGAGAAGAAGAAGGTCAAAAGGTGGTGACTTCTCGGGTATATCTTGATGAACTAACTTTACCAAACGTTCAAATACAGAGTCAAAACAAGAATGACCACCATGATGAATATAGTCCACAATGAAATTTACTTTCTCGACAAATGAGGAACAAGAGGATAAATTCACCCAATTCCACGTATTCGAAAAGGTGACAATACGATCCTTGAATTCGTGTTTCATTTCCGAGGCAGCAATCGCAATTCCAAGTGCCGAATACAGGGGAACATTATTTTCCACTGACATCGAATACGAAACATCTAATAGAGGTAAGAGAGAACGCATAGACTTTTTCTCTCGTAGTAGTTGTCGCTTCTTCACCTCCCATTCATGTTGGATGAGACAACATACATCCACATTATCCTTGTATTGAATCGCGTCTTTCACCAGTCGATAAAGGTCAATGGTCGAACCCCTCGATACATTCTTAGAATGAAGACCACGTTGGAAGGTGGATTGTAAATCCGGTTTTAGAAACCGATCTTTATATTTATACAAAGCATGAATTGGGATTTTATTCCACGCAATTTCGCACCAATCTCGCTTGCACATCTTGATTTCCACCGTATCCAAGTATATATTCAAGGCTGCAACAATCTTTCGAAGTTGTCGTGCTTTTCTCGAATACATTGATTTTGAATAGGGTTCAAAGAGAAGACACGGAAACAACACTTCCAACATACGTCTATGAACGAGCCGATTAGCCTTGTTCTCTCGTGGAAACCATTTTGCCACCATGGAGACACGCTTCCCTTCTTTTCGGTTTGCGTGATCTAGAAAGAGTTGGTTCCCCATCAATTGAACGACAAACTCGAAGAGAGAACGAGCTGTTTCTGTATCTCTCGAAACACAAAAATGACATAATTCTTTCATATCTCTCCACGAACCGAATGCGTTTTCAGAGGAGAAGTTATCGTTATAGACCACATCTCGAATTCCATACGTGAAATCATCATAGGAAAAGTCCTCCGTGTAATAGACCATCCGCAAGATCATATACTTCGCCAGTTCGGGAAAGTATTTAAACCAAGTATAGAGTTGAACGTAGGTCATCCATCGTTCTCCCATACCATAGTGAATGTCTCTCGTATAGGCCATCAGTTTATACAACAAAGTTACATAGAAGAGGTTTTTCTCGTTCGAATAATCCTTCTTCAAAGTAGAGAGAAGGGTATTCAAGGTGTCTTCCATGGATGTATTCGAAGAAACCTTTTCCTTGAAATGTGCCATCGTTCTCTCTTTAGGTCGTACTAATTGTCTGTAGAAGGCAATGATTTGTTCTTCCATAATGTGTGTGAATAATCCAACGTATATACGAGTGACAAGCTTTCTCTTTATACTAAATTAAAATATTGTTTCCGTGTTTGTTTTCCACGATGTTTCCTCTGTTTTTTGGTAGAAATACATATTTGTTTTCGTTCTCTCTTCTCTCTTGGTTGATGAAAGAAGATGTAGAGAGAATTCATATCCATAAAGAAATTAATAGAGGGTTCCCATCGAATATCTTGAATACTTTCCACCTTCCGTGCTTGTATTTTCTCCTTGTATTTATGTTCGACAACATCTTGATGATTAAGATCAATATTGAATTGAAGAATGGAATGAAGGCGATACCGACGATGGTGATGAACCAATTTCTCTCGTATCATAAAGAGTAGTTCCTCCTTTTTCAAGGTATGATCCGCTATTTCTCTCTGTTCTTGGGTGGTATAACAAATGGAATTCTCTTGATCGATATAAATATAATAAATATGGATATTCTCTACATCTTCCTTGTAAAAGGACTGATATTTATTGTATTCCTGCATCCACGAAGTATCCAACATATATTTCTCGTTTAATATAATTAGGAAAAATAAACTTAAAGATAGATTAATATTGTATTATGGGGATGAACGGATTGGAATAAAACACGAAAAGGGAAAGGAAAGAATTGTTTTCTAACAGCGTCTAGTAAGTATTTAAAACGAAAGTGAATACAGGATAAAGAAAACAGATGTAACACTTTAAAAAGATGTAACAGGTAGAAAAACCGAAGACCCACTTGGAGCAATACCGCGATGAAGAGAAGTCAAACAACTACGTAAGAGTTTAATAACAAAGCGTAAGTATGTGACTTAAAGGTACGTAAGAAATTTATGTAAAGTAGGTATACACATGGATACTCACTCTTATTTATGCGTTTCTCACCGTTGAAAAACGAATAAAATTGAACCGAAAAAACAACGTCTTTGGTAGTCATCTTTTCAAATGCTTATTTGTATCCCCCGTGTATCTTGTTGTATCAAGAAGAGAGACGTGTATACCGTCTTCGAAAAGTTGAATTTAGGAAGTATTCGTAATGTCGAACTGCGATACAATCATAATAACGACAGTTATTTATGTATTATCCATGTCGAACACTTCCACAAGAAAGGTAAAGCACCACATCTCAAGAAGGAGTTAGAAGAGGGACGACATTTCACGATCGTCCATACAAAAGAACACCAAATTCCGACCTTGTGGAAATGTTATCCTTATACAGAAGATTATATAAAACCAAATATGTAAAAAAAAACTCTCTACATAGTATAAGACAAATGTTACGAAAGAAGTTTTATACTCAACGATTTAATTCTAGTGGATCAATAAATAATGTCACTGTAACACCCTCTACAAATTACAGATTAAACCGTTTGAAGCGTTGTTTCTCAAGTGTCGAAGTAGCGTCGAAGAACTTTACCCAGTATGCCAATCGAAATTCCTCTTCGAGGACGGAGCGAATCAAGCGGTGCGTCTTTGAAAATAGTACTCCTCCGACAAATGAACGCGTTCAGTCATGTATTAATCGCGTACCCAATGCACCGATGAGTATCCGACATCGAAAGACGTGTTTCATTACCAAAGATATAGGATTCAAGTCTTCTTCGGAGTATATTAAAATAAAAAAGAGTAATTGTAATAATGATATTCCCGATGATCTAGGACGTCCGTGTGGTTTCCGTTAATTGTGTGGAATACATCACCTTTTTCTTAGGATCTAACGAGAACCCAGCATCAATATACTTACGACCAATCGAGACAGATTTCGGGATATAATCCTTAAATCGCATCTTTTGAATGTTACCGTATTCGTCGCTATACACAATATTTTTTACATTATACATCCGTAGAATTCGCGTACAATCCATACATGGCGAGGAATTCACAAAGTCTCCCATACCATTCACNCGAACCACATACAACGTCCATGAAGAACTCATACATTCACTATTCTTTCGATGAATGAAATCGTTCCTTGAATGAATACCCTCGTTTAAAACACGACCCTCGTCGTTTGCGTTTCTTGGTGGATAAACCCTTCAACTTAATGCGAAGGGCACGACGAAGAGCATCCATTTCCGCGTGACAACTACATGAGGTTCCTATAAAATCGTCGCGAAACTTGGTTCGAGAATGATTACATCCAGTAGCAAGTACCTTATTTCCCTCGACGACGACACACCCATGCTTCATCATCATCGTGGAATGAAACGATGCATACACCGACTTCTCAATATATTTCCAATCCTTCTTTGTAACGTTCATTTCTTTAGAGATACTACCAATATAGAAAGAGTTTTTTAATTCAATTTTATTATTGAATACAACACGATTTCTTCATGCATCCCTTCTTCTTCCGTTGAAGCATTTCTCTCGTATAAGTAACGAAATCATTCATAGTATTTAAATACACATTCCCCTTGGAAACATTCACCATCGTATCAATGATATTGGCAACTACACCATTTTGAAGGAGATCCATATAATACGAGAGTTCAATAGACTGGATTTCGTGGATGACTTCGCCGTAAAACTCCCGATAGATATGAAGAATGGTTTTCTTCAAGAGAGAAAGAACGACTTTTTGTTTATTTTCTCCTTTCAATTCCATAATCTTATGGAACGCATTAGCAATTTCAACAATGTTTTCGTCTAAATACTTCTTAGGAGATAGAGAGAGAACAATGTTTTCATTCTCTTTCTGTTGTTTTATGTATTCCAATAAGAAAGGATAGGTTGTGATTGATTCGTCGTTTCCATATTTCGTATAATGATTCACAATCACACTTACTTCCTCAATGATATTCACTGTTAATGTAATGAGGAAAAAGAGGTCATCTTGTGTAAATTCAAATTGATATGGTGTTTTACTCTTCTTTTCCTTCTCTTTCTCATAATTTTTATACTCGACGAAAATAATGTCCGAAACATAATTCATAAACAGTGTTCGTACACGATTACGATTGTTTTCCGGAGAGAACTTTTTCACGGAAAACATATGGGTCGAAAGATTGGACTTATATCGATCCACAAACTCCTCCACATATACATCATTGTTCTCATCCTTCTCTTCTTGTTTATCATTCATCATCTGATTATAAAACATATGTAATTCAATAATAGATTTCATATTCTCGTTATGAGAAATAAAAGTATCTTCATCCTCTTTTAATTCCACCATATTCAATGAAATATCACCTACTTCAACTTTTTCTTCCATATATAAAAAAAGATATTTGTTTTTTTATATACAAACGTATAAACAACAGTCCGCGACGGGACTTGAACCCGCAACCTTGAGATTAGAAGTCTCACGCACTTGCCGATTGTGCTACGCGGACATATACATAGGGAGAATTATCTTTATATTAATTTTTTCAAATAACTTATTTTCACAATTCATCCATTGACAACGACATTACATTCTTCATTGCCACTGCTTCCAACGAAAGAAGATCATTACCACTTGCGTCCGTATCCACGAAATCAATCCCGTCATAATCATCCGTCTTCGGATTTTGAAAGAGGGTGAAAGCGGGAAGTTTCTTCAATCGATGAACATCTTGATCCGTATAGACCTCGAGTAAATCACATTTATTCTTCTTCTTTCTTGTATCCGTATGAACTACTTCCCAATCTCGAATACCCACCAAGACCACTGTATCCAAACCAATCATATTACTCTTCTTATTCCGTCCTCGAAACTTATTCCGAATAATACATAACCGCTCCTTCCCATCATTACATCGAACACCACACATTCCATTCCCATACATCTTTATCACTACCGCATACATCTCATTTTCCTCCGCCTCGTTCGCATACCGTGTCGCTTGTTGCGTCTCATCCTCCTTCAACATCTTACGCGCCATCTTCTTATGTTTGCTTCCACCTTTTGTATTCTTTACCATTTTTTGAATATAAAGGTCTTTATATTTAAAATCAATAAATTGTTTTTAAGTCCGTTCAATTTTATTTTATATTCCTATGATATAGATGCCTTCCAAAACACAACGTAGCAGTCGTCGTTCCTCTTCCGCTAGTAAAACCCGCAAATCCCGCGATTTTTCGTATAGTAAGGTTCCCAGTTCTCGAATTGTCAAGGCGGAATTACACAAGATCCACAAGTATTCGGGGAAATTAGAGAAGTGTATTCGAAAAGATGATAAACTTCCTGGATGGGTGAAGAAGAAGATTTTCAACGCAAGTCAGAGTTTATCTGATGTGTATCACTATCTCGATCATAGAATGATGACGAAATAATATTTAGAAGTATATGTAGTCATATAATATATATGCTTCCCAACAAGAAGAAAATAGCAACAGGGGGATACTCCTTGATTTTTCATCCCGCAATTGATACGAAAGGGAATGAGATTGATGACCTTTCGTATGTGACGAAACTCCAAACACCATCATGTAGTTCGGACAATGAGATTGCAATCTCGAAAATTATTCGAGAAATAAAGAATTATACCTACCATTTCAGTCCTATTGTAATGGACACAAGAGTAGATGTGTCCGTGCTTCGAGAGATGGGTACAAGAGAAGAATTCAAAGANGTAGAACGGATCTTATGGGACGAGAAAGAAAAGGGATTTTGTGAGGAGTATGTGTATATGATGATACCATATGTGGGATCGAATGAATTTCATCAACATATATGTCGTCTCTTATACAGTGTGATCTTAGTTCAACGTTACCAATCCGAGGAAGAAGAGACGCGTATGAAATGGCGGAATAATCCTCGTATTCAATATGGATTACAACATATTTATGCCGAGACGGAAATTAACGACGCCTTTATTGCCACCTACCCCCTTAATCAACTTCGAAATGATTTCATTATTCTCTTTATGGACGGTTTCTCTCATCTTCTTGATTCCATTTCTCTCTTATTAGACCACGGAATTATTCACCATGATCTCAAGGAACAGAATATCTTATACAACGAAGAATTGACGGTTCCTATCTTGATTGATTTCGGTCTTTCTCTTCGTCGAGAAAACTTGAATGCGGATACGTATATGGACTATTTCTTCGTATATAAACCATCGTATTTCATCTGGTCACCGGATATTCATCTCATTAATCTCATTCTTCATGATGAGCAACGAACACTGGTTGAATTCGATGACGCGTATATTACCCAATTCGTGGATACCTATCTTCATCACGCAAAAAAGAAAGTGCTTTTCCCTTTCTTTAGTAGTAAAGAAATTGAGACCTATCGAGAGAACTTGATTACCTATTATTGTTCTTTGTATAAGAGTGTCAAGGAAGAAGGAATTCATGTTCCGAAGACTGGGTTTCAGCAATTGTATCAATCCATTCTATGTCATAAAGAAAGAGAGAAGGATATGGATAATGATGGGGAGAGAAGAAATGCCGAAGAAGTAGTGATTGAGAAACTCCTCGAGAATTATAAAAAATGGGATTTATATAGTTTATGTATCACATACATTTCAATGTGTTCTCGTATCAATACGATGATTTTCGAATACAAGAAAGATCACGCAGAAATATTACATAAACGATTTAATGAAGAGTATAATAGTGTGCTGTATTACAATGTAACCCCCTTTTATAGAGAAATCAAACAACTCCTCTTTGAAATTCTTCAACCTTCCTATCATGTTATCGACCACCGAAAGGAATTTACCATTCTCAAAAACCGAATTCAAGAATATATTTGTCAGGGGTTGTGAAGAGAGAAAACGAGTTTGGCGTGTGGAGGATAACGAATTTCAACCATTCATTTTCCAATAGGGTCGCTCAATCCACAATATATTTCGTCCGGATCATATAATACCGATTTTTATACGTCTTCTTTATTTTCTCTCGAATATCTTCCTCGTTCAATGTATACTTCTCTCGTATCGTATTCACTTCCTTCGTCAGATGTTGCTGAATTAAAGGATCTTTATAGAAACGTTCATAATCCTTGGAGGGTTTATACGAATCATTCTCAATACATTGCTGAATATAATAATCCATCATTAATCGAATTTTCTTAGTAAGGGGAATATACTTTCTTCGAGAAGATGGATCCGAGAGGGATTTTTCATTTCTCTTCTTCCACAAGGATGTTTCTTCTTTCGTATCCATTCCTCGTTCTCTCCGATATTGTTTTACATAATAATAGCGAATACTCTTATACATCTTGTCCTCGATACATTGGATAGCCTGATATCCCATCTCCTCATGGCGTTTCTCCTCTTTACGGATCGTATCCATATGTTCCTCCTTCCATTCCTTCCACGCCTCCTTGAAATCTTCTCTCGTATCATAACAATGAATTCTCGCAAATGATTTCATCCTTTCAATCGTGCTTTCCGCAAACTTGAAACGAAATGTCTTAATTTGGTTTTCCATTCGATAGGATAGGGTAAGAGATATCCACAAAACATTGGGATTAAAGTTTTTCAATTTTTTGTTCTATTCTCTCTTTAGTATATATCCCTTTCTTTACTATTCGAATGACAAAACAAACTCTTTCTCTCTATTCAACTATCTATTATGACCGACCTCGACAAGTGTATTCCTATATCTTATGTATTCGAGAAGACCCCTCGAACAATCCACAATTATCCCCTTGGATAAAACGTATCTCGAGAGAAGTGTTATCCCCCTTTGAAACCTTCTCTTCCACTAGACAAGTGTATACCAATAAATGTATCTATGCGCTATGGAATAAAGTTACACACGAATTCTTTACGCTCGATCAATTAACCGATGCTATATTCCTATTTCAATCCCTTGATTATGCTTTCCGCGAGGATCTAACACATGCTTTCTCTCGAACACAATGGATGCGAAATCCCGATACATTCATTGGAATAATACAAAAAATTGAGATATAAAGAGAATATAGGTGTGTATAATCATACAACAAAAATGGATAAGTTTCTCATCCGGAAAAACCCGACCCACATCGTCAAGCCACCACACGATGAATGCTCTGAAAAAGTTAAAGTCCTCGTCGAAGAGCTCCCACGGTCGCCCCCGACCGCAAGGTCGGCAACCTTTGTCCCCGAGGATATCGACGATGTATGGAACTCTTTTCGAACTGAATTTCAAGATCATCCAACTATTATTTCCTATCTAGATACAATGACAGAAGAAGAGAAATACGGATTTTATATTGCGAAAAAACATTTAGGAACAAGTTTTGATCTTGAGAAATCAAATGGATTTAGATTATATGAAAAAACCATAAAAAGATAATAGAAGTAGATAATATACTTCGACAAAAAAACAATGAGCGAAACTTCATCTATTTTATCGGAAACTCTTGGATTAAGTCAAGATTTGGTGAAATTAGTATTTGATATTATTCTTTATAATTCGTCACGTGTGATTCAATCTTTTTTAAAGCAATTCGTAGAAAGGGCACGAGAATTACTTCCTCAAGAAGGCGACGACCCTATCACAGCAGAAATCAAGCAAGAAATGTTGAATGAAATCCATGCTATTCTTCAATCGGAAGAGTTCCAACGTGAATGGAAACGGTTCGGGGATGTTCTGAATGGAATGTTGCTTGAACTCACGAATCAACTGAAAAATACACTCGACAACGAAGCCTCCATTCTCCTTGATAAATTAGTGGATTTACTGAGTAAAAATACGAGAACCTTGGTGAATGGTGTGGGACGAAGTGCAATGTCAGGATTGTGTGCGGTACCACCACTGGGTGCTGTATGTGCAGTAAGTCAAGTGGTTCAAACCTCCAGCACGGTGGGTGTGGATGCGTTTAATACATTTATGGAAACTACACTTCAAGTGGCAAATATGTATTCGAAACTCGTTGGAGAAACAGCGGTTCCTATGAAGGAAAATATCGAAGAAGCAATCGGTATTTATCAATATATGATGGATACTATTGGAGAAGTGAGTTCTCGTGTGAATTCCGTGTCGGATCGATTAAATCAAGGTGCGGTTGCTGGAGTCCAAGGAATACGGAGTTCTATTCCTACTTCTGTTTGATTTTTGTATTATAGGAAACGATAATAGTTTCATTTCCTATAAGACGTAATTTTTGGGGTTTAAAATTGGATTACAACGTGAATAAACGCTTGAAATCCGCAAAGGAAAGTTTATTCGTATCACTCTTATACTCCCCCTTGCGTAAAATATCAAAGTCGGTTATTGCTCCCGAATGGATATATTTATTCTTGATTTTTTCATCTTTACGAACTTCTTTCTTTGCCGGACATTTCAAGAACAAGTCAGCATCCTCGTGTTCGTCTTTATCTTTGTCTTTGTTTTCATCTTCTGTATCCATCACCATTTCACTATCCGTATTCTCTTTTTCATCTTCACTATCTGTTCCCTCTTCCTCTTCTTCAAAAATAGGCTCGCTCTTATAATATTCATAACACGAAAACATCGTGACATACTTCCTTGCCAAGGCCTCCAAATACATATAATAGATACTCTTATTCGACCAGTATTCAAATCCTTCTCTCTCATGATTGTATTTCATAATCACCATTCCATCAGGTGTTGTATCACATACATAATTATGCTTATGAGATTGATTCGGTTCTTGTTCTGATTCAGTTTCCGTGTTCGTATCACTCTTGGTTTCCTCATGATCCTCTTGTTCTTCTTGTGTCTTTCGATAGTTTTCCATATATTCCTCATACACTCCCTTGTCAAATACATATTTATACTCATAAGGGAACTTATCCTTCAAATAATTCTCATAATCAAGAATATCCTCTTCTTCCTTTCGTAAGAGATAATCACGATAGGGTTTATACATACATAGAGAAACCACCATCATCGAACAGAGTGAAGAAGATGTAAAGAGTAAGAGAAGAATGAACCACTCCATTCCTACATAGAGAGAATGAGACAAGGTCGATGTGGAAGAACTTTGTGTGAGTGTGGGTGTGGTTGGAACATAACAGACAGGATCCATCGGAGAGAAACAAGGGGTGTCATATGGATGCAGTTCAGAGATGATGTGAGTGTAGGGATAATGAGCGACACCATCATATAAAATATAGATTGTAAAGGAGAGAAGAGAGAAAAAAACGAGTGAAGTCGTCATATACATCTGGGTCTCTGCGATACGTTTCAAAATATGGTCTTTCATCATCAATTCTTTGGTTCGTGTATTATAATTATTCTTTCATTCACGCTTTTAAGTTTGTTTTGTATAATCTATTTTCAACAACTCGGACATTTCCTCTTTCAAGACCGGAACACGAAAACGTTCATATCCACTACATTCGGGATGGAACGAGAGGAGATACATCCCCGAAATCACCATCCCATACTTCCTCTCCAAAATCTCACGATAGACATTCAATTGTAAAGTATAGTGCCAGTAATTCGCGTCGGGAATATGTGAAATACATTCCGTGGTTGCCGTATCATACGCATTTGACTTCTTGATTTCCTTACACCGTTTCCAGTCACAGAGAATATACGTCCCGTCCTTTATATTCTTGAAGACCATATCAATGTAACCAAGGAGTTTAATATCTTCGTCATAAACAAGCCATTCCGTGCGGTAGGGAACCCATAGTTCTTCGTCAGAATGAGACATTCGGTCGTGTTCGAAATCGTGGAAGTATTTGTATTCCGTGGGTAAATGAGGATAGGTAGAAGAGAGAATATGATCGAGATGGATGATACGGTATTCCTCGGGGACGACGGAGGGTACGGATTTATAGTCGACGCCGAATACTTTTTTAAACATCATATAATTGTAGTAGAATTCAATGTAAGCGTGCATGTTGGTTCCATCGTCTCGGGCAATTTTACCTTTCTTATCCCATTGATTCTTGATTTCTTGGACGGTCATCCCATAGTAGGGAGATTCCGGCCATTTGGGGGAGGTCATCATTTTCCGGATGATTTCATCTGCGTCGAAATCCTTGAAATGATGATGAATGAAACGTGTGGCAGAGGTGTATTCTTTCTTTGTATCGGGAATACCATCAATGACAAATTTATAGATTTTCTTATCAAATGTGATATTCTTGTCGCGGGGATGGGAATAATGATCGGAGAGAAAGGTTTCAATCTCGGTAGGATAAATGTGGGTGGATTGATACTTCGCAATGGAAGAAAGGGAGTTCGTAATTTCGGTACGTGTAGAAGGGGTGATCATCGTATGTATAGGAACTAATTATATACTTAGTATACATCGTATCTTTTTATATCGTTCAATTTTATATACTATTTCACCCCATTGGTTTACTCAAGGTATATCAGTAGGAAAGAATACAGACCCTGAAGAAACATTAGATGTGAGTGGAAACGTGAGTGTGAGTGGATCATTGCTAACGAGTGGTTTAATAGATAGAAACAGACAAGCAGACAGATTAAATTATATACAAATGGGTGGAGGAGGAAACACACAAGAATGGTTAAGATTTAGAAGAGGTGGTAACAGTCCAGCAGGACATTCAGGTGTTATTTTTAGTAATACTGGTAATAATAATTTCTTTATGTATGCTAGTGCTACTGAAAATTTTAGAATAAATTATTATGACGGTAATATAGATAATAATCCAACAGGAGTAGGAGCAAATCCATTAGGTTCAACTATATTTGAAATAACAGCAGAGGGAAATGTAGGGATTGGAACAGACGACCCAAATGCGAAATTAGATGTAGATGGACACGGCAGATTTTTAGAAGGTATAACTGTGAATGATAAAACAAATGGAACGAATAACCAAGGTATGTCAATGTGGGAGAAGGGTGATACGAATTGGGGCATCTATATGGGAGAAGCAGGGACAGGTCGTTCTTTTAGTGGGGATACAGCAGTAGCAGGAGCAGGGTTTAATAGACACGCTCTAAGATTGAGAACCGCTAATACTTCTACTTTTGGTATTATATTTGAAAATAATGATGAACAGTTAAACTTTTCAGTAAGAGCAAGTGATGGATTAACTTATATAAGGGGGAATGTAGGTATAGGAACAACCTCACCAGATGAGAAATTAGATGTGAGTGGAAACGTGAGTGTGAGTGGATCATTGCTAACGACTGGTTTAAGAGATAGAAACATACAAGCATCCAGATTAAATTATATAGAAATGGGTGGAGGAACCAACACACAACAATGGTTAAGATTTAGACGAGGTGGTGGCGAACCATCAGGAAATTCAGGTGTTATTTTTAGTAGTTTTTCTACTGGTAATTACTTTATGTATAGCGATGGAAGTTTACGAATAAATTATTTTGGAGGTGGTATAGATGGAAAACCTACTGGTGTAGGAGCAAATCCATTAGGTTCAACTATATTTCGAATAACATCGAGCGGAAATGTAGTAGTAAGTGGTTCGGTAACAGAAAGTGATGACCGTATAAAGTTTAATGAAATATTTATAGAGAACGCCACAGAGACATTATTGAAATTAAGACCACAAAAATATGATAAGGCAAAGATGGATAATAGTGGGAATATATTGACAGATGTATTGAATTTAGAAAGTGGATTAATCGCCCAAGAAATTTATTATGATACGCCAGAGTTGCGTCATTTGGTGAGTGTCCCCGAAGACGCGTCAGGGATAGAGCAACCACCACCAGATTATTATGAGAATAGAGATAATCCACAGATAGACCCTGATTTTAGTAATTGGGGTTCGAGACCAGCAGGTGTGAATTATAT
>SL_7KL_010_BRINEDRAFT_10000253_pt1 | contig 24497 bp, 25 predicted proteins | sample SodLak_010_BRINE_FD_10663 | JGI IMG/M metagenome (IMG submission 10663)
GGCCGCCTCCTCGGGCGACAGGCTGCCCGCCAGCTCGGCCGCGACCCCATCACCAACCGACCCCGTCGATGGTGCATCACCACCGCAGGCCGCCAGGACCAGCGTGAGCGCTCCCAGACAGCCGACGATCTTCGAGCGCTCCACGGAGTTGCTCCTCCACGACCTGCACGGGTCGGGACGTCGAACCCAGCACGACGGTTCCCCGTCGATCAGACCGCCGGAAGCAACGGTAACCGACCCGGACAACACGCCCGTTGGAGAGCGGTCGGGGGAAGCCGATTTCTCCTCAACGCAATCACACGGTGGCCTGGCTGATCGGAGTGACCTGCGCGGTCAACGGGGGCGGCGTGCGAGCTGCGTGGCTGGGACCCATCCCAGCCGGCGGGTGCAGGACGTTTCCGCCGCTGTGGCCGGTCGAGGCTGCGTTCTCCCGCCCCGGTGCGTGGCGAAGGCTGTCGTGCCACTTCGAAAAGCCGCGGTCCGGTGCGGCCGCGTGGCTGCGGGCCGCCTGCGCCGAACTTGCCGCCGGACGGCTCCGTGCCTGCCAGTTCGCGTCGGCTGTGCGACCAGAGCGACACGTTTGCGGCCCGACTGCCGTGACGGGAGGCCGCAGCACAGTCAGATCAGACACAAGCGCCGGCACAACACCCCCTAGGCATTCGACAACAAGGAAGGTTGCGGACATGTTGCCAACCATGCTGCTTTACCCGCTTGCGTGGGCCCGAGTCCGACTACCGGACCGTCTACTCCCCACCTGGAAGGCGTGGAACACCGCCAAGTTCCGGGCTGATGCAGCCCGTCGCGATAAGCGGTTCCGAGATGAGTACGGCGATCTCGACAGCTTCATGGCGACGCTCGTCCACGCCAAGGGTGGTGACTGACGGATGGAGAGGTGGTGACGCCTAGCAATCTGTCACCAACGAGTAGCTGATGACAGCAGGTCAGATAGCACCCCCAAGGAGACCACTATGGCGCACATGTGCGGATGCGGTGGAGAGTGCCAGGACGAGCCGTGCAGACGAGGGCAATCACAGATAGCGCTCAACGAACAGTTGGAGTCTCTGTACGTCCTAGCGAACCGTTGGGGCTACTACGACGCAGCCGACTTTATCCGGCGCTCGCTGGATTCGGCGAAGCGGCTTGAGGCGCGCTAGCGCCAGCACAACACCCACTAGGAGGCCCTTGTGGACATGAAACGGTGGCGGATGCACGACCACGAACTTGAACCAACCAAGGAGTTGGAGGAGGTGGCGTTTCAGTTGCGTGGAGGAACGGACCCTGACGGGGCCGTCTCCGGGCTGGAAGGGTTGACACTGCCGGAGGTCGCCAACGTGCTGCACTCGCGTGCCGCCCGCGCCGAGGAACTGGAGGCGTTCGTGCAGCGGTTCACCGACATCGGCTACGAGTTCGGCGAACCGACCCAACTCATCGACCTGCACGACGAAGCGACCGCGCTACTGGAGGACTGATAACGCCAGCACCCCAACACCCTCTAGGACACCCCGATGGACGAGCAATCGGAAGCTGTTGACGCCAAGACTGAAGCGTTGCAGCGCATCCTGAGCAAGCATGGTCGTGCTCGAGAGGGGTGCCAGGCAGGTTGTCCGGCTCCCTGGCCCTGTGGCACATGGGCAATCGCCGAGCATGGGCTACAGGGTCGCTAACGCCAGCACAACAGCCCCTACGCACCCGCACAAAAGGCAGGTTGCGGTGACGCAGCCACCGAGACAACGGAGGACAATGTGAGCGGGATCGAAGAGCTCTGGCGACCGCTGGCCGACGCCCTACAGGCATCCATGACGGAGACAGGTGTCGAGCCAAGCTACGACTACATCCAGGACACGGCGAAGGCCGCAGCGGACTGGCTCGATGCCCGTGGCTACGCGGTCGTGTTCGTATCTCGCTGCTGGTGCGAAGGCAAAGCCGAGGGCACCGAGCACACGCCCGGTTGCGCGGGCATTGACGGTCTGTAGCCGATTACCTCGGTCACAGCGGGTCCCCTTGACCTCGTGAGAGGCGGCTCGGTTCCCGTGGGATCGGGCGCCGGTGTCAGGCGCTCTCCCTTCCGACTTCGTCGCTTCCGGTTTCGTACCTCCCTTGCGGGTGGTGCCAGAGCCGGATGCTCCATCGGCGCGTCCCCGCTACCTGCGGGTGTAGACCCTGTGACGTGGGTCAGGCGGCCGCAGCAAGCGGCAAGCTGTCCTCCTGTGGCCTCCAGCGGGCCAGGTTGGTGGCGGCGTTCTCGTCGCGGTCCTGCCGGTGCCCGCAGGTGTCGTCGCCGCACCAGAACACCGGCTCGCGGCCGAACTCGGTGTTCTTCACGCCGCACTTCGAGCACGTCTTGGAGCTCGCGTACCACCGGTCGGCCTTGGCGAGCTCGAGGCCGTACCAGCCGGCCTTGTACTCGAGCATCCGCCCGAGCTCACCCAGCGCAGCACCCGACAGATGACGCGCGAGCTTGGAGCGCATCATCCCGGCTGCGTTGAGGTCCTCGACCGTCAGCTGCTCGAGTTCGGTGGCGAGCTGGCGGGTGAGCTTGTGCAGCGCGTCACGTCGGGCGAACGCCACCTGTCCGTGGATGCGCTGCAGCCGGCGCTTGTGACGGTGCCACTCCTTGGAGTCCCGCGTGGCTCTTGCGAGATCCTTGTTGGCACGTCGCAGACGACGTAGAGCCCGGTCCAACGCCTTGGTGGCCGGGAAGTTGTGGGTGATGTCGCCGTGCTCGTTGGCGACCACGGCGAGCTTCGACACGCCGACGTCCATGCCGTGACGGCCCTCGACGCGCGTCTTGCGCGACCGGGTGGCCGGGTGCATCTCGGCGGCCTGTCCGGCGATCGAGATCCACCAGCGCCCGTTGCGGTAGGAGATGGTCGCGCTGTCGGGGTGGAACCGGCCCTGTTCCATCGCACGGCGTAGCTGCTTGGCCGACCCTTTGATACGGAGGTTGCCGAGGCCGGGGACACGCACGTGGCGGTTGCCGTCGGTGCGGATCGCCTGGGTGACCTGGGTGGGCTTGTGGCGGTTGCGCAGCCGGAACGTCGAGGCGGACTTGAACTTCTTCTTGCGTGCCGGGAACCCGGCACGGCGGCCCTTGCGGGTGCCCTTGCGCGACTCGCGCCAGTTCGTGACTGCCAGGGCGTAGTCGTTGGCGGCACACTCGAACACGTCCTGGGAGGCGAGCTCGCCCTTCCACGGCAGCCCGCGGGTGCCGTCCTCAGCTTGCGGGCTGTCGTCGGCTTCGCCGTTCTTCCAGGCGTTGAACCGGTTGATGAACGAGAACGCCGACCAGGCAACCTCGACGTCGGGCTTCTCCACACCGGCGTCGAGTTCGGCCCGGTAGGCCGCGAGCCCTTGCGTGAACCACTGGTGGCACTGGTTGAACGCGAACCTGGCCGCACCCGCGTGCTGCCACAGGGACGGTTCGAGCACGTCGGTGACGTGGAGCTCGTACCGGAAGGCTCGGGCGGCGTTCTCTCGTGTGCGCGTACGACTTCTTCCCGACGCAATCACACAGGGGCCCTGCGCGAACTCGGTCGAATCGGGGGCTGAGGCGCTATCGCGGTCGGCTTGAGAGGCCCAAGCAGATGCCCGCAACGCCGGCCCAGCGTAACTTTCGGAACGGCTCTCGTGTGTCTGCGGACAACGACTTCTTCCCAACGCAACCGCACAGAAACGCAACGCCCGCATGTCCCGATGACACGACTTCGCATCAACGCCGACGAGCGAACGACCTGCTCACATGCCTCCACCAGGCCCTCCGCGCACGCAGCCGCACCGACCCCCGATCGCGGTCCCAGGCGACGGGAGCGGCGGAAAGCTGCCCAACGCAACAGCGCAGAGCTTGCCGGCGGACCCGGTTGTCGGCCGTCCCACCGCAGTGACGGTCCCCGGCACATACACGCCCGACCGCCGGGCGACCCGCACACCCCAAGGGGGGCCGATGGAATCCAGACCTACCGCCATGCCAGTGGCGCAAAAAGGCGAATTGGTCCGGGGTATCGACCGGACATTCGGCTGCAAGCTGCGGCCCAGCAGCGTCCGACTGTCTGCGGCCGCTACGGTGGTGTTCACCACCGGCGCGCACCAGCTGCTGAACTACGCACCCGATGCGGCCCACCGCACCCGCGCACCAATCGCAGGAGCCGTGGCGATCTACTTCGCCATCGCGGCGGGCTACCAGCTATACCAGCGCCGCACCGGACATGGCGCCACCCAGCCGCACCTACCAGCCCGCCGTGCCGTAGCATGCACCACCCTCGGGCTGCTACTGGTAGCTGGCATCGCCACCTCCGCCCCGAGCGTCGGCGGCAGTATCGCCGCCGCAGTCGCCGCCGCAAACGCCGGCATGCTGCTGCTGGCAGCAGCGGCACACAGCCGGCTGTGGCAGCGGCTGATGCGCGACATCGAGCGCAAACCCTGGGCGCAACTGCTGCGCCGGTACGACGGGGACACCGACCAGGTTATCGCGCAGTTGGAATACCTCTGCGCGTTGACACCAGACCAGGTGCGGACGCTGGTGCAACGTGACCCGGGACACCAGTTCGCAGCCGCAGCGCAAGCAGCCAGCAAGCTGCTGGAAGGCAGCCTGCTACGAACCGCGGTGCAGCATGCTGCGGTCGTGCTTGCCGCCCGCTACACCGAGCGTGACCGGCTCTCCGCCGAACAGCGGGTGCAGCTGACCCGTTCCCTGGAGCTTCTACTTCAGGTAACGATGGTTGTCTGCTCGAACAGCCGCGCGGCCATACAAGCCGCGTCGCCAGCCCGTAGATGGGCCGACCGGCTGCCAGGTGAGCTTCGCCCACACAGCAGTGGCGCGGCCGCCTAAGCGTCACGCAGACGACCCGACCGTGAACCACGGTCGGGTCGTTGTGTGTACCGCCGGTGCTGCAGACAAATCCGATGGCGGCAGCGGCGCTGCTCACGCTGCGATCCGGTACCTGGCGTGGACAGCGTCAGCGCTGCCGCCTGCGGTGCAGGCAGCTGCGAGCCGACCCGCAACCCGCCAAGTACACACAAACGGAGGGGCGTTTTTCATCTCCTTACGCCCCTCCGTTGCCAGTGTGTACGCCGTCAGACTCGGCAGCGGCAGACCTCTTCCCGCATTGTTAGGTACTCATCGAACGAGTACCGATACTGACCGAACCCGTGCCGGTCAAACAAATTTGCGGCGCTCAGGTTCAAACCCCAGCCACCGTAGCGGGTCTGAAAGCCGAACTGGCGGATCTCGGGTAGGCCGAACCAGTACACCGACCCGTCGGCGATCCGGGTGGACGTGGTGTCAAACACCAGCAACGATGCTTTGACCCAGCGTGCGGAACCATGCTCGTTGGTGACCTTGATTCTCAGCGTCCCGGACGGGTCACAGTGGAAGTTTGCAGCCTTGTACTCCTGCCGCTGACCACACTCCACCGTGTCGTGGGTTGCGCAGTCCTCGTTGCGAACGATGTGGCCGCGTGCCGCCATCGTGTCGCGCACGGTGTGGTGCCACACATGTCCGAACGTCTGGGACTTCAAGCTGCGCACCATCTGCAACTCGTTGTCATGCACGCGTGCGGAGATCAGCTGGCTGACGTCAGCCTGGCTGTTGCCGCTGGCTCTGCTGATCTGCGCGTCGGCCGCGGCCCTGATGTTGGCCGCGAATCGGACCGCCAGCGGATTGGTGTTCTTCATGGCTTCTCCTCAGAGAGGCCACTTCGGGGCACCTGCCCCGAAGGGCAGGTGTGTGGGTGGGCACGTCGACCGGAGATGTAGTTCCGGTTGACGTGCCCACCTGTTGCCGCACGCGCCAGCGGCACAACCACCGCCGCAGTGGCGGCGGTGCGAGCCCGCTACTGGTGTTGCGGCGGCCAGCGCACCGCACCGTCGGTCAGCCGGTGGCGAACGGCAGCCTGAGCGCAACCGGGCAGACCCGCTCCCGGCAAAGAGGGCCGGCGCGAAAGCCAACCACCCGCTGTACAGGCCACCACGAACCAGGCTGTGCCGGTCAGCCCCGCAACCAGCTCCCGGTGCGAGCCACCGCAAGTGGCCCCAGCAGGCCGCAACACGTGCAACCAGCAGCTACACGGCGAACAGGCGCAACCGCAACAGGCGCCAGGGCGAAGACACCCCAAACCACGCCCACCGCACCACCGCCCCGCATACTCCGTGGTGACACCGCATACTCCGTGGTGACACCGACCAGAGCGACACCGGCCTCCAGCAGCGGCACAGACCGTGGCCCGCAACACCCCGCAGCCGGATCCCTGCGAACCGGCGCTACGGAGATGGCCCCACGCACACGCCGGCGCGCCGTGTGACACACCAGCAGCCCACCACAACCACACCGCACCGACCCCCAAACCGCGATCGGCAGGTGCCCCGGGCGCCTACCCGGACGACCACCACCCACCACAACGCGCGCCCAGCGCACATCCGGTTACCGGGGCTGGAGACTCCCGAAACAGCCGCACAGCACCTGCTAGACCCCGCTGCGAAGCAAAATGCGGCCGCGCCACACGCATCCGGCCGCCCCGGACCGGCAGCAGCTCAATGCGCCCCAGCGGTAGTGCCGCCACAGTCGGGATCACTATGACGACCTTGACCGCGCCCCGCTGCTACGAGACGGCTCACCGCATGGTGAGCGGGTCCGTCGCATCAAACGATGCCTTCTGGCTGAACAAGCAGCCAGCGAGCATCCGGGCGCGCGGAGGCCATAGGAGTGTCGGGTTGACCTAAGCAACAACCCCCACGCTAAGGCTAAAGCCGCCCCACAACCGGGCGGCTTTTCCACGTTCAACGCCACCCCACCGACCGTTTCGCCCGCCACCTCCACCGTGCAACAGCGCAACAGGCCAACAGCGCAACAGGCCAACAGCCACAGGACCCGGCTGCGGGCCCCGGCAACCCACCGCGGCAGCGTCCGAGGGACGTTACGACCAGCTCGCAGCTGGCTGACCGCACCGCCCGGTACGACCGGGGATCTTTGAGAACTCCAGAGCGTCGTCGAGCAACATCACGACCTGCCGCCGAGCACCTGCCCATGTGTGCCTGGCCCGTTTCCGGCATCCGTCGGAGCGGGCCTGGTGCCGGTGGGTGGCAACGGCAGGCGTGCCTGCGCCCGTAGCTCAGCTGGACAGAGCGCGCGGCTACGAACCGCGAGGTCGGGGGTTCAAGTCCTCCCGGGCGCACACGTTGTCGACCTGCGGTGCGCAGCACACGTGCGGCCGGTGCCCGCCGCTGGCGGCTACGGGCCTGTAGCTCAGTTGGTAGAGCAGCCGACTCTTAATCGGCCGGTCGTAGGTTCGAGTCCTACCAGGCCCACCAGTGCTGCCCATGCGTGCTCGCGGTGCCTGCCGGCCAGCCCACCGCCGGTCAGCCAGCCCCGCCCGCACGCCCCCGGCCAGCAGCCACTTCGGGGTGTAGCGCAGCTTGGTGAGCGCGCTCGCTTTGGGAGCGAGAGGTCCCAGGTTCGAATCCTGGCACCCCGACCGTGCCGTCACACCGGCACCTGCTGCCCGGTAGTTCAACTGGCAGAACGCCCGGCTTTGGACCGGGAAGTTCCGGGTTCGAACCCCGGCCGGGCAGCTGCTACCGCCGCACCGCAGACGGCAACTAGCCGGCCACACGGCCGGTACCACGGGATGTGGCGCAGCTTGGTGAGCGCGCTCGCTTCGGGAGCGAGAGGTCGCCGGTTCGAATCCGGCCATCCCGACCACCCGCAGCCACGCGGACGATCGCCACGCGGGCACGCTCGCCCGTATCGCCGGTCGAACGCCTGGCTGCGGTTCCCGTCCCGCCGGCAGCTCGACACCGGCCCCGCGCCTCGGTGGCGGAACTGGCAGACGCGCACGGTTCAGGTCCGTGTGGCTTTCGCAGCCGTGGGGGTTCGACTCCCCCCTGAGGCACACCTACAGCAACCGGACGCACTGCGGCCGGTGTACCCCACCTGCGTCGACAGCGACGCACCTGCGGCGGTAGCTCAACTGGAAGAGCACCGGTCTCCAAAACCGGGTGTTGGGGGTTCAAGTCCCTCCCGCCGTGCCAGGCCTGCAGCTCGACAGGCCAACGATCTCCGGTAGTTCAACTGGCAGAACGCCCGACTCTGGATCGGGAGGTTGAAGGTTCGAGCCCTTCCCGGAGAGCAGCAGTCACCTGGCTGCGACGACCCTGCGCGGTGTTGGCCCGAGCCGCGCGCCCGGCAGCAGGGCACCGGCACGCAGGTGCATCGGGCCTGGCGTCACCCCGGTATCCGCGGGCCGTGCGCCGTGCTCCAAGGAGCGGTGGCAGAGTCCGGCTGATCGCGCACGGTTGCTAGCCGTGAGGCCGCCACGCGCGGCCCGTGGGTTCGAATCCCACCCGCTCCGCCTACCGTGGCTGCCGTCCCCGCCGCCACCCGCACGACCCGAGACAGCAGCACCGCCGCCTGCGCCGGTAGCTCAGCGGACAGAGCAGCCCGTTCCTAGCGGGCCGGTCGGGGGTTCGACTCCCTCCCGGCGCGCACACCCGCTCAGCACCCAGATCCGCCAGCACGCCTGCCGCGCCCCGGCACGGCCACGGAGACGTAGCTCAGTTCGGTTAGAGCGCACCTCTGATACAGGTGAGGTCCGAGGTTCAAATCCTTGCGTCTCCACTGCGTCCATAGCTCAGTTCGGTCAGAGCGCCCGGTTGTGATCCGGGAGGTCGCGGGTTCAAATCCCGTTGGACGCCCGACAGCAGCCGCCCTACGAAACGTCCCACAGAACGTCCCACAGAACGTGCTGCTGCACGTCCGGCGCGTACGCGCCGGCCATGGTCTCGTAGCTCAGCCCGGAACGAGCGCTCGCCTGTCACGCGAGAGGTCGCCGGTTCGAATCCGGTCGGGACCGCGCACCACCAGTACCGCCGCTCGTTGCCACAGCAGCAAGCGTCCGATCCGGGGTAGCTCAACAGGCAGAGCGTCCGGCTGTTAACCGGAAGGCTGAGGGTTCGACCCCCTCCCCCGGAGCGCACAGCGGCTGCCACCCCGCCGCCGTCGCCCACCAGCACCAACATCCCGTCCTGCCCCCCACTACGTCGGAAGGAGGTAGCCGTGCCGACCGCAACTGCCAGACCACGCACCCGCCCGGCTGCCGTCCCGGCTGTCGTGCTTGACCGCTACCGCGCCCAACTCAACCAGGCGCTGCTGCGTCCCGATCCGGACGAGATGATCGCCGCGACCGGCGCGCTGATCGCCGCCGCCGACACCGACCAGCTGTTTCCCGAACTGGCCGCACTCGACCTGGGTACCGCCGGCGGGCGGCACAAGGACCTGCTGGACCACAGCCTCAAGGTGGCGGCCAAAACCCCGGTGCGCCTGCGGATCCGTCTGGCCGCACTGCTACATGACGTCGGCAAGCCCGACACCCGCCACATCGACGGCCGGCAGGTCACCTTCGTCGGCCACGAGGCACGTGGCGCTACCATCGTGCGGGCCCGGCTTCCCAAGCTCGGATACCCGCAGACGCTGGTCGACCAGGTCGCCACGCTGGTGGCCATGTCGGGCCGGTTCAAAAGCTCGGAAGCGTTCACCGACTCGGCAGTCCGCCGGTTCGTTCGCGACGCCGGCGAGGTCGTCGACGACCTGCTGACACTCGGCCGGGTCGACGTCACCTCCAAGCATCAGCACAAACACGATGCGCAGGCTGCCCAGGTCGACCAGCTCGCCGAACGGATCGGCCAGGTTGCTGCGGCCGACGCGGCCGCAGCCGAACGGCCCGACCTGGACGGCCGGCAGCTGATGGACCGCTACGGGCTCGAACCGGGGCCCAAGCTCGGTCGCATCCTGGCTGAGCTGCTGGCTGCCAAGCGAACGGCCGGCCGGCCGCTGACCGACGTTGAAGCCGACCGGATCGTCACGACAGCACTGGCCGGCTGACTGCCACCCGGTTGTGCAGTCACCGCGGCAGCCGCCGCAGCTGGCACCACCACCGGGATGTGGCGCAGCGGCAGCGCGCTCGTCTGGGGGACGAGAGGTCGCCGGTTCGAACCCGGCCATCCCGACCGCACGGTCGGCTCGACGTGCCGGCCGGTACCAGCTCGCAGGTAGCGGTGCACACCACCGGCATCAGGGCCGGCCGGCACAGCTGCCGTCACCCCAAAACCGTTGGGCCCTACCCCAACGGTGATCGGCTTGCCAGCCTGCTCGCAGCTCTCCTCGGCACCGTCGAAGCCTGGTACCGCCACGACCGCGCCCGCAGGAACACCGCCCGCACATGCTGCGCCCACATGCTGCAGTAGCTCAGTCGGCAGAGCACGCCCATGGTACGGGCGAGGTCGTCGGTTCGACCCCGACCTGCAGCTCAGCACCACCGTACCTACCACCACCCGGGCCGCAGCAGGTGACCCCGACCGAAGGAGTCGACGATGGGTGCCACCATCCGCCGCCGGTCGGACCGGGCCGGCAACGCCAGCCGCCTTGACCGCCGCACCCAGCAGCAGCTGGACCAGCTGCTCGCCAAGCTGCCCGGCATGGAACGTCGTATCCTCCAGCTGCGGTTCGGGCTGACTGGCGGCCACCCCACCTCCCGGTCCGACATCGCCGACCGGTTGGACCTCACCGCCCGCGAGGTCGCCGAGATCGAGAAGCGCGGGCTCGAGCACCTGCGGCAGACCGTGCCCGACGTGACCGTCACCCGGATGCTTCACCGTCTCAGCGGCTGAACCTGCCGCACGCAGCCGGCACCGGTGCCGGCTGCCACAGCCCTGCGCAACCAGCACCTGCTGCTGTAGCTCAGTGGGAAGAGCAGCCGCCTTGTAAGCGGCAGGTCGTCGGTTCGACTCCGACCAGCAGCTCGCAGCCGGCCCACGAGGCCGGCAGCACGGAAGTGTGGCCGAGCCAGGTTGAAGGCACCCGCCTTGAAAGCGGGCGAACGGTGCGAGCCGTTCCGTGGGTTCGAATCCCACCGCTTCCGCCCACCGCGTGCGCCGGATCTGCCGGCAGCACCCACAGCCCACCACGCCAGCTGGCGTGGTGGGCTGTTCACGCCTCTGTAGCTCAACCGGGAGAGCGCCGCGCTTACATCGCGGAGGCCGCAGGTTCAAACCCTGCCGGAGGCACGCGCCCGTAGCCAAGTGGACAAGGCGCCGGCTTCCGGAGCCGGAGAACGTGGGTTCGACCCCCACCGGGCGCTCGAGCAACACACAGTCGACCGCACGCCGGTTGACATACGCCTCCGTAGCTCAGCGGCAGAGCAGCCGACTTTTAATCGGCAGTGCGTAGGTTCGAGTCCTACCGGGGGCACCCACAGGTGCCAGCAGCTCACCAGCGGGCACCGCCGGACAGGCCTGCCAGCACCACCTCCAGCTCGGCGGGCCGGTCGGGGACCGACCGCGGCTGCAACCCGCGGACCTCCGGGTTCAACTCCCGGGCTCGCCTCTACGGCCACGCGCGGGTGGCGGAACAGGTAGACGCACACGGCTCAAACCCGTGGGCCGCTTCAGGCGGCGTGAGGGTTCGACCCCCTCCCTGCGCACAGCCCGGCAACCGATGCCGGCATGCGTCCGTAGCTCAGCAGGACAGAGCAGCCGGCTTCTATCCGGCAGGTCGGAGGTTCGAACCCTCCCGGGCGCGCGGACGCACCACCCACACCCCCCCTGCACGGGTGGCGGAACCGGTAGATGCGCGCGGTTGAGGGCCGCGTGGCCTTTGGGCCGTGAGGGTTCAACTCCCTCCCCGTGCACGCAACCGCACGTCCACACCAGCCACAACCAGCACCTCCCAGAGAGCACGGACGCGGCTGCAGGCGACAGCCGCCCTGGAGCGGTAGCTCAGATGGAAGAGCATCCGGGTGAAATCCGGAGGTCCGGGGTTCGAGTCCCTGCCGTTCCACCGCATCGGCCCGAGCGGGCCATACCGACCAGGTCCGCGTAGCGCAGCTGGAAGCGCACCGCCGTGACATGGCGGAGGTCGCAGGTTCGAACCCTGCAGCGGACACCTGGCGCCACCGAACCGCCGCACCCGCGCATGACCTCAGCCCGCACAGCCGCAACCGCACCGAAAGGAGGCACGCATGCAAGCGACCCTGGTCCTCAACGCCAGCTACGAACCGCTCGCGACCGTGCCGCTGCACCGGGCGGTGGTGCTGGTGCTCCACCAACGGGCGGAGATCGTCGAATCGGACGGCACCTTCCGCAGCATCTCCACCGCGATCCCGCGGCCGAAAGTCATCCGCATGCTGCGCTACGTCTCCCTGCCGTACCACAAACGGACGCTGCCGCCGTCGAAAGCCAACGTGCTGACCCGCGACAAGCACCGGTGCGGCTACTGCGCCCGGCCTGCGGACACCGTCGACCATGTCGTGCCCCGGTCACGTGGCGGCGGCAGCGTGTGGACCAACCTGGTCGCCTGCTGCCGCCGCTGCAACCAGGCCAAGGGCCACAAGCTGCTGTCCGAGCTCGGCTGGCAGCTGCTGGTGCCGCTCAAACCGCTGCGGTACACCGGCCGGATCGTCATCGAGGTTCGCGCCGCCGACCCGGCCTGGCAGCCGTACCTGTCCAGGCAACCGGCCTGACCTGCCCGTACGGCGGTCAGGCCGCTCACGGCGAGGTAGCTCAGCAGGAAGAGCAGCCGACTCATGATCGGCCGGTCGGCGGTTCAAGTCCGCCTCTCGCCACGCCTGTTGCTGTCTCAGCAGCAGCTAACTCCGTCGACACGCCGCACCGTGCCCCGCCACAACGCGCGTCTGCGCCCCTGCGCAGACCCGTCACAGGCAGCAGCAACCCCGTGCGGGAACCGCTGGGAGCGTCACCCGCCAAGCTGTGCTGGCGGGTGACGCAGGCCCACCACCGAAACCACAGCCGGTTGCGTCGGTGCGCAGCACCGCATCGATGCGCGCCCAGACCCCGGCCCTTTCAGTGTGTGCGCCGACAGCCAAGGCAGGCACCATCGATGGTGCTGCACCAACCGTGGTTGGTGTGTCTCCTCCTCCTTGGCGCCGGGTAGGAGCAGCCGACCCTGGAAGTGTGGCTGAGCCAGGTTGAAGGCACCCGATTCGAAATCGGGCGGACGGTGAGAGCCGTCCCGTGGGTTCAAATCCCACCACTTCCGCCACCATCCACCTCCACTGCCGGGCATACCCGCCCCCGTAGCTCAGCTGGCAGAGCAACCGCCTCGTAAGCGGTAGGCCGGCAGTTCGAACCTGCCCGGGGGCTCGCGGACGTTGCGCAACGGGTAGCGCACCTGCGTGCCACGCAGGAGGTTGCGGGTTCAAGCCCCGCCGTCCGCTCCCTACCTGGCCCTAGCCCTGGCCCTAGCCCTGGCCCTAGCCCTGGCCCTAGCCCTGACCCTGACCCTAGCCCTGACCCTGACCCGCGTTCCGTTGCCGCCGCTGACGTGCGGCGCACCGGCGTTGACGCCACCACGAGCGAGGATCTGATGAGCCGCTGGTACACCGCCGACCTGCACTTCGGTCACCGCAACATCATCGTCTACAGCGGCCGTCCCGACACAGACGTCGCCGCGATGAACGAACGGATCGTCACCGCCTGCAACGACTGGGTCGGCGCCCACCAGACGCTGTACAACCTTGGCGATGTCGCGCTCGGCAAACTGGACGACAGCCTCACCCACGTCGCTCGGATCGTCGCGACACAGCATCTGATCGCCGGCAACCACGACCGCTGCTGGGGCGGCCACCGCAAGCAGCAGCGTGCCAGCAACGCACGGCAGCGCTACCTCGACGCCGGGTTCGCCACCATCGCCGATGCGGACGAACAGCACATCGCCGGCCGACCAGTCATGCTCTCGCACCTGCCCTACCGAGGCGACCACGACGACGAACGCTACGCCGAACAGCGGCCTGTCGACCAGGGCCAGTGGCTGATATGCGGCCACGTGCACGAGAAGTGGCTGCAACGTGGACGGCAGATCAACGTCGGCATCGACATTTGGCAGCGACCCGTCCACGAGGACGAGATCGCTCAGCTGATCGCTGCTGGCCCTGCCGACCGGGACACCGTCAACGACCTTGGCCGCGACTTCGTCGCTGCCGTCCCGCACGGTGTGCCGCGCAGCTAAACCACGCCGCCCCATGCGGCGTCTAGGAGGAGCGCCGGAGCTGGAGAGCCGGGCCAGACTGTAAATCTGGTGCCTTCGGGCTGCGTGAGTTCGAGTCTCACCTCCTTCACCGCGGCCTGATGGCCGTCCACGGCATGGTGGAGAAACGGCAGCCTCGCCAGCCTTTCAAGCTGGTGCCCGTATGGGCGTGCGGGTTCAAATCCCGTCCATGCCTCACCCTCGAACACGCACGAAGCACCACCCTCCAGCGCACACACGCACGGCCCGTTGGCGGAACAGGACAACTCACCACCCCTCACGGTGGAGACTGCCGGTTCAGCCCCGGCACGGGTCATCGCCACGACACCGAGGCGACACAGCAGCACCAGCAGCACCAGGAGCGGTGGCAGAGTACGGCCGATCGCGCCCGCTTGGAAGGCGGGTGGCCGCTACACGCGGCCCGTGGGTTCGAATCCCACCCGCTCCGCCGCCCGCAAAGCCAGCCGCAGCAGCACACGACACACACCACCCTGGGGGTCTAGCTCATCTGGCAGAGCGCTTCCCTTGCAAGGAAGAGGCGACCGGTTCAAGTCCGGTGACCTCCACCCAGCTACGTGCCGCAGCCCACCGCTGCGGCGCACGTCAACCACACGGCCAACAGGCCGCCACAACCACGAGCAGCGCCAGCCCCAGCAGACCGTGGGCAGCCGTTCACAGCAACGGCGCCTGGCACACCTCTGGTGGCCCGCAGGTGAGCTCGACGGCGCGCTGGCCACCGGGAGACCGAACCGGTCCCGGACCGGTCTCCCGGCACCACGCGGACGTGGTCCAACGGCCAAGGCCCCTGCCTTCCACGCAGGTGATGCCGGTTCGACTCCGGTCGTCCGCTCTCCACCAGCTGTCTCCCTGTGCTGCTTCCCACCGGCTGGTGCTCTCGGTCGTTGCACACCGGAGACTGCACCAGCTGCGCTGCCTGGCACCGTCAGCTGAACCGGTCGTCAGGAGCGCACATGCCCACCAACGTCAAGACCCTCGTCGTCGCCGCGCTCGCGCAGCAGCCCGTCGTCTACCTTGACGACTTCAGCATCGAATGGGTCGAAGTTGACCCCGACCGCCGCTGCAGCGAATGCGGCGAACCGTATCGGCGCACCCACGGCGGCCACGGCTCGGTCTGCTACCTGTGCGAACACCCCTGGTTCGACGGCCGTTTCGTCGAACCCGCCACCGCAGGACAAGATGCAGTCACCGGCCGTCCACGGGCCACCAGCACCAAGCGTTGAACGACCTACCGCCCAACAGGCGTGCGAAGGAGCCAGTGTGTCCGTGGCCGCTGAGGTGCGCCGCACGGTTGCCGGCCTTGACCGGCGAGCGTTCCTACGCGCCCGTGATCTCCCAGGACCGCAAGCAGCGGTCGAGTCAGCGCTGTCTCGGTTAGCGGCTGCGGGGGAACTTACGCGGGTGCAGCAGGGTCTCTACTACCGGCCCCCCGGTCGGGGACGGCAGCAGCCACTGCCGCTCGAGGCCGGGCTGGCGATAGCTGGGTCCGGCGCGGGCCCTGCAGGTGTGAGCGCGGCACGGATGTTCGGCCTCACGACGCAGGTACCGGGCATCGACCTCGTTGCGGCCCCTGGCCGGGCTCCGCAGGACCGTGATGGCGTGCGGTTCATCTCGCGGCCGATCTTCCGTCGTGAGCTGGGTCTGAACCCGCACGAAGCCGGTCTGCTCGAGGTACTGCACGACTTCGACAAGGTCGCCGAGGAGCCGTTCGAGCAGCTTGTCGGTATCGTCGAACGGGCGATCGACTCGGGCACGATTCGCCCCGGCACCGTCCGTTCCGCGGTCGCGGAGGAGTGGGACGTCGCGACGCGAGACCGGTGGCAGCGGATCGAGACGCGCGTTCGGCAACCAGCGCACGTGTGCTCCGGCGGCGGCGGGAGGATCCCGACACGCTGACGGAGCAGCTCGAAGCGCCCGCTGGCCACACCGGGCTGCCAGACGTCCACCTGGCGCAGCACTTCCAGCTGACCGGGGCGCTCCGCAGCCTGGCAGCGGCAGCGGCCCGCGAGGTCGTACCTCTCTCCGTCACGGGCGAAACGAACCTGTCGAAGATCGCCACCAGCATCGAACGGATCCCCGAAGACGTCGACGTGCCGGCCACAGCAGCGCGACGTCCGTCCCTCGAGGAGTGCTGCACCACGATCGCGTCGCTGTCCGGTGCTCTTCTGGAGAGCTCAGCCTGCGTGCGCGACCTACCTGCCGATGCCATGCGGCGGGCCCGCCGCTACTGGCGCTACCAGCCGGGGTAGCAGCCAACAGCTCCAGAACGCGACGTTGCTGCGAGACCCGACGCCCGAACTCGTGCCAGCTCCTGGACCGTCATCCGGACCGGATAGGCCACCAGGACCTGTGTCGAGGCGGAGAGGCTCCGACCGGCCCCGACGTGGTGGTGTGCCAGTGCCCGCAGCCCCGTCCCGCCCATGACCAACCACAGCCGCCCTGAAGGTCGCCCTGCTGCAGTTCCCGCAGCCACCCGCAAACCTCGCGAGATCGGCAGGCCCCGCACGGTGCGTGCACCGTGCAAGACGGTCACGTGACAGCCCTTCAGTACCTGGCCGATCCTGCGATCCACCAGCGACCTGCCGGGTCACTCGTACTCGGTGCCGCCTGTTCGGGTGAGGTACTCCTCCGTCACGAACTTCGCGACCGCCCGGCCACCGGTCAGCGGTGAGCGGCGTTCGCAGGCTGCCCGGACAACGAGTCCCTCACGGAGGTGGCTCTCGGTCCCAGAGAGCTGTTCCCGTCCTGTGGCGGTCCGCCACAGAGCGCTCTCGTCGTACGGTCCGGTGTACAGCAGGGGGACCGTCGGCAGTCGGTCGGAGACAAGCTCGGTGAGGGCAGCCGCGTCAACGAAACGCTGGCTCCCGTCACCGGGGTCATACGCCAGGTCGAACAGCGCGAATCCGACATCGCCAGGTTCCCGGCAATACGAGAGGTCCTGGATCCCAGAGCCGTATATCTCCCCGAACAACCCCAGGCGCACAGCTCCAAGCTCTTCGGCGAGGGCGGCGGCGACCCCTTCCAGCTCGTAGGTCCGTGCGGCCCGCCAGTACAGGTTGGACTCGTCCGCAACGAGCGCGAGACGCTGCGCCCCAAGACCTTTGGAGGTCACCAGCAACGTCCCTGTATCCCGGAGATACGTGAACTGTCCGCACGTGCCGTGGACCTTCTCGGTAGCAACGACCGGCTCTCCAGCCGCGAACATGTTCGGGTACCGCTTGATGTTCTCGATGTCGTCCCAGCGCAGCAGTTCTGCGGCAGGTTCGGCCCGACCGGACATGCTGACCGGAACCGGCGGAACCCACTTGACGATCGACAGCGTCTCGGCAAGGTCCACACGCTCAGCCGCGAGCGCCGCCAGGTCACGATCAGCCAACACCTGCGGCCGGCACACGATCCCCTGCGACAGCTCGCCTCGAAGGCGGACGGCCTTGACACGGTTACGCCCCTTACCGGCGAGCTTCCCGGTGAGTCCAAGCTCTGCGATCAGTGTGTCAGGCAGCACCGCCTGTTCCGGGATGTACACGGCGAACTCACCACTGGTGTACGCACCTTTGGCGACCACGGCCCGGTACCCGCCGACCTGGGCCAGCTCAAGCCGATCGGCGTTGGGGTGGGGGTGGACAGCGATCTCTTCGACGGTCACAGCGAAGCTGGACATGCGCAGCGCTCCTCAGGTTCGGCAGTGCCGACGGTGCCTGGGACCGTCACAGCTGCAACCACGCAGCGCAGCGCGACGTAGCCTTCCCACCGTGGGCCTGTGAGCGGTTGTTTCGTCCGTCGAAGCGATGCGGCGTCTGGTGCTGGCCCGGTGCCAGCGACGCTGGTCAGTTCTCGAAGCTCGGGCCTGTGGACAGTTGTTCGTCCGTTCAGGCGGACGCTCCAGTGTGACGTTGCGTCGTCAAGACAGGAGGAAGTCGCTCGATGCCAGCACGGCTGATGCGGCCCGCGATGGTGCGTCTGCTGCTAGCACGCGCGTGTGCAGGCCGGACGCAGGAAGCTGCCGGTGCACCATCTGATGTTCGGCTGGTCTGCAGCTCCCAGCTGTCAGCTGCGACATCGACACTGCCAGACGCGACTTTGGACAGTGCCGGCGCGACAGCTCGCCTACTGCCGGATGCGACGTCACAGGCCCGCACTCGCGGAACGTGGGCAACAACTGTCCGCAGGCCCTCACGCGCCTCCGTGCGGATGGTCTCGCACGTCCACAACCTGTCTTCGCTGCTCGATGGCGACGGATCCGACCGTGCACACCGTCGTGCGAAACCCCGGCCACAGCACGCTGACCGGCCTGCAAGACCCGATTTCTTCCCAACGCAACCACACGTGGGGCCAGCTGCGACGTCCGACACGTTCAGCCTTGCGGTGGATCCAGTGGCCAGCTGGCCGTGCCGGCAGCGGCAAATGCGCCCACGCGGCCGCCAGTCACGGTCGAGGAACACCGCCAGTTGGAGAGCCCATGACCGTCACCACCTTCCCGTCGCTGGTCGCTGAGCAGGCCACCCACCTCACCGTCGACGTGCAACGGCAGCTCGCCGCGTACGCGTTGCGGGAGGCAACCACCAAACCGACCCGCGAAGCGATCCTCTCCGCACTGATCGTGCGCGACGACCTCGACGCCGAGCTGGAAGCTGAGCTGCTGGCCACCGGCGAGCTTGCCGCTGTCGCGACGTGGGTGCGGCAGCCGCAACGCACCCGTGAGGAGCTGCTGACGCTGCTGGGCCGGGAGAAGCGCGTGTCAGCGCTACTGCCGCTGGCGCACGCCGAGGGGCTTCACGCAGCCGCCTACCAGCAGCTGGCCAGCCGCCAGTCAGTCAGGCTCGACGAAGCGCTCGTCACCAACCACGACGTGCCCGACCAGGTCCGTCTTGCGGTGCTGCGCCGGCTGGCAACCAGCTCCTCGTCACGCAACGCCTCCAGCTCGCGGGTGCGGAAGCTGGCCGGCCCCGTCGCCGAACGTCGTCCGGACCTGCTAGCCGCCGCCGTCGTTGACGAGGCGGTATCCAGCAGTTGGGCGGTGTTCGCGCTCCGGTCCGGGGTGTTGGAGCCGCGCGCAGCTGGGCAGCTGATCCGTCGCCAGCTGCAGGCCGCCTTCGACACGCGGCGCAGCGTTGCGCAGCGACGACAGCTGCTTCTCCAGATCGCGTCGCAGCCGCTGCACTACGACGACGCTGCTGCGGCCGCGCAACTGGCCCGGCAGCTGCACACGGACGGCTCCCTGCCGATCGGTTTCCAGATCCACGAGCTTGTCACCCAGCGTGGCGGCATGCTGGACCGGCTCATCGAGCAGATGCTGACCGCTGAAGATGCCGCCACCGTCACCGACGCGTACCAGCAGGCCGACGAACTCGCGACCGAAGGTGTTAGCAGGTCGTTGTTGAGCAGCGCGGCGCTGTCAGCCCCTGCTGCTGACGATGCGCTGCTGGTCGATGCGGCCTGCCGCCTGAAAGCCACCACTGGTGCGCTCACGCAGGCGCTCCGTCGCGCAGAACGCAGCGGCCGCTACCAGCTGATCGGCCAGCTCGGGTTGCGCAGCTCCTACGCCGGAAGACTGCTCCACCAGCTGGACGACCCGGCCCGCGCGTTGCGGGCGATCGCTGCTGCTGCGGTCGCCGAGGACGCGAGGATCCCCCACACCGTGCGGAACTCCCCGCTGGTGGACCAGTACCCGGATCTGGCCGTGTCGATGCTCAGCTGCGCTGACCTGCTGGAGCGTGCCAGTCCGCGGCACAGCCGCACCGGCGATGCCGGACCGACCGCCACCGCAGCGGCAGATGCGATCACCGCTGCGCTCGGCGCAGACCCGGACCAGTGGGAAGCGCTGACCTCGCTTGCCCCCAACTACGAAGGGTCGCTGGCCCAGTTGCTTGCGACCGTACGGCAACTGTGACCGGCTCGGCCGCAGCCGGGCGAACCTAACGGAGCGCCAGATGAGTGCACCTGACCGCAACCCAAGCGACCGTGACCGGGGGCTGCCACGCCCACGTGCCTGGTTCGACGGGGGGCACCGTGACGACCGCACGCCTGGCCTGCTCCCGAAACCGTGGATCCTTGGTCCCGGTGACGTCGGATCGTGGACGACGTTCGACGCTGAACGATCCGCGGCCGCGCACCAGCAGAGACGCTGCCAGGTGTGCGGTGAGCAGCTCGGCGCAGTCACGGTGCTGCTCACAGCCAACCCGCCCACGGGCGCCAGCCGTCGGGAAACCTCCGGGCCGCCGACTCACCTGCGGTGCGCGCTGCTGTCAGCCAGGCACTGCCCACATCTGGCCCAGTTCCGCGACGACCAGACGATCGGCTGGGTGCACGTCGGGCCGGGCCGCGGCTACCAGGCGTGGGGGTCGGGCAGTGCTGGCTACGACCCCGACGACTTCGGCGATGACGGCCCCTTCTGCAGCGAGGTCGAGGTGGTCGCCGGCGCCTACGCAGTCACGCTCGAGCAGCTGCGGAACCTCGCCACGGACGACCCGCTGGCAGCCGATCCGTTCGTTCCAGCGGAACCGACCCGCTAGCGGCCACTCGGCGCCACCTACGCACCCGCAACGCTTCAACAACGGCGGGGATGAGCGCCAGCAGACCCGCAGCCCGGCTGACCGCGCCCCCGCCGCGTGTGCAACCCATCAGCGCCAGCGGTAGTGGTCCTGCTACGGCGGTGCGGACGCGCGCCGGACTCCACCCGCACTTTTCAACGGTGGATCGGCTGCAACACGCTTGCGGTTGCCAGGGCGGAGTTCCACCAGCAGGAGGATGTTCCGGTGGTGTGCGTCACCCACCACACCTGAGCGTGCGTTGGATGGTGGTGCAGCCGGCGTGGTAGGTCACCGTTCGGGCCTGCCGCAAGCGAAGGCGTTCACGCGAGCACGGCACCCCTCCCGGCTGGTATCTGGACCCGCAGAACCCAAACGATCAGTGCTGGTGGGATGGCGGCCCGTGGATCTCCCACCTTGCCAGCCAACAGCAACCTCAGCAGCAGGCTGGCGGCTACCGGCCCCAGCACCCCCAGCAGCAAACCGACCCCACCTGGGGTGGGACCCAAGGGCAGCCCGTCGGCAGCTGGGATGGCGGCCACTAGCCCGGCAGCTACACGCTACAGCTTCAAGCGGCGGAAGGCTGGGGGCAGTGACCCTGCCGCGTCCAACAGTGGCGGGCCAGCTGCACCGCTTGGCGTCGTAGACACAACAACAGCCGGTGTTCTGCAAGCGGTGGACCGGTCGGGGCGCGCTTCCCGCAGCGAGTACTGGTACTTCTTCCGCGCGGTGTCCCCCACCAACCGCGTGCTCGCGTTCCTGCCGACGCGCGAGCTTCTGCTCCTCGCCGTCTTCCTCGCACAGATGATGGCCGGCACCGGCGCCGCGGTCCGACAGCTGCACGACACCGGACGCCCCGGGTGGATGCTCCTCCTCTCCCTGATCCCGCTGGTCGGCGGGATCATCGTTCTCGCGTTCCTCACCCAGAAGCCTGAACCGCACCCGAACCAGTACGGCTAACCACACAACACCAGGCGGCCCGAGCTACCGAACACGTCCCCGACCTCGACCCCACCCCACTGCCCGGCAGCATCCAGGACGGCGTGGTCGAGGAACATCGCCTGGGGCAGCTTCTCCGTGATCGCCTGCTTGCGCGCATCCTCGGCGGAGTCGGCACGGCGGCAACCTGCCGGCGTGCGGCACCAGCAACCTGCCGGAGTGCGGCACCAACAACCTGCCCGTCACGGTCACGGTCACCGAAACGGATGCCAGCCAGCAGGGTGGCACACCACAGCATGTCTGGCTTCCCGGCCCGGTACAGGTCCCACACCACCCGCTCAGCGCGTGCGGCACCAGCACCGCACCGATGCTGCTGCCGTCGCCCAGTTGCCCTCCAAACGCCACCTGTGGCAGCTGCGCCCCAGCAGCCGACTGCACCAGCCGCAGCAGCCAGCACCGTCGAACGCTCCCGGACGGAGCCTTCGATGACCTCGCTGACCGCTGACGTCGATGACGCGCTAGCGCAGCTGACCTGCCATGTTGACGGCCACCTCGCGTTGCTGGCCGTCACCGGCTCGCGCGCCTACGGCACCGACCACCCCGACAGCGACACCGACCTGCGTGGCGTGTACCTCGCAACCGCCACCACGTTGCTGTCCGGCGCGGCCACACCCGACCAGTACCAGCTGACCCGGCCCGACACGGTCGTGTTCGAGCTGGCCAAGTTCCTGAAGCTGGCGGCCGCCGGCAACCCCAACATGCTCGAGGTGCTGTTCTCCCCGCAGCTGGCACAGGTCTCCGCCGCCGGGGAAGTACTGCTCGAGGCCCGTGACCAGCTGCTGTCAACCGCGGCCTACAACGCCTACCGCGGCTTCGCCGTACAGCAAGCCAAGGCGCTACGGAACGGCAGCCGTGGCTCAGCCACCACCCCCCACAAGCGACGCAAGTTCCTCCTGCACGCGTTCCGGCTGACTCGCACCGGCCAGCAGCTGCTGACCACCGGCAAGCTGCACGTCGCAGTTGACGACCCGGACAGGCTCCAACAGCTCGCCCAACTCGACGACGACGACGCCCTGGCCGAGTTCGACCGGCAGCTCGCCCTGCTTGACGCTGCTGCCGAAACCACCATGCTGCCTGAACGCTGCGACCCACACACCCTCGCCGAACTGACCCTGCAGGTCCGGCGCGCCGCCGACGCAGAACTCGACCGGTATCTGGCCACCTGACCGGCGATGCCAGACGGCCCGCAAAGCCCAACCCACCACCAACCCGTTCATACCCGACGTCGCTGACGTCCACCACCAGCAGCGAGCTCGATACCCACCCAGGAACCCCACATGCCTAACTGGTGCACCAGCCGGCTGCGGATCGACGGCAACGCCAAGCAGCAGCACCACCTGCTCGTCGCCGCCAACGCCGGCGGTGCGTTCGATCTTGCGGCGCTGCTGGATGACGAGCCGCCCACCGACCGGTTCTGCCGGCCCTGGTACAGGTTCACCCTTGGGACCGACGAACGTATCGACACCATCTCTGTCAACGGTCCCGGTACCGGCCATGACACCACCGAGATCGTCTTCACCAGTGCCTGGACACCCCCAGCTGTTGCCATCGCCCGGATCGCTGCACGCTGGCCCGCACTGCGCTTTCACCTGGCCTACGTCGAACCGGACATGGGCAGCGTCGGCACGTGCCGCTTCGAACGTGGAGCGCTGACCGAAGACCGGATCGGAGAGCTCACCCACGTCTACGAGCCCGACACCGCAGATGCAGACGCCGCCGACGAGGGCGGAAACAGCCGCTACCCGGAGCCGGGTGACCTGCAGCTGCTCGACCTGCTCGACGACCGCGCCCAGTTGCTGCCTCCCAGCCCGGATCTGGAACTGCGGGCGCTGCTACCCACCGTCGCAGGTCAGCTGCACGCCGACGACAGCATCGCCGGCGCGCTAGCCGCGCCAGACGTACCGCTTGCCGCTGAACTGGTTCGGGCCGCCGGCCCCCTGGACCTCACCCAGCTACGGCTGCTTGCCATCGCTGCTACCCGCACCGGGCACGGAGCCGTCACCCTCGACGGGATCGCCACCTCCGGCGTACCGCACGGCCCAGCTGTCGCACAGTTGACACGCCTGCTGGCCTGCACCGACATCGACCCGGACCACGTTACCGCCACGCTCCATACCGCCGCCGCACACAACGTCGCTGCAGAGTTCGTTGAGACCGTCACCGGGCTGGCTTCCAACTGGGTCGACAGCCCCCACACGCTCCTCGCTGCCGCCTGGCAGCTGACCACCCCTATGCGGCGCACGCCGAGGCGCCAGTGATCGCACCGAACCCGCAACCACCAGCAACACCGCCGCCGTGACGGTCCCCGTGCTGCCTTGCACGACGACCCTGACGGGCGAAACGGTGACCTCGGTGTTGCGACCACAGGCGCCCACCTTCCAGGAGCGGTAGGCCCCCGCGGCGGTCGCAGGACACGGCGTTGAAACAGGTCAAGCAGGTGGCCCCGTCGGCAGCTGAGGCGCTCGCGCAGGTGCCGCAGCAGACGTTGAAAGCCCTCGACGCGGCGTGGAAAGCGTGGCTGTCCCACCCGACCGTGCGCCGCGAACCCTGCGCCACCGTCACCTGCCGTCAGGTGGCCGAGGCGACCCTGCGGCACCAGCTCCCCGAGCGGTACGCGTCGTGGTCGGCCAGCGGGCCGCAGGAGTGACCAGCGCGTGCGGGACGCTGGCAGCCAGCGACCCAACACGGGTGCCTGACCGGTGGGGCCGGCCTCCGTGTGAGTGCGTTGGGAAGAAATCGGGTCTCCCAGGCCGATCCGAGCGCTGTGTCCGGGGTTGCGCACGACTGCGCTCACGGTCGGGTTCGTCACCATCCAAACTACTGAGAAGCGAGGTTGTCATGCGCCCGCCAACCCCGAGACCGGTCGCTCGTGCCCTGGTCGCCGTCGGTGAGGACATGCGGACGTGGCGGCTGCTCCGCCAACT
>SL_7KL_010_BRINEDRAFT_10000255_pt1 | contig 24315 bp, 20 predicted proteins | sample SodLak_010_BRINE_FD_10663 | JGI IMG/M metagenome (IMG submission 10663)
CCTTATCTATTACAATCAAGTTATCGTATCGGCTTGATCTGTACGACTTCACTATATCTTTATGTGGCAATTTTGAATGCAGCTCAATTTCAGACTCATACAGTCTGAAGTGATTTTTAAGCTTTTCAAGAGTAGAATCTGTACTTCCATCGTTCACCACCACAACTTCAAAATCTCTGTACTGAAGCTGTAGAAGTGCTTCTACGGAATCAATAATATTTACTTCTTCATTATATGCCGGTGAGATGATTGATATCGACTTATATAGATCGGACTGAAAAACCCCCTCCGGTTCAAATACAGAGTAGTATTTCTGGTGTTTTCTGATGTAGAAAAGAGATACCACCACCATGGATAGGTAGGTCCCGTTCACAATTAAAAAATAGAGAATGAAAACCCAGCCCAGTGTGTCTACCAGGTTGATAAATTGCTGGATGTGGGTTACCGCTTGTTCTAACAAATCTTGATGGGTCTTTTTGAATTCTTATTATGCAATAGCCTTTTCGAAAGTAGTCTCCTGATCCAGAACAAGCACCGCCTCATGTACAGATTTCCTCACTTCTTTATCCGGATAGTTTTGATATGTCTTTATACTATCGATTGCCATTGAGTTCAAAAATATGCGCTGAGAATCAATAAGCGCTGATAAAACTTCTGGCTCTTTCCAGAAGTCATCTCTGCTTTCCAGCCAGCTTTGGAGCGGCTTAATCATCAAGTAATAATTTGATTCAGACACACATCGTATTAAAAGTGCTCTTTTCTTTGTTGATAAACTTTTTTCAGAAATGAGCGCTTCTAAAAAAGCCGCCTCTTCTTTAGTCTGACTTTTATTGTCGTGCTTGAACCTGTAAAAAAGCTCCAGCAGAGCCATTTTGGAAATTCCTTCTCTCTTGGTAAATGTATCCATTGCGTGCATTCTGTCATTGAAATTATCGCTTGCCATCAGTGCAGAAGCTGCGGAGAATGCCAGGTAAGTATTATCTGACTGAACATACTTTCCCAAAATATATACGACATCACCCCTGACAATATTCGTATACCTGAAGTAGTTACACGCCTCTATTTTAACGACATCACTGCCTTCTTTCAGCTGATTCAGATGATACCTGTATAGTGAATCAATCATCAAAAGGCTCTTTAATTTTTCTGCATCTTCTCCCTCAACATTTTTCAACAGCTTGACGATAGTCTCTTCAAAAACGCGGTATTTTAACGCACTTGAGCCAAGAAGTTTTTCGAATGTTCGTACCTCAATACTCTCTTCCATATACTCAAATATCAATGGCAAAAACGTTTCTCTATACTCAGTGATTCTTTTTTCATCCCTGTTCTGCTTCAACCTCATGGCAACTGTTATAACAAACAAGATGAATGTCGTTATTGTTAACAGTAAAGTTACCAGTATCAGTAACTGAATTGCCCCCTCCATTTCTACCCCTAAAACCAAAAACATTAATTATTACCCCTTCTCTTTAACTTAATTTTCCAGTGATTTTTTTACCCGCATGATCAGCTCATCTGTCTCAAAAGGTTTTACGATATAATCTTTTACACCTTGCTCGAACGCCAGCTTTTTATCTTTCATTTTCATTGAAGCAGAAAGCATAATTACACGAACATTATCTAAATCTTCATCTTCTCTAATCTTTCTAAGCACCTCTAAACCGTTGACACTTGGCAGCATGATATCCAGAATCACCAAGTCTGGCTTAAGCTCTTTAATCGCTTCAAAACCGGAAAATCCGTTTTCTCTCAACTCAAATTTGTAGTTGTTTCTCTTTAACTTAAATTCAATAAGTTTTGATATAACGGGATCGTCCTCTATCAATAAAACAGTAGGTCCATCTTGAGACATTGATTCTTTCTTTTTAATCGATATTCACTTTAAGCGTCTACAAACAAGTTACTTAATCAAATTCGATCATGAGTTTAGTTTTGTTTAATAAACAGTGCTATTAATACAGAGTTCTTTAATTGTTAGATCAATACATATTGGAATCTCTTATTATAGAACGGTGACTTAATCATCCGGCTAAATTTACTCATGCAGACAATACTATCGTGTAAACAACTCAATTCCATCCGTATTGAAGTAATGAAAATCACTCTCTTTGGTATCCTTATCATTTTTATGGCAATAGATTCATTTGCCCGTCAATCTTCGACCTACGAAGACTATCAGAGCAAGAAAAACTCTGCTGCTGTCGGTCTCACATACGACCGTTACGGCAACGACCTTGAAGACTGGCAGAAGATGTTCTTCGAGTACAGAAGACACACTTCCGGAGGCCCTATCATTGGCCGGCTGAATATCGGGCATCGTTTTGATTTAACAGATTATCAGGGAGAAATTGATTACTGGCCTGAATTCAATGATAAATGGTACGGCTATTTCAATATCGGGGTATCAGGCGGTGATCTCTTTCCTGAATTTCGCGCCGGTGCTGAACTTTACCGGGCACTACCTCAGGGATTTGAATCATCCTTAGGCTTTCGCTATCTGAAGTTCAGTGATGACGATGTTCTCATCTTAACAGCCTCTGTTGGAAAATATATAGGCAATTGGCTGTTGATTGGCCGACCGTATTTCACCCCTCAGGACTCCGGGGTTTCATCTTCATTTACATTTTTAGCCCGCAGGTATTTAGGCAATCCCGATACATTTGTATCTCTTTTGGGAGGATTTGGCTTTTCCCCTGATGAACGTCGATTACTCGACGCTCAAATTGATAACCGTTTTCAAAAATCCAGATACTTGGGAGTCCGCACGAACTACCTGGTTCAGAATCAATTTGAACTGTTTGGAGAAGTAAAACTAACCTGGCAGGAATTTCCCTTCTCTGAGAACTTCATCAGAATTGCCACCTTCGAAATGGGCGGACGTTTCAGATTTTAACAGTTGTAAATCATGTTTTTAGACTTACCCGGGAAATCAATTTTTTCAACGCTGTTCATCGCCTTTTTCCTTTTTATTTCAGTTGAACTATCTCTCGGTCAAAGCTCACCTGATCATCAAACATTTCCTTTTTCCGTAGATGAAACACATATCACCGTGTGGAACGGAGAGGGGTACAGTCCTCTCTTTATAAAAGGAGTAAATCTCGGGGTTGCCGTTCCCGGTACATTTCCCGGTCAGTTAGCCGCTACAGAGAATGACTACGCACGTTGGTTTCAGCTGATTCGCGACGCCGGCTTCAACACCATTCGTTTGTATACATTGCACTACCCACGTTTTTATGAAGAACTAAAACGATTTAACGAGGCCAACCCCAACTCTCCGCTCTTCATTTTTCAGGGTGTATGGCTCGAAGAGGAAGTTCCTGGATATGATCAAAACCTGAACAGTCTTACAGAACTCTTTGAACAGGAAATAGAAGAAAACATACGCGCCGTTCATGGAGATATTAGCATCCCTCCGCGATTCGGAAAAGCACACGGCATGTATATCGATGATATTTCAAAATGGGTCATCGCATACATCATCGGGCGTGAAATTCACCCACCGGAAGTCATTGAGACCAATCAGTCCAACTCCGGAACACACTCCTTTGAAGGCAATTACCTATCTATATCAGAGGTTGAAGCATCAGAAATATGGGTAACCGAGCGACTCGATTATCTCTTAACATTCGAAATGGAGAACTACGGAACTCAGCGACCCGTTTCAGCTTCAAGCTGGCCAACTCTTGATCCCATTGAGCATCCGTTTGAAGAGAACCCATATGAAGAGAGCGCCTCAATAGATTTGAAAAATATTGATTTTGAAAATGCTGAGGCCGGATTTTTCGCTTCCTATCATGCATACCCTTACTACCCGGACTATATCTCCAGAGATCCGCGGTATGTGATATTTCAAGATCACATTGGGCAGAACAGTTATCTCGGGTATTTGACCTATCTGAAAGAGTATTACGATCGGTTTCCTTTAATTATCGCAGAGTTTGGCGGATCATCAAGCTGGGGAGTTGCTAAATATGCACATAGCGGCATTCACCACGGGGGCTACTCTGAGCTGGAGCAGGGCAAAAACAACATCCGTATGCTGGAAAATATCTATCAGGCCAATGCCGGCGGTGGAATACAGTTTTCCTGGATTGATGAGTGGTTTAAGCAGACCTGGATTACAAATCCGTTCGACTTTATCCCGGACAGAAGAATTCTATGGCATAACGTTACAGCTGCTGAGCAAAATTACGGATTACTCGGATTTCGAAAACCCAGAGATTTAACTCTTTGGGAAGAGTTTGGCGAAAACGAAAAAGTAAAGAGTATTCATGCTCAGGCTGACTACTCCTACTTTCAGTTACAGCTCAACGTAGGCCAACATATTCAGGAGAGCGATACGATCTGGATCTCTTTAGATACGTACGATGAAACTTTGGGAGAGTCCATACTCCCGAACGGTCAGACCGTTTCAAACAGGGCGGAATTTGCCTTGATGATTACCAATTACAAAGCCGAACTTTATGTAACCGAGGCGTACGATCTTTTTGGTATCTGGTTCAACACATCAACTCCGGAGCAGCAGTACCGTTCTACAGTTTCCGACGGGGCTCCCTGGAAACTGGTTCGCTGGAAAAATAACTTCGGAAATGAAGAGGCTCAGGATATCGGCCAGATGGGCGTCAACAGATTAAATACTCCGGCTTACAGCACAGATGCTGTCCGGCTTTTCAGTGATCGTATTGAAATTAGGCTACCCTGGTCTCTGCTTAACTTTACTGATCCAAGCCGGCTTGAAGTTATGCACGATGATCGGTCTACTCCTGAAACGGAAACCCGCATTTCGGACGGTATAAGCATTGGCATATTTTATGATGACTTTGAAACTGAAACTTCAACCCGTTTTACCTGGGACAGCTGGAACCTCCCCGAAGATACAGAAGAGTACAAAAAGGCCAGTTACATCTACATGAAAGAGTATCTCCCAACACTGCCCGGAAATCCAATTGCGGTTAGTGACCATTACGAACTTGGAACCGGTGGTGTAAACCATATCAGTTCCGCAGAAGGAGTGCTGAAAAATGATCTGTCGCTCGACGGTGTACCGATGGAGGCCGTTTTAGTGGAACCGCCCAAGCGCGGACTTTTACAGCTCGAATCAGATGGGAGTTTCTCATATTTGGCAGAGTCAGGCTTTACCGGCACTGATGAATTTGTCTACAGGGTAAAAGCCGGGTTCAACTGGTCCGACCCTGTAACTGCCAAGCTCCAAATATCAGGTACACCGGTTGGAAGAGGTTTTGCTGAGCTCTATCCAAATCCTGTAAGTACAACTCTGAATATTCGTTCCGGTGCAGTGATTGATGAATTATAAATCCTGGACGTGCTAGGAAGGCGTGTTTTAAAAGTTGAAGTTAACTCAACTAAGTTTAAAATTGAAACTGGTGATTTTGCGTCGGGTGTTTATTTTGCACGAATATTTTCAGGGGATGAATTTCAATTGAAAAAATTCGTAGTTGTTCGTTGATTGTAAAATGCCTCCAGACGACAACTCAGCTCAAAGCAATTCAAAAACCATATCAAACATCATTAAATAGGAACAATGTTGGAGATCAAAAAGGATCTAAACGTTACAGATGACCAGCTCAATGAGCTGGAAATGCATTCTGTTATCAATATTTTAACTGTGATCAACAGTCAGCTTTATCTAATTCAGTTTGAGACTGACCATCCCGATTTAACCAGTCCGTTAATTGATCAAACCCTGGATTTGGCTGATGCTGCAAGAAAAAAAGATCAGTCCGTTTTTAATGGAAAAAAGATTAAAGCTTTTCAGGAAGAGATCATTGAGATGCTTGGAAACCTCAATGATCTTCAGCCACTTTTAAATGACGGCTCCTCTGTTTCTGAATTTCACTCCATTTTTCAAGAGATATTTAAAGTATTTGACGACAGACTTGAAGAGATTTTTCACCGATGGAATCACCCCAATCGCTGGGAGTCTTTTCTGATCCATGACCTTAAAAAAGAGTTTCAGAAATTCTTCTACACACTGGAAAAAAACAGTCGAGGCAGATACCGGATTATATACAACATTGCTCAACAAGAAGAGAAAGATTACCTGGTTCAGTTTGAAGTAAATAGTGACAATAATGATACCATCTACCTGCCGTTGCTTCTCAAAGATGTTATTCGCGATCTTGTTGCCAATGCCAGAAAATACACTCTCCCCGGTGGCAACATTGAAATAGGAATTACACAAAATGATGGTGTGTTCAAATTTGTAGTTCAAGACAGCGGGTTTGGTATACCGGAAGAAGAGATTTCAAAAATAATTGAATTCGGTTATCGTGCATCCAACACAAAAGACAAAGTTAGAACCATGGGCGGTGGATTTGGTTTGACCAAAGCTTACCACATCACTCAAAAGTTTGGCGGGCGTTTTTGGATTGACTCGAAATTGGATGAGGGAACAAAAATCACCATAGAGATACCCGTGCCAAAAGAGATCCTCGAAAACAAGACTGATGATTGATTCGCTTTCATATAAAAATTTCTTGCTTAATGAGTGCAGTTTCGATTCAGCACACGATTTAGAGCATGTAAAAAGAGTCGCACAAAATGCCCTTCAAATTTCAAATAAAGAGGGTGGAGATACAGAAACTGTACGCGCCGCAGCCTGGCTGCACGACTGTGTATCTTTGCCAAAAAATCACCCTGACCGATCAAGATCCTCAATTCTGGCCGGAGAAAAAGCAGCAGCATTTCTGAATAGTATCGATTTCCCGAAGACTAAAGTTAAACATGTTGTACATGCAATTGAGTCCCACAGTTTTTCGGCGGGTATTGAACCCAGAACAATAGAAGCTAAAATTGTGCAAGATGCCGACCGTTTGGATGCACTGGGTGCGATTGGAGTAGCACGTTGCTTGATGGTTGGCGGGAAACTAGACCGGCCGCTCTATCATTCTGAAGATCCTTTTTGTGTATCCAGAGAGCCCGATGATTCCATTTACACAATTGATCATTTTTACGAAAAACTCTTCAAGCTTCCTGAATTGATGAACACTGAGAGAGCAAAAGAGATGGCAGTTGAGAGGATTGGCTTTATGAAACAGTTTTTGAATGAGTTAAAAAAAGAGATCTAATCAATTTTTAAATCAACTCTCTGTTGTCTCTTCAAACATAGAGTTTCCGTGTCGCAGAAGTTTTTCTGTGGTTTCCACGAATTTATCTCCCAATATTTCGGATAGCTCCTCTTCAGCCTCTTGATATAATTTTTTAAGGTCCATTACCTCATCAATTCTTTCTGCATTCAAATCAATTTTGGTACGACCTTCTGACTTCTCTTTTACAACCCAATCGGCTTTTTGCAGTTTTTTTAAAAACCGTGTAATTGTGGATGGATCCAGGTTCAGGTAATCGGCGATCTCTTTCTGAAGAACAGGACCTTGATCATTGATATAAATCAATACCTCGATATAGGATGTGGCTAAACCGGACTCTTTAAAAAAGGAATCGAAATGCTTGGAAATAAAACGGCTGAATGTATTGGCTTCAGAATGCATAATCGTCAAGTTGTATGTGCATTTATTTCAATCTGCGTTATTCCGATTAGAAAGTCAATAATATGAATAAAAAACGGGCATCATAACTGATGCCCGCTTGCAACTAAACTATCAACAAAAAATACTGAGCTAGTTTTTAGGCCAGCTGCCATAAATACTGTTATAAGTTGCACGGTCTGTACCGAGTGGTGATCTGACGGGGCCAAGGTACGATGCATTCATTACAGCTCGAGGAGAAACATGAAGCTTATTGTTATTATTCGTAACAGATATCTTGCCAAAATGCGCCATCCCCAAGGCGTGACCATTTTCATGAAGAGCAACCGTCTCAATGTCAATAGCACCCGGCCTTCCATCTGTTGCCCATGTAAAAGCATTATTATACCAGACCTCTTTTATCGCCACTTCGTCTGTACCTGTCCAATTAAAAGTAAATGCTACCCCCAATACTCCCTCGCTTGCTCCGGGGCCTAACACAGCATCAAATATAGAACCCGGTAAGAATCCAAGAGTTACAATATCTGCAACAAAAGGATTCCCCGGAGTGCCGCCAAACGACAATATTGCACTTGGGAATACACCGGTATCGGGGACTTTTACAATTTCAGGGCCGGAGTTGGGCATCAAGTTATTCCATGTTTCAAATGATGCATCGATGTGCGGTTCTGCATCTATCGTACCGTTCGCTGTTGCGAATGGCGTGAACACTAAATGAGTAAGGTTGTTTCCATCTGCGTTTCTGCGTTCATCTCCCGGTACCCACTGTGCATTTAATCGAAGTGATCGGTCATTGGCAAATATAGTTTGCCCCGACTGATAATCCCCCTCCTCTGTGATGTTATAAGTTTCAGCCATTACCAGTTCATACTCGGTAATACCTCGATCTTCTAAATCCTTATTGATTTGAGCCAAATGTTCGCTGTAAACACCCTCTTCTAAACCACCGGTGTGACTCTGGTGTTTATTATCCATTGACGTTCCCTCAGTAAATGAAAGAGTCGTTCTCTCTTTACTCTCTTCTTCAATCGAGTTTATCGATGATTGATCGCTACAAGAAACGAAGATAAATGCCATTGCAGCTACTATCAGATAGGTTTTACTGAAATAAGTATACATANGCCTGTTTGTTTTTGTTTAAGGTAAGTTTACGCTCATGTTACAACCCTCTTATTTTATGTAACATGGACTTAAATANTATCATACAATANATTATCATTTCCAAAATTAACAGCATGATAAGTNTAAGTTGCTGAGGTCCAATTCCATGGGAGAACTCAATAGGTAAATAAAATGGGTAAATAATCGCCCGTCATTTCTATTTCTATGCAGAAATTGCGAAATTAGGGGAACCCATTTGCCTATGTACAGAGTTCAGCTTAAAAATTTCGAAGGTCCCCTGGATTTGCTGCTCTTCTTCATCAGAAGAGATGAGCTCAACATCTACGATATTCCTATCTATCACATCACCCACGAATTTCTGGATTATATTCGGCTGATGGAGGAACTGGATCTGGACGTTGCCAGTGAATTTATCTACATGGCCAGCATGTTGATGTCTATCAAGGCCAAGATGATGCTTCCGCGAGACCCGGAAGATGAAGACGAGCTGGACGAAGATGACCCCCGTTATGAGTTGGTTCAGAAACTTCTGGAGTACAAGCGATATAAAGAGATGGCCGAAAAACTCACCATCATCGATGAAGAGGCGCAAAAGAAATACTTCCGCGGATATCTGGATGAGGATGAAGTTGAAAAACAGGCTACAGGTGAAGCTTTGAAGGATGTAACACTTTTTGACCTGATGGCTGCATTCCGAAAAGTGCTGGCAGACATCAAGCGTCAAAATGTTTACCACAAAGTTGAAAAGGTAAAAATGACAGTTGAGCAGCAGGCAGAATTTGTTTTAACCCGGCTGCAAAACAAGGGGAGAACATCCTTTTACGATTTTTGTATGGAACTAAAAACAAGAACTGCCATCGTTGTTACGTTTCTTGCAGTGCTCGAAATGCTAAAAGAACAGCAGATCAATCTCTTTGTAGAAGAGGATGATCCCACAAACTTTCACATCGACCTGAAACCCGTCGATGAAATTATCGGAGACCCTAAAAAAACTTTTAAGTCAGAATTCTCATGAAGAAACTACTACTGCCACTACTATTTTTAATTGCCGGCTGTGCAACTCAAAACGCACTGCAGCCGGATACTTCCACAGAAAACCTGGTTGAGTTTCGAACAGAGATTACACCTCAGTTTCTGCAGCAACATCTGGAGGTTTTAGCACATGACTCCTTGCAGGGTCGGGCTACCGGTACCGATTATATAAAAATTGCCGCAGACTATATTGCGGACTTCTATTCGGATTTAGGGTTCACTCCGATGGGAGACGACGGCACCTATTTTCAAAACTATCGTCTTAATGCGGAGTATACAGATAGTCTTGTATATCAAACTTTTCAAATCAGCGGTTCGGATACGTTGAAATATAACCACAGTGTGGAGTCGCCGGAGTCAACGGGCAGTTTTATTCGAATGTTTGGCGGAAGTGTTCCACAGAAGGGTGATGTTATATTTGCGGGCTTCGGAGTGAATGATTCTGAACGCGGAGTAGAGCATCTTTCCAGAGAGGATGTACAGGGCAATTGGGTTCTGATTTTTGAAGATATTCCTTACGTGGTTGAAGGCGACACGCTCATCAACCCGAATATTACAAGCAATAGTCGTTTACGCACAATTCTCGTCGATATGGATGCAGCCGGTATTCTCCTGGTTTCTGATTACACACAAAGTGAATTTCAGGAGCTGGCTAATATGAGCTCAGAGTTTATGAGTCAGCCATCCAACATCAGTCTGGCATACCTTGAACAGAACGGACAATCCGGTTTTCCAAAAGGCTTTCTGCAAATCAGCCCAGAAATGGCAGCGTCTTATCTTGATCTCGAATCACCTGATCAGCTAAATGACAAGAGATCATCTCTGGTTGGAGATCTCACAGAGTTTTCCCCGCACAAAACGGGCTACTACCTGGACTATACTCCATACGACGGNCCCGGGCATATGGATGCAGAAAATGTAATCGCTTATTTTGAAGGTGCGGACCCNGATCTAAAAGATGAAGTTATTGTATTGATGGCTCATTATGACCACGTTGGTATTGGAGCGCCGGATGAATCAGGAGACCACATTTACAATGGAGCTGACGATAATGGTAGCGGAACTACAGCACTCATGGCCATCGCTAATGCTTTTAATGAGGCCAGGAATCAGGGCTATCAAACAAAACGAAGTGTTCTCTTTCTCCATGTAAGCGGTGAGGAGAATGGGCTGCTTGGATCCAGATATTACTCCGATCACCCCGTAGTGCCGATCGAAAATACTGTTACCAATTTCAATGCAGATATGATCGGCCGAAGTGATCCGGAAAATATTCAGAAAGGAGACACCGATTATGTTTATCTGATTGGAGGAGAAATTATATCATCTGAGCTGGACAGCCTGGTTCAAACCGCAAATACAAACTCTGTAAACATGAGGCTGGACAGAAAGTACAATGACCTTCAGGACTCTAATCAATTCTACCGAAGAAGTGATCACTGGAACTTTGGCCGACTGGGTGTACCGTTTGTCTTCTTCTTTACCGGGGTTCATGAAGACTACCACAGACCTTCTGATACAGTAGACAAAATCGACTTTGAAAAATTGTCACGAGTTAGTCAGCTGATTTATACTTCTACCATTAAAGTAGCCAATTACGACGGAAGGCCAGTGGTTGATAATCAGGAGTTTATTGAGATTACAAGACAGCTTCCCCGTTAAATTCTGAATTTGATTTGAGCTATTGAATGTAAAAGTCCCACTTATTAAAGGGGGGGGGTGATTATGAGAATGTGGAAAAAATCGATGGACACCCCTCTAAATTTCGTTTCACGTGTCGCTAACGCTCGGAGCCCCTTGTTAGCGGAGACTTCTTTCTTAGGTTATTCAAAAAATTATTAATCGAACAGAGGTCATAAGAAGAATTACAATAGGCTTTCTTCTATCTGCCGTTGAGAACAAATGCAGCCCAGTGGATAGGGTGAGCCGTTTCAGGGTTCTCAATCAGTTGCAGTTTTGCATGTTGAAGTGCTTCACCGTAAGGCAGTCCTTCCCGGATTTTTTCATAAAAGCTAATCATCAGCCTGGCTGTTGGCTGATCGCTGACCCGCCACATTGAAACGACAAGGTTGGAAGCTCCGGCATAGGTAAATGCTCTTGTAAAACCAATCATCCCTTCTCCTTTGTGCACACTGCCCAAACCTGTTTCGCAAGCTCCCAGTACAACTAAATCTGCATTTAGCTGAAGGTTATAGATATCACTGACATAGAGTATACCGTTCTCTTCTCCATTGCCCTGCAGTACAATGCCGGATAGATCGGGGTTAGCTTCATTCACAAATGCGTGTGTTGCAAAATGGATGTATCCATAATTACCCAGGTTCTGCTTCTGAAACTGATTTTTAGTGGCGTCAACATCTTGATAAACCGTCACTTTATCGGGGTAAAAGAAATCCAGAAGAGATCTTCGGTTTTTGAAAATTTTCGATATCTGGTTGGTTTCATAGGCCGTAAGCGGCAGGGGAGTTAAATCACTCAAATACCGTTCAGCGTGAACCTCACTTTCGCCAATGGTCACGTTTATGGAGTCATTAAATGGTGCAAAGGCCAGTAAATTTCGGGGGCTGTCGGACTTTCGCTGCTGCATCTCTTTGAAGATAGTACCGGATGAAGCGTACTGTACTCTAAATTGATTTACAAGGTATGGCAGCCGGTGAAAGGGCATGTTATCAGCCTCCTGTTCAATCAGCATTTCAAATGGCAGGTAGTGTAACGACTGGTCAGGGAAAATAAGCAGTGAAGACCCATTTATATTGCTTCTCAGCGGTTCAATCAATGCATTATAAAGATCGTACGCGGTCTGCTTATAAAGCTCGTCATCTCCCTCAATAACTGAATCTTTCAGCCTTACCGCTTCCCTGTTTACATATTCAGCCGTGGCTGTTTTCTCAACGGCAACTCTCTCTTTTTCTATAGCCATTCCGTATACATAGTCGGTTCCGAAAATGTAGTAGAGCGCGGTTTCGTTACTATTTAACATCTCCCGGATATCACTCAGGGAAGCCGTTTCCCTGTTGTATTTCAATGCAAAATAGTTCGGGTATTCACTTTCGAGCCTTTGAGTAAACTCAATAAGATTACGGCGTGCGAAAAACAGAGAGTCCTGATAGGTGCGTATGATTGAACTGTCGGCATCCAGTCTTTTTTCCTGTTCCAGGTGCAGATTTTGAAATTGTCGGGTCACATCTTCACTAAGTCTTCTCTCTTCAGCTAATACATCTTCAGGAACACCGCCAAAGCTTCTTGCCCTTACATCCTGCAACAGGTCGAGTGCAACTCTGGAGCGGCCTTTCTCCGCAAAATCAATCATCTCTTCGAGCCACACCAGCTCACCTGTTTGCTCAAAAAGTTCGTAATACACATCCATCGCGGAGGTAAAAATAGAGTAGTGATTTTCTATCAACTGCAGTTTGGAGGCCTCACTCTGATACTGAGTCTGTAAAAAATCAATGGCCGCAACAGCTGTATTGAATAACCGAAGGGATTCATACAGCTTTTCTCTCTCTTCTGTTTCTCTGAACAGTTCAATATTGAGTTCACCAAGCTGCTTGGTCGTTTCCACCAACCGGACAGGGTAATTCACATTCTCCGCATCAATTGTGGTTAACATTGGCCTGTAAGTTTCTCCAATTAGTATGGAGATCGATTTTTGATAAAACTCTCCGGCCTCTTTAAGACTACCCTCTTCCTTGTATATTTCACCAAGTTGTGTGTATATGCTCAAAACATCGGGGTGAGACTCACCCAATCTCTCCAACCCTATTTCAAGTGCACTGTTCAAAGCATCCCTCGCATCAGAATACTCTCCAGTTTGTATATACAAATTGGCAATGTTAATATAGGGCAAAATCAAATTTGGGTGATTATCACCATAGATATTTTTTCGTATCTCAAGTGAGAGAAAGTAGTTCTCTTCCGCTTTTTCATACTCTTCATTATTCAGGTAGTTCGAAGCAAGATTGTGGTATCCAACAGCCGTTTCTATGTGCTCCTGTCCGTAAATATTCACTTTTATGTCTTGTGCCAATTCCAGGTAGTACAGAGCATTTTCAAGATCGTCCATCTGAATATGAATCAGCCCAAGATTGTTGTAAATAATTGCCAGTCGGTTTGAGTTTTCTCCCTCCGCCTCTTTAAACGTAGCGGCAGACTGTCTAAAGTACTCAATAGCTGTACCCAGATCGCCAATCGAATAGTAGAAAGTCCCGATTCCGTTATAGATGATCGCTATTTCTGAATGAAACTCTCCATATACCTCAATAGCTGCCTCTAAAGCCATCTGATAATGGTTCAGGGCGTTATCATACTGCCCCATTTTACGATACGTTATCCCGGTATTGTTGTGGGTTATGGATAGAGCCCGGTTCAGCTCACGGCTTTTGCTCTCTTCCGACAGGATCTCCAATGCTTTTAGATATTGATCAATCGCATTCTGATAATTCCCTCTCGAATCCTCTATATAGCCTTTGCTGGTATATGCCTCAGATGCTAAGATCCCNTGCTCCGGGTNTTCTTTGGCTAATTCAACCGCCCGCTTACTCCACTCGAGGGCTTCATCAAATTCAGATTGATCTTCAAACAGATAGGCATATTGTACATACACACCAACTAAAATGTGATGTCTGTCTCCTAATTTATCGGATGCCAGCTGACGGGCTCTGTCTATATAAGATTCAACCTCTTCATAATTTCGAACAAACCTATAGAACAACGAATAGTAAAGATGGGTCTCAATACACTGCTCGACTAAATTTTCGTCACTGCATAAATCCTCTTTTATTTCGATAAAGAGTTGACGAGAATCCTGTTGTTCTCCAACCTGGTATAACCGGACCGCCTCCTCAAATTTGAGCTTCAGGTCATCGACGGATTGAGCAATGGTTGTATCAGCCAGAGACAAAAATAATATGATAGAACAGAAAAACAGACAGAACGGCTTACAGTCAATTGCTGAGCAAACAATATTTTTTTGAGCTTTTATCATGGGTTGAGATCATTATAGGTCCCACATGTTAATGAACCAAACCCAATTAGTAAAGAGTATTAACTCAATCCAAATAGTGCATTAACAAAAGCTACACGGTCAAATACCTGTAAATCCTCTATTTGCTCACCTACACCAATGTATTTCACGGGTACGTTCAGCTCGTTGGAAACACCTATAACTATCCCCCCCTTGGCCGTGCCGTCAAGTTTTGTAAGAATGAGTCCGGTAACATCAACCACCTCTGTAAATGCTTTTGCTTGCTGCATGGCATTTTGTCCGGTTGAGGCGTCCAGTACAAGAAGAATTTCATGCGGTGCGCCATCAACTACCTTACCCATTACCCGTTTGATTTTTCCAAGCTCTTCCATCAGCGACTTCTTATTGTGAAGGCGGCCGGCGGTATCTACCAATGCAATATCTGAATCTTTTGCTTTTGCAGAGGCAACCGTATCGTAGGCAACAGCTGCCGGGTCTGCATTTTGTCCCTGCTGTATAATGGGAACTCCAGCTCTTTCACTCCAGATTTTCAGCTGATCCACTGCTGCAGCTCGAAAAGTATCTGCCGCACCTAAAACCACGCTTTTACCGGCTTTTTTGTATAAATGTGCCAGCTTACCGATCGACGTTGTTTTACCCACACCATTCACTCCAACAACCAGCACAATGTGTGGTATATGTGGAAAGTCTGCATCAAATTCTGCAGGCTGATCCGGATTGTTCTCTTTAAGGAGGGCAACTATTTCATCACGCATCAGCTCCTGCAGTTCATTCTGCGTGATAAACTTATCTTTAGCCACCCTGGCTTCAATTCTGTCAATAATCTCAACCGTGGTTTTTACACCTACATCTGAAGTGATCAAAGCGTCTTCCAAATCATCCAGAGTAGCGGCATCTACCTGATCTTTACCCGCAATACTCTTTCCGATTTTGGAAAGCAGCCCGTCACGACTTTTTTCCACACCTTGTTCAAGTTTCTCTTTTTTCTTTAATCCGAGTTTATTTAACCAGCTCATGTTTTATTAACCTCAATTAGCAGTATAAAATTAATTAAAATCCGCACCGTCAATTATTTTGTGATATCGTTGTTTATACTCTACAAAGGAGACAATCATCATAACTGCCGATGCAACCATAAAGAATGTCTGAACGTTTTCCGCGCCGGGAAAAAAGAATACGGAAATCCAGTATATAGCCATCAGATTTACGGTAATTTTGCCCGAAATGATAGACATGGCCACTTTCCCGCGTTTCTTTTTAATGTGTGCTGAACCCGCCATGATGAGTGAATCCCTAGTCACTCCTAATACAAAATACCACAGCGGTATCCAGCCCAGCCAAACTGTATAGATAAACAGAAAAAAAGCCATCAATTTATCTGCAACCGGATCGAGTGATTTTCCAAGCTCAGAAATCTCATTTCTCCACCGGGCAACCAAACCGTCCAGATAGTCAGACAGGGCGCCATAAACAATTAACCCCCAGATCCAGCCATTTACCTGGTAATCATTTTCTATATGCAGCCATATTATGGGAAAAACAACCAAAACCCGGGACAAAGATATTAAGTTAGACCACGTGTAAATGTCGTCTCTAACCAATACCTTTTTACCATCTATATTAGCGGCTTCTCTCATATTAACTGTATAGAGTTAAAATTTTTAACTGTAAGAAAATACGTTTTTTAACACAGTAATAAATATTGAAATGAAAAAGAACAGATTACCCGATCAAACGCCCGATGAACAAAATCTTACAGAGCAGACGATCTCTTCCATACATGTATTTGACGGCGCTCTTCTGCAGGTATACGTAGATGAAGTTCAGCTGCCCGATAAATCCACGTCCACCCGGGACTGGATAAAACACCCCGGGGCCAGTGCCGTAGTTCCTGTTTTTGAGGATGGCACCGTCATGCTGGTCAAACAGTTCCGATATCCACCCAGAAAAATGTTTATTGAAGTACCCGCCGGTAAAATTGATGAGGGAGAAACGCCCTATTCCACTGCGGTAAGAGAGCTGGAAGAGGAGAGCGGCCTATCCTGCAAAAACCTGGAACAGGTTGGCTCCCTTTATCCGGCCATCGGGTACGCCGATGAGGAAATTTTTATTTATGCCGGCTGGGGAATTGATGAAATTGGCAAACAGACCGACGATGATGAATTCCTGATCAACTACCGTGTATCATTCTCTGATGCTCTTAAAATGATTGAAAACGGAGATATCAAAGATGGAAAGACAATCTGTGCTTTAACTCAAACCTATTTCTGGTGGAAAAGGAATGAACCTTTTTCCATTAAATTTTAACAAAATCGCTAAACAATTCCCTCTTGCTTAGCCAGTTGAAAAATAGATTTATGGAGATTGTCCCGGTCTGCATCACCGCGGCGGATAATCTCTTCCATCTCTTCACCGTCGAGCATTAGCAGGCAACCGTTTTCCCGGAACTGAAGATCAATATTGCGCGGATCTGTAAGCCGCATCTTTTCGATGTCCATTCCATTCGGACTCACGCGAAGATCCACCAGGCAGTAAAATGTATCAGAGGGCGAATCACCAAATTCAAATACCTGCAGAGTTGTTTTATCTATATTCATGAGTTGTTCGTATGTCGTTCTATAAAATCTCTTCCTTTCACAATTTCAATGATGTCTCCGGTTGATTCATCCCGAATCTCAACCTGAAAAAGACTAATAATCGCCTGGCTATTCAGACACTCCAGTGTTTCGGCTACAGTAGCGCACTCTTCCGTTTCGCTCACCAGATCATTCACACCCTGAACTACATATTTATAGGATCGCTTTTTCTTTTTTTCACTTTTTGAGCCGGTCTCTTCCGAATCCACATCAAAATAGCTGCGGATTGCTTCTTCTGTTACATACCACTGCACCCCCAGTTTTCTGCCTTTCAATCTGCCTTCTCTCAAGTATGCACGTATCGTCATTTTACTGACGCCGAGCATTTCATGCAGATCATCTACGGAATAGAGGGTTAATGAACCGATTTTTTTGGGCATTTCAAACCTGTTTGATTCTTTTTAATTACACATCAAGTATACAAAATATGATATAGACTATCATTAGTTATATATCATTGATACATCAATAGAAGTGTTTGGCTGAATGGGTCGTTCACTCTTATATTATCAGGAGTTGCTTGAAACAAAAGCCCCTCCTCCAAGCAAGCTCCCCCCTCTTTACTTCAGATAGATAAGAGCACCTATATACCTTTGCGGATAAAAAAATCCGCGAAAATTGCTTTCCGCGGACTATATCCAAACTATTTACAAGTCCATTTCAAACCGGGTTTACCCGGCTTGTGTTGCCGGTACAGATTCACCTGAACTCTGTAACGCCTCTCTCTTCTCCGCAATATACACCTTAATATCATTTGCAGTAATGTACACAACCGGTATAAGTACAAGCGTAATAAGGGTAGAAGCCGTAAGCCCGCCAATTACCACACGGGCAAGTGCAGCCTGAATTTCACCACCGGCTCCCCAGCCAAAAGATAACGGCAGAAGACCGAGCACGGTTGTAAGGGTTGTCATCAGGATTGGTCGAAGCCTGAGTTTGCCGGACTCTACCACGGCCTTAAACACACTCATATTTTTATCACGCCTCATCAGGTTGATGTAGTCTACCAATACAATGGCATTATTTACCACAATACCGATCAGCATGATTATCCCCATAATACTCTGCATATTCAGGGTCGTATTTGTCAGAATGAGTGTTGGAACAACTCCTACAACGGCCAGAGGCACGGCAAACATAACGATGAGCGGATCAAGAAACCTCTCAAACTGTGCGGCCATAACCATGTAGATCAGAACAAGGGCCATTAAAATAGAGATCAAGAAATCGGTTTGTGCCCTTTGCTGCTCCTCATACTCGCCACCGTATACGATTGAAAATCCGGTTGGAAGCTGAAGGTCGGAAAGTTCTGCCTGAATTTTCTCTACGGCACTTCCCAGCGGCACGCCCGACTCCAAATTAGCCGTGATATACGTAACCCGCTGCCCGTTTATCCTGTTGATTGTATCCGGCCCCTCACCCGCTTCCTGCTTAATAACTGTAGAAACCGGGATAGTCTCACCTGTAGCGGTTCGAACGGAGATATTATTTAGATCGAGCGTGCTCATGCGATCTGACTGCTGCAGCCTAACGGTTATGTCAAATTCATCACCGCCTTCGCGATAAACTCCGGCACGTACACCTCCCACGTTTGCCTGAATAGCCTGCGCAACTTCACGACCTGTTAACCCAATGGTTGAAATCCGTTCCCGGTCAAACACAATGTTCTGCTCAGGGCGCCTGTCCTCTCGGTCAGACCGTACGTCTCTCACTTCAGGAATGTTCTCCATTCTAAATCGAATTTGATCAGCCAGCTCATCAGCTACATCCATATCATGGCCGCGGAGCTGTAGCTGAATCGCCTCGTCACCGCCCGATCCAAAAACACGCCGCAATATCCACAGGCCGGATTGTGCACGAACCCGGAAACTTCCACCGGGTATTGAGCCTTCCAAAGAGTTACGGATTTCATCAGCAAGGTCGTAAGAACTAACGGTTCGCTGAGAGGCATCAATAAGATTGAGATCCACTTCAGCCCGACCGTTACGCACCTGAGTGGATATATATTCAACCTGGTCCATCGGGGTGATCTCTTTTACCTTTGCAACAAGTTCATCCAGATACTCGTTGGCTACGGCAATGTTCATACCATCAGCCAGATAGAAGTTTACACTAATCTCATCCGCTTCTGTCTCAGGTGCCAGCTCTGTATCAACAAACCGTAATGCATAAAATGACCCGCCAACAAGAATTATGGCTACTGCAAAAACCGTGTATTTCCGGGCAATTGCCTTTTCAAGGAAGTTTGAGTATCGATTTTCAAAACGCTCAAACATTCTTTGAAACCACCCTTTATCTTTCTCTGTAAGTTCTGAATCGGGCTTGATCGTCATAAACTTACTGGCCAGCATGGGTACCAGCGTCAATGCAACAAGCAGCGAACAGGCAAGAGCAAATACAACAACAAGCGCAAGTTCCTGAAAAAGTGTACCGGTGATAGTTTGCATAAAAACAACCGGGAGAAAAATAACCGACGTAGTGATAGTAGATGCTATAATCGCACCGCCCACTTCCTGTGTACCTACGAGTGAGCTCTCTGCAAGTGATTTACCCTTACCCCTGAGCCGCACGATATTCTCTAATACCACAATGGCGTTATCTACAATGAGACCGACACCAAGAGCGAGCCCTCCGAAACTCATTTGATTTAGCGTGAGCCCGCTAAAGTAGAGGAGACCAAATGTTGCTACGATAGAGACCGGTATGGCCGTGGCTATAATAAAGGTGGTTGAACCGTTTCGAAGGAAAAGGTAAAGCACAACAATGGCAAGAAGGGCTCCCCATATTGCCGCTTGCTGAACGTTATCTATAGAGTCTTGTATAAATTCACTTTGGTCCGTTACAATCAGCAGGTTAACATCGCTGCGTTCGGAGTTAATTCGTTCAATTTCCCGCTCTATATTTCGGGATACTGCTACTGTGTTTGCGCCAGACTGTTTTCGAATACCCATTCGGATCATCGGCTCATCATTGATCCGAACCATACGCCCCACATCCTGGTAGGCGTCTTCTACAGTTGCCACATCTCTTACGCGAATCGGCCGGCCATCAACACGGGTGATAATCGTTTCTGCAATCTGATTGATATCTGTAAACTCACCCAGAGTTCGCACATAGAGCTCTGTCAATCCATCTTTTACATTACCGCCGGGCAGTGTGTTATTTTCGGCCACAATGGCATTTCGAACATCCAGAGCCGTAAGGCCGCTGGCGGTTAATCGGTCCCGTTTCAGGTCTACCCGAATCTCTCGACGGATTCCACCCCATACATCAATCGCTCCCACTCCGGGAATCTGTTCAATCCTTTTAGAAATTTCCTGTTCAAGAATCAGGGTCAACTCATCAAGAGAACGGCTGGATTGAGCACCCAGAATAACAATAGGGGAGTCGTTTGGGTCGAACTTACGAACCCGTGGATTATCTGCCTCATCCGGGAGGGAGCGTCTGACACGATCCAGTGCTGCCCGAACATCATTTGCTGCTTCATCCAGATTGGTATTTTGAGCAAAGTTCAAACTTACCCAGCTCGATCCTTCGGATGAGCGGGAAGTAATCTCTTCAACATTGGCTACTCCAGCCAATGCATTTTCAATCTGATCGGTGATGATTGTCTCTATCTCTTCCGGCCCAACGTTTGGATAGCTGGTTTGCACCGAAAGGCGGGGATATTCTATAGGCGGTAAAAGGTCCACCGGCAAATATCTGAACCCTACAATTCCCAACACCAGCACAATCAAATAGACCATGGTGGTTGCGATTGGCCGTTTAATGGACGTATCTGTAATACCCATAGCTTAACCTGTTATCTAATCGTTAATTGGAGGCTGATCGATCAGCCATTCCATTATTTAAAATTTCCTTCAGAAGATCCTGTGGCTGCATTCTCTGCATATTCAAAATCTTTTGCCAGCTGGTTGCTCTTATTCGAGCCTCATCACCCTGATCCCTGACAAGCAAGTTCTGGCCAACCGTAACAACCCAGTCTCCGCTTTGTACACCTGTTACTCCGGCAGCTTCCCGGCCTCGTGCTACCACTTCAATCTCTTTAAACTCTATAGATGTTGGATTGCTTAACTGACCAATACTCCCGCTGCTCTCAATTTCTTCAAGGATTTCAGTCTCTATGCCAAATCCGGGAGCTACGTAAACGCCGGTCTCACCGGTTTGAGGGTGGCGATAGATCGCGCTAAGCGGAATTAATGTTGCCTGTTCACTTTCACCATAGAGAACGTCCACAGTTACAAACATTCCCGGCAGCAACAGTCCACCTTCGTTATCTACATCAATTTCGGCCTGTGTGCTAAAACTACCCTGGCCCAAAAATGGTGATATTCTGGATATCTGCCCTGTCAATACGGTGTCAGGAAAATTCTCAGAGTAGATGCGTACCGACTGTCCCGTTTCAATGTACTGCAGCATTCTCTCTGTCAGATTGATATTGATTTTAGACCGGGTTAAGTCACCGATAATAAACAACCTGTTGTTAGGAGTGGCCTGCATACCAATCTCTGCCATTCTTTCACCCACGGTTCCTGTAATCGGGGCTCTGATTACTGTTTGCTCCAGCGCTTGTTGTTGTTCTTCCACAGTTGATCGGGCTTGTTCAACTTGGGCGGCTGCCAATTCCAGGCTCGCCTCGGCCGACTCTAACTCTGCCTCAAGTCTTTCAATTTCCATCTCCGTAACAAGGTCTCTCTCTGCGAGTATACGCTGTCGGCGCAGATCGGATTCAACCTCACCTAAGGCTGCACGTGCTTGCCTCTGCTGTGCCAATGAAATTCGTAAGCTCGCTTCAGCCTGCCGAACTCTTTCGCGATACTCATTATCTCGAAGCTCTACCAGAATCTCACCCTGTTGAACCTGATCCCCTGACTCTACATAGACTTGCTGAATAGGTGCAGAAATTCTCGAAAAGATTTCCACCTGATTTCCAGCACGCACGGTTCCGCTCAATCTCTCTTCAAGAGGGAGTGATCCAAACTGAGCCTGAACAGCTTCAACTGCCGGAACCGGTCTGTTTTGTCCACTAAAACCATTCTCCTCTTCACCACCACAATTTGTAAAGATAAGCCCTGTAAGTAGCAGTAGTGATATATACTTAAATTGATTCATCAGATTTTATTTAATACGATTATTTGCATAGTAAAATAACGATATTTGCATGCTTTCATTCCCGGCGCTTTGTTAAAGGTTATAAAATTGAGGATGAGAATGTTAAATATTGAACCACTTTCGGCCCCACATTGTTCAAACGGCTCAATTATAAACGATATGTATTAAATGGACTCAATAACACAGGCAACTCTTGGGGCAGCCGTAGGAGAAGCCTTCTTAGGAAAAAAAGTCGGATACCGGGCAGCTGCCTGGGGTGCAGTTTTGGGAACCGTGCCCGATCTCGATGTTTTAATCAATCCGTTTGTGGATAATGTTATCGAAATCCGAACACATCGCGGATTTACCCACTCGATTACTTTTTGCCTGCTGGCATCACCGGTTTTCGGATGGCTGATCGACAAATTTCACAAGTCGCTAGAGATAGGGTGGAAGAAGTGGAGCATACTGGCATTCTTTGCCTTTTTTACTCATCTAATGATTGATCTTCCGACTACGTATGGAACCCAGGTTCTCTTTCCATTTACAAATACCCCCTATGCACTAGACTCTATCTTCATCATAGACCCCCTCTTTACCCTGCCGTTACTCATTAGCTTGATTACGGCGCTCTTTCTTCGAAGGTCCTCCAAAGCCCGCAGATATGTAAATTTAACCGGACTTGCGATCGGTGCCCTCTACATGATTTGGGGATATGGCATAAAAAACCATGTGCACAATGTTTTTGAGACCTCTTTTCAGAATCAATATGGAACCTATGAGCAGATCAAAACCACCCCTAATGGACCCACTACCTTCTTCTGGTCGGGGTATGTTGAAAAAAATGATACGATTTACAACTCCGTCTACTCCATATTTGATGAAGAGAAACTTCTCAATTTTACACCCATTCCCAAAAACAGCCATCTGATTGAACCGTATAAAAATGATCGTGCATTTGAAACACTCTTATGGTTTTCAAGAGGATTCTACACAGTCGAGATGGAAGATGATCAGTTGGTTTTTTATGATCTGCGGTTCGGGCGCGACGATTTCTGGCTCACTGATGAAGGGCGATATATCTGGAGAAATGAAGTGATATTCGATGAAACAGGCAGCGCCTATAACTTCGACCTGTCAATTCCTGCTTTTAACACAAGAACCGAAAACCTCAACCGTTATTGGGATCGATTATGGGGAGAAGAAAAGTAATTCTTTGTATCTTCTTCGATGAAATTAAACACAAATTGTAACCGTATCTCTTTATGAATCGTAAGGTTCTCATAGGAACATCTATCGCCATCTTTATTATTATTTTCGCTTTCTTCTCGTTCAAACAAATACAGCCTCAGGAGATTGAGAACGAACCCGACTGGATGAGTCTTACCGAAGCACTTGAAGTTGCCCCTCAAGACAATCGCCTCATACTTATCGATATCTTTGAAGTAGGATGCCAGTTTTGCCGTAAAATGAGCCGTGAAGTCTATCCGTCTGAAACCATCCGGGCCGTACTCGACCGCAGCTATCATGCTGTAAAAGTGAATGGAAACTCAACAAGCAATACCATCGTCTATCAGGGCGAGGAGATGACCGAAAAGGATTTTGCCGGCTTAATGGGCGTTACAGCTTTCCCCTTTACGGTTATCATGGACTCTGAGGGTAACGTGCTCGATCGAAGACGCGGCTATCTTGATATTCGTGGGCTGGCACTCATGCTGAGAGAACAAGAGAATCGCGGTGAGCAGGTATCTTCTGCTGAGATTTGATTCATAGCAAAGACTTGTTTGCATCCAGAGGTTTGAAAACACACGGAAAAAAATTGTGACTCCTATTTCTCACCCCGAATACTATGACTAAATCAAGTGAATCAGGCTGATTTTTTCCATTGTTCTTTCATATTCTGGATATGGTTCGGGTCATATTCTGATTGATTATTCCACAT
>SL_7KL_010_BRINEDRAFT_10000256_pt1 | contig 24294 bp, 26 predicted proteins | sample SodLak_010_BRINE_FD_10663 | JGI IMG/M metagenome (IMG submission 10663)
GAAGACGCCGCCCCCGACCCGTGGCGCCTGACCACCACCAATACCCCGAGGACACCCCATGTACGGCAACCGCGACCAGATCCGCACCCAGTTCGTCGACGCCTGGCAAAAGGCCCAGGCCGGCGAGGCCCTGTCCGATCTGGAACAGCAACTGGTGGACGTGATCTCGGACCACCCCGAGTACCACGACTACCTGAAGGACCGCGAGACCGCGTTGACCGGCGAATTCCCACCCGAGCTCGGCACCTCCAACCCGTTCCTGCACATGGCGATGCACCTGAGCCTGCGCGACCAGGCGCGCACCGACCGCCCGGCCGGGACCCGCCAGCTGCACCAGGGCCTGTGCGCCCGCTTTGGCGTCATGGATGCCGAGCACCGGATGATGGAGTGCCTGGGCCAGATCCTGTGGGAAGCCCAGCGCAGCAACGCCGCGCCGGACGAAAATGCCTACCTCGAGTGCATCAAGCGCCTGGCGAGCCGCTGACCGCGGAACCCGACCCGCCCACCGATACCGGCCGTCGGTCCAGACCCCAACGGTCCAGCAATACCAGCATGGCGGGCGTAAACAGCAGGGTCAGCGGAGTCGCAAACAACAGCCCTCCGGCGATGGCCGTCGCCAGCTGGACCCAGAACCCGGTGACCGGCGCGCCCACGTAGAAGTCCCGGCCGGCAAAGTCCACCGTCCACGCCAGCACCATCGGCAACAGGCCGAGGATGGTCGTGATCGCCGTCAACAGCACCGGCCGCATCCGCTGCGCGGCCGCGCGCAGGGCCGCCTCCATCGCATCCAGCCCAAGCCTGCGCTGCTCGTTGTAGGTATCGATCAGCACGATGTTGTTGTTCACCACGATCCCCGCCAGCGCCAGCACGCCGATCCCGCTCATCACGATACCGAAGGGCTCCCCGCGCAGCAGCAACGCCAGCAGCACCCCGGCGGTGGAAAACACGATGGCCGAGAGCACCAGAAAGGCCTGGGAGAAGCGATTGAACTGGGTCACCATCATCGCGAGCATCAGGAACAGCGACAGCCCGAACGCCCCCAGCAGGAAGTTCGTGGCCTCGGCCTGCTCCTCGGCCTGACCGCGAAAGCGCAGCTGCACCTCGGCGTCCAGCTCCAGGTCGNCCATCCGGCCTTCGAGCGCACGCTGGCGCTCGTCTACCAGATAGCCGGGGCCCGCATCCGCCTCCAGGGTGTACGCACGCTGGCCATCGCGGCGCTTGATCAGGCCGGTCGCCGGCACCGGCACCAGCTCGGCGAAATGGGCCAGCGGCACCAGCCCGGTGGCCCCCGGCAGGTTCAGGCNCGCCAGCTGCTGAAGATGGCGCTGCGCGGCCGGCAAGCGCAAGCGCAAGCGGATATCAACCTCCTCGTCGCTGTAGTCCGGACGGTANGTTCCCAGCAAGATCCCGCTNGTGACCANTTGCACGCCCTCGCCCAGCAACGGGACATCAACCCCGAAGCGAGCCGCCTGTTCACGGTCAAAGCGCACCTCCAGCTCCACCCCGGGCAGGGGCAGGTCGTCGGTCACGTCCACGAACCCGCCGAGGGCGTCCATTTCGGCGCGCAGCTGCCGGATCACGGGTGCGATCCGCTCGGGGTCGGCGCTGGCGGCTTCGAGCACGATCGGACGACCCTCGCTCGGTCCACGCTCCTGGGCGCGGAACTGCAGGCGAATCCCCGGCAGGTCCGCGGTCCGCCGGCGGAGATCTTCGATGATCGACTCCGCCGGTGGCCGCTGCCGCCAGCCAATCAGTTCCAGCTGGATCACCCCGATCACGTCCTCGGCATAGTCGCCCTGCAGACGGCCCAGCTGGGTCCCGATGGTGCGCGCGTAGACGTGGCGGATCTCGGGTACGCCGTGCAGAGTGCCCTCCACCTGGCGGACCAGGGCATCCGCCTCCCATACCGAGAGATCGCCGCGTGCCTGCACCTGGACCTGCACGAAATCGGGCTCGACCTGCGGGAAAAACTCCACACCCCGGCCCTGCGTGGCATACAGCGCGTAGGCCACAACGACCACCGCGACCGTCCCCGCCAGCGTCCAGCCGGGATGCCGCACCAGGGATTGCAGCAGGTGGATATAGGCACGCGTAATCCCCTGCAGTTCGTCGTAGCGTCCCTCCTCTGCCGCGCGCACGTAGCGCGTCTGCGCGGCGTTGATCGGCCGACTCTGCCCGATCACGGCACCCAGCGCCGGGATAAAGACCAGTGCCATCGCCAGCGAGGCGATCAGGGTCACGATCACGGTGGCCGGCAGGTAGACGATGAACTCGCCGACCATGCCGGGCCACAGCAGCATGGGCGCGAACACCGCCAGCGTGGTCCCAATGGCCGTTGTGATGGGCCAGGCCATGCGCTGGGCAGCCGCGCGGAATGCATCCGCCCGGGCCATGCCCTCGGCCACATAGCGATCCGCCAGCTCCACGACCACCACGGCACCGTCCACCAGCATGCCCACGACCAGGATCAGGCCGAACAGCACCACCACGTTCAGTGTGAAACCCATCAGGTAGATCACCAGGATGCCGCCGAGGAAGGCCCCGGGAATCGCCATGCCCACCAGCAGCGCCGCCCGCGCCCCCATCATCGCCAGGATCACCAGCGCCACGATCAGCATCGCGGTGATCACGCTGTTCTCCAGGTCCCCCAGCAGGTCACCCACATCCCGCGCCATGTCCTGCAGATAGGTCACCTCCACGGCTTCCGGCCAGTCGGCGCGGGCAGCCTCGATGGTCGCGCGGGCGGCCGCGACCACCTCGAGGACATTGGCCTCCGACGCCTTGCGGATTTCCAGGGACACCGAAGGCTGACCATCGATGCGGGTGAAGCCCTCGGGGTCGCGGTAGGTCTGACGTACCTCCGCGACATCGCGCACCCGCACCACCGCATCGCCCTCCACGCGGATCGCGGTGTCCAGCACGTCGTCGACATCATCAATGGTGCCCGGCACGCGCAGCGGAATACGCCCGGCCCCGGTGTCCAGCGCGCCGGCCGCCACCAGCCGGTTGTTGCGCTCGATCGCGCGGGTCAGTTCGCTGAAGGACAGTTCATACGTCTCCAGCACCAGCGGATCGACCAGGACCTCCATCTGCTCCTCGCGATCCCCGCCGACATCCGCCTCCAGCACCCCGGGGATCGCCTCGACCCGGTCGCGCAGCTCGCGCGCCAGGCGCACCAGCGCCCGCTCGTCCAGCGGCCCGGAGAGATTCAGCGTCAGCACCGGAAACAGCGACAGATCGACCTCGGAGACGCTCGGCTCCTCCGCCCCCGCCGGCAGTTCGGGGCGCACCTGGTCGACCTCCTCGCGCAGGTCCGACAGCGCCTGGCGGTTGTCCCAGCCCGGCTCGAAGTCCAGACGCACCAGGGCAAAGCCCTCGCCCGCCCAGGACTGCATCTCGTCCACCCCGGGCAGTGCCTGCAGCTCGCGCTCCAGCGGCCGCAGCATCAAGCGCTCGGCGTCTTCCGGGCTGACCCCGGGATACGGCACCGAGACAAAGAAGATCGGGACATCGATCTCCGGTGCCGCCTCCTTGGGCACGATGTGGTAGGCGGTCGCCCCCAGAACCAGGATCAACAGAAGAAAAAGCAGTACCGTCCGGGCATGTGCCACCGCCCAGGCGATCAGGGACCTCACGGCGCCGCCCCGTCCACCGATTCCGGCACCGCCGCCCCGGGGTCCACCTGCGCCGCTTGCGGGCGCACCCGCTCGCCATCGGTCACGAAACCGTGGCCGATGGTGATCACCCGTGCCGTTTCGGGCAGGCCGGTCACCCAGACGCCATCGGCCGCGGCCCGGATCACCTCTACGGCGTGGAACACCACCCGATCCGCCGCGTCGACCGTCTTCACGCCCACACGCCCGGCGTCATCCAGCCCCATCCAGGCCGGGGACAGCTTGTGCGCCTGCACCACAGCGGTCGGGATCTCGACGCCGGCACTGATACCCGACGGCAGGGCCTCGTCCGGGTTCGGCACGGCGATCTCGACGCGAAAGGTCTGCGTGCCCGGTTCGGCCACGCGCGAAACAAACCGCACCTCGCCCTCGGCACGCCGTCGATCAAGGAAACGGATCCGCGCCGGCTGGCCCGGCTCGACCCGCCCGATCTGGTGCTGGGGTACATGCACCACCGCCAGGAGCGGGTCGTTGTCGACCACCTCCGCCACCGGGTCGCCGCGACTGACGAAGTCGCCGCGATCCGCCAGGCGCTGATTCACGATCCCCGCGACGGGTGCGACGATCCGCGTGTTGCGGATGTCCAGCTCGACTGCCTCGAGCTCGGCCCGTGCGGCCTCGCGCTCTGCCTCGCGGGCCTCCAGCTGGGTACGCGAGACATGCCCCTGGTCGTGCAGGCGCTGGGCCGCCTCGTATTCGCTCTCCGCCCCGCGCAACCGGGCAATCGCCTGGCGCCGCCGCGCCTCGCGATCATCCATGCGCAGGTTCGCGAGTTCATCCCCAACATCCACCCGCGCCCCACGGGCCACAGCCCATTCGGCGACCTGGCCGGCGGTCTCCGCGCGAACCATCACGCGCAGGTCCGGTTCTACCCGCCCCTGCAGCACCAGCAAACGCTCTACCGGCTCGGCCGTGAGCGCCGTTACCGCCACCGCCATGGGCTGGGGATCGCTTGCCCGCGGCGCCTCCTCCGTCTCGCGCCCGAGCATCCCGGAGACGATCCAGACCACCACGAGGATCAGAATGCCCAGGGCGATGAACAACCGGGACTGGGCGCGCAGGCGATGCCAGACAGACCCGCTCACGCTACGCTTCCAGCCGCGCCCGGACGAACCGCACCCGCAACCCGGCCCCCGGTCTCACTGTGCACCACCGAACAGCCGCTGCCACCAGCGCCGGCGACTGCCGGTGGGGGGCACCGCGACCTCGAGATCCACCGGCGGCACCCGCGACACGACCCAGCCCGGCAGGACCCGGAGCCCGGAGGAGCCGCAGCTGGAGCCGAGGTTGTTGGGATCGAAGATCTTCACGAACTCCGGATGCTCGCGGTCATCGACGTACACGATCCCGCAGTAATCCTCGTCGTGATCACGCCGCAAGAGGGCGTCGATCTCGTCGACGAAACGCCGGAAGGTCTCCTCCGGCACCGGCTGATCCGGGACGTCGTCGCCCACCGCATAGACGTACCATCCGGCGTCCGCACGCTCGCGCAGACGCTCCCACAGTTGGTCCAGCTGCTCCCAGTACAGGATGCCGGTGGACCCGGCCTCGAATCGTTGCAGGAAGTCGAGTTCGGGACATTGTTGCGCGGTGGACATCAAGGGCATCCGGGGGTCGCCAGCGTAAGCAAACATCGTAGGCCCCCACCCCGGATGCGACAAGCCGGTGGAAGCGGATCCGACCCACGCTTGCGTGGAACCCCGAACCCGCGCCAGGCTCTTAGTCCAAAGAGCCGCCAGCGAAGACGAATCCGCCATGCGAACGATCAGCCACTCCACCTCCCTGCGCGCCGAGCCGGATCGGGTCTTCGAGCTCCTGAGCCACGTCCCCAATTTCGTGGACCTGTGCGACCACGTGGAACATATCGANCGGCTGGGCGATGACTGCTACCGCTGGACCATTCGCGCCGCCGGCATGCGCATGGGCTTCGACGTCGAAGTCTGCAGCGCCATCGCCCCCGAACACTTCGCCTGGCGCTCCATCCGCGGGATTCACAATCGCGGCAGTTACCGGCTGACCCCTGATGGCGAGGGCCATACGCGGGTGGACTTCGAACTGGAGTACAAGCTGAATCCGATCCTGGATGCCGCCGTGCGACGCGTGGCCCAATCGCTGGTGGAGCGCGTATCGGAGCAGCTGATGGACCGCGCCCAGCAGCGCCTGGACGCCCAGGCGCCACGCGCCTGACGGCCCTGCAGGCCAGCCGTCAGGCGGTTTCCACCGCCCCGGAATCGCCGGCAGCCTCGTTCAATAGATCGCGCAGGGTGCGTCCATCCAGACGCTCCCGCCGCGCCACATCGACGTCCTTCAGGGTCCGCTCCACCGCCGCACTGCCACGCAAGCGGCGGATCGCGCGGTCGTCGGTGTCCGCGCGCAGGGCCTCCAGGATCTCGTCCACACGGATGGCGTCGAGATCCCGCGCCGGGACCAGCTGCTGCCCGTCCTCGCCCGCCTTCAGCAACAGCCCGGCCTCCTCCAGCCGGCGCGCGGAGCCTCCCAGGGCATTGCCCGGGACGGCCAGCGCCGCGGCGACCTCGTCCAGCGTCGGCGCCGGATGCCCGTCATGGAAGCGCTGTCCGACCTGCTGCATCAGGTGCAGGCCCATGCGCTCGCGCCCCGCGCCGGACAAGCGCAGGCGGATACCCCGCACGTTCATGTATTCCGGGTGCTGCACGAAGAAGGCGACGTTCGCCCCGATCAGCAGGATCAGCCAGGCGAGATAGAGCCAGATCAGCAGCATGATCATGATCGCGAAGCTGGAGTAGATCGCCGCATAGCGGGTCGAACCCGCCACCATGTTGGCGAACACCCAGCCAACGCTCTGCCACAGCAACCCTGCCACCACGGCCCCGAGCAGCGCCGGGATCACCTTCACCCGGGTGTTCGGCACAAACACATAGATAAAGGCAAAGGCGGCGATGATCAGGAGATAGGGCACCAGCCGCGAGATCTCGGTGATCAGCATACCGACGGGCCCGATCCCGGCGACCGTCTGCATCGCCGCCGACGACATCACGGTGGCGGTCACCCCCAGGGCGGAAACCACCAGGACCGGACCGATCAGGATCACCGACAGGTAGTTGGAGAAGCGCTGGGCCAGGCTGCGGTTGTTCTCCACCCGCCAGATGGCGTTGAAGGCCAGCTCGATCTTCTGCACCAGTGCGATGACCGTGTAGACCAGGAACAGCAGACCCACGAACCCGAGCACGCCCACGCGCATATTGTCGACAAACTCGAGCACATTGTGGGCAATCTCCACCCCCTGCTCGCCCAGCGGCTCGAGCACGCCCAGCAAGAATGGCTCCACTGCGTTATGGGCACCAAAGGCCTTGAGCACCGAGAATGACAGCGCCAGCAGCGGCACCATCGACAACAGGGTGGTGAACACCAGGCTCATCGCGCGCAGCGTCAGCTGGCCCTCGGAGACCTCGCGCACCAGCGCGAAGACACCGCGTACCATCCCGAGCGGAACGGCCTTCCAGCGCGGCAACGCCGAAAGATCCGTGTCATTGACCAGCTCGGTCAACTGGCGGCGCCGGGCATCCAGGCGCTCGGCCCAGGCTATGCCGGCCACGCATCACTCCCGTGGATGGGGGGTTCCCTCACGCGCCGTTACTTCTGCTGCCACTGGCCGTTGCCGTCCTGGTACCAGTAACCCGAGGGGGCCTCTTCCACCCAGACGCGGGCAAAGGTCTCGCGGATCTGGCGTTCCCAGTCCGGACGGTCATTGGCCCGGGCGATCTCGCGGTAGAGCGAATCCCGATCCGAGTTCTCCTCGCTGACCAGTCGCTGCACGGTGCTGCGATCGCGCAGCGGAACCTCGGAGAGATCGCGGATCACCACATCCGCGTTGTTACCGAAACCGATCGCACCGCTGCGGAAATGCGGTGCCAGCTGCGGCCCCCGCTCGCGCAGCGAGGCCCGGATGCGGTTAATGGCCGGGGTCTCGATCTGCAGGTCCGGGCTCTGCGCGGCGGCCGGGCTCACCAGGCGTTCCAGCACCCACACGAGCACCGGCGCGGCGCTCGTCGTGCCCGTGTGGCGCGGCTCCGACGGCTGCAGCTGCACACCGGACTCGGGCTCCGGTGCCGGCTCGGCCTCGGGCACCTGCAGCGCATCCCGCACGATGGCGCGCGCCGCCTCCTCCGCCGCTGCGGTGGGGAAGTAGATATTGATGGTCACGCAGCCCGCGAGCAGCGCGAACATCAGAGCCAGTCCCGGAACACTCCACAAAGCCTTCATGCCTGTCATCCCTTGTTCGGGCGGGTAAACCCCGCATGTGCCCAATCTACACCATCATCCTGAACCGTAACCAAACACCGCGGCTGACTCATTGCACGACCGGCCCCTCGCCGCCCTGAATCTGCGCCAGGCGGTCGATCAGTTCCGGCCAGTCCACCCGGCGGTTGTAGCCGATCACCTCGATCTGCGGGAGGCCACCGCCCTGTACCAGCACGAACCCGCCGTCCGGGCGGTCTGCCACCCCGGAGGCCGTGCACACGTCCCCGCGCAGTTCGCAGCGAAAGCCCAGGCGGCGATAGCTGAAGTTCTCGAAAACGCGCAGGAAGATCGACGAAGCCGCCGCCTGCAGGCCGCCACCCAGCTCGGTGATGTTCTCCACCGCCCGCTGGCTGATGCGCCGTCGTCCCGGATCGTCCATTGGCGTCATCAGCTCCAGGTCCATGTGCACCGGCGACCAGTCCACCATCACCAGGTCGTTCACGTGCCCCGACAACCGTCCCTGGATCCGGCCGATATCGAAGGCCCGCGTGACCAGTTCCAGGTCCAGACGCTGGATCTGCGTCGACAAACCGAGCTCCGGTGCGTACCCGAACAGATCGTGAATATAGACATCGCGCAGCACCACCTCGCCATCAAACACCTGGACCAGCAGCCGCCCATCCACGTTCAGATCACCGTCCTCCAGGCGCACCCGCGGGATCATCCCGGCCACCTGACCGGAGAAGCGAGGCCAGCCCAACACGTCGGTCAGCAACTCCAGACTGATCGCCCGAATCCCCCCCTGAAACTGCACGTCCGGCCCGGTCTCGGTCTGCTGCACGCTGAAGGCCCTGACCCGCAGGCCGCCATCGAGGATCGGGATCTCGGTCGCCTCCAGCAATTCCAGCCCCTGTGGCCGCGCACGCACCCGGGCGGAAAACCCGTCGAACGGCAGGCCGTACAGATGGGCCGCATCAAAGCCGATACGGCCGGGGCCACCCGGCACGGTGGCGGACCAGTCCAGCTCGCCCTGTGCACCGCTCACACCAAAACGCCCACGCCGGTCCTGGGCCTCGACCCCGGACCATTCGACCCGGGCGTAGTGCGGCTCGGAGGCCTGCACCTCGACCTCGCCGCTCATACGCCCTGCGGCATCCAGTTCGCCCAGGGCTGTCCCCACCAGCCACGGCGACAGCACGGTCTCGTAGATCACGCCAAGTGCCCCGACCTCACCGCGGAACTGGCCATCCAGACCACGGTCGGGCGCGAAGGCGAGGCCCTGTCCCTGCAGCGAGGCCGCCTCGCCATAATCCAGTGACAGCGAATCCGCTCGCACCGCTCGGCTCTCGCCATCCACCACCACCCCGCGGGCGTCCAGGGTCAGCGGACCCTCGGCATCCAGATCGACAAACCAGGGATCGACGAACACCACACCCGCTGTCAGTGCCAGATCAACATCCCAGCCGTCGGCATCGCCCTCGAGGCGCAGCCGCCCGTCCAGTTCCTCCCCCGCCTGCAGGCCCAGATCGTCGCTGAATGCGAGATCATGCACCGTCAGCGTGACCTCGGAACGCCCGCGTTCACGCCAGTGCAGCGCGAGATCCGCCGTGCCCTGCCCCAGATGCACGGGCAAATCCATTGGCAGGCGCGCCGACCCGGCCAGGGCCGCCAGGTTGATCCCCGCGAGATCGGCCCGCACATCCCAGCCGCGGGCGGGATCCAGCCGCACGTGGAAATCGCCCTGCGCCCCGAACCAGCCGGGCCACGCACCCGCCAGCGCAAGCGCACCCGTCTCGCGCCCCCAATACAGGCCTACCGGGGCACCCCGCAGGTGCAGATCCCCGGCATCGCCCCAGAGTCGCGCCGTATCGCAGCGGACCTCGGCACGACTTACCTGCAGATCACTGCATTCCACACGCAGGTCTTGCAGGGTTCCGATGGGCTCGGGGAGTTCGACGCGATCCGCGCGGATCGCCAGGGACAGGCCTTCGCGCGTCCATTGCACACGGGTGCTCAGGCCATGCGCGTCAAGATCGTCGCGCAACAGGGATTCGATCCGCAGATCCAGCTGGATGCCGCCATCGAACTCCGCCTCCGCCTCCGCGGCCACGGCCACACCCGCCAGCAGAAAGAGCACCAGCCCGGCCGCCGCGCCATACAAGCCCGGTGCACGGCGCAGCGCGAGCATCAGGCCGGGTCGCCCCGCTCCGGCAGACGGTCGCGTAGCGGCCGCGCCAGGCGGGCCAGCCATTCGCGCATCGCGAAGCGCGACGTCTCCAAGGCCTCGAGGGTCGGCAGGAAGTCCTCGACCCGCCGGGGATCGCCCGTGGGGCCGCGAAAGCCGGTCGGTGCCGGGTCGGCCGCCAAGCCGGCACGTTCGAAGCAGGCCAGGGCACGCGGCATGTGCAGGGCCTGGGTTACCACCAGCACCCGTTGCACGTCGCTTTGCTGCAGGCGCTGGCGGGTGTGCGTGGCGTTCTCGCAGGTGTTGCGCGAGGTGCTCTCCAGCCAGCGCACCGGCACCCCCAGATCGGTTTGCAGGGTGGCCGCCATCAGCTCGGCCTCGGAGCGCCGCCCGGGCAACGCGCCCGGACGCCCGCCCGAGACCAGCAGCGGCAGCCCGGTGTCGCGGTGCAGCCTGGCGGCATGGCGCAGACGCTCGTGGGTCTGGGGATTCAGGGCATCGCGGCCGCCGTCCTCGCCGCGTCCGGGCCAGCGTCCGCCGCCCAGCACCACGATGGCATCGGCCCGCCCCACCGCCACCACGGCATCGCGCAGATCGCGCTCGATGGCGTGCGCCAGCGGCTGGGCAACAACATTCAGGCTTGGCAGCACCAGCGCCAGCAGACCGATCGCCAATAACGGCCGCCCCCCGCGCCAGTCGGCGCGCCAGAAGGCGACCCCGACCAGGGTCAGCGCAATCCCAAGCCCCGGGGGCAGCAACAGGTATTCGGCAAACGTCTGCAGGGACGCGAGCACGGCGCTCTCCGCCTGCGATCCGCCCTACTTCTTGCCCGGGGAATAGAGGTAGTGGGCGTACGTCGCCACGTCCTCGGAGACCCGGCGGATCAGGTGATCCAGGCTGATGATGGCGAACTCCAGCAGGTTCACCGCGATGTACGGCTGCTCGACGCGCAGGCGGTCATACATGGAGCGCGACAGGCGCAGCAGGCGGGTATTGTCGCTCAGGGCGCGCATGCGCACGCCGCGGGGCACGCGGTCAAAGAACGACATGGACCCGGCCAGCTCGCCGGTCTGCATGCGCCCGACCTCGATCTCCTGGTTGCCGTCGTCGTGGTACAGCGCGGCGGTCCCGCTGACCACGAAGAACAACGACTCCCCGACCTCGCCGATATCGGCGATCACCTGCTTGTGGTGGGTTTCCAGAACCTCCAGGTATTCGAGAAGGATCTCGACCTCGGCCGGCGTCAGCGACGCCGAGATCGGGTGTTTGGAGAGGAATTCGGTCAGCAGTTCCTTGGACATGGAGAGGCTTCCTTCTGACGGGTCCGCAGTAGAAGTGGGAGTACATTAGAGTATAACGAACGCGACCCCGGGACGGGGCGACCAAAACCACCGGGGAGGTACCGCTTGATCGACATCGATGCCCTGCGCCGCCACCTGCCGCGGCGCCTGCGCGACGGCCGAACCGTCCTGCTTGTGGCCAACACGGATAGCCAGGAAAGCCCTCCGGGCGTGGAGCAGGAGAGCGTCGCGGCATTTCTCGAGCACCCGCCCGGGCCGCGCGTGCCGCTGGTCCTGCTGCCGGATACACTGAGCGCACTGGACGTCACGACGGGCCAGCAACTCCTGGGCGGGCTGCGCGACCGCTGGGCCGACGAGGTGCTGATCCTGCATCGGCGGGACGACGAACGCTGGGGCCTGAACGATTTCCTCGCCCTCGGTTTCCGCCACGACCCGGAGGCCGAGGCGGCCGCGCCGGATCACACGGTCTATCGCACCAGCCTGTACGACTACAAGCTCACCCCCGACTGGCTGAACGCCCGTTTCTGGGCCAACCCGGAGATGTGGGACAAGCGCCGCTGGTAGCGGCGCCCGGCGGACGAGCCGCCATACGCCTAATCGTCGTCGGGGTTCAGGCGCGGATGCGTCTCCTCGCCCCACCACCAGACCACGGCGCCGGAGGCAAACATCGCGATCACCACGAACCAGAAGCCCCAGACCACCGACCCGCCAATATGGGCCACGATGCCCAACCCGAAGGCCCCCACTCCGTAGCCAAGATCCCGCCAGAAGCGGTAGGTCCCGATCGCCGAACCGCGCCAGTTCGGGTGCGCGATATCCGCCACTGCCGCGCTCAGGTTGGGATACAGCAGCGCCATGCCGAGACCGGTCACCGCCGCCGCGAACGACCACCACAGCACGCCCTCGCCCAGCAGCGTCAGGGCCACCCCGCCGCCGCAGATCCACATGCCCCAGATAATCGGCTGCCGGCGGCCAATATGGTCCGACAGGCGGCCGGTGAGGAACTGCGATCCGCCCCAGACAAACCCGTAGATCCCGACCACCCAGCCGATCGCCGCGAGACTGAGCCCCTGCTGATAGAGGAACACCGGATAGAACACCCACACCAGCGCATCCACGAACTTCTCGACCAGCCCCGCCTGACTGAACGCGGCCATGCGCCGGTCGCGCCAGGACATCAGCGTGAACACCTCCCAGGTGCTGGGCGTATCGGAGATATTCTTCGAATACCGCGGGATGGGCCCAGTGGACTGCCCCGCGGCATGCCGCGCACCCTCGGCCTTCGCCCAGTCCAAGGTCTCGCGCACAAACAGCACCGTCAGCACGATCGCCAGCGCGATCACTACCAGGCCAAAAATCAACAGCCCCATGCGCGGACCGAACGCTGCAGCCATGTAGCCCGTCACGATCCCCGCCACCGCGACCCCGACATAGCCGGAGAACTCGTTCATCCCCATGGTGAAACCGCGTTCATCGGCACGGGTGATGTCCATCTTGGCCGTCTGGGTCATCGACCAGGCCAGGCCCTGGTTCACGCCCAGCAGCACGGTCGCGGCCACGATCCAGCTCCAGGACGGCGCGTAGAGGATCATGAACGGGATCGGGATCGCCGCCACCCAGCCCAGCATCAGGACGGTCTTGCGGCCCAGCCGTTCGGACAGGCGACCGGCAACAAAATTGAGCGCCCCCTTCACCACGCCAAAGGCGACCACAAACGCGGTCAGCAGCATGAACGAGCCCTCGGCCACCCCGAATTCGCTCTCCGCCAGGGCCGGCACGACCGTGCGCATCATCCCGATCGTCAGGCCGACGAAGAAAACCTGGATCAGCTGCTGACCGAACTGCCCGAGGTTCTCCCGGATCCCGTGCGTCAGGTGGGCATAGGCCTCCGCGGCCTTGTGATGGTCCGTCATGTGGCGTTCTCCTTGTCCTCGTTGCTCACAGTTGCCAATGGCAGACCGTGATAACGCCATTCGGCGACGCCATCCTCGAACCGGGTCGCCTGGAACCCGTGCGCGGCCAGGATCTCTACAGCCTCGCTGGCCATCAGGCAGTAGGGACCGCGGCAATAAGCCACCACCGGTCGGTCGGTCGGCAGCTCGCCGAGCCGATTGCGGAGCTCGCTGATCGGGATGGATCGGGCATACGGCAGATGGGCGTTCGCGTATTCCATCCCGGGACGGACATCGAGAACGATGAGATCGCCCCGACGAGCCTGTTCCAGCAGTTCGGGGCCCGCCATCGGGGCCAGCTCGCCAGGACCCTCGGCCATTTCGCGGGTCGCGGCCTGCAACTCGAGCAGGCGCTCCTCCGCCAGGGTACGCAGCATTACCCAGAAATCGGCGACATGCTGATCCACCAGGCGATAGAACATATGACGCCCTTCGCGCCGGGCCTCGACCAGCCGTGCCTGACGCAGCTCCTTCAGGTGGGCGCTGGTCAGCTTCACGTTCAGTTCTGCATCGGCCGCAAGCTGCTCGACGCTCTTTTCGCCCTGAACTAGCACCTCGATCAACTCCAGGCGCTTCGGGCTGGCCGCGGCCCGGGCGATGCGGGCCACCTGTTCGTACAGCAAATCCTTGAGTTCACGTCCGGACACGGCGCTCGATCCAATATTCATTGGAATGAACGATAGATGACCCAGGGATCGCACGCAAGTCCGGTGATGACCCGCATCTAGCCGCGGAGAAGCCCTCCCGCCGCCAGGGGCGCGCTGGATCGGGCCCTCCAATTTCTGGGTGATTTTGGGGTCTCGCCTATTCCTGAGTATTTTACTCGGGAACTTCAATTAGAAGTTGCTTACTAACTTAACGAGCAACCCGTGCCTTCGGGCACACTTCCCCTGCAACAGGAGAACGTCATGAGCCAACTGATCAACAACTTCCCGGCCGACGGTGTCGTCACCATCAACCGCGTGATCCTCAAGCCGGAATACACCATCGACGATCTGCAGGAACGTGTCGCCGTCCTGTGCGAGAACGTAAAGACCTATCACTCGGATACCGGCTTCGTCGGCGGCTTTGTCGCGCTGAACTCCGGCTCCGTCTCCAATGAAGGCTCCACCATCGGCCAGGCGGTCGAGAGCCCGATGAAGGACAAGGAAGCCCTCATCATCACCTTCTGGAATAGCTTCGACGAACACGAAGCGTCGCACCAGAGCGAGACCTTCCAGCCCCTGTTCCAGCAGGTACTGGAACTGTGCGAGAACGGAAACGAGGAGATCGCCTACGAGATGCTCTGGTCCGGCGCAGCCTACGATCCGGAACAGGCGAGGGCCGCCCGCGAGGCGAAGGAAACCCACGCGGCCTGAGGGCCGCTATTCAGGCACGATCGTCTCTCCGACGACTGTACCCATGGCCGGGGCCTTGCGCCCCGGCTTTTTCGTGTCTGGCGCGCCGTCATGTCCCCTACCCGGATGATCGGCTATCCGCGCACGAGCGCCGGCGGGCTCACGCGCGCGGGACGTCGTCGTCCTGCTTCGCGTCCTGCATCTCCGGGGGCGAGGCCAGGGTGTGATTCTTCTCGTCGTAGCGGCCCTTCAGCTCGTCGGTCTTGCTGTGCTCCCACAGCGGCACCCCGACAAAGTAGCCGGCGCGCCCGATCGCGTGCGCGGCCACCGGTGCGGTGAGCAGCAGGAAGCCAATCACCGCCACCGCGCGGGTAGTGACCCCGCCGTCGCCAAAGTAGACCGCCACGCCGACCATCATCAGACCCGCCCCCAGCACACCGGCCTTGGTGGTGGCATGCAGGCGCATCGGCAGGTCGGGCATGCGCACCAGACCCAGCGCCGCGACCACCATGAACGCGGCCCCGACGACCAGGAACAACCCCGTCAAGAACTCAGTCATCGTCCCGGTGCCCCCCTTTCTCCAGGTAACGGGCAAAGCCCACTGCGGCAAGGAACGCGGTCAACGCCAACACCATGGCCACGTCGATGAACGGGGTGCGGCCACTGGAGATCACGTAGACCGCGATGAAACCGATGGTCAGCGACGCAATCAGCTCCAGTGCCACCACGCGATCCGGCAGCGTCGGCCCCAGGTACAGCCGCCAGAACCCCAGCACCAGGGCCAGGCTCAGCAACGCATTGGAAGCAATAATGGCGATATCGAACATCGGACCTCCCCGCGCCTAGCGCAGGACCTCCAGGGCGCGGTGTTCCAGGTACTTGATCGAGCGGATCACCGCATCCCGGTCCTCGAGGTACATCACGTGGATATACAGCACCTTCTTGTCGGTGGAGACGTCCAGGCTCAGCGTCCCCGGCGTCAGCGAGATCAGGTTGGCGACAATCGTGATCTCGCCATCGGTCTTGGCATCCAGCGGAAAGGCAATCACACCCGGCACCATGTGGTGGGTCGGTGTCATCACATCGTAGGCCACCTTCAGGTTCGACATAAACAGCTCCCAAAGGAAGAAGCCGATAAACCCGATGAAGCGCGGCACGCGCCGCGCATAGCTGGCGAACCCCGGCTTGTCGCGCAGGGCGAAGGCCAGCAGCACGTAGCCCAGGAAAAATCCGACCAGCAGATTGCCGGTGGTAAAAGTCCCGGTCAGAAAGACCCAGATCAGGGCCAGCGCGATGTTCCAGGTCAGCGCGATCATTGGCGGGCCTCCCCGAGTACCGCCTCGATATACTGCGACGGATCCAGCAACTGCTCGGCCGACATCAAAGCCATCTGGTAGATCGGCTCGCCGTACAGGCCGATGGCCACGGTCATCAGCGCCAGCATGATCACCGGGACCCACATCCAGATCATCGGGCCGGAAGTGACGTCAAGCGTCTCGCCCTCGACCCCTTCCGGCTGCGCCTTCCAGAACACCTCGGCCCAGATCTTGATCATCGAGTACAGCGTCAGCAGACCCACCACCAGCGCGACCGCCACCACCCAGTAGGCCTCGGCCTCGATGCCCGCGCGGATGATGATGAACTTGGCAAAGAAACCCGACAGCGGCGGCAGCCCTGCCAGCGACAAGGCCGGAATCAGAAACAGCACCCCCAGCATTGGATGCGTACGGTAGATCCCGCCCATCAGCTTCAGCTCGTGGGTGCCCTTCATCACGAACGTGATCCCGCTGATCAGGAACAGATTCGCCTTCACGATGATGTGATGCATGATGTAGAACACCCCGCCCACCAGGGCCAGCGGCGTGAACAGCGCCAGACCCATGATCATGTAGCCGATCTGGCTGATGATGTGGAACGACAGGATGCGCCGGAATTCGTAGTGCGCGGCCGCCCCGAGCACGCCGGTCAGCATGGTCGCCGCTGCGACCCACAGCAGGATCTCGTGGGTGTAGTCGACTTCCTGATTGAAGATCAGCGTGAACACGCGGTACAGCGCGTAGACCCCGACCTTGGTCAGCAACGCCGCGAACAACGCGGAGACCGCCACCTTCGGCGTGTGGTAGGACGCCGGCAGCCAGAAGAAGAACGGGAACGCCGCGGCCTTCACCCCGAACGCGACCAGGTACAGCATCGCGATTACGGTCACCAGACCGGTGTCCTCGACGGTGGACAGCTTGTCGGCGATATCCGCCATGTTCAGGGTGCCGGTCAGCCCGTAGGTCAGGCCGATCGCGGTCAGGAAGATCATCGACGACAGCAGGTTCAGGGTGACGTACTTGATCGCCCCCTCCATCTGCGCGCGTTCGCCACCCAGGATCAGCAGCGCGAAGGAGGCGACCAGCATCACCTCGAACCACACGTAGAGGTTGAAGATATCGCCGGTCAGGAAGGCGCCGTTCACGCCGGCCAGAAGCAGGTGCAGCAACGGGTAGTAGCCGAACTTTTCCGACATCCTGCCAATGCCGGAGAGCGAATAGATCGCCGTGGCGAAGCCGATGATTCCGGTCAGCACCACCATGATCGCCGCCAGCATGTCGGACACCAGCACGATACCGAATGGCGCGGGCCAGGAGCCCATCTCCATCACCACGTGCCCGTGCTCCCAGGTATCCGCCAGCAGCCACACGCTGACGGCCAGCATCAGCCCGGTGCCGAGCACACCGAGGGCCCGCTGCGCGAAGTGCGAACGCCACAACATCACCGACAACGCACCGACCAGCAGCGGCACGATGATCGGGAGGGCCACGGACATCATCATCGATCGGTGTCCTTCATCTGGTCCATGTCATCGGCCTGCACCACTTCGTAGGCGCGGTGGATCAGTACCACGGCGAACGCCAGCACCCCGAAACCGATCACGATCGCCGTCAGCACCACGGCCTGCGCCAGGGGATCGGCCGCGACCCCCTCGGGCACCGTGTCCCCGGGGGAGATCAGTGGCGGCGCGCCCGATGTCATGCCGGCGACGGTAAAGATCAGCAGGTTGGCGGCATTCGACAGCAGCACCAGGCCGATCACCAGCTTCACGATCGAGCGGCGCAGCATCATGTAGATGGCCGCGGCATAGAGACCGCCGACCACGAAGGCCATGACGACTTCCATTAGTCCTCCGCCTCCGCGAGGTTGAGCATGATGGTCAGCACCGAGCCGATGACCACCAGGTACACCCCGATATCGAAGATCAGCACGGTCGAGAGCTTCAGCTCGCCGAAGATCGGCGCAGTGAACTCCCACCACTGGGCAGTAAAGAAGGCCTGCCCGCGAAACACGCCGGGAATGGCACTGATCACCGCCAGCACCATGCCGGCACCCAGAAGATCCCGAGGGTCCACCCGCAGCACCTTGCGTGCCGACTCGGTATCCATCGAAAACAGGTACAGCAGGATCGCCGCCGCCGCGACCAGCCCACCAATGAAACCGCCGCCCGGCTCGTCGTGCCCGCGCAACAGCAGGAACACGGAAAACAGCAGCAGCAGCGGCAGCAGGAAATGTCCCGCGGTGCGCAGGATCAGGGAATGCATGTTCATCGGCGGTCCTCCGCGCGGAAACGAAGCATCGCGTACACCCCGATCGCCGCCAGCGCCAGCACGAAGATTTCGCCCAGGGTATCCAGTGCACGGAAGTCCACCAGCACCACGTTAACGATGTTGCGGCCGTAACCGGACGGCACCGACTCGTCGATGAAGTACTGCGAGATGGAGTCGAACAGCCGCGCATCCACGGTGCTCAGGATCAGCAGCGTGATCATGCCGCCCATCACCAGCGCGATCCCGGCGTCACGCAGGCGCAACGCGGTGGACGACAGGTTCAGGAAGCCCGGCAGTCGGAACAGCACCAGCACCAGCAGGATCACGGTCAGGGTCTCGACCAGAACCTGGGTGATGCCGACGTCCGCCGCACTGTAGAGCACGTAAACCAGCGCCACGGTGAAGCCCAGCGAGCCCAGGGCCGCCACTGCGCCCAGTCGTGAGCGGGTCAGCACCGCGAACAGCGTGGAGGCCACCAGGACCGCCAAGATGGCGATCTCGTGGACCTTCAGGCGCTCGAGATTCAGCGACCTACGCCGACCTCGAACAGCTGGGCGGTGACCCCGACCAGACCCGCGGTCGCCACGACGATCACGATCACGTAATAGCGCAGATAGCCGTTCTGCAGCACTCGGGTCTGCCATTCGGACAGCCACACCAGGCCGTCCATCATCTTGAAATAGCCCTTCTCCGGGCCGTATTCGGCGACGCGATCGACCCAGGCCAGCGCGCGGCGCGCCTGTTCCCAGCGCCAGTAGAGAACCCCACCGGCCACCAGGCTGAAGGCGGAGATCGCCAGCGGCCAATTCAGGCCGTGCCACAGCGACAGATAGCCGTCCACCGGCGCACCCTGCACGCTGGCCGCCGCCGCGTTGATCAGGCCCTCGTCGGCCAGCCCCGGCCCCAGGCCGAAGATCAGGCCCAGGCTCGCGAGCACCGCGGGGCCGGCCAGCATGGCCACCGGGGCGTCATGCTGCGGGGTCTTGGGCGTGTCCGTCTTCGGCCCGAACCACGGCCGGATGCCGACAATCGCGGCGACCGCCACCCCGAGGATCGCGGTCAGCACCGCCAGCAGGGTCAGGATGCCGACCAACCCCGGGGCCCCAAGCACCGACTCCAGCATCAGCTCCTTGGCGACAAAGCCGAACAGCGGGATCACGCCCCCCAGCGACAGCGCCGCGAGGATCGTGAATGCCGCCGTCACCGGCAGCGCGCTGCGCAGTCCGCCGGTCTGCAGGAAGTCCTTGGCCCCGGCCTCGTGATCCAGGATGCCCGCGACCATGAACAGCGCGCCCTTGTACAGGGAATGCGCCAGCAGGAAAGCCATCGCCGCCATCAACGCGGTTTCGGTGCCAATGCCGATCAACATGGTCAGGGTGCCCAGCGCCATCACCGTGGAATACGCCAGCACCTTTTTCACGCCCGTGGAGCGGTAGGCCAGGAACACGCCGGTGAACATGGTCACCGAGCCGACCAACACCAGCGTGGTGAACCAGACATCCGTGCCACCCAGCGAGGGATTCAGGCGCGCCAGCAGGTAGATGCCGGCCTTTACCATGGTGGCCGAGTGCAGGTAGGCGGAGACCGGCGTGGGCGCCGCCATCGCGCGCGGCAGCCAGAAATGGAACGGGACCTGTGCCGACTTCGTGAAGGCCCCGAGCAGGATCAGGAACAACAGCGGCAGATACAGCGCATGCTCGCGCACTACATCGCCGTTGGAGAGGATTTCGGAGATCTCGTAGGAGCCGCCGGCCATCGCCAGCATGATGATGCCGGCGAGCATTGCCAGACCGCCGCCGACGGTTACGAACAGACCCTGGAGCGCGTACTTGCGGGCGTCCGCGTTCTCGTGGTTGTAGCCGATCAGCAAGTAGGACGTGATGCTGGTCAGCTCCCAGAACACGAACATCGCGATCAGGTTATCCGCCAGCACCAACCCGAGCATGGACCCCATGAAGGCCAGCAGAATCACGTAGAAGCGCCCGAGATCGCGATCCTTCTCGAGGTAGCGCCCGGCGTAGGTGACGATGAAGAAACCGATGCCCGAGATCAGTAACGCAAACAGCAGTGACAGGCCGTCCACCAGGAACGAGAGCTGGATATCCAGCCCCGGCAGCCAGGGCCAGGCCAGCACGATGGATTCGCCGCTGGAAACCGCCGGCAGGAAGCTCAGGAAATAGACGAACAGCCCGGCCGGCAACAAGCCCAGCACCCAGCCACTGGTGCGGCCGGTCAGGCGGTGGATCGTGGGCGCAAACGCCGCCACCAGGAACGTTGACAGAATTGCGTACAGCATCCGGTCAGCTCAGTCCTTTCAGTTCCGGGCCAAGGCACGCGGCCGCGACCGCGCATGTGAGGGTCCATCCGATCCTGACGGGGCGAGCCGCTCAAGGCACACCAGGGTCAAATCGGTCGCGGAAGCCTACCGACTCGGCCGAGGCCGCGCAAGAAACGTGACGTTCCTCGCGCAAGCCCCGAAAGACACGCTGACAGCGACCGATTCAGACGAGAAGAACCGGTCTCAGGAAAGCGCCGATCAAGACCCCGGTATCAGCTCCATTCGCTGCGACGGCGACGGGCGGGAATCCGCGTAAGCACGATCCCGAGAATCACCGAACCAACCGTGACCAATGCCCCAGTCATGAACCACTTGCGCTGACTGTCCGCCTGCATCACCTCGACCTGACGGCGATACTCGTCGGCGGAGTCGCGGGCATCGATCAGGTTCTCTTCCAGGCGGCGATTCTCGCGCTGGATTTCCTGCGGCCGCGAGGCGATATCACGCAACTCTTCCAGCTCGGTTTCCATCTCAGCGAGCTGTGCCTGCAATTCGTCACGTTCCGCGGTCAACGCATTGCGCCGATCCAGCAGTTCCGCGATCCGGCCCTCCTGGTCATCTGCCCCGGANCGGATCTCGGCCAGCTCGGCCTCGACTTCGGCCAGGCGCTCGCGCGAATGCGGCTCGTCCTGCAGGTAGCGGGTCAGGATCCAGGCCTCGTTGCCGCTGGGCAGGCGCACCCGGCTCCAGCCGTCACCGGACTGCTCCATCACGGCCACTGGCTGTCCGGCACGTACTGCGCTGACGATCCGGTTCTGGTTCGACGGACCGCCACGCACGCCAACCTCCAGCTCCTCGCTGATATACCGGGTCTGCTGAGCGGCGGCGCCGCTCCAGGCCACCATCAGCAATCCGCCCAGAACCAGCACCATCACCCGCATCGGCCACCCATTCGTCGTCATGTCTTCTGCCATCTCTTGATTCGTCAGGGATCAACGGCGCTGCATTCTACAGCGGTATCCGCGCAGCGCGTGCCAGGCCGCGCCAGGGGTTGATCGAGTTCACATAACGGTTACCGCGAGCCTTACAAGAACTGTTCGCGCACCACCCGCGACGGAAACGTGAGCAGGTCAAACGCCATCGGCGCCAGCCGGCGCATCTGCGCCGCCGTCACCGCCAGCAGATACAGGACCCCGGCCAGCACGGCGAGCAGCAAGCTCAGAAGCCCACCCAGCATCACTCGGGTCGCCTGCAGGACGCCCACCAGCCAGATCGGTGCCAGCGCCACGATCAGCGGGATTACCAGCCCCAGGATCGCCCCCACCGACTGTTCGAACAGATCCAGCGTCACCGGGGGTGCCTCGCCCCCTGCCAGCAAGGTATCCACCATTTCCTGGCGATAAGCCACCCACTCCAGGTGGAAACCGCCAAACCCGGAGACCAGCGTCAGTGCGGCCAATGCCACCGCAGCCACCACCACCAGGGCGCGGCGCACGCCCTCGCTGCCGTCCATCAGGGATTGTGGCAAGAGCCGCGAGATACCGCGCGCCTCGGCCAGCAGCCAGCCACAGACCGCGGCCGCCCCCAACAGGATCACGACCACCAGATCCGGAAAGGCCACGCCGCCGGCCTCCATGGACGCCGGAAATTGCGAGCCCAGGGCCGGGTCGAACAGGCGCTGGTACACGATCACTGCCACAGCCGTCAGCGCCAGTCCGGCTGCGCCCAGCAACCACTGGCTACCCGCCTGGGCATACGCCGGCCACTGTCGGTGCGCCGGATGGTCACGGCTCTCGCAACGAGTCAAACCGTTGTCGAGACGTTCCCCCTGGCGCTGCAGGTCCGCCAGTCGCCGGTGAACTTGCTCCAGGCGCCCGGTCAGCTCGTGCAACGGGGCCTCCATGCGGCGGCGCGCCGACAACAGGCCACGGGACATCTGGCGGTGCTCCTCCATACCCAGGCGAGCGATGCGCAGCACCGTCTCCTGCATGTCCTGCGCCAGACGCTGCCCCTGCGGGCTCTCGCCGACGGGCGTGCTCACCAGCGCCTCCAGCCGGCTGACCCAGCCCGGCTCGGCGGACAAGCGCCCCTCGTCGCGGGCGTAGGCGTCCTCCAGCTGGCGCAGCGTCTCGTGGACCTGCTGGCGCAGATCGGGGATCTCGGCCAGATCATGGCCCACCAGCCGAGCGTAGCGTCGCTCCAGGGCATGCACCGCGACATGGACGCGCTCCGCCTCCAGCCTCGCCAGATGCGCCTGGTGCCAGCGCTGAGCCGCATCGCGCAGATGCAACACCTGGCGCCGCAGGGCACAGACCAGGCGCGTAATCCCACCCGTCAGGCCCACCAGCAATCGCCGCAGCGGCCGTCGCGCCAGATCGAGCACGATAATCGCGACAACAACCCCCACTACCCACAGCATTACAGTGACCGCCACGACGACCCCTTGCTTATTGTTTTACGGCATGGTCGGTGCCCGCACCCTCCAGCGCAACTCGGACCTCCGCCTTCGCGCTCCGATTATGTCGCAACGCCTCCACGCCTGCCGGCGCACGGAAGGATCCGTACTCAAGTTTGCGGTGCCCGCGCCGATATCCGGATTAAATCCCCGGAGACTTCGCGATGCTCAGCCTCGACCTCCTGCCGGCACCCGCCCCGGCCCGCACCGAGAACCCCGCCTGGCTGGATGCCGGGTTCACCGCCGGCTGGCTCCCGGCCTTCCGCGACCGCCGCACCGGCGCGGTCCATGCCAGCCATCTGGATGACGGGCGCCTGGCCTGCACGCACATCCTGGATACCGTGCCCGCGCCCTGGGTCGCCGAACGCGACAGCAAGGGGCGCCCGACGGCCCTGACCGCCGATATCCAGGCCGGCTACCTGCGCGGCGATCGCTTCTTCACCCTCGCGGACCTGCTACGGTATCCATCCGACGCCTGACGACCGGCCCGTCAGCGCCACCACGCCCGCCGCAATTGCTTTTGCGCGCGGGTTTCGGTCCAATACCGGCCTTTTCCCCGAGCGGCGCTCCCATGCAGAAGAATCAGTACGATCGCGACGAACTCCTGGCCTGCGGCTACGGCGACATGTTCGGCCCCGGCAACGCCCAGTTGCCGGTCCCCAACATGCTGATGATGGACCGCGTCCTGGAGATCAACAGCGACGGCGGCCAGTACGGCAAGGGCGAGATGATCGCCGAACTGGATATCAACCCCGACCTCTGGTTCTTCGCCTGCCACTTCCCGGGTGACCCGGTGATGCCCGGCTGCCTCGGCCTCGACGCGATGTGGCAGCTGGTCGGCTTCTACCTGGCCTGGCTCGGCAACCCGGGCCGCGGCCGCGCCCTGGGCGTGGGCGAGGTCAAGTTCACCGGTCAGGTCCTGCCCACCGCGAAGAAGGTCACCTACCACATCGACATGAAACGGGTGATCTCGCGCAAGCTGGTCCTCGGCATCGGCGACGGCATCGTCAAGGTCGACGGCCGCCCGATCTACGAGGCCCACGACCTCCGCGTCGGCCTGTTCACCTCCACCGAAAACTTCTAGCCCCACCGGCACCCGGCCCCTGCTTACTGCCATCAGGCCCGGGCTGGCCCCGGTTCGTCGCTGGTGTTTACGGTGGCTCGGGTCCGACGCCTGCCGGTTGCTGGCTGGCCATGGTTCGGCGCTAGGTGTTTACGTGCCTTCGTCCGGCCGCCTGCCACGCGCTCTCTCGCGAGCGCACCGCGAGGTACTTTCTTGCTTGCCCAAGAAAGTACCCAAAGAA
>SL_7KL_010_BRINEDRAFT_10000257_pt1 | contig 24285 bp, 22 predicted proteins | sample SodLak_010_BRINE_FD_10663 | JGI IMG/M metagenome (IMG submission 10663)
GACGTTCACGATGAGCAGGACATCACCCCGCCAGTCCGCCAACGGCTGCTCGCCTCCCTCCGGCAACGGCGCGGAAAAGTCGAAAACGTCGCTCATTCGCGGGCCTCCCCTTCGGCTTCGCGCAGCAGTTCGTGCTCCAGCTCCGCGAGGACATCAGCGGTCGCCTGCGACAACGCGGAGACCAGGCGCGCCGCCGAACGCCGGTCGATGGTGTGTTGTGCCTCCATGTGGACCAGGCGGGAACGCTCCGCCGTGCGCAACTGGGTACGCAGGCCCACGCGGCCCATTCCCCGCACAGGTTGTTCAGCATCCGCCGCCGGAAGCGCGTCCAGGTTCGCGGCGTCGAGATCGCCATAGAGGGCCGTCACCAGCAGGTGAAGCTCCACTGCGGGTCGCCCCTCGGCCCGGACGTCGGCCGCGCTGCCGACCAGTTCGACGGCCGCACCCTCCCGCGTCCAGCGCTCGCGCAACAGCTGCTCGATCTGTTCGCCCGGGGTCAGAAACCATTCGTTGTAGTAGTCGGATTCGTAACGATGGTCGCCCAGGCGGTAGACCAACCCCTTGCCGGAGTAGGCCGGCGCCACGCGCACCGAGCCCAGTTCGACCGCCAGGGGACGATCCGTTTCGGCCTGCAGAGGGGCCGGTTCGGCCGGTAACTCCAGCAGGAACCATGACCGGTCCACCGCATCGCGCTCGGGAATCAACGTGCAACCGCCCAGAAGCCAGGCCGTCAGCAGTACGGCGGGTAAGGCCCATCGGATCATCAGTTACTCCTCGTCCATCGTGCTGCGCGGCGGCGGCGCACCAAACAGTGCACCGCCCGGATTACGGCGAACATCGTCCGACAGACTACGCAATCCACCCATCGCGGCCTGCAGTTCGTCGAGGGTTTCCAGCAACTTGCCCTCGCTCACGTCCATTCCACGATTCAGGCGCTCCACCATCGAATCCATCCGGTCCACCAGACGTCCGACATCGGCGGCCTCGGCGGTCTCGCGCAGCTCGCGCAGCGCGGCGCGGGTCTCGCTGGGCAGGGCCTGGGTATCCGGGTGTTCGACCAGACGCTCCACCGACTCCATCACCCGGTTCGCCGTGCGGGTCGTGGTCTTCAGCTCTTCGATCATTTCATCCGCCTGTTCCGCCAGGCGCCCGGTATCCAGTTCGCTGAGCGCGGTGTCCACCGTGATCAGCAGGCTGGTCAGGTTATCCACGACGCCCTCGATATCCAGCTCGTCGATGCGCTTGAGCAGGCTTTCTGCATATTCGAGGAACTGCATTGCGGTACTGGGCGCCGACGGGACATAGATCGAATGCGGCTCCCAGTCATGCGCCAATGGGGGATGAGTCTCCGGGTCGGAGAAATCCGTCTCCAGGTAGTTCATGCCGGTGATCCCCTGCGCCGCCATGCGCACGCGCAGACCCGCGTCGATCAGGCTCTCGAGAATACGGTTCTCGAACTCGCCTTCCTGTGCACTGGCGGCGAAACGGTCCGGATACAGCCGNGCCCGCACCATCACGTAGCGCCGGCGATCACGCGGGCGCACGTCGGATTCATACACCACCGAGGTAAACGTCAAATCAGTGACCTCCCCGATGTTCACGCCGCGAAACTTCACCGGCGCGCCCACCTCCAGGCCCTGCACCGAGGAATCCATGTACGTCTCGATCTGGATGGACGGACGCAGCAGGTTACCCGCCGTCAGGATCAGCAATGCCGCCACCAGGGCCGCCAGCCCGCCGAGGATGAACAACCCCAGCCGGAAATGATGTCGGGCACTCATGCGGGCCTCTCTTCGTCGGAATCCGTCCGCCGCAGGAACCGCTGCACCCACGGATGATTCGATGTGTCACGCAGGGTCGCCGGGTCGCCCTCGGCCGCAATCCCCTGGCTTTCCTTGTCGAGCATAATCACCCGGTCGGCAATCGCAAAAATGCTGGCCAGTTCGTGGCTGACAATCACCATGGTCATGCCCAGGGTCCGCGCCAGGCGCTGGATCAGCCGATCCAGGTCCGCCGAGGTGATGGGATCCAGGCCGGCCGAGGGCTCGTCCAGGAACAGGACCTCCGGGTCCAGCACCATGGCGCGCGCGATGGCCGCGCGTTTCTGCATGCCACCGCTGATCTCCGAGGGCATGAACTCGGCAAACGAACCCAACCCCACCAGCTGCAGACGGGCGCGCGCGATGGCGTCCATGGCCTGGCGCGGCAATTTCGTATGCACCTCCAGCGGCAGACGCACGTTTTCCAGCAGGGTCATCGACCCGAATAATGCGCCCATCTGGTACATAACGCCGACCCGCCGCAGAATCGCCTCGCGCTGCGCGCCCTCCGCTTCGGCGATATCCGACCCGGCTACCCAGATATGCCCGGCCTGCGGCCGGTTAAGCCCGATCATGTGCTTGAGAAGCGTGCTCTTGCCACTACCGGAGCCTCCCAGGATGACGAAGATCTCGCCCCGGCGAACATCGAAGTTCAGATCGCGCATCAGCACAAGGTCATCGAAACCCATGGTCAGCCCGCGAACACGGATAACCACTTCGCCTTGCGTGCCATCCGGGACGGTCATGCCCGCGTCGGTCATGCCTCAGACCCCCAGATGGTAGAACAGCACGGCGAACACGCCGTCCAGCACCACAATGAGAATGATGGATGTCACTACCGCGCTGGTGGTGGAAAGCCCGACCGAGGCAGCCCCGCTACCGGTCTGCAATCCGCGCAGACAGCCTACCCCGGCGACCACCAGGCCGAACACCACCGCCTTGACCAGCCCGGAAAACAGGTCCGAAAGTGACAGCGCGGACGTCACCTGATTGAAGAACGCCACCCAGGGAATGCCGAAGCCCTGCATCACCACCGCAGCGCCGATCAGCCCGATCATGTTCGCGTACAGGGCCAGCAATGGCGCAACCAGCAACCCCGCGAGCACCTTCGGCAACACAAGAAAACGCACCGGATCCAGCCCCATTGTCTTCAGGGCGTTGACCTCTTCGTTCACCTTCATCGTGCCGATCTCGGCCGCGAAGGCGGCCCCCGAGCGGCCCGCCAGCAGGATCGCCATCATCAACGGCCCCAGTTCGCGGAACAGCGAGACCGCCACCAGGTTGGCCACGAAGATCTCGCCCCCGAACTGGCGCATCGCGATCGCCGACTGAAAGGCCAGGATCACGCCCAGCAGGAAGGCAATCAGCGAAACAATCGGCAAGGCCTGGAAGCCCGCCGCCTCCGCCACCCGCAGGGTATCGCCCCACCGCACCTGGCGCGGGTGGCGCAGGGCACTGCCCACGGCTCGGGTCAACTCGCCGACAAAGCTGAACTGGGAGTGTGCCGCACGCCCCACCCGGTCCACGCCGTCCATCCAGCCCTGCCACCAGCCACGCCCATCCGCAGCGCGAGCCGGCTCGACCGCATCCAGCTCGCGGTACGGGGCAAGCTGCTCCTCGACCATCCGGCCCATACCCTCGAACCGGACCTCCGCATCTGCGCGCGCGAAGTCTTGCTCCAGCGCATGCAGCAACGCCGCCCCCGCCCCGTCGCAGTACTCGACGCCCCGCAGGTCCACCAGCACCGCACCCGCCGCCTGCTGCCCCAGATCGCGGGCACGGCGCCGCAGCGAGCCCCAGTGTTGCTCTACGGCATGCACATCCAGCCGCCCCGACAGGCGCAGCCGGGGCGCGGGATCGACTGTGGCATCATATTCGAACGGGGGTTCCGCACTGGCGGCCGTGGAATCCATCGCGTGACTCGCGGAAAACGAGCCTTCATGGTAGCCGCATCCTGGCACCTGGAACCATTCGCCGGTGAAGAACTCTTCAAGGCAGACTGCCAATCCATCCGCCGCAACCAACAACGAGGCTCGAATGTCATCGGCCAAGGACGCCCTGCAACAGGTAGAACACGCACTGAACGAGGTCCTCCTTGGCAAACCCGAGCCGGTCCGCCTGGCGCTGGCCTGCCTGCTGGCCAATGGGCACCTGTTGATCGAGGACGTGCCCGGGGTGGGCAAGACCACCCTGGCCCACGCCCTGGCCCGGGCGATGAACCTCGAGTACCAGCGCGTGCAGTTCACCAGTGACCTGCTGCCCGGCGATGTCCTCGGCGTCTCCATCTTCGAGCAGGCCAGCGGCCAGTTCCGCTTCCACCCCGGGCCGATCTTCACCCAGGTCCTGCTCGCCGACGAGATCAACCGCGCGCCCCCGAAGACCCAGAGTGCCCTGCTGGAAGCAATGGAAGAGCGCCAGGCCAGCGTGGAGGGCGCCACCCGCGAATTGCCGGTGCCGTTTTTCGTCATCGCCACCCAGAATCCGGAGGAGCAGGTCGGCACCCACCCGCTGCCTGAATCCCAGCTCGACCGGTTCCTTATGCGCATCCAGCTTGGCTACCCGGACGCCGGCGCCGAACGGGCCCTGCTGGAACGCAGCGGGCCCGCCCCCGCGGCCGCACCGGTGGCGGAGAGCCACCCCACCCCGCCCCGCCTGGTGGCCCCGCACCAGTTGCGGGAGTGGCAGGACCGGGTGGCCGAGGTCCATGCCGGCGCTGAGGTCCTCGACTATCTCCAGGGCCTGATCAGTGCCAGCCGTGACCGAGCGCGCTTCGCCCACGGCCTGTCACCGCGTGCCGGGCTGGGGCTGCTGCGTGCGGCCCGGGCCCACGCCTTCCTGGAGGGCCGTGACTACACGACACCCGACGATATCGCCCACGTATTGCCAGCCGTTGCCGGGCATCGGGTGCGCGCACGCGAGCCGGAGGCCCCCGAACGCACGGTCGCGCGCCTGATGGAATGCGTCCCGACTCCGTGACCGGCCCCGCTCGCTCGCGCGGCCGCATGGCCCGCCTGCGCGACGATGCCATCCGCTGGATCACCCGGCGCCACGCACACGATGGCGACCAGGCGCACCTCGGGCGCGACCGCATCTACATCCTGCCCACGCGTGCCGGGTACACCCTGTTCGGCATCATCCTGGTGATGCTCCTGGGATCGATCAACTACTCCAACAACATGGCGTTCCTGCTGACCTTCCTGCTGGTGGGCATCGGCCATAACGCCATGTGGTACACCCATCGCAACCTGCTGGGTTTGCAGGTCTCCACCCTGCCCGTCCCTGCGGTATTTGCCGGTCAACCGCTGACCCTCCCGCTACGCCTGAGCGAGACCGCTGGACGGGCCCGCGAGGCCCTGGTCCTGCGCATCGGTACGCACACCAGCGCCCCCTTCCCGGTCCCGGCACAGGGGACCCATACCGCACAGCTGGAACTGCCCGGACTCGCACGCGGCGTCTACCGCCTGCCACGCCAGCGGCTGGACACACGCTACCCGCTGGGCATCCTGGAGGTCTGGAGCTGGCTGACCCTGGCACCGGAGATCGTGGTCTACCCGGCGCCGATCGATCCGGGACACACCGCCGGGGACGATGGCGAAGAAGCCGCAGGGGCGCACGACCGGCGCGAGGGCGATGCGCCCGACCAGATCCGCCCCTACCGCACAGGCGATCCACCCGGTCGCATCGTCTGGAAGGCCTTCGCCCGCAGCGGCAAGCTGCATGTCCGTGAATTCGCCAGCGGCCAGGGTGATCGTCTGTGGCTGGAATGGGGGGCCATGCCCGCCTCCGATACCGAGACCCGCCTGTCCATGCTGTGCCATCAGGTACTCGCGGCCCACGCGGAGGGCCGCGTCTTCGGCCTGCGCCTGCCCGACCAGGCCCTGGAGCCGGCCCAGGGGGTCGTTCACCGCGATCACTGCCTGCATGCCCTTGCGCGGTTCCGCAGCACCCCGGTCGAAATGAACCCGGAGCCGGGCCCATGAGAGACAAGACCGCCAGGCCTGCAGACCACACGGATCTGCGCGGATTGGAGCTGGCCCTGGTCGCCCTGCCGGTCGCCGCCCTGCCACACGTCTGGCATCAGCCACCGTGGATCACCGCGCTGGTCGTGCTCGCGATCGCCGCGCGGGCGTGGCTGCTGGGCACGGGCCGCCCCGCGCCTTCGCTGGGCGTGATGAGCGTACTGGCCGTGATCGCCGGTGGCCTGACCTTCGCGCAGTTTGGCACCGTATTCGGCCAGGAGGCCGGCACCGCGCTGCTGCTGGTGATGATCGCCTTCAAGTTGCTGGAGACCCGCAACCGCCGCGACATCGTGATCGCACTGTTCCTCGGCTACTTCGTGGTGGTCACCACCTATTTCTTCGACCAATCCATCTTGATCGCGGCCTATTCGCTCCTGGCCACCTGGCTGCTCACCGCCGCGCTGATCCAGGTGCATGCCGGACGCGTGATCCCCCGCCCGCGCCTCGCGCGGCAGGCGGGCGCCATGCTGCTGCATGCCCTGCCCTTCATGCTGATCCTGTTCTTCGTCTTTCCGCGCGTCGAGGGTCCGCTGTGGGGCGACCCACAACGCGAGCAGACCGCGCGCACCGGGTTATCCGGCGAGCTCAATCCCGGCGATATCGCCAACCTGCTGCAGGACGAAACGACCGCGCTGCGGGTCGAATTCGACCGCCAGGTGCCGCCCCTGCGGGCGCAATACTGGCGCGCCCTGGTCATGACGGACTTCGATGGCCGGCGCTGGTCCGCAGACGAAAATCGCTCGGTGATCCAGCCCACGGCCGCCGACACCGACAACGTCATCCGCTACACCGCCACCCTGGAGCCCACCCGAGCGCGCTATCTGCCGATGTTGGATTACCCAAGCGCCCTGCCCGAGGATGCCGAGCTGCGCGCGAACTACCAAGTCCTGCGCGATCGCCCCGTGACCAGCCGCATCCAGTACAGCGCCGAGGCCGCCCTGACCACCCCACCCGGAGCGGGCGAACCCACACTGGATCCACAGGAGCGTACCCGCGCACTGCACCTGCCGACTTCCGCCGCGCCCCGGTCGCGGGCCGAGGTTGCCCTGTGGCGCGCCACCCACGGAGACGACGATCGCGCCATCATCCAGGCGGCCCTGCAACGCTTCAGCGCCGAGCCATACCGCTACACTCTCCAGCCGCCACGCCTCGAAGACGACACCACCGACACCTTCCTGTTCGAGACCCAGGCCGGTTACTGCGAGCATTATGCCTCCGCGTTTGCAGTGCTGATGCGCGCGGCCGATATCCCGACCCGCGTCGTCACCGGCTACCAGGGCGGAGCATGGCAGGCCCGTGGCGAATACCTGCGCCTGCGCAACGCCGATGCCCACGCCTGGAACGAGGTCTGGCTGGATGGCGAAGGCTGGATCCGGGTCGACCCCACCGCCGCCATCGCACCCGAACGCATCGAACAGGGGCTGCCCGGGCTGGCCAGCGACACCGGCGAGGAGATACCCGGCTTTCTTCGCCGCGGGGAGGGGCTCTCCTGGCTGCAGCGGGCGCGCTTCGGGATGGACGACTGGGGCGACTTCGTACGCTTTCGCTGGGAAAGCTGGGTGCTGGCCTTCGACCCCGAACGCCAGCGCGAGCTGTTCGCTCGCCTCGGGCTGGATTCGCAGGACTGGCGCTCGGTCCTGATCGCGCTGGGGGCTGGGTTCGGCAGCCTGGCACTGATCGCCCTGACCTGGGTAGGGCTGCGCCGGCCGCGCCAGCGGCACGCGCCCGCCGATCGCGTACTGCAACAACTATCGCGCCGCATCGCGCGCCACGACCGCCGCCTGGCGCGCCAGGCCCACGAGCCTGTGGATGCCTGGTCCCGCCGCGTCGCACGGGCGCGCCCGGATCTGAGGGAATCCTTGAAGGCCTTCGCAGAGGCCTACAACCGCCAGCGTTTCGCCCCGTTGACGCCCGAACAACGCCGGGAGGATTTGCGTCACCTGCGCGGCCTGCTGTACGCGGTACCGCGCGGGAAGCCACCCGCGCCCCGACCGGACCCTGCCCACGCGTAGTGCGCGCCCGTGTTTCCGGCGCCCCAAAACGACTCGGGGCCGCCCGGTCTGTCTGACCCGGACGGCCCCGTTTTCTGTCCACGATCCGCGTGAGCGAATCGCCCCGAATAACGCCTTATGCCGCGTCGTTACGGAAGATGAAGTGGTGCCGGGCACCACGCCGCTCGTCCTGACGCCGCGCGACCTTCTGCACCTCGGGACGGTTGGCAAACTGCGCCAGGGTAATCCCGTCGAGGAAGTCGTAGAGCTGCTGGCTCAGGTCGTCCCACAGCTCGTGGGTCAGGCAGCGATCGCCGTCCTGGCAGTCCTTGTGGCCCTTGCAGCGCGTCACGTCGACTGTTTCATCGACCGCCGTAATGATGTTGGCAATGCTGATCTGGTCCGCACGCTTGGCCAGGCGATAACCGCCACCCGGGCCCCGCACGCCTTCCACCAGATCGGCCTTGCGCAGCTTGGCAAACAGCTGCTCGAGGTAGGACAGCGAAATGCCCTGGCACTGCGAGATGTCGGCAAGCGTCACGGGCCCGATCCGGTCGTGAATCGCGAGATCCATCATGGCCGTCACTGCATAGCGGCCCTTGGTTGAGAGTTTCATGCTTGTTGCCTCCGAATAACCTTGAGTATGTGTCCTGCTCGACATCCGTTCGCAGGCTGGCATCCATTCTTAATTCTTGACAACGCCTGTCAAGAATAATTCCTTATTTACCCGACAATGGTAGTCGGGAATAATTCCCTCATTCTAGCAGGCGAATGAAGAAAGATCACGGAATGCTAACGTAGGTATTCAGAACCGTTCCATGCAACGGAGTTCCCCGGCACAAGAGCGAATCGGCAACGGGCCAGCCTTGGCAGAAGGCAGGGGGGAGGAAGGACGAAGAGACGATATGCCCGAGCGGAGACGCGCTTTTCCGATGGGTACCGGAGATGACGGACGTGCCCGTCCGGGCACTTGGCTTGTCAGCCGGACGGCCGACTGAGCTCCGGCACGGCCGGACCCTCGAGGATCATCACCAGCGTCCCGACCGGCAGGCGCGGGAACAGCTCGATCACTTCATCGTTGCGCATGCGCACACAGCCCTCCGAGGCCGGTTCGCCAATGCGTCCCTCCTCGTCGGTCCCGTGGATGTAGATGTACCGGCGCAGCGAATCCACATTGCCGCCCCGATTGATGCCCGGCTCCAGCCCTTCCAGCCAGAGGATCCGCGAGGTGATGTTGTCGCGCGGGCTTTGCGCGCCCGGCTCGGTCAGGATTTCCGCGATCTGGCCGGTGTTGCCACGGGCACGGAAGATCGTGCCCCGCGGCGCGCTATCACCGAAGCGCTCGGCAATCCGATGCAGGCCCAGCGGTGTCTTGAAGGTGCCCTCCTCGAAACCTACCCCGCGCGCCGAGGTCGATACATCGAAGATCTCCGTCACCCGCCCGGCCTCCCAGACGTACAGCCGCTGCTGGTCCACCCGGACCACCACCACCGGGACATCATCCGCATTGGGGGCTCGTTCGCGGGCATCCCGGACGACGGGTTCGATCCATTGGAGACTGGGCAAGAGCACCTCGCGTCTACTTCTTGTTGGCCAGATCCAGCACCTCGCCGGCGACCGGCGTGTTCACCAGCCCGTCGCCGCGCAGCGCCGCGAGGTGTTCCAGATAGTCCGGAGGCAATCCAGTCACGTACTCCCCGGTGAAGACCGAGCAGTCGAACTCCTGAATGTTCCGGTTGCCGCGGCGCACGGCCTTTTGCAGGTCTTCAAGGTCCTGGTAGATCAGGCGGTCGGCGGCAATCGCCTCACACACCTGGGCCTCGTCCCGACCGTGGGCAATCAGCTCGTCGGCGGCCGGCATGTCGATCCCGTACACGTTGGGATAGCGCACCGGCGGCGCGGCCGAGGCGAAATAGACCTTCTTCGCTCCCGCCTCGCGCGCCATCATCACGATCTCGCGCGAGGTCGTGCCACGCACGATGGAGTCGTCCACCAGCATCACGTTCTTGCCGCGGAACTCCAGCGATATCGCGTTGAGCTTCTGGCGCACGGATTTTCGCCGCTTGGTCTGGCCCGGCATGATGAACGTACGCCCGATGTAGCGGTTCTTGATGAACCCCTCGCGGTACTTGATGTTCAGCTCGTGCGCCATCTCCAGCGCTACGGTACGGCCGGTGTCGGGGATCGGCACGATCACGTCGATGTCGTGATCCGGCCAGATGCGCCGGATCTTTTCGCCCAGCGCGGTCCCCATGCGCATGCGCGCGCGGTGGACGAACACGTTGTCGATCACCGAGTCCGGGCGCGCGAAGTAGACGTGCTCGAAGATGCACGGGTTCAGGCGAGTCCCCTCGGCACACACGCGCGTGCTGACCTCGCCGTCCGGCGTGATGAACACCGCCTCGCCCGGTGCCAGGTCCCGCTCCAGATCGAAACCCTGGGACTCCAGCGCGGCACTTTCCGAGGCGACCATCCATTCGCGCCCGCCCTCTTCGGCCTCGCGCGAGCCATAAACAATGGGTCGAATGCCGTGCGGATCGCGGAACGCCAGCAAACCGCCCCCGGCGATCATCGCGACCACCGCGTAGGCGCCTTCGGCCCGCTGATGCACGCGTTCCACCGCATCGAACACGGAATCCGGCGTCAGCCCGTTGTCGAGGAAGCGCAGCAGCTCCTGGGCGAAGACGTTCAGGAGGATCTCGGAGTCCGAGTCGGTATTGATGTGCCGCCGATCCGTGGCGTACAGCGCCTGCTTGAGCTCGCGCGCGTTGGTCAGGTTGCCGTTGTGCCCCAGCGTAATCCCGAATGGCGAGTTCACGTAGAACGGCTGCGCCTCGGCCGAGCTCGACGAACCGGCCGTCGGGTAGCGCACGTGGCCGATACCCATATGGCCCGTCAGGCTCTGCATGTGCTGGTTGTTGAACACATCGCGCACCAGACCGTTGTCCTTGCGCAGATGCAGCCGCCCGTCATCGTCACAGGTCACAATGCCTGCGGCATCCTGGCCCCGGTGCTGCAAGACCAGCAGGGCGTCATAAAGGGGCTGGTTCACCGGGCTGCGCCCGACGATTCCGACAACTCCACACATACGGTTTCAGGCTCCAGGGTTTTGCAAACGCTGACCAAAGCCGTTCACGGCCTGTCAGCACACGTTGCGCTGCAAATGCCGTTTGCAGCTCGCTTCTAGGGCGTCGCCGGCTCGTCGGCGTCGGGGATTACTTCTTCGACCGGCTCGTCACTCGCCAGCAGATCATGGATCTGTTCCTGCCAGCCTTCCGGCAATTGGGCAATCAGCCAATCCACCAGGCGCTCGAACTCCGGGATCAGGCGGCTGTTTTCCCACCAGGACTCGTCCGGCATCAAGGTCAGCGAGGCAAGGAAGATCAGCACCGCCACCAGCAGCACACCGCGCAGCAGCCCGAAGATCACGCCCAGCGAGCGGTCGGTACCGGTCAGCCCGGTCCCCTTCACCAGGCGGTTGGCCACTACTCCGAGGATGCCGCCCACAATCAGGACGCCAATAAAGATCAGGGCGAAGCCAATGCCCAGGCGCAGGGTGGCATCCGAAACCGCCTGGGGGATTTGTTCCGCCACCTCGGCCGCATAGCGGATACCCAGCCACACGCCCACGATCCACGTGGCGAGCGAAAAGGACTCGCGCACGAAGCCACGGAAAAGGCTGATCAGCCCTGACACAACGATCAGGGCGATGATGATGAGGTCGATCCAGTTCACGGGGCCGGCATCGCGTGCTGAAAGGGCGCGTAGTTTACCCCAGCCATCGGTTCCTCGCAGGGTGCCCCGGTCGTCATGGCCATCAGGGGTGTGCCACCACGATACCGGACAGCTCCACCTCGTCCTGCAGGCGTTCGCCCAGCTTCACGGCCTCCTCGCGCTGCGCCAGCGGACCGACCTTCACCCGGTAAATCGGGCGGCCATCGGCCATGGAGTCATCGATGAAGGCCGGCCAGCCCGTGTCGCGCAGGCGGGCCGCCTGCTCGCGCGCGTTGTCCTCGCCGCGGAAGCTCCCGACCTGCACCGCCCACCCGGCCTGGACCGGCTCGTCTGGCTCGACCGAGCGCACCGGCGCATCCTGGCGGGCCGCGGAACCTCCCTGCTCCCCAGCGGCCGCGCGCGCGCCCTCGCCATTCTCCAGGCTGTGCAACTCGGCAACCGGCCCGTCGCGTTCCGCCGCCGGCGCGGCGGGTGCCGTGTCCCGACGTGCAGCCGGGCGCTCCGATGGCAGGGCGATATCGGGCTCGGCAAAGGTGGGCGCCGCGGGCACCGGGTCATCGATCCCGCTCATGTACTCGTAACCTGCCCCGTCGAACAACCAGGGCAAAAAGATGACCGCCAGCACGATCAGGATGACCGCGCCAACCAGGCGAAAGCGGATGGGATTGTCGCTGCTGGTCATGCGGTCATCCGAGGGCGGCGCCAGGGCCAGTTAAGGAAACACTACACGCCTGTGACAGTACGCTCGCTCGCGCCGGCGTCGCAAGCCGTCGGGCGTGACGCTCCTGACGCTCAAAGGGCATGCACAACCTCGCCCGCAGCACCAAGCGCCTCGGCCTGCCCGGACAGTGCCAGCTCGGCCAGGGCCTGCGACTGCTCCAGTACCGCCGCCACGGTGTAGAACGAACCGAACACCACCACCCGGCCGCAAGGTCCGGCGCAACGCGTTGCTTCTGCGATGGCCGCCGCGACGTCATCCACGCGGGACACCCGGCGTTGTCCGCTCGCCTCCAACTCGGTGGCCAGCGCCGCGGCGGGCAATGCCCGCGGCAGGTCCAGCGGGACCGGCACCCAGGCATCGACGAGGCCATCCAGACGACTCCACATGGCGGCCCGCTCCTTGTCCGCCATGACGGCGACCAGGGCCACCACCGCGCCCGGGGCGGGATGCGCCTCCAGCCAGCGCGCGAGTTCGCCCACCGCATGCACGTTGTGGGCAACATCCAGCAGCCATTCCGGCTCGCCGTGCACCACCTGCAGACGCCCCGGCGCCGAGATCGCCAGGGCCCGACTGACGACACCATCGTCGAGCCCCCGGGCCAGTCCCAGTGATTCGACCACAGCGAGGGCCGTAGCCGTGTTCAGGAGCGCCGCACCATCAATCCGGGCGGCTGCGCCCTCGACCCGCCATTCGCGCGCCGTCCCCTGCCACTGCCATCGTAGCGTCGTCGCGTCGCGCGTCAGGGCGAAATCACGCCCACTGCGCAGGACCTGCGCCCCCAGTTGTGCGGCATGCTCCAGCACGCTGGCCGGCGGTTCGGGCTCGCCCAGCACTACCGGGCGATTGGGGCGCATGATACCGGCCTTCTCGCGGCCGATCGCCTCGCGACTGTCGCCCAGCCAGGTCTGATGGTCGAGGTCCACCGCGGTGATCGCAGCGACGTCGGCATCCCAGATGTTGACGGCGTCCAGGCGCCCGCCCAGCCCCACCTCCAGCACCTGTACCGCGACTCCCTGCTCGCGGAACAGCCAGACCGCGGCCAGTGCACCGAATTCGAAATAGGTCAGGGAATCCTCGCCGCGAGCCTGGTCGATCGCCTCGAAGGCACGGCACAGGGCGGCATCGGAGACGGGCTCGCCGTCGATGCGGATGCGTTCGTTGTAGCGCAGCAGGTGCGGCGAGGTGAACAGCCCGACCTTCAGCCCCTGCGCCTGCAGCAGGGCCGCGGTGCGCGTCGCCACCGTCCCCTTGCCGTTGGTCCCGGCCACGATCACGGTGGGCGGTCTGTCGGCCCCACGCAGCCCCAGGCGATCGGCCACCAGGGCAATGCGCTCCAGGGTCAGATCCATTCCCACGGGATGCAGTTGCTCCTGGAAGGCGAGCCACTGCGCCAGGGTCGTGAAGCGCACCGGCTGCCTCAGGCGGGGCGCGGCGCGTCGACGCGCTCGCCGTCCGCCCCGTTTTCGGGACTGATAACCTCGACGGACCCCTCGCCCTCCGCCTCATCTGCGGCTGGGTCGGCGCCCGGCGCCGGGGCGTGGGTCAGCATGCCCAGCACCGCAGCCAGACGGCTGCGCATGTCACGGCGATCGACGATCATGTCGATCGCGCCATGCTCGAGCAGAAACTCCGAACGCTGGAAGCCCTCGGGCAGGGTCTCGCGCACGGTCTGCTGGATCACGCGCGGCCCGGCAAAGCCAATCAGGGCATTCGGCTCGGCCACGTTCAGATCACCCAGCATGGCCAGGCTCGCGGACACACCCCCCATGGTCGGATCGGTCATCACCGAGATGAACGGGATGCGTTCTTCCTGCATGCGCGCCAGCACCGCGCTGGTCTTGGCCATCTGCAACAGCGAGAACAACGCCTCCTGCATGCGCGCACCACCGGAGGCACTGAAGCACACCAGCGGGATGCCCTGTTCCAGCGAGCGGTTGGCCCCGCGCACGAAGCGCTCGCCCACCGCGGAGCCCATGGAACCGCCCATGAAGCGGAAGTCGAAGGCAGACGCCACCAAGGGGCGCCCCAGAAGCTGGCCCTGCATCACGATCAGGGCATCGCGCTCGCCGGTGGCCCGCTGGGCCGCCACCAGGCGATCCTTGTACTTCTTGGAATCGCGGAATTTCAGGACATCGGAGGATTCGATATCCGCCGCGATCTCCTCACGGCCCTCGGCATCCAGGAAGGTCTCCAGGCGCCGGCGTGCGCTCATGCGGCGGTGATGACTGCATTTCGGGCAGACATCGAGGTTGCGTTCCACCTCGGGGCGATAAAGCGTCGCGTCACAGCCCTCGCAACGGACCCACAGGCCCTCCGGGACCCCCCGCTTGGTCGCATTGTCGGTGCGGATGCGCGAAGGCATCAACTTCTCGAACCAGCTCATGCCGTCTCCCCGTAATTCGAATCGGCGCCGCGCATTCTACACCGTGGCTGCCGCGCCCGGGGAGCGCGCCGCATCCATGGCATGACGCATCTCACTGACCACCGCCGCCGCCGCACGGGCGAAGCCGTCGGCATCGCCGTCGTGCTCCTCGGCCAGGCGCACGATCGCGCTGCCCACCACCACGGCATCGGCCACCTGCGCGACCCTCCCCGCGGTCTCGGCATCGCGAATGCCGAAGCCCACGCCCAACGGCAGCCCGGTGTGGCGACGCAGACCTTCCAGGCGCGCGGCCAGTGCCGAGGTATCCAGGGTCTGCGAACCGGTCACGCCCTTCAGCGATACGTAGTAAACGAAGCCGCGCGCCGCCCGGGCCACATGATCGATACGTGCCTCCGAGGTCGTGGGCGCGATCAGGAAGATGGGATCGATGCCGGCCTGCTCCAGCAGTCCCACCACGTCCTCGCTCTCCTCCGGCGGCAGGTCCACCGTCAGCAGCCCATCCAGCCCGGCCGCCTTCGCGGTCTGGGCAAAGGTCTCGTACCCCATGCGCTCGACCGGATTCAGGTAGCCCATCAGGACCACCGGCGTAGTGGTGTCGGTCTTGCGGAACTCCGCCACCATCGCCAGCACGTCGCGCAACCCGGTGCCAAAACGCAGGGCCCGCTCGCAGGCCTTCTGGATCACCGGGCCATCGGCCATCGGGTCGGAAAACGGGACGCCCAGCTCGATCAGGTCGGCCCCGGCCTCCACCAGTGCGTGCATCAGGGGTACGGTGGCCCCCGGCTCCGGGTCGCCCGCCGTCACGTACGGGATCAACGCCGCGCGATTCTGTTCGCGCAGTTCGGCAAAACGCTGCTCGATGCGGCTCATAGCGTAATCCCCTCGCGTTCGGCCACGGTGTTCAGGTCCTTGTCGCCGCGCCCGGACAGATTGATGATGATGCTTTGATCGGGACGCATCTGCGGGGCCAGGTCCAGCACATGGGCAATCGCATGACTGGTCTCCAGCGCCGGGATGATGCCCTCGGTGCGGGTCATGCGGTGGAAGCCGGCCAGCGCCTGGTCATCCGTTACCGACACGTAGTTCACCCGGCCGATGTCCTTCAGCCACGCATGCTCCGGCCCGACGCCCGGGTAGTCCAGGCCCGCCGAGACCGAGTGCGTGCCGATGATCTGGCCATTCTCGTCTTCCATCAGGTACGTCCGGTTGCCGTGCAGAACGCCCGGCTGCCCGGCGCACAGCGGCGCAGAGTGGCGCCCGGTCTCGACCCCGTCGCCCCCGGCCTCGACCCCGATCATTTCCACCGACTCGTCGCCAAGGAACGGATGGAACAGCCCGATGGCATTGGACCCGCCGCCAACACAAGCGACCAGGGTATCCGGCAGGCGGCCAGTCATCTCCAGGTGCTGCTCGCGCGCCTCGCGGCCGATCACCGCCTGGAAGTCCCGGACCATCGCCGGATACGGGTGCGGCCCTGCCACGGTCCCAATGATGTAGAAGGTGTCGTCGACGTTGGTCACCCAGTCGCGCATCGCCTCGTTCAACGCGTCCTTCAGGGTGCGGGTCCCGGATTTCACCGCCACCACCTCGGCGCCCAGAAGGCGCATGCGATAGACGTTCTGTGTCTGGCGCCGGGTGTCCTCTTCGCCCATGTAGACCACGCATTCCAGCCCCAGCCGCGCGGCCACGGTGGCCGTCGCGACGCCGTGCTGTCCGGCACCGGTCTCGGCGATGATTCGCTTCTTGCCCAGGCGCTTGGCAAGCAGGGCCTGGCCGATCGTGTTGTTTACCTTGTGCGCGCCGGTGTGATTCAGATCCTCGCGCTTGAGGTAGACCTGCGCCCCACCCAGTTCCCGCGACATGCGCTCGGCGTGGTAGAGCGGGTTCGGCCGCCCAACGAACTGCTTCAGGTCATGATCCAGCTCCGCCAGGAAGTCGGGATCCTGCATGTACTGCTCGTATACCGCCTGCAGCTCGTCCAGCGCCCCCATCAGGGTCTCGGACACGAAGCGCCCGCCATACGGCCCGAAATGCCCACGGGCATCCGGGAAAGCCGCCCAGTCAATCTTGTTCATCAGTCTCTACCTCGCATTGACGCACCGCCTGCACGAAGGCCCGCATGCGTCGTGCATCCTTGATTCCGGGCGCGGATTCCACCCCGGAACTCACATCGACCCCGTACGGACGCAGGTGTTCCAGCGCAGCGCGCACCGAGTCCGAATCCAGTCCCCCGGCCAGCAGCCAGGGCCGTTCCAGTGCGTCGGGGACCCGCTGCCAATCGAAGCGATGCCCCGATCCGCCGCTGCGCCCCCCGCCATGACTGTCCAGGAGAAACCCCTGGGCATCCGGGTGCTGCTCCATCACCGGGCGTGGATCCTGCCCTTCGCCCATGGCGATGGCCTTCAGATAAGGCCGCCCGAAGCGCGCGCAAAACGGCGCCGTCTCGTGCCCGTGAAACTGCAGGCAATCCAGCCCTACCGTCTGCAATACCGTTTCGACGCGTGACGGATCCGGGTCCACAAACAATCCCACCGTGGTCACGAACGGGGGCAGCGCGGCCGCGATGGCCGCGGCCTGCGCCGGCTCTACCGCCCGCCGACTCGCTGCATGAAACACCAGCCCGATGGCATCGGCCCCAGCCGCCGCCGCGGCACGTGCCTGTTCCGGGCTCGTCACTCCGCAGATCTTCACCCGATAACGCATGCGCCCGCCGGCCTCCTCTATCCGGTCGCAAAGCCTACCAGAACCCGGCACGCGATCCGGCTTTCCCGCAATCACCCCGGCGCATTCCCCGGGACGCCATCGAGGACCGGCCCCGCGGTGATCGGCAGCTCGAACTCCACCGGATAATCCACATGCACGAAATAGAGCCCGCCGGCCGGCGCGGTGATCCCCGACGCGCGCCGATCCCGCGCCGCCAGAACCTCCATCGGCCAGCCCACTTCGGCCCGACCATCCCCCACCGCCAGCAGAACGCCGGCGATGTTGCGCACCATGTGGTGCAGAAAGGCATTCGCGTGGATATCCAGAATGACGTAGGAACCGCGCCGGCTCACCGACAACGAATGCACCCGGCGCACGGGCGACTTGGCCTGGCACGCCGCCGCTCGCAGGCTGCTGAAATCGTGCTCCCCCACGAAGGCCTGACCGGCCCGATGCATGCGCCGGGCATCCAGCGGCCGTCGCCACCACGATACCCGCCCGGCCTCCAGCGCCGGACGGATCTCGCGATTCGCGATCACATAGCGGTAGCGCCTCCCGAACGCGCCGAACCGGGCGTGGAAGGTATCGGGTACCGGCTGCGCCCAGGTCAGCGCAATCGCACCCGGCAGACGACTGTTGCTTCCCAGGATCCAGGCGCGTGGTTCGCGTTGTGCCGGGGTGTCAAAGTGCACCACCTGGGCGGTGGCATGGACGCCCGCATCGGTACGCCCGGCACAGTTCAGCTCCACCGGGTGATTCGCCACGAAGCCCAGCGCCGCCTCCAGGTGGCCCTGGACGCTCGGACCATCCTTTTGCCGTTGCCAGCCCAGCAGCCCGCGGCCATCGTATTCGACACCCAGCGCCCAGCGCTGGCGCGTGGCCGGCCCCGTTCCACCCCCGGATGACACCGACATCTGGTCGCTATTCAAAACCCTGCCCCCAGCACCATCCACCAGACCGCCGCCACGCCCGCCCACAGCCAGGCCAGCGCAGCCTTGGGGATTCGCCAGCCCGAGATCATCGCAGATTCCGCTGGGAGCTCTGCCGTGACAGCGCCACCCCCTGCGAGGGCCTGATCCAGGCGCAGGACAAGCCATTCCCGGACCTGTGCCAAGCGCACTCCGCGCACTCCGCGCAGGCCAGCCCGGCGTTGCTCCAGTGCGACCCGTTCACCCTCGAACATGGCCAGTGCCAGAAACAGACGTCGCGCGAAGCGCTCGCCCCAGCCCCCCAGCACCTGGCGTGGGCCGCCCAGAATGCCCCCAAGGGCACGCACCAGGGCCGGCCGCGGGAAGCGTCCGGTCATCCAGACCACCAGCACCACCACGAGCATCAGTGCAGCAATACGCCATCCGGCCACCTGCAGTCCCGTGCCCCAGTCTCCGCCCCCGGTCGGCCACACCCCGTAGAACACCACGAGCGAGAGATAAAACCATTTCAAACGCAGCACCAGCCGGCCCGCACGGCCCCAGTCCAGACCGGTCAAGGCCAGCCCTCCGGCCACTACACCCGCGACGGCCACCACCAGCGGCTCGGCCGGCACTAGCGCCGCAGAAACGCCCAGCACACCCAGCAGCGCCGCTGCCGCGGCTCCGGCATCGCCCTCAGCGGGGGCCGACCTCATCGGCTCTTCCGCGCTCATCGCCACTCAGCGCCCATCCCCATCCTCGAAACCAAAAGGCCCCGCCCGAGAGATCCCCCCGGGCGGGGCCGCACATCGTAGCCATGATCGGTTCACGGCGCCGGCATCACCAGCCCGACACGACCCGGCTCCAGCAATCAGCTTCCCTGAATCTGATCCCGGATCGCCTCGGCCTCGCGCTTCTGTTCGTCGGTACCGGAGGCCAGAACCTCGTCGATGAGCTCCTGGGCACCCTCCGCATCGCCCATGTCCGCATAGGCCTGGGCCAGACTCAGCCGCGTCACGTTCTCGTCATCGCCGGCCCCATCCGTACCTCCCCCGGCATCGGCCGATTCCGGCGCGGCGAATGCCTCGCCCGAGGCTGGCAGATCCTCGTCCATTTCCAGTCCGGTCTCCTGGCCTTCGCCACTGTCACCGCCACTGGCGGGCGCATCAAGGTCCGGAAGCTCGTTCTCCTCGAGGTCGAAGGACAGGTTGTTCAGGTCATCGTCTGTCTGGCCTTCTTCCGCAGTCGCTTCGGCCGCACTGGCGAGGTCCTGTTCCAGGTTGTCGTCGATATCAAACGAAAGCCCCTGATCCTCTGCCGTACCCGGCTGTTGCGCATCGGCACGCGGAACCGCATCGTCGGAATCCGGCAGCTCCAGATCGGAGAAATCGATCTCGTTGCTGTCAGCGTCGCCCCCCGCGGCCCCGGGGTCCACCGAAGCCGGCTCGTCAAGGGAATCGGCGCTGGCCAGGCCGGCCGCCCCGGAGGCACCGCCCAACTTCGACTCCAGCTCCGAGAGGCGATCGCGCAGGGCATCGTCGTCCGCACCCAGGCGATCGCGCAGGGCCNTCGCCGCCTCGCGTGCGCCCGCTTCGTCCTCAAGCGCCACATGGGCCTCGACCAGCTTGAGCCGGTACTGATTGTTGTCCGGGTTCTCCTTCAGGGCTGCGTTCAGCGTCTCGACCGCCTGGTCATTCATGCCATAGGCCAGGCAGACATCCACCTCGGCCAGCACGTCGTCCATGCCCGCCGCACCCTCGCTGGTGCTGGAGACCACCACTTCGCCCACCTCTTCTTCGGGTTGGGCCGGTGGATGCGCGGATTCTTCCTGCGCGGTCTCTGCAGACTCGTCGGAGCGCGAAGCGGCCGTTCCCACAATGGTTCCGGCCGNAGCCGCGGTCGCGGCCCCGGACACCCCGGAACCCGCGCCTCGCTCGCCGCCCTGGACTTCACGCGCCTCGTACCCCGTGGCACCCACGGTCGACGCCTGCACCCCGCTGTTGTCGGCCCGCGGCTTCAGGCCGGAACCGTGTTCGTCGACCATCACCTCGCGGCGGCCGCCGCGGGCAAAAGCCAGCAACACCAGTAGCAGCAGAATGACCAGCGCAATCGCCATCATCAGCAGCAACGGATCGTTCATAATGCGTTCGTGCAGCGGGGCATTGCGTTCGGCGTCCGCACGATCCAGACGCGTGCGCAGCTGTTCGCGCTCGGCGCGCAGCTGGCTCAGCTGTTCCTCGAGCCCAGCCATGTTCTCGCTGGAGATCTCGGCCAGACGTCCACGCTCGCCAAGCTCCTCGCGCAATTCGGAGAGCTCGTCGCGCATTCCGTCCATTTCGGCGCGCTGGGACAGCAGGGCTTCCTGCAGCAGCTCCTCGGAACCCCCCTGGGTTGCCCCGGCTTCGGCATCTTCCGGCAGCAGATCGGCGACGATCTCCAGACGATCCTCGGCCGCCACCTCCTCGGTCGCGACCTCGTCGCCCACCGCCGTTTCGTCCTCGGTCACGGCCGAGTCCGATTCGGCCAGCGCGGATTCGTCGTCCTCAACCGCCGCGGCAGCGTCCTCTGTAGCAGCCGCTTCTTCGTCCTCGGCCAGCGCCTCGCCCTCGACACCCTCCTCAGCCGCGGCCGGAGCCGGCTCTTCGCGGGCGACGCGAGTGGATTCCTGCCAGGCGCGCGTCTGGTCGGCAACCTCGGCCCGCGCCTCGGCGGTACTACGCGCGTCCAACTGTTCGCGGGACGGCGTACGCAATTCCGCGTCCGCGCGCAGCGAATTGATGTTGTTACCCATGAAGGCCTGCGGATTGGCGTCGAGGAACGCGAGCATGGCCTGCTCGTCGCTGTATCCCGAGACACCGCTGCGGCGCACGACCGCGTAGAGGGTGTCGCCACTACGCACCCGGATGGTTTCGCCTTCGCGGGTCGCACGCGGCGCCGCGCCGGGGTCCCCGCTCACGGCCGGCGCAGAAGTTCCGGAAGGCATCGTGCCGGGCGGATCCAGCAACAACGAGACCTCGCGCATGGCGCGCCCGCCATCCCAGCGCGCCTCCAGCAGCATGCCCACATAGGGCTCGCGCACCGGCCGGCGTGTGGTCAGGATGATGCGGTCACCCTCGACCTGGATGTTCAGGTCCCCCGGAACACCGCCACGGTTCAGACCGGCGCGGCGGTATGCCTCCTCGGAAGCCTGGCGAATTCGCAGGGAGTCGCCGGCAGCTGCCGCTCCCCGCAAGGGAATCTCCGCCCGCAAGGGCTGATTCAGGAAGGATTGAAGATTGATTTCGCCGAAGCCCACGGAACTCGAGGACGCCGGGGCCACCAGCAGCAAGAACAAAAACCCAACCAAAAACTTGCGCACGAATTCCCCCTGAAAATGCCACGTGGCCGTACTGCCTCGGCCGACACGGCCGATGACCCCCTGGCCACGGATGTACCGGGTAGTGTCCCCGGCGTTTTCCCGGATTAAATCACAGGTAATCGCGGATCAAAACCTCCGCGATCTGAATCGTGTTCAGCGCGGCCCCCTTGCGCACGTTGTCCGAGACCACCCAAAGGTTCAGTCCGCGGGGGTGGGAAATGTCCTCGCGGATGCGGCCGACGAACACCGCATCCTTGCCGGAGCCCTCGCTCACCGCAGTTGGATAGCCCCCGTCCTCGTGCTTGTCCAGCACCGTGATCCCCGGTGCGCCGGAGAGGATTTCGCGCGCCTTCTCCGCACTGATCTTCTCGCGCGTCTCGATATGCAGGGCCTCGGAATGTCCGTAGAACACCGGAATGCGCACCGCGGTCGGGTTCACCAGGATGGACTCGTCGCCCATGATCTTCCGGGTCTCCCAGACCATCTTCATCTCTTCCTTGGTGTAGCCATTGTCCTGGAAGACGTCGATGTGCGGCAGGGCATTGAACGCGATCTGCTTGGGGTACACGTTGCACTCCACCGGACGGCCATTCAGCAACGCCGCCGTCTGGTGCGCCAGCTCCTCGATCGCCTCCTTGCCGGTACCGGACACGGCCTGGTAGGTCGCCACGTTGATCCGTTCAATGCCCACCGCATCGTGCAGCGGCTTCAGCGCCACCAGCATCTGAATGGTGGAGCAATTCGGATTCGCGATAATCCCGTGTTTCGTGTAATCGCCCACCGCGTCCGGGTTCACCTCCGGAATCACGAGCGGGATTTCCGGGTCGTAGCGGAACTGGGAGGTATTGTCGATCACGACGCAGCCGGCCGCCGCCGCCTTGGGCGCATATTCCGCGGACACCGAGGCGCCCGGCGAGAACAGCCCGATCTGCACCGTGGAAAAATCAAAAGTCGCCAGGTCCTCGACCTCCAACTCGCGCCGGCCGTAGTCCACCGTCTTGCCCACCGACCGCGAGCTGGCCAGGGCATGCACGCGCCCGATCGGCAGGTCGCGCTCGGCCAGGATGGACAGCAGGGCCTCGCCAACGGCGCCCGTTGCCCCGACCACGGCCACGTCAAATTTGCGGTCACTCATCGTTAATTCCCGGTTTAATTTTGATCTTCAAGCTATTGATAGTTCTATTGAACCGTAGGATGCGACGAGCGCAGCGAATCGCATCAATCTCTTCCCCAGCGGAGGCAATGATGCGTTTCGCTGCGCTCAACGCATCCTACACTTGCGCGTGATACAAGCCCCGTTCGTGAGGCCGCCTCAATCGTCCAACGCAGCCACCAGGGCATCCCCCATGCCCTGCGTACCGACCAGCTTCATGCCTTCACCGAAGATGTCTGGGGTACGCAAGGCCTGATCCAGTACCCGACCCACAGCCGCCTCGATGCGTTCGGCCAGGTCGTTGCGGTTCAGACTATGACGGAGCAGCATTGCGACCGACAGCACCGTCGCCATCGGGTTGGCCTTGCCCTGCCCTGCAATATCGGGTGCCGAACCGTGGATCGGCTCGTACAGACCCACGCCCTCGCTGTTCAGCGAGGCGGACGGCAGCATGCCGATGGAGCCGGTCAGCATCGCCGCTGCATCGGACAGGATGTCCCCGAACATATTGCCGGTCACCATCACGTCGAACTGCTTCGGGTCACGCACCAGCTGCATCGCGGCGTTGTCCACATACATGTGAGACAGCTCGACCTCGGGGAATTCCTTCCCGACACGCTCGACCACCTCGCGCCACAGCTCCGAGACCTCCAGCACGTTGGCCTTGTCCACCGAGCACAGACGCTTGCCCCGTTTCATCGCCGCCTCGAAGCCGACCCGGGCGATCCGCTCAATCTCCGATTCGCTATAGACCAGCGTATTGAACCCGACCCGCTCGCCATTGCGTTCCTCGATCCCGCGTGGCTGGCCGAAGTAGATCCCCCCGGTCAGCTCGCGCACGATCAGGATGTCCAGCCCGCTGACCACCTCGGGCTTCAGCGTGGAGGCCGAGGCCAGCTGCGGATACAGGATCGCCGGGCGCAGGTTCGCGAACAGGCCCAGATCCGAGCGGATGCCCAGCAGCCCACGCTCGGGACGCAGGTCGCGCTCCAGCGACTCGTATTGCGGGCCACCCACCGCCCCCAGCAGGATCGCGTCTGCACGACGCGCCGCCTCGCGGGTGGCCTCCGGATAGGGGTGCCCGGCCGCGTCATGCGCCGCGCCCCCGATCAGGCCCTGCTCGATCTCCAGATCCAGACCGCCGATCTCGCCCACGCGCTCCAGCACCTTCAGCGCCTCGGCCACGATCTCGGGCCCGATCCCGTCCCCGGGCAATACCAGAATTCGGCTCACAAACCTCTCCCAAGTAACTATTATTCTTTACCTATACATTCCCAGTGGCAACGTCATTGCGAGGAGCCGCAGGCGACGTGGCAACCTCCCAACGCCCCCCGACGCTCGCCGCGGCCGACGCCGGGGCCACCCACAGAGATCGCCACGTCGCTGCGCTCCTCGCGATGACGGTGCCCGGATCCAGGCCGTGCCAGACGCACCGTCTACCGTTGTTGTTCCGCCATCCACGGCCATTCGCGGCGCTGGCGCTCCTCGAAGGCG
>SL_7KL_010_BRINEDRAFT_10000258_pt1 | contig 24285 bp, 22 predicted proteins | sample SodLak_010_BRINE_FD_10663 | JGI IMG/M metagenome (IMG submission 10663)
AAGTCCATCTCGAAGGGTGAAGGACGTACCAGCTACCGCGGCCTGGTCCAGATCAACGAGGGTGCCCACCACGCCCGCTCCGCGGTCAAGTGCGACGCGCTGATGCTGGACGACACCTCCCGTACCGACACCTACCCCTACATGGAGATCGAGCAGGAGGACGCCACTATCGAGCACGAGGCCACGGTCTCGAAGGTCTCCGACGCCCAGCTGTTCTACATGCAGTCGCGGGGGATCGACGAGGACGAGGCCACGGCGATGATCGTGCGCGGGTTCATCGAGCCCATCGCACGCGAGTTGCCGATGGAGTACTCGGTGGAGCTGAACCGCCTGATCGCGCTCGAGATGGAAGGCGCCATCGGATGACGTCCCTGTCCACCTTCACCGAGGACGACCTCGCAGGCCACAGCGCGGCGGCACAGGAGCCAACCTGGCTCACTGACCGCCGCCTGGCGGCCGCCAAGCGGGCGTTGGATCTCGCCTGGCCCGACAGCCGCAAGGATGAGTTCTGGCGGTCGACGCCCTTCGCCCAGCGCATCGATGTCGAGCGCGACATCGTGCGCTCCGGGGCGGGCCCCGCGCCGGACTCCTTCACCGCGCCCCTCGAGCTGGCACTGCCGGTGGCGCGGATCGTCGATGGCGTGCTCACTGACGTCACCGTCCCGGCGGAACTCGCCGCGCGCGGCGTCGTGGTCACGGACCTGTCGACGGCAGCCACCGAGCACCGCGGATTGGTGGAGGCGCACCTCGGCAGCCTCACCTCCTCCGACGCCGAGGGCACCGGCGGTGACGCCGACCGCACCATCACGGCCAACGACGCGGCGTGGACCGCCGGACTGTTCGTCCACGTCCCCGCCGAGGTCGAGCTCGACGAGCCGATCGTGGTGCAGGTCCACGCGAGCGAGTCCGGTGCCCACCTGCCCCGGGTGCTCGCGGTCCTGGGCCACCACGCGCGGGCCGCGATCTACCTCGAGCACACCTCGACGGAGGAGGTTGATGCCCTGGTCGACGAGGTCGTGGAGGTCATCGCGTCAGACGCGGCACACCTCGACGTGGTCTCCTTCCAGCTCTGGGGCTCGAAGGTCGACCACCTCGCTCTGCAGAAGGTGCAGGCCCACCGCGACAGCCGGATCCGACAGCTGTCGGTCACCGTCGGTGGTCGTACGGTGCGCTACCTGCCCGAGACCGACCTCGTCGGTCCCGGGGCGGAGACCCGCCCGCTCGGGCTGTACTTCGCCGACGAGGGACAGTGGTTCGATCTGCAGCCCTACGTGCGGCACATCGCGCCACACGCGACCTCCGATGTGCTGTTCAAGGGCGCGCTGCAGGGACACAGCCGCACGGTGTTCCGCGGCAACATCTTCGTCCACAAGGACGCCGTGGGCACCGACACCGATGAGAACAACAAGTCGCTGATCCTGACCGAGGGTGCCCGCGCCGACGCGACGCCCTTCCTGGAGATCGAGTGCGCCGACATCGTGGCCGGCCACGGCTCCGCCACGGGCCAGATCGACGCCCTGCAGCTGTACTACCTCACCTCCCGTGGCATCCCACGGGACGAGGCGCTGCGGCTGATCGTCACCGGCTTCTTCCGGGAGGTCTTCAGCGGTGTGGACCTGCCCGGCGTGGAAGCTACGGCGCTCGAGCGCATCGACGCACTGGTGGATGCAGCTGATCTCTCCAGCTTCCAGATCAACGACGCCAGCCTGCAGGATGTCCACGATGAGTGAGGGGCATGCCCGCTTCAGCCGCCTCGAGGAGGGACGGCCCGTACGGGTCGACGTGGACGGGGTACCGGTGTGCCTGGTCCGCGTCGGCGACGACGTCAAGGCGATCCACGACACCTGCTCCCACCAGCAGTGGTCGCTGGCCGACGGGGGCAGTGTGTGGGGCAACGGGGTCGAGTGCTCACTGCACGGCTCGACCTTCGACCTCGACGATGGTCGTCCGTCGTCGTTGCCCGCCATGGCCGCCGTGCCGACCTTCGCGGTCGCGGTCGTCGATGACGTGGTCACCGTGGACACCTCCACCGCCCTCAACGACGCCGCGTTCCCCGAGCACTGAGGGCGTCATCTCGCCCCGTACGCACGTTGTAGATCCAACAGACCCAACAGACCTGACCGACCGGCCGCCCGGCCGGACCACGACACCGAAAGCGCACACCCATGGCTGACCTCGAGATCCGCGACCTCCACGTCGAGGCGGACGACACTCCTATCCTCCGTGGGGTCAACCTCGACCTCGACAAGGGCAAGACCATCGCCCTGATGGGCCCCAACGGCTCCGGCAAGTCCACCCTGGCCTACGCCATCGCCGGACACCCCGCCTACGACATCACCGGCGGCACCATCATGTGGAAGGGTACGGAGCTGACCGAGCTCACTCCCGACGAGCGGGCCCGGCTCGGTGTCTTCCTGGCGATGCAGTATCCCGTCGAGGTGCCAGGGGTCTCCCTGACCAACTTCCTGCGCACCGCGGTCAACGCCGTGCGCGGTGAAGACGTGCCTGTCCGCGAGTTCATGCAGAGCCTGCGCAGTGAGATGGCCGAGCTCGGTGTCGACGACTCCTTCCTCCAGCGTTCGGTGAACGAGGGCTTCTCCGGAGGTGAGAAGAAGCGCTTCGAGATCCTGCAGGCGGCACTGCTCAAGCCGGAGCTCGCGGTGCTCGATGAGACCGACTCCGGCCTGGATGTGGATGCGCTGCGCATCGTCGCCGAAGGCGTCAACCGCCTGTCCGGTCCGGACCTCGGGGTGTTGATCATCACCCACTACACCCGCATCCTGCGCTACATCACCGCAGACGAGGTCCACGTGATGTTCGAGGGGCGTATCGTCGCCTCCGGCGGCGCGGAGCTCGCCGATGAGCTCGAGCAGGGCGGCTACGACCAGATCCGCGCAGAGCACGCCGCCGGCGTCTGAGCCCGCCGCGGGCGCCTGAGCAGGCGCCCGTAGCACCGCAACAGCGAGAGGAACCGAGGCCACATGTCGATCGATGTCGAGGCGGTCCGCGCGCGCTACCCGGTGTTGGACCGGGAACTCAACGGCAACCGCCTCGTCTACCTCGACTCAGCGGCCTCCTCCCTGACCCCGGAGCCGGTGCTCGCGGCCATGGACCACTACTACCGGTGGTCGCGGTCCAACGTGCACCGCGGGGTCTACCCCCTGGCCGAGGAGGCCACGGATCTCTACGAGGGGGCACGCACCGACCTCGCCCGGTTCCTCGACGCCGATCCGCGTGGGGTGGTGTTCACCAAGAACGCCACCGAAGCCTGCAACCTCGTCGCCTACGGCTACGTGCGTGCGCACCTCGGCCCCGAGGACGTGCTGCTGTCGACGGTGATGGAGCACCACGCCAACCTCGTGCCCTTCACCGAGGCAGCCCGGGCCGTCGGGGCGGAGATCCGCCACGTGCCGCTGACCGAGGATGGCCAGCTCGACCTCGAGGCGGCGGCGGAGTTGCTCGCCGATGGGCGTGTGACCTTCGCGGCCTTCATCCACGTCTCCAACGTGCTGGGCACCATCAACGACGTTGCACGCGTGAGCGCGATGGTGCGCGACGCCAACGACCGGGCCGTGGTGCACGTCGACGGGGCACAGGCGGCGCCGCACCTGCCGGTGAGCGTCCGCGAACTCGGTGTCGACAGCTACGCCATCACCGGCCACAAGCTGCTGGCGCCCACCGGGATCGGTGCCCTCGTGGCACGGCCGGAACTGCTGGAGCGCATGGCGCCCTTCCTCACCGGCGGCGACATGATCCGTGACGTCACCCTCGACGGTGCCACCTGGAACGACATCCCCCACAGGTTCGAGGCCGGCACGCCCATGATCGCCGAGGCAGCCGGGCTGTCGGCGGCGATCACCGAACTCGAGACCCTCGGCATGCCTGCGGTCCGCGCGCATGAGCGCAGCTTCACCGCGGCGCTGCTGGACGCGCTCGGGACCGTGCCGGGGGTCCGGGTCCACGGCCCGAAGGACGTGGACGTGCGCGGCAGCGCTGTGTCCTTCGTGCTCGACGGCATCCATCCCCACGACGTCGGCGCGATGCTCGGCTCGCGGGGCGTGTGCGTGCGGGTCGGTCACCACTGCACCAAGCCCCTGATGCGCTGCCTCGACGTCGCCGCGACCACCCGCGCCAGCGCCTACATCTACAACGACGTGGACGATCTCGAACCCCTCGTAGAGGGCATCGAGGCCGCCGCCGCGTTCTTCGCCCGCTGAAGGAGCCGCCGTGTCGATGGAGGATCTGTACCAGGAGATCATCCTGGATCACTACCGCAAGCCCCACAACCGGGCGCCGTCGCTGGACGACGAGGCGGTGCACGTCCACCACTCCAACCCCCTGTGCGGCGATGAGATGGACCTGCGCATCCGTGTGGTCGACGGCCGGCTCGATGCGGTGGTCTTCGACGGCGAGGGGTGCTCGATCAGCCAGGCATCTGCCTCGGCGATGACCGACGCGGCGATCGGGCGCGAGCTCAAGGATGCCCTCGACCTCGCCGAGGACTTCCGTCTGATGATGCACGGTGCGGCCCCGGTGCGCGCCGACGACCTCGGCGACGGCATCGCCTTCGAGGGCGTCGCCAAGTTCCCCGTTCGTGTCAAGTGCGCGCTGCTCGGTTGGATGGCACTCAAGGACGCCATCGATACCCACGAGCGCGGCTCATCCGCCCACTCCGTCACCCACGAGGACTGACCGTGAGCACCCACGACCAGACCACCACCGCCACCCGGGACGAGGATGTGCCCGAGTACGACACGCCCGACGGGCAGGCGCCAGCCGAGGAGCGGACCCGCCAGCGGCACCCCTTCGAGGACCTTCCTCTCGAGGACGACGGGATGCCGGCCTCCCAGGACCTGATGAACGGCCTGCGGGCCGTGGTCGACCCGGAGATCGGCTACAACATCGTCGACCTCGGGCTGGTCTATGAGGTCACCAAGCCCGAGCGCGGCTACGCACACGTGCTGATGACCCTGACCTCCATGGGCTGCCCGCTCACCGAGGTCATCCACCAGCAGTGCTCGGTCATCCTCGGCGCCATGCCGGGCGTCGACCGCGTCGAGGTGGAGTTCACCTTCACGCCCCCGTGGGACACCTCGATGATCGCGGACTACGTCCGGGAGGAGCTCCGGGCGATGGGGATGAACGTCTGAGCTCCGGACACCTCCCGGGGCGGCTGCGGAGCGGTTGCCGCCAGGCGGAGCGGCCAGGGTCATCACACCCCCTGCGACCGTCAGGGCAGACGGAGCTGGGGTGGCCTCGCCGCCGCGACGCAGCTGGCATCGAGTGGCTCCGTGGGGTCGTCGAGGAAGGCCGCCAGCAAGCGGTCCGCGCAGGCGTCCTCGAGGACCGCGGCGTGGGACACGCTGGGTAACAGCACGAAGGTCGCGTTGGGGAGGCGGTCGGCGACCTGGCGGCCCCACAGAGGTGGGGTGATCGGATCGAACCGCCCGGAGAACACCAGGGCGGGGACCGTGGTGTCGAGGGGCAGCAGTTCATCGGGTGCAGCCTGGCCCACGTCCCACCCCCGGCACAGCTCCACCGCTGCGAACACGTCGGCGCCGAGGCTCTCCAGGAGCAGCCCGGGCACGGCCTGGTCGGCGAGGCGCGCCAGCTCCTCGCCGACCACCTGCTCCTCGGTGAAGACGTGCTCCTCCCGGCACTCGATGGCGTGGAACTTGCCTGCCGCGTCGGCGCTCGGGTCGGGTTCCCGGCCTCGCGGGGTACCGCCGTCGCCCCCGTCCAACACCGCGAGGGCGTCTTCGATGCCTCCCTGTGCGGCCAGCGCGAGCGCCCACGGCACGTCGACCAGCTGCTCGGTGCCGTACATCGCGCTGAACATCGCGTCGATCAGCTCGTAGGCCTCGAACCCGGGGGTCGCGTCGGTCTCGGTCACCGCCTCCTCGAACAGCACGGCGAGGTCGCCGTAGGCGGCCTCGCAGGCCGGCTGCTCGGCGCAGAGGTCGAACAGCTCGGAGAAGGCCGCCACCGTGTTGGCCGGGTACGCGTGGTACGCCGGGACGACGTCCAGCGGGTAGACGCCGTCGAGGATGATGCTGCGCACGCCTTCGGGGTGGTCGCGCACGATCGCGGCCGCCAGCCGGGTGCCGTAGCTGCTACCGAGCAGGTTCCAGGCGTCGTAGCCGAGCGCCTCGCGCAGCGCCGCGAGGTCGGCGGCGTTCTCCGGGGTGGTGTAGGCCGCCAGGGTGATCCCGGCGGCGACCAGCCGGTCGTGGCAGGCATCGGTGTCCTCGTCCTCGCCGCACGCCAGCACGGGCCTGGAGTGGCCGGTGCCGCGCTGGTCCACCAGCACCAGGTCGCGCGTGGCCAGGATCGGGTGGTCCTCCCAGCGGTCCAGTTCGGACAGCCACGCCCAGTGCTCCTCGAGCGCCACGCCTCCGGGCCCGCCGTGGAGGAACACCACCGGGTCCGGCGCCGGGTCGGCTGCCGGCGTGCGCAGGATCGCGACCGCTACCTCGATGCGGTCATCGGACAGGCCCGTGCGGGACTCCGGTACGGCCAGCCAGCCGCACTCGACCTCGACGGCGACCTCCGGCTCGAAGGGGCACGGCCCCGGCTGGAAGGCACCGGCACCGGCTGCTGCCTCCGTCGCGGTCTCCGGGGCATCGTCCACGACCGCGGTCTCGTCGATGACCTCCACCACCGAGCAGGCGGCCGGGACCGCCATGACCGTGACGGCTGCCAGCATGACGATCCACCGACGCGTTCCCATGAGCGGCTCCTGCGCAGAAACGGGGCGCCCATCGAGGGGCGTCCTGCCCAGCCCTACGCGCCCGGATGCTCCGGCGGGAGGTGGTGGCACCCACCACGTTCGAGGCAACCTAGCGTGGCCGCGGTCCCCTGTCCGTGTGCTGCAGCGCCGGTACCTTGCGGGGTACCTACCGCTCGAGGAGAACCGCGTGCCCGTACCCGTCGTCGACCGGCGCGAGCCTCTGTCTCACGAGGAGATCGCGCGCTACTCCCGCCACCTGATCATCCCTGACCTCGGTATCGAGGGCCAGGAGCGCCTCAAGGCTGCCCGTGTCCTGCTGGTCGGCACCGGTGGGCTGGGCTCGCCGCTGGCGCTGTACCTCGCTGCTGCAGGGGTGGGCACGATCGGACTCGTGGACGACGACGTGGTCGATGCGTCGAACCTCCAGCGCCAGATCATCCACGGCACCTCCGATATCGGGACCCACAAGATCGACTCCGCCCGGGCCTCGATCACCGAGGTCAACCCACACGTCGAGGTGGTCGAGCACCGCACCTTCCTGACCTCTGAGAACGCGCTCGAGATCATCGAGGGCTACGACCTGGTGATCGATGGCACGGATAACTTCCCCACGCGCTACCTGGTCAACGACGCCTGCGTCCTGACGGGTATCCCCAACGTGTACGGCTCGATCTTCCGGTTCGAGGGCCAACTGAGCGTGTTCTACGCCGCTGAAGGGCCCTGCTACCGCTGCATGTTCCCCGAGCCCCCGCCTCCGGGGATGGTCCCCAACTGTGCGGAGGGCGGTGTGCTGGGCATCATGGCCGGACACATCGGCACCGCCCAGGGCATCGAGGGCATCAAGCTGATCACCGGTATCGGTGAGCCGATGATCGGACGGCTCGGGCTGTACGACGCGCTCGCGCAGGAGTGGATGTACGTGCGGGTGCGCAAGGACCCGGACTGCCCCGTGTGCGGCGACGATCCGACCGTGACGGAACTGATCGACTACGAGGAGTTCTGCGGGGTGCCCTCCCACGACCGGGTGCTCGAGGCCGACCTCTCCCTCGCCGACCTGGAGATCCTGCCCACGGAGTACGTGGAGATCGCCGACAAGCCTGACGTGGTGCTCCTGGACGTCCGCGAGCCTCACGAGTACGAGATCAACCAGATCCCCGGTGCGACCCTGATCCCGAAGGACACCTTGGCAGGGCGGCTCTCCGACCTCGACCCCACCAAGGAGTACGTGGTCCACTGCCGCTCCGGCGTGCGGTCGCTGGAGTCCACCGAACTGCTGCGCGGTGCGGGCTTCAAGGCACGGTCGATGCGCGGCGGCATCAACGCCTACAGCCGGCAGGTGGACGACACGATCCCGATCTACTGAGTGGCGTCAGCCCCGGCGGCGGCGCCCAGCGTCCAGTGCAGGGTCGAACTGGTCAGGGCGCCACTGCTCCGGGTGCCGCTGGTCCGGGCCCCGCTGGTCAGCGGGGTTGGTCGTCGAGCTTGAGCAGTTGTCGGATCCTGCCGACGCCGGCCTCCATCTGGTCACGGATCCGACCGTTGAGCACGTCGAGAGCCGCATCGATCGCCCGCAGCGGTGGCGTCCCGCCCCCGAGCAGCGCGATGGAGCGCAGCGGGGCTTCCATCAGCACTGCGGCGAACATCCGGTGCATCGCCTCATCGTCCGCCGGCACCTCGCGTGCGACCTTCCTGCGGGCACTGGCGAGCAGCGCCTGCTGTACCCGGGCGCCCAGTGCCGTGGTGTCGAGGTCGGCGACAGGGGAGTTGCGGGTGAAGGGCTGGACGGGATCGGGTGCGGGCACCTCCCGGCCCAGCAGCGTGGCGAACTCCTCGTCGGTGGCACGGTTGCCCACCGGTATGAGCCCTGGCGTGACCTGGTCGTCGCTGTCGACGGTGAGCGGCACGGTGTGGACGATGTCCGCGGAGGACCGGCCGAGCAGGAGCCCATAGCTCCCCGGCTCCACCAGCCACGACGCTTGGGCGACGTCGTAGACCGCGAAGCTGCGCCGGTCGAGGTCGAGCTCCACCCGCTGCGCAGCGCCGGGCGGCAGGGTCACCTTGGCGTGCGCGACCAGCTCTTTGTCCGCACGCCACAGGGTGCCAGTTGGTGCACGCAGGTAGAGCTGCACGACATCGCTGCCGGTGCGGTTGCCGGTGTTGGTGACGGTGACGGCGAGGGTCACCTCAGGGGCGCTGCCGGTGACCTCCACCTCGGTGTACTCGAAGGTCGTGTAGCTCAGCCCGTGGCCGAAGGGGAAGGCGGCGGGCACGCCCGCGGTGTCGTGGAAGCGGTAGCCGATCAGGGGCCCCTCGCGGTGCTGGACCTGCTTGGGGTGTGCAGTGAAGTCGGCGTGGGCCGGGAGGTCGGCGACGGCGGCGGGGAAGGACTCGGCCAACCGCCCACCGGGCTCCGCGTCGCCGACCAGCACGTCGGTGGTGGCGGCGCCACCGGCCTGGCCGCCGAGGTAGCTCTCGACGATCGCTGCGGCGCGGTCGGCCCACGGCAGGATGACGGGGGCGCCGTTGTGCAGCACCACGACCGTCGGGGTACCGGTGGCGAGCACGGCCTCGATGAGGCGGGTGTGGCCGGGTGGCAGCGCCAGGTGGTCGCGGTCGAAGCCCTCCGACTCGTAGCTGCCTGGCAGTCCGGCGACCACGATCGCGACCTCGGCGTCGGTGGCCGCGGCGACGGCGTCGGCAACGAGGTGGTCGGTGGTGGCACCTGACGACGGGTCGTACCCCGGGCGGTAGCGGACCTCAGCCGTACCCGCGAGCCGTGCGGTCAAGCTGCTGCGCACGTCATCGACCCGGTGCGGGTTGACCTGGGAGCTACCGGCGCCCTGGAACCGAGGGTGGGCCGCGAAGGCGCCGAGCAGCGCCACGGCCCGGGTGCCGCCGACGCGCTCATCCGCGTCGCTGCCATCCCGGGTGTCCCGCTCGTGGCCACCCCGGCCGACCGCGAGGGGGAGTGTGCCGTCGTTGGTCAGCAGCACCGTGCCGGCGGCGGCGGCCCGACGGGCCAGGGCGTGGTGGGCGGCGTGGTCGTAGGCGGCGTCGGGGTCACGGTGCGCTGCGGCCCGCAGTAGCAGGTCGACCACGCGGGTGGCGCACCGGTCGACGTGCGTCTCGTCGAGGTCGCCATCGCGGACGGCGGCGAGGGTCTCCGCGTCGAAGGCGCCGTTGCTACCGGGCATCTCCAGGTCGCACCCGGCACGGGTCGCCGCCGCCCGATCGTTCATGGCGGCCCAGTCGGTCATCACCAGCCCGTCGAAGCCCCACTCCCTGCGCAGCACATCGGTGAGCAGCCACCGGTGGTCGGAGCAGTAGGTGCCGTTGAGCCGGTTGTAGGCGCACATCACCGTCCAGGGTCGCCCCTCGGTCACCGCGATCTCGAAGGCGCGCAGCTCCTGCTCCCGGAGGGTCCGCTCGTCGACCAGGGTGTCGACCACCATGCGGAAGGACTCCTGGTGGTTACTGGCCAGGTGCTTGAGGCAGGCGCCGATGCCTTCGGACTGGATACCGCGGACCAGCGCCGCGGCCAGCCGACCGGCCAGCAACGGGTCCTCACTGAAGTACTCGAAGTTGCGTCCTCCCGCCGGGTGGCGCTTGAGGTTGAGACCCGGGCCGAGCAGGACGGACACCCCCTCGCTGAGGGCCTCGCGTCCGAGAGCGGCACCGACCTCCTCGAGCAGCTGCGGATCCCAGGTCGCAGCCAGGGTCACGGCGGTCGGGAAGCAGGTGGCGGGGACCGCCCCGACCAGGCTCAGTTGGTCACCCTCACTCGGCTGCTTGCGGAGCCCGTGGGGGCCGTCGGCCACCATGATGGGGGAGAGGCCGGCGCTCGGGATGCCCTCGAGGTGCCATCTGTCAGCGCCCGAGAGCAGGCGGACCTTCGCATCGAGGTCGAGGTCGGCGACGATGCGCTGGGCGTCGGTGGCGCCGCTGCCGGGGCCGGGTTCCGTGCCGTTGCTGCTACCGGTGTGACCGTTGTGCTGCATGACGCCGCCTCGCACGTTGGTGTGGATGGATCCGGCTCCGGTGTGGGTGCCGGTCGGCCCAGCCGCCGGCTGGGGTGTCTGGTCGTCCCTCTCGGGTCCTGGGATAACCTACCAACCAGTTGGTAGGTAGAGGACTGTCCGGTTGCAGGGGGTACCCGACGTGGTGGAACGGATCGACCCCGACGAGCGACGCGGCCTGCTCGTCGATGCCGCCGTCGAAGAACTGCTGGCGCACGGTTGGAGCGGCTCCTCGCTCGTGCGCATCGCTGACCGCGTGGGGCTGTCACGCGCCGGCGTCCTGCATCACTTCCCGACCAAGGCTGAGCTCCTCGGGGCAGTACTTGACGTCCGCGACGACCGTGACCTCACGGAGACCGGGCTCGACCTCGCCACACTGGCGGAGGACCCCCGGGGGGACGCGGTGCACCGGCTCTTCGACGGGCTGCGCACCCTGATGTGGCTGAACGCCGGTCGTGAGGAGACCGTCCGTCTGTTCACCCTGGTCGTGGGCGAGTCGGTGGCTGAAGGCCATCCCAACGCCGAGTGGGTACGGGCACGCTACGACCGGCTGCGCCAGGGGATCGCCGCTGTCCTGAGCGGGGCCATCCAAGCGGAGGAGATCCCGGTCGAGGTGGAGCCGCTGCGCCTCGCGACGCGGCTCATCGCACTCATGGACGGCCTGCAGCTGCAATGGCTCCACGCGCCCGAGGAGATCGACCTGGCGGCGGAGTTCGACGCCGCGCTCACCGCGATCGCAGCAGAGTTGGAGTTGCCGGGCGGCGCCCCCGGCGACCAGTGGATGCCGTCGTAACCACCGCCGGTGGTTGTCCCGGTGGCGCTTATGGCGCTGCTGTTCGATCGCTGCCTGCTGCCGGTGCATCCGTTGCCGGTGCATCCGTTGCCGGCGCATCCGTTGGCAGCGCGACGACCCCGTCGCCCACCTGCAGGCAGCCGTCGGTGAGGACCCGCGCGGTGAGCCCACCATGGCCGCGCATGGCCTGGAACCCACCGGGGCCGAGGACCTCCTCCATCCGCGAGCAGGGATGGCACCAGCCTGTTCCCTCCAGGGTGATCTCGCCGATCATGAAGCGGCGGTCGCGCAGCGAGGCCAGGTTGATGCCGGACACCACCAGGTTGCGGCGGAGCAGGGCCGCATCGATCGCGCCGTCCTGTGCGAGCAGCGCGGCCACGACCGCGAGGTGCTCTGCCTGGATGAGGGTGATCTGCCGCTTCGCGCTGGGGTTCGGCTCGCGACCCACCGCGCGGTGATCCCCGGTCAGCCCGAGCCCCGCGACGACCTCAGCGTGGTGCACGCTCTCAACGGCTGCACGTCGCTGGGGCCGCAGGAGGATGGCGGCGAGCTGGCCGCGCTGGGGGACCGCGTCGACCAGTGCTCGGGTTGAACGGTCCACGTGCGCTCCTCTGCTGCGGTGCTGGCAGGAGCCTACGTCCAGCTGACCGGTGGGTCGTGCCGTCTCAGCCGTCGCCATCGCGCGCGGCAGGTTCCGGCTCGAGGAGCCGCACGCCGCCCGGGTCGATCGCCAGCCGCGCGGCACCACCCGGCTGTGCGGCGTCGCGGAGGGCCAGCGCCTGCAGCGTCAGGGGTCCGGCTCCTCCGGCCACACCCCCAGCCGGGCCACCATCGATGCGGGAGGTGTCCACGCGTACGCTGATCTGGAGGTGGTCGCCTCGGAACCGGCGGCGCAGCACCTCACCCGACACCCCCAGGTGCCCCGCGGGGACCGCGTCCGAGGGGCTGAGGAGCCGGATCGACTCCGGCAGGAGTACGGCGCACGCGTCCCCTCGGTCGACGACACCATCGGCCTCGCTCACCGCGGCGCGGGGGAGCGTCCCCAGCGGGCTGCGCACCTCATCGGCGTCGACCTCCACCGACAGCTGCTGGTCGAGCCCGAGGAAGCCGGCGACGAAGGCTGACCTCGGGGTGCGCCAGAGCCGGTCCGGGGTGTCGTGCTGCTCGATACGACCCGCACGCATCACGGCGACACGGTCGGCGAGCGCCAGGGCCTCGTCCTGGTCGTGGGTGACGTAGACCACCGTGGTGCCCAGCTCCGCGAAGACCTCGGGCAGCTCCTCCAGCAGGCGGGTCTGCAGTGCGCGATCCAGTGACCCCAGGGGCTCGTCCAGCATCAGCAGGCGCGGCCGGGGTGCCACCGCCCGTGCCAGGGCGACACGCTGTCGTTCCCCGCCCGACAGCTGATCGACGCGGCGATGCTCGGTGCCCGCCAGGCCCACCAGTTCCAGCGACCCCGTCACCCGTTCCCGCACCGCCTCGGGCGCCATCCCGTGCACCCGGGGGCCGAACCCGACGTTGTCCGCCACGGTCCGGTGCGGGAACAGCGCGTGCTCCTGGAACATCAGACCGACCTTGCGCTGGTCAGGACGCAGCCCGTCGAGGTCACGGCCATCGAGGTGGATCGTGCCGGCACGCAGCGGCTCGAGACCGGCGATAGCCCGGAGCAGGGTGGACTTCCCGCAGCCGCTCGGCCCCAGGATGCACAGCACCTCGCCATCCTTCGCGTCGAGGTCGAGGTCCTCGACCACCACCGTGTCGTCATAGGCCAGTGTCACGCCGCGCAGTGCGAGCATCAGAAACGTCCGATCTGGCCGACCCTGAGCCGGTCGATGGCCAACAGGGCGGCAGCGGTGAGCGCTGCGAGCAGGGTGGACATCGCCATCGCCTGTCCGAAGTTGGCGACACCCGGTCGCCCGAGCAGCCGGAAGATCGCCACGGGCATGGTGGGCAGGTTGGCGCGGGCCACGAACACGGTCGCCCCGAACTCGCCGACGGCGATCGCGAAGGAGAACCCGGCGGCCACCAGCAGTGCGCGGCCGACGATGGGTAGGTCCACCTCACGCCACACCCGCAAGGGTGAGGCCCCAAGGACCGCGGCGGCCTCACGCAGCCGCCGATCGATGGAGCGCAGCACCGGCAGCAGCGTGCGGACCACGAAGGGGGTGGCGATCAACGCCTGCGCCAACGGCACCAGCAGCGGTGAGCCGCGCAGGTCCAGTGGTCGGTCCAGGGCGATGAGGAAGCCGAAGCCGACCGTCACCGCGGACGTGCCGAGCGGCACCATCAACGCGCGGTCGACCAGGCCCGTCAGACGCCCGCGGTCCAGGGTGGCCGCGGAGGCGGCGAGGGCACCGACCACCAGCGCCACCACCGTGGCGCTCACCCCGAACAGCAGGGAGTTGCGCACGGCCTCGGCGGCCGGCACGGCCAGCACGGTGCTCGCGTCGTCGGTCAACAGCCGGCGCCAGTTGTCCCACCCGTACCCGTCGGCGGTGACCAGCGACCGTTCCACCAGCACCGCCAGCGGGCTGAGGACCAGACCGATGATCACCACGAGGTTGCCGACGAGCAGCCCGCGTTCAGCACGGCCTCGGGGGCGTCGCCGGGTGGTGTCGCTGGCGACCAGCCGCTGCTGGACCTGCGCCCGGCGGGTCAGCCGGCCGTACACCGACAGTGCGGCCAGCACCGCAACCAGTTGCAGGAGCGCGAGGGTGGAGGCCAGGGGGAGGTCGAGCAGTTGGGTGGTGGCCCGGTGGATCTCCACCTCGATGGTGGCACGCCCCGGCCCGCCCAGGATCAGCACCACACCGAAGGAGGTGAAGGTGAACAGGAACACGATGGCGGCCGAGGCCGCGATGGCCGGGGTCAGCAGGGGCAGCGTGACCTCGCGGAACGCCCGCCACCGCGACGCGCCCAGCACCCGCGCGGCCTCCTCCAGCCGAGGATCGAGCAGGGACCACAGCCCCCCGACGGTGCGCACCACCACGGCGTAGTTGAAGAACACATGGGCCAGCAGGATGGCGGTCACCGTGCGCCGCAGATCGAGGGTGGGCGCGGTGTCCCCGAGCACCGCGACCAGACCGGCGTTGATGGGGCTGCGGGGCCCGAGCAGCGCCAGGAACGCGGAGCCCACCACCACCGTCGGCAGCACGAAGGGCACGGTCACCGCCGCCTGGAGCGCGCCACGCCCACGGAACTCCTGGCGCGACAGCGTGTAGGCCCCGGGGATGGCCACCAGCAGGGTCAGCACCGTGGACGCCACGGCCTGCCACAGCGTGAACCAGGCCACCGATCGCACGCTCGCGTCGGTGATGACGCGCCCCAGCACGCCGAGTTCCAGGTCACCTTCAGGGGCCAGTCCCTGCCACACGATCGCGGTGACGGGCCAGGCGAAGAACCAGCCGAGGAAGACCACGGGCAGGGCCAGCAGGCCCGCCGTCGCCAGCCCCCGGCGCAGACGTCGTTGCCGCCGCGGCCCACGGCGCGTCCCCGCGGGCCGGGCGGCCAGGCTCACCGCAGCACCGTGGAGGTCCAGGCCTCGATCCAGGCCTCACGGTTCTCACCGATGGCAGCCGGGTCGACCTCCAAGGGCTCGTCAGGGATCACCGCGTACTCCTCGAACACCTCCGGCAGCGCGGCCTGGGTGTTGACGGGGAACACGAACATGTTCAGCGGCATGTCCTCCTGGAAGCGCTCGCCCAGCATGAAGTCCACCAGCAAGCGGGCGCCCGCCTCGTTCTCCGCACCGTCGAGGATGCCGACGAACTCGATCTGGCGGAAGCAGGAGGCCTCGATCACCCCGGTGGGGGCCTCATCGGGCTGCGGGTCGGCGAAGAACACCTCAGCGGGCGGGCTGGAGGCGTAGGAGACCACCAGGGGCCGGTCACCGCCGCCGGTGCCGCTGAACTCGTCGTAGTAGGCCTCGGACCAGCCGTCGGTCACGACGACGTCGTTGGCGACCAACTCCGCCCAGAAGTCGAGGTAGTCGTCCTCACCGAACCGGTCGATGGTGGCCAGCAGGAAGGACAGGCCGGGGGAGGAGGTGGCCGGGTTCTGGACGGCGAGCAGTCCCTCGTAGGCCGGGTCGGTCAGGTCCGCCAGGTCGGTCGGGACATCGAGGTCGCGCTCGTCGAACCAGGCGACGTCGTGGTTGAGGCACACATCGCCGTAGGTCACCGGCAGAGCCGTGAGCTCCGGGTCCAGGACGAACCGGTCGTCCACCTGCTCCAGGGAGGGGCTGTCGTGGGGGATGAACAGGTCCTCGTCGAGCGCCCGGGACAGGAAGCTGTTGTCGACGCCGAACAACAGGTCACCCTGGGGTGCGTCGCGGGTCAGGATGGTCTGGTTGAGGGCCGTGCCAGCGTCACCCAGCGGTACGACGGACACCTCGACGCCCGTCTCCTCGGTGAAGGCTGCCAGGACCTCCTCGGACACGTTGAAGGAGTCGTGGCTCAGCAGGGTCACGGTCGTGCCGGCGGCGGCAGCTGTCGCTTCCTCGTCGGTGCTGTCCTCGGCAGCGTCGTCGTCGAGGTCCTCCTCGCTCACCTCCTCCTCGATCGCTGGCTCGTCGGTGTCNTCCTCCGTGGCCTCCTCGGCCGCGTCGTCGCCGCAGGCGGCGACCAGCAGCGCGAGCGCCAGNGTCGNGGCCAGGAGCCACCGTGCACGTGTGGTGCGGCGGGTCGCGGTGCGCTGCGCGCGTCGCGACAGGGATGTGCGGGTCATGGGATGCTCCAGTCCGNGGTTCAGCGGTTGGGGTCGTCCGGTCCCGGCTGCACGACCACGAGGACCCCGTCGGTGACGGTGACGTGGGCGTGGGTGCGTGAGAACCGGTTGCTGACACCCCGCGAGGAGCCCGGGTGCAGTGCTGCATCCTCGAGCGGGAACCTGAGACCCTGCGTGGTCACCCCGTGGGCCTCGCCGTGGACGGCGAGCAGGCTGACCAGTTCGTGGGGCTGGCCCTGCAGGTGCACCTCGTCGCGCACCACATGGAGCAGGGCCGGGCCCAGCAGGGCACGGATGCGCAGGTCCGCGTACGCCGCGGAGGCCAGCAGGGCGATGTTGGCCAGCAGATGATCGAGCCGGCCACCGTGCCCCCCGACCACCGTGACCTGGGCAGGGCCCTGTTCGCGCACCGTGTCGAGCGCGATCGCGAGGTCCGTGCGGTCCTTGTCCTCAGGGTGGCGATCGATGCGGGTGCCCAGCGACTCGGCGCGAGCCAGGTCATCGCGGTTCACGGAATCGAGGTCCCCGACCACCAGGTCCACCTTCAGGCCCAGTGTCGCGGCCGAACCCAGGCCGCTGTCGGCAGCGATGACGGTGTCAGCCGCCGGGAGGGGACCGGAGAGCGGGGTCACGACACGCTCGCCACCGGCGAGCACCACGACCTCACGCAACCCCGTGGCACGACCCGGTGCGGGTTGCTCGTGCGTGGCCACGGTGTCACCTCCCTATCGCCGGCATTACCCGGTTCAGGTTCCACGGGTCGGTGACGCTGCCACGATGGGCCGGTCACCCTCTCAGCTCGGCGGCCCGAGCTCCCCGGGTGTCAGTTCGGCGCTGTCGGAGCGCCGCTGTCGCACAGGGTAACGGCCCGCTCGTCCTCCGACGAACGGACCGTCACCGGCCATGCGGTCGTCAGCCGGTGCGTCGCAGCCGGCGCCCCGAGACCTCGTCGGGAACGATGCGCAGCCAGCTGACCTCGGTGGACTCGGCGATCGCCCAGCTGTCGAGCTTGTCCTCGTAGCGCGCGAGCAGGTCCGGATCGTCCACCACCTCGGCGCGGCCCTGGACGAGCACGCTCCAGCCCGTGCCACGGGCGGGGTCGTGGTCATCCAGTTGGAAGGCGACCTCCCGTCCGGCCAGCCCGATGTCGAGCTTGCCCCCCGCCACGGTGCGCAGGACCACGGTGGAGCCATCGACGAGATGGTTGACCGGGACCACCACCGGGCTGCCCCCTGCCTGGTAGGCGAGGCGGCCGAGCGGCCGGCTGCGCAGCAGTGACAGGCACTGGTTGAGCGGCAGTACCTCGAGTCCGTGACGATCCGTCGCCTTGGTCACCCGGTTCCCTCCTCGGCTGGTCCGGGCAGCCTGCGCTTTCGACACGCCCGGCGGCAGGGCCCTCTGTCACCCGTCGCTGGGGTCGCTGTCCAGGACCCTGCGCCCGTTCAGTCCTCGCCGTGCTCGACCTGGGTGTAGAAGACCGCCGCTTCGGTGCGACGCGACATCCCCAGCTTCGACAGCAGGTTCGAGACGTAGTTCTTGACCGTCTTCTCCGCGAGGTGCATGCGGTCGGCGATCTGGCGGTTGGTCAGCCCCTCGGCGATCAGCGCGAGGATGCGCCGCTCCTGATCCGACAGGGCCTTGAGGCGTGGGTCCTCCTCGTCGCCCTTGCGCAGCCGCTCGAGGACCTTGCCCGTCAGCGACGGGTCGAGCAACGAGTCACCCGCGGCCACCCGCCGCACGGCATCGATCAGATCGTTGCCGCGGATGTCCTTGAGCAGGTAACCGGCCGCGCCAGCCATGATCGCGTCGAACAGCGCCTCGTCGTCGCCGAAAGAGGTCAGCATCAGACACGCGATGCGGGGATCGCGGGCCCGGACCTCACGGCAGACCTCGATGCCGTTGCCGTCGGGGAGGCGGACATCCAGGACGGCGACATCCGGCGAGGTGCGTGCGATCTGCGCCAGCGCCATCCCTGCGGTGGCGGCGTCGCCGACCACCTCGATGCCGTCCTCTGCGTCGAGGAGGTCCTTGAGGCCCCGGCGCACGACCTCATGGTCGTCGACGAGGAAGACGCGGATGGACACGGCGGACCTCCGGTTGGGTGCGACGGCGCGGACGCGACGCTCAGAGGCTAGTGGTGTCGCGCGCCGTCGGCTGTGATCCGCCGCCGTGGGCGCAGGGCGCTACCGTGTCAGCAACGTCGCAATCCCTGCAACCGACCCGCACGAGGTGCAGCGTGGCGACCGCAAGCGCACATGGTCATGGCCTTGAGCCGCGGGTCGAAGCCCTGCTCGACGCCGTGCTGACCGTGGCCGGTGACCTGGAGCTCGAGTCGGTCCTCGGCCGGGTCGTCCAGGCGGGCTGCGAGCTGGTCGGCGCACGCTACGGGGCGCTGGGGGTGCTCGATGAGGACGGAGAACGGCTTGCCGCCTTCGTCCACGAGGGCATGGAGCAGTCGGTCGTCGATGCGGTCGGTCACCTGCCGGAAGGCCGCGGGGTCCTCGGGCTGCTGATCTCCGAGCCGGAACCGATCCGGATCGATGATCTTGGTGACCACCCGCGTTCGGCGGGTTTCCCCGCGCACCACCCGCCGATGCACAGCTTCCTCGGCGTGCCCATCCGTACCGGTGGTGAGATCTACGGCAACCTGTACCTCACGGAGAAGGCCGACGCGGACAGCTTCACCACCGAGGACGAGGCACTGGTGGTCGGTCTGGCTGCGGTGGCGGGCTCGGCCATCGCCAACGCCCGACTCTACGAGCAGAGCCGCCGGCGCGAGCGGTGGCGTGACGCCACCGCCGAGGTCGCCAGCGCCGTGCTCGACGGTGAGACCAGCCCGCAGGTGCGCCACCGGGTCGTCACGGGTGCCGGTGAGTTGCTGAACGGGACGGGGGCGTGCCTGGTCGAGCTCCACGAGGACGGGCTGTGGGTGCTGGCCGGGTTCGGATCGGCGCCGGCCGAGGGGTTCCTGGACGTCGTGGATGCCCCGGTGGAGCAGGTGCTGCGCCGCGGCGAAGCCCTGCGGGTGGACGAGAGCCCCGTCTTCGGTCGTGCCTGTGCCTGGGCGCCGATCAGCGTCGCAGGTGAGACCGTGGCAGCGGTCGGCGTCGGCCGCGATGCGCCCTTCGCCGCCCGAGAGTTGGGTGAGCTGACCTCCTTCGCCTCCCAGGTCAACGTCGCCTGGAGCTTCGAGCGCGCACAGGCCGAGGTCCACCAGCTCTCCCTGGTCGCCGACCGGGAACGGATCGGGCGCGACCTGCACGACACGGTCATCCAGCGGCTGTTCGCCACCGGCCTGTCGTTGCAGGCCGCGCAGCGCAAGCTCGATGACCCAGAGGTCCTGCAGGACCGGCTCGAGCGGGCGGTTGACGACATCGACGGCATCGTCCGTGAGATCCGGGCCACCATCTTCGCGCTGCAGTCCGCCGGCGATGCGGAGCGGGGCGTCCGGGCCCGTGTCCTCGAGGTCGTCGAGGAGCTGAACGGGGTGTTGCCCCGTGCTCCGCGGGTGCGTTTCAACGGGCCGATCGACACCGTGGTGGGGTCCCAGGTGGCCGGTCATCTGGTGCCGGTGGTCCGTGAGGCCCTCACCAACGTCGCGAAGCACGCCGACGCCGCCGACATCGAGTTGGAGCTTGCCGCCGATCAGGCGGGGGTGCGACTGCGCATCGCCGACGACGGCATGGGCATCCAGCCCGATGCACGGGCCGGTTTCGGGTTGCGCAACCTCCGTGAACGTGCCGACGCGCTGGGCGGCACGATGGAGGTCGGCTCAGCCGGTACCGACGGGGGAACGGTGCTGCTGTGGTTCGTTCCGGCGTCCTGACGGGGGGGAGGGCATCGGCCCGTCGTCGAGGAGCAACGCCTCGCCGGCCAGCCGTGCTGTGACCTCCTCGAGGAACCGCTCGACGGTGGTGCGGGCCAGCCGGTGCATCCCCACGCTGTCGAAGGCGCCGCCGAGTGCGCCGCCGGGTGGGCGGTAGCGGGCGTCGAGCAGCAAGGTGGTGCGTCCACCCGACTGCGCGTGCAGGCCGAGTTCACCGTCCAGGCTCGGCAGGAGCCGGTCGACAGCGGACTGCTCGCCGTCATCGGCGATGGGGTCCCAGCTCAACGTGCGCCACCGCGTGGCACCCGCGCGCCAGGGTGCTCCGACCGTGGCGCGGACGGTGCGCGTCAGCGAGCCGGCTCGCAGCGCCAGGATGAAGTCGGCGCCGTCCCGGCGCGCGCCGGGCAGCCAACGGGCGGGATCGCCATCGAAAGCGGTCGCGAGCGCGACCGGATCACCGACGACCGGCAGGAATGTGCGTACGGAACGAGCCACGGCGGCGACCTCCTCGAGGAGAGCAAACTACGACCACAGCGGTAGGTCATGGCAGGGCAAGAGGTCCCCGTCATGGGGGCACGGTGACCACTCGGGCGCCGGGCCGAGCGGCGGCTCTCGCGTGAGGTGCGCAGCGCCCACCCGGTGTTGTGCTACCCCGTGGCGGAGAGGACGATACGGCGCAGGCAGGGGCCGGGTGGCACGCATGGGCTGCGACGGCGGCGCTCCGCGGGTTACCGTCACCACACCCGGTCCGGAGAGTTGCGGCGCGTGTTGACCCTGCATCACGACATCACCTCCCCTGCCGCAGCCGTCGCCGTGCTGCGGCTGCAGCAGGTGGTGGATGCCGGTGGGAAGGTCACCTTCTCCCCGCTGGACGTGCTCGGTCTGGAGATCTCGATCCCGACGAGCCGGGCGCTGCTCGCCGAGGTGGAGGCCCACCGTGAGCGGGCGCTCGGGTTCGGACTGGCGATGCGCCCGCCCAGCCGGCAACCGCCCACGCTGCGAGCCCACGTCGTCGGCGAACTCGCCGAGGAGGCCGGGCTCGGCGCGTCGTGGCGGTGGACCTGTCTGCGGGCCTTCTGGAGCCAGGACCGCGACGTCGACGACCCCGTAGTACTCGCTGAGCTCGGCGCAGCTGCCGGCCTGGATCCGGCCGCGGTCGCAGCCCGGGTGGCCGACGGCGCGGCACGCCGGGGGCTGCGCGAGCGGATGCTCGCCCAGCGGCGTCGCGGGGTAGGTGGGGTCCCGGTCCTCGAGCTGGACGGGACCCTGGTGCCGGCGGAGCTGCCCGACGGTGATCTGCGCCAGTTGGCCGGTCTGTGACGGGGAGCGGACCGCCACCGACCACCACACCCGCCCAGGCGCGGATCCTCGAGGAGGTGCTCGCCTGGGGGCAGACGCGTCCCATGGTCCCTCCGGACCTCCTCGACAGCCTCGCGACGACGCTCGGGCAGGCAGCCGTGCCTGCCACCGACGACCCGCCACCTCCGACGGCGCTGCAGCTGGCGTCACTCCTGCGTGACGAGGCTGGAGGCTCGCAGCCCTGGCAGCACGACCGTGCCACCCTGCGGGGCATCCTGCTCTCGCGCAGTTTCGCCCGTGACGTGGAGACCGGGCACACGCAGGATCTGCCTTCCCTGATCGCGGCGGTCGCGCAGGAGGTCGCCAGTGCCCGTCCGGGGGACCCCGCGTCGGCCTCGAGCTGGTGGAACGCGGCGTCGGTGGCGGCCCAGACGGACCTGCGGGAGGAGCTCGTGGCGGTCCTCGCCGACGTTCGGACCCTGTGGCCCGCCCTGCGCACGCCCCACGTCGAGGTGCAGGTCCGGCCGAGCCTGCGCGCCCAGGTTGCCGCTGGTCCGATCGTGGTCACCGGCCGGCCGGATCTGGTGCTCGACAGCCCGCTGCGGGACGACCGCGCCCGCAGCCTGGTGGTGGTGACCCGCACGGGCATGCCACGGCCGCGTGAGGACCGGCGCAAGGTCCGTGCGACCGCGCTGCTGACCGCGCTGGCGACCCGTCGCCTGCCCTTCCGGTGGGTCGTGCTCCACCTCACCGATGGTCGCGCCGAGGTGGAGGACCTCGACCCCGGGACGCTGACGGAGGTAGCCACCTGGCTGGGTGCACGTATCGCTGCGCACCTGGCTGCTCCGTCAGGTGATCGGCCTACCGGGGCTGGCGGTGCCCGGGCTGGGAGCAGCGGCCCATGAGCCCGACCTCGGATCGATCCGCGCCACCGCCTGCTGAGGAGCCCGAGGGGCCGGAGCGCTTGGGCGCGGTCCGGCGCTTCAGTACCCCGCTGCGTGGCCATGCCTTCGCCGGCCCCGTACCGCCCGACGCGCTCGGCTCCGGCCGGGCGGCGTCCCTGGTCCGCGAACCCGACAACCCCGCGGATCCGCTCGCCGTCGCCGTCTGGGTGAGCGACGACCAGCGACGTGCATGGCGCCTCGGCTACCTGGATCGCACGGTGGCAGCCCGGCTGGCACCCCGGATCGACGCGGGCAGTGCCGTTGCGGCGGTGCTCGACGGGTGGGTTGAGGAGCCTGGTGGGCGCTGGGAGCGGCCACTGGTGCGCGTCACCGTGGCAGCTGAGCCGGAGCACAGCCGCGGGCCGGAGTCGGTGCAGGCCACGGTGTGGGGCCGCCCCCCGGGCGTGCGCCGGCGGGCGGTCAACCCGCCGGCATCGGGCGGTGCAGAGGGGCGGTCGGAGGGACCCGGCGGGGCAGAGGGGCGATCGGAGGGAGCCGGCGGGGCAGAGGGGCGGTCGGAGGGAGCCGGCGGGGCCTGACGCCCCGCCCGCAGCGCAGCCGTCTGTCGAGGCAGGTCAGCTGTCGCCGTCCGCCTCGTCAGCATCCTCCGGGTCCTCGGCCGGCGGGTCCGACTGTGGCCGCGGTCGCGTTCCCCGCTCGATGATCCGTGTCTGCGGCACATAGGTGGTGTTGATCGTGCGTTCCTCGGTGCCGCCCCCGGCCAGGTCGATGATGCGACGCACCTGGATCGTGAAGCCATCCGCGCCGGACTGCAGGACCCGCTCCTGATCCTCGAACAGCTCCGAGGTGGTCCGCGTCTCCGTGGAGAACGACCGTGGCTGGGTGCGGTTGCCGTGACGGGCAGAGACCGCATCGGCGCGTGGGACGCCGTAGAGGGTGACGGTCACCGACGTCGAGGTGTGGGCGGTCTTGACCAGCACCGCCCCATCGGTGTTGTTGGTGAACTTCACGTCGAGGACGGGGTAGCTCAGGGTCGCCTCGCGCCCGATGGGATAGCGGCTGATGTACCAGGAGTGGGCCCGCCACTGGTCGAGCTGGACGCCGGCGAAGAACGCCGCGTTCATCGTGGTGGTCCCGAACTGTGAGGTCCCGCCGCCGCAGGTGTCCACCAGCTCACCCCGGACGATGGTGCCGGCGGGCTGGTAGCCCTTCTCACAGCTCCGCTCGCCGGAGATCTCATTGATGGAGAACTGCTCGCCGGGCAGCACCAGCGCACCGTCGATCACGTCGGCGAGCAGCTGGATGTTCTGGTTACGGACCGCGCCGGCCTGGTAGTAGGTCGTGAAGGTGCCGATCGCGTGGGTGGGCCGCAGTTCCTCGGCGACCTCGGTGGAGAACTCGTCGTCGACCTCGTCGAGCCGCAGTTCCGCCTCACGGTTGCCCTCACGGACCAGCTCGGTCAGCTGCTCGGCGGCGATCTCGGGGTTGAAGGCACGACCCTGGCGGCCCGGCTCCACCTCGACGCTGGCAGCGACCGGGCGGTAGGTGACGTCGCCCTGGGCATCGAGGGTGCTGGGGGGCGTGCGGCTCGCCCGGTAGGACGCCGGAGTCGGGGTGACGTCGAAGCGATCCGCGCCCAGCTCGCCGAGCTGTTCCTCGACCGCCTCGGTCGGCACAACCAGGACCAGATCGATGGAACCCGGCAGCACACCGGTCTCCTCGACGCTGAGCAGGGCAGCCAGATCGGTGGGGGAGAGCTCCAGGCTGGCGTCCTCGGCCCGCAGCACCAGTGGTTCCGCCAGGGCCCGCTCCGCCTGCTGTGCCGTGCGCTCCAGCGCGTCGTCCGGGATGGGCTGGATCGTGGTCGCGGCGGGGAGATCGAAGGTCTCAGGGCCCGGATTGCGCAGCCCTGCCTGGGCGAGTTGGGTCGTCGAGGCCTGGTCGACCACGACCTCCCCCTGGGAGGCGGTGACCAGCACCTCGGGGCCTTG
>SL_7KL_010_BRINEDRAFT_10000259_pt1 | contig 24271 bp, 21 predicted proteins | sample SodLak_010_BRINE_FD_10663 | JGI IMG/M metagenome (IMG submission 10663)
GCGGGGCCGCGGGCGCCTGCGCCTCGGCTGCCGGCCCGGCGAACCGGCTGTGGATGACCGCGGCCAGTGTCGCAGCCATCCGTTACAGTCGTACACATGTTCGTTATTGCTCGGGCCCAGTACAGGCCCTACGACCACACCCGGGTTGCCGGTTCCCGGCACCTCGGTGTGGTCGCGCGCGAGCCCACTGGTGCCTACGCAGCAGGCGATGACGCGTCAGCAGACGCCCTGGCCGCGCAACTGTCCCGCCTCCACAGGGAACTGGTCGCCCTCGCTGAGGACGTACCAGAGCGCGCGCCGGCCGCCGAGGTGGACGCGCTGTTCGCGGCCTTCCGCCGGGTGCAGGGCGCTGTCGCCACCGTCCGTACGAAGCTGGTCCGCTGCGCCCAGGTCTCCCGTGCTGCGGAGGCGGGCGGGCACTCCGGGGCGCCGAGTTACCTCAAGGAACAACTCGGCCTGAGTGGCAAGGACGCCGCGAAACAGGACAAGCTCGCGCGGGATCTGGAACGGCTACCCGGTACGGCAGCGGCACTGGCCGCCGGCGAGCTCGGACCGGACCAGGCCGCCGCGATCGGCCACGCTGCTCGTCGTGGTGCCCTCGGCTCTGCGGAGCAGACCGAGGAGCAGCTCCTCGACATGGCCAGGTCCACGGACGCCGACGGCCTTCGGCGTCGGATCCGGGTGGAGGAGCAGCGGGCCGACCGGAAACAGCTGGAGCAGGACGAGCGTCTGGCACACAGCCGGCGGCGAGCCAGCCTCACACGCCGTGCCGACGGCATGTGGGACCTCCACGCGCAGCTGACGGGTGAGTTCGGTGAGATGCTGGCCGTCGCGCTCGACGCGCACCGCACCAAGGACGGACCTGACGTCCCCCTGCCGCAACGACGCTCCTTCGAACAGCGCACGGCCGACGCACTGGCGTCCTTCGTCGCCGGGGCGATGGAGGGCGGTAACCAGGTCACCCAGGGTGGTGCCCGTCCGCAGCTCCACCTCATCGTGCCCCATGACGTCCTCGATGAGGACGGGGTGGGTGTGGCGCGCACGGAGCGGGGCAACCCGGTCTCGCCCGCACTGATCGAGCGCCTGCTGTGCGATGCGCAGATGCGTCGTGTCCTGACCGACGGCCATAGCGAGGTACTGGACCTCGGACGGCTGCGTGAGAAGTGGACGGTGGGCCAGCGGCGCGCGCTGCACGTGCGCGACGGTGGCTGCCGGGGACCTGGGTGCGACCGGCCCGCGACCAGCTGCCACGCCCACCACGTGCGGTGGTGGTCCAAGGGCGGCGACACCGACGTCCGTAACGGCCTCCTGCTGTGCAGCTACCACCACCATCTGGTCCACGAGGGCGGCTGGGGGTTGCAGGTCGATGGCCGCAGCGGCCGAGCGGTGTTCACCGCGCCAGGCGGTCAGCAGTTGGTCACCAGCCCGAAGGGCCTGCCTGCAACACCGCTGAGCGCGCGCGCTGCCGGACGTGCCGATGCCGGGTCGAAGGGCGCGGGCGACGATGCTGCCGACGAGCGCGACCCACCCGGTCGAGCACCGCCCTGATCCCCCCGGGCGGGTCGACCGTCCCTGTTCGGCTCGCGACGGTGGCACACCCGTGGTCGTGCGTGTCCTATCGTGCTGCGGACCTACCCCACGGCTGCGTGCCCGCGGTCCTGCCCATCACCGGGAGGGAGCGAACCCTTGCGCTCACTGCTGCTACTGCACGGCCCGAACCTGTCCCAACTGGGTTCCCGCGATCCCTCCCAGTACGGCCACGCCACCTTGGACGATGTCGTCGCGCTCGCCCGCGAGGAGGCGAGCGCCAACGACGCAACCCTCGAGCACCTCCAGACAGAGCACGAGGGGGTACTGCTCGAGCGGCTCCACGCTGCACGGACGGACGGAACCGACGCCATCCTCATCAACGCCGGTGCGTGGACACACACCAGCTATGCCCTCCGGGACGCGCTCGAGTTGCTCGGGTGCCCCAAGATCGAGGTCCANCTGTCGAACATCCACGCGCGGGAGGCGTTCCGCGCGACCAGCGTGCTGGCACCGGTGTGCGACGGGTCGATCGTGGGACTCGGCGCCGACGGCTACCCGCTCGCGGTGCGAGCGGCCTGCACGTTGCTCGAACGCCGCAGGTGAGCTGTGGTCGCCCGCTGACCTTGGATGCGGGACCCATCATGCGGGACGCTAGCTCGATCACCGCAAGCCGTTCCGATTCCACGGCATGTCGACCTCGCCTCACTGCCCGGCGCCTCGACCTCGCCTCACTGCCTGGCGCCTCGACCCCTCCTTGACGACCCGACCCGCACCCTCCCGACCCCCCGTCCACCTAGCGTCGACACCGAGACCGACCACCGTGCCTGCCACCGAACTCCCTCCACACAACCACGCTGGCCGTCGCGACGCGGCGCGCCGTCGGCTCGTCGAACGGGACGGGACCCACCTGCTCGTCACCGACCCGGTCAACGTGCGGTACCTGTCGGGCTTCACCGGCTCCAACGGGCAACTCCTGCTCGCCGCCGATCCGCGGGAGGACCGGCTGATCACCGATCAGCGCTACGACGAGCGGGCCGCCACCTCCTGTCCCGACCTGGGTCGGATCCTGGACCGTGACGCCATCGGCGCCGCCCTCTCGGCCGCTCCGGGAGCAACACTCCTGGTGGAGGCCGCTCACCTCAGTTGGCAGCAGGGGCTGGCACTGACCGACAGGGGGGCAGAGGTCGGCGTCCGGCTCGATGATGCGGACGGACTCGTCGAAGCGCTGCGCCTGATCAAGGACGACGCGGAGGTGCTCCGGCTCACCGAAGCCTGCCGCATCACCGAGGAGGCGCTGGCGTGGCTGTTCGCGGAGGTGACCGCACCGGGCGTGTCGGAGCGGGAGTTGGCGGTCACACTCGAGCGGGCCTTCATCGACGCCGGCGCTGACGGCATCGCGTTCCCGTCCATCGTCGCCAGCGGCCCCAACGCCGCCATCCCGCATCACGAACCGACCACCCGAACCCTTGCGTCCGGTGACCTGCTGACGATCGACTGCGGTGCCGAGGTGGATGGCTACCACGCCGATCACACCCGCACGGTCGCTGTCGGTCACCTCGATGCAGCACTGCGCAGGGTCCACGACACGGTCCGCGCCGCCCAGCAGCTCGGCCGGGAGGCTGTCGTCGCCGGCACCACCGCCGGGGACGTCGATGCGGTAGCGCGTGCGGTCATCGAGGACGCGGGGTATGCCGACGCGTTCCTCCACGGCACCGGCCACGGTGTGGGGTTGCGGATCCACGAGGCACCGTCTGTCGCGCGGGGCTCCGCTGCTACCCTCCGTGCCGGTATGGCGTTGACCGTCGAGCCCGGTATCTACCTCTCCGGTCGCGGCGGCGTCCGTATCGAGGACACCCTCGTGGTCACCGCTGACGCGCCAGCACACGCGCTGACCGACTCTTCCCGTGAGCTGCTCGTGCTGTGATGAGTGCGGGCGGAGACAGCGAGGCAGCGACTCCACGACCACCTGCCCGAGCGCCGCGCCGCGCCACACCGCGCTCGCGGGATGCTGACGCTGGAACCGAGCCGCCTCCCATCGACGCTCGACCCGGCGCCACCACGTCCGACCTCACGCCACCTCACGCCACCGCACGCCAGCACTCGCCCCCGACGGCAACCGATCTGGAGTCCGAACCGTGGTCTCGACCAACAACCTCAAGAACGGCATGACCCTGCTGCTCGACGGCAAGCTTCAGCAGGTCGTCGACTGGAACCACCACAAGCCCGGCAAGGGGGGCGCCGTGGTCCGCACCAAGCTCAAGGAGGTGGAGACCGGCAAGATCGTCGAGCGCACCTTCCGCGCCGGTGAGGACGTCGATCAGGCGATCGTCACCCGCACCACCCTGCAGTTCCTCTACCGCGAGGGCACCGACTTCATACTGATGGATACCGACACCTACGAGCAGTCGCTCGCTCCGGCCGCGTCCATCGGTGAGGCCGCGGATTACCTCGTCGAGGGTGACGAGCTCGGCGTCCAGCTCTACGAGGGTCGCATCGTCGGCGTCGAGCTCCCGGCCTCCAAGGAACTCGAGATCACCCAGACCGATCCCGGTTTCGCCGGCAACACCGCCACCTCGGCGACCAAGCCAGCCACCCTGGAGACCGGTAAGGAGATCCAGGTGCCGCTCTTCATCGAGCCCGGTGAGAAGGTCAAGGTTGACACCCGCTCCGGTAACTACATCTCCCGCGCCTGATGGCCAGGCAGAACCGCACCGCTGCTGCCCGCCGCTCCGCCGCCGCCCGACGGACCGACACCGACGATCCAGCCCGCTCCCGCGAACGCGCGCTGCGTGTGCTGTTCCAGGCCGATGTCCGTGGGGTGGCGCCGTCGGTGACCCTCGCGCGGGTCGCCGGCGACCCCGCCGCCCTGGCGCTNCTCGACGAACGCGACGTGCTCACCGACGGTGAGCCCGTCCTCCCCGAGCCGACGTTCGATGCCACGGCGGCCGACACCGCGGCAGCGCGCTCCGCGGCGGCCAGCACGTCGGCGTCCCGTTCGGCTGCAACCGACACACCGAGGTCTCGCTCCGCCGCGGCTCGCACGTCGGCGTCCGGTGAGGGAGCGGGCACCAGTGGCTGGAGCAGCGACGTCTCCGCCGGCGTCGAGGTGGCGCCCCTCGACGGCTTCACCCGCGCCCTCGTGCAGGGCGTCGAGGAGCACCGCTCCGAGGTCGAGCAGCTCATCGCCCGCTACGCACGACGCTGGGCGATCTCCCGGATGCCGGTGGTCGATCGCAACGTGCTACGCCTGGCCACCTACGAGCTGCTGTTCGAGCCGACACCGGCGGCGGTGGTGATGGACGAGGCGATCGGCCTCGCCAAGCGGATGTCCACCGACGACTCAGGACGGTTCGTCAACGGCGTGCTCGAGTCGATCCGCCAACAGCTCGCCGAGGAAGCCGCGGAAGCCGATGCGGCCGTAGGGGCCGCGGAGGCCGCAGGGGCTGATGAGGCCACAGGGGCCGCGGAACCCGCGGAGCCCGACGCGACCGAGGACGCCGAGCTGTCCGAAGGTCCCGGCTGAGCCTGCTAGCGTCTCGACGTCAGCGGAGCTCCCACGCCACAGCGCCACCGCGCGCCCGGCCGCCGGCCCCGTGCACCCTCCTTTAACGACCGGTCCCGTGAGGCCGGGAAGGAGCACCTGTGACCAGTTCTGCGCGCATCCTCGAAGCCGACGATCTGGCTCGGATGCTGCGACGCCTCGCACATGAGCTGCTGGAGGCCAACCACGGGGCTGACGATCTGGTGCTCGTCGGCATCCAGACCCGCGGCCTGCCCCTCGCGAAGCGGCTCGCGAGCCTGATCACGGAGATCGAGGGCACCGAGGTCCCCACGGGCGCCCTGGACACCACGCTCTACCGCGACGACATCGGCCGTCGCCAGCCGAAGTCGCTCCACCCCACCGACGTGCCCGTCGACCTCTCCGGGCGCACCGTGGTGCTGGTTGACGACGTGCTCTACACCGGTCGCACCATCCGGGCGGCCCTGGATGCACTCAACGAGTTCGGCCGCCCCGGGCGGATCCGGCTGGTCGTGCTGGTCGATCGCGGACATCGGGAGCTGCCGATCCGGGCGGACCACGTGGGCAAGAACCTGCCCACGGCCTACGGCGACCGCATCCGGGTGTTGGTGGCGGAGCTCGACGGCGAGGACGCCGTGATGGCCGAACCCGGCGCCGAGGAGGGAGCGCGATGACCGTGGCTCGACGACACCCGAGCGCCGAGGCAGCCCGATGACCGTTGCCGGACCACACCCGAGCGCCGAGGCAGCCCGATGACCGTTGCCGGACCACACCCGAGCGCCGAGGTAACCCGATGAGCCCGAGCGCCCCCACTCCTGCCCCTGCGACAGCCGCCCAGCGCACCGACGCCACGGCCGGCACCGACACTGCTGAGCCCGCCCCGATGCCACACCTGCTCGGCATCGACGACCTCGACACCGCGCAGGTCGTGCGCATCCTCGACACCGCGGAACAGTTGCTGCCCATCGCCACCCGCCGGCGCAGCACCGTCCCTACCCTGCGCGGCAAGGTGGTGTGCAACCTGTTCCTCGAGGACTCCACCCGCACCCGCCTCAGCTTCGACCTTGCCGCCAAGCGCCTGTCCGCGGAGGTGCTGAACTTCTCCGCCAAGGGCTCGTCGGTCTCCAAGGGCGAGTCCTTCAAGGACACCGCGCTGACCCTCGATGCGATGGGTGTGGACTGCGTGGTGGTGCGCTCCGGCAGCTCGGGCGCACCCCGTCAGCTCGCCGGCTACCTCGACGTCCCCATCCTCAACGCCGGGGATGGCTGGCACCAGCACCCGACCCAGGCGCTGCTGGACGTGTTCACCATGCGCCGCCACCTCGGCGACCTGGCCGGTCGCCACGTGGTCATCGTCGGTGACCTCCTGCACTCGCGGGTCGCCCGCAGCGAGGTCCAGGCGCTCAAGCTCCTCGGCGCGCGCGTCAGCGTCGTGGCACCACCCACCCTGCTGCCGCCCCAGATCGAGGGGTGGGGCGTGGAGCTGGTCGCCAACCTCGACGATGTCCTCCCCGCAGCCGACGTCATCTACCTGCTCCGGGTCCAGCGCGAGCGCATGCACCGCGCCTTCTTCCCCTCCAGCCGTGAGTACTCCCGACTGTGGGGGATGGACGGACGGCGTCTCAAGATGCTCGGCGATCAGGCCATCGTGATGCACCCGGGCCCCATGAACCGCGGCGTGGAGATCACCGGTGAGGTCGCCGACTCCGAGCGCTCCGTGATCACCGAGCAGGTGACCAACGGCATCGCGGTGCGGATGGCCTGCCTGTACCTGCTGCTGGCCGCGGCCGGTGGGGGCGACAGCGAGGAGGCACGATGAGCAGCCACCCACCGGCGATCACCGGCCAGGGCCGGATCCTGCTCACGGGCGGCCGGGTTCTCGACCCCGCGAGCGGCACCGACGACCACCTCGACGTGGCCATCGCCGACGGGCGGATCGTGGCCGTCGGGGCGCACGCGCGGTCGGTGCTGGAGAGCCTCGATGGTGGGTCGGCCACCGGAGAGGGCGGTACGGGCGGCGCTGCCGGCGACGTCCCGGGCAACAGCACCGCCGGCAATGACATCGAGGTGGTGGACTGCACCGGCCGGTGGGTCGCACCCGGCTTCGTGGACCTCCACACCCACCTGCGCGAACCCGGGGGAGAGGCCGCTGAGGACATCGCTACCGGCTCGGCCGCAGGCGCTGCCGGGGGCTACACCGCCCTGTGTGCGATGGCCAACACCAACCCCGTCTGCGACACCGCCGCGATCGCGGAGCTGGTGTGGCGCCGCGGGCGCGAGGTCGCCCTGGTCGATGTCTTCCCCGTGGGCTCGATCACCCGTGGGCTGGAGGGCAAGGAACTCACGGAGATCGGGGCGCTGCACGCCTGCGCCGCCAAGGTCGACTTCTTCTCCGATGATGGGATCCCGCTGGCCGACAGCCTGGTGATGCGGCGCGCGCTGCAGTACGCCACGGCCTTCGACGTGGTCGTCTGCAACCACGCGGAGGATCCCGATCTCACCGCCGGTGCACAGATGAACGAGGGCGCGATGTCCTCGGTGCTGGGTCTGGCCGGTTGGCCCCACGAGGCCGAGGAGATCATGCTCGCCCGCGACCTCATCCTCGCCGGTGGGGTGGGCGCACGCCTGCACGTGCCCCATGTGACCACCGCCGGTGCCGTGGCGCTGATCGCCCAGGCCAAGCGCGACGGGGTGCGGGTCACGGCGGAAGCGACCCCCCATCACCTGCTGCTCACCGACGATCTGGTGGCCGACTACGACGCGGTGATGAAGGTCAACCCGCCCGTGCGCACGGCCGGTGACGTCGAGGCGGTCCGCGCCGCACTGGCCGACGGCACCCTGGATGTGGTTGGCACCGACCACGCCCCCCACGCGCCGGAGTTCAAGGACCAGGAGTGGGAGCACGCGCCCTGCGGGATGCTGGGGCTGGAGACCGCCTTCGCCGTGGTCAACACCACGATGGTCGCCACCGGCCTGCTCGACCCACTCACCGCCATCGCCCGGTTCACCACCGGCCCCGCCGCGGTGCGTGACGTCGGCGGACACGGTCGCGCGATCACCGAGGGCGAGGATGCCAACCTGGTGGTGCTCGACCCGCACGCCACCTGGACCGTCGACGCGGCGGCGCTGCACAGCCGGGCACGGAACAGCCCCTACCACGGCCGGGAGTTGACCGGCCGGCCGTTGCACACCCTGCTGCGCGGACGGTTCACCCTGCGCGACGGCACGGTGGCACCGGCAGTCGACCTCTGACACCGAACGGAGAAGGCGTGAGCGAGCACGACCCCGGCGCGGCCAGCGCGCCGTCACCGATGGGCGCGACGACGACACCCGCCGGCGCGGCCAGCGCGGCGGCCGACCCGAAGGCGGCCAGCGGGCCGAGCCCCTACACCGGGCCCGCGCTGCTGGTCCTCGAGGACGGCACCCACTTCCGCGGCCGTTCCATCGGCGCCGCCGGCACCGTCACGGGCGAGGCGGTGTTCAACACCGGCATGGCCGGCTACCAGGAGGTGCTCACCGATCCCTCCTACCGCCGCCAGATCGTGGCCATGACCGCGCCCCATATCGGCAACTACGGCCTCAACGCCGCGGACATGGAGTCCGACCGCATCCAGGTCGCCGGGTACGTGGTCAAGGAGGCCGCCCGCCGACCCTCCTCCTGGCGCGCCGAGCAGGACCTGCGCAGCGCCCTCGCCGCGGCACAGGTCATCGGCATCGAGGGGATCGACACCCGCCGCCTCACCCGCCACCTGCGCGAGCGTGGCGCGATGCGGGCCGGGCTGTCCACCGAGGTGCTCGAGGTGGACGCCCTGCTCGGGACCGTGCAGGTGACGCAGGGGATGGAAGGCCTGGAGCTCGCCAGCGAGGTGACCACCGCACGACCCTACGTCGTGCCAGCCGTCGACCAGCGCCGTTTCCGGGTCGCGGCCATCGACTTCGGCATGAAGCGCTCGATCGTCCGCTACCTCGCCGAGCAGGGTGTGGAGGTCCACGTCCTGCCCTCCTCGACCACCGCCGATGAGGTCCGGGCCCTGGAGCCCGACGGGTTGTTCCTGTCCAACGGGCCTGGGGACCCCTCCACCGTCGCCACCGGGATCGCGACCACGAACGCGCTGCTCGGGGAGATCCCCACCTTCGGGATCTGCCTCGGTTCGCAGCTGCTCGGCCACGCCCTGGGCGCCGATACCTACAAGCTCACCTTCGGCCACCGCGGCGTGAACCAGCCCGTGCTGCGCCGCGCCGACGGGGTGGTGGAGATCACCAGCCACAACCACGGCTTCGCCGTACGCGCGAGCTCCCTGGGGGAGCAGGTGGAGGACCACGCCTTCGCCACCGCCGACCACGGGGTCGTCGAGGTGTCCCACGTCAACCTCAACGACGACGTCGTCGAGGGGCTGACCGCCCGGGAGATCCCCGCCTTCAGCGTGCAGTACCACCCGGAGTCGGCCCCCGGCCCCTCGGATGCCCGGTACCTGTTCGCCCGTTTCGTGGACCTGCTCGAGCGCACCCAGGGAGGCGCCGCCTGATGCCCCGTCGTGTCGTACCCACCACCGCGCTCCAGCGCACCCAGGGAGGCGCCGCCTGATGCCCCGTCGTGATGATCTGACCAGCGTGCTCGTGATCGGCTCCGGACCGATCGTGATCGGCCAGGCCTGCGAGTTCGACTACTCCGGGACCCAGGCCTGCAAGGTGCTCCGCGAGGAGGGCCTGCGCGTGATCCTGGTGAACTCCAACCCCGCCACCATCATGACCGACCCGGACTTCGCCGACGCCACCTATGTGGAGCCTCTGACCGTCGACGCGGTGCGGGCGGTGATCGAGCGCGAGCGCCCCGACGCCCTGCTGCCCACCCTCGGTGGCCAGACCGCCCTGAACCTCTCCGTCGACCTGCAGCGCGCCGGCATCCTGGAGGAGTTCGGCGTCGAGGTACTCGGCGCGGACCTCGAGGCGATCCAGACCGCCGAGGACCGGCTGCGCTTCAAGGACGCCATGACCGAGATCGGGCTGGAGTCACCGCGCTCGACCTACGTCAACGCGCCTGAGCAGGCCTTCGAGGCCGCGGAGGAGTACGGCTACCCCGTGGTGCTGCGTCCGAGCTACACCCTCGGCGGCAAGGGTGGTGGCATCGCCTACGACCGTGCGCAGCTCGAGGTGATGATCCGCCAGGGGCTGTACGACTCGCCCGTCCACCAGGTGCTCGTGGAGGAGTCGGTGCTCGGCTGGAAGGAGTTCGAACTCGAGGTGATGCGCGACTCCCACGACAACTGCGTGATCATCTGCTCGATCGAGAACGTGGACGGCATGGGCGTGCACACCGGCGACTCGATGACCGTCGCGCCGATCATGACCCTGTCCGACCCGGAGTACCAGCGCATGCGCGATGCCGCCTTCAAGGTGCTGCGCCGCATCGGGGTGGAGACCGGCGGCTCCAACGTGCAGTTCGCCGTGGAGCCCGACACCGGCCGCATGGTCGTCATCGAGATGAACCCGCGGGTCTCCCGCTCCAGCGCGCTGGCCTCCAAGGCCACGGGTTTCCCGATCGCCAAGATCGCCGCCCGGCTGGCGATCGGCTACAGCCTGGACGAGATCGCCAACGACATCACCCGGGAGACCAAGGCCGCCTTCGAGCCCACCATCGACTACGTCGTGGTCAAGGTCCCCCGCTTCACCTTCGAGAAGTTCGTCGGCACCGACGACACCCTCACCACCCGGATGAAGTCCGTCGGTGAGGTCATGGCCATGGGCCGCACCTTCAAGGAGGCGGTGAACAAGGCCCTGCGCAGCCTCGAGGACGGCCGTACCGGTTTCGGTGCCGGCGCCCCCGTCGAGGTGGACGACCAGACCCTCGAAGGCCTCCTGGTCCGGCCCACCGCGCACCGGCTCGAGGCCCTGGACGAGGCCCTGACCCGCGGCTGGTCCGTGGAGCGCATCAGCGGGCTCGCGGGGATCGACCCCTGGTTCATCGACCAGTTGCTCCAGCTGGTGGAACGCCGCCGGGCGCTGCGCAGCTACGAACACCTCGCCGCCCTCCCTGACCATGTGCTCCACGACGCCAAGCGTGAGGGGTTCTCCGACGCCCACATCGCGGCGCTGGTGCAGACCTCGGAGCAGGCGGTGCGTGCACGTCGGCGTGCCGCGGGCATCGGAGCGGTGTTCAAGACCGTCGACACCTGCGCCGCGGAGTTCCGGGCCTACACCCCCTACCACTACTCGACCTACGAGGACGAGGACGAGGTCTCCGACGCCACCCGCGACCGGGTGATCGTGCTGGGCTCGGGGCCGAACCGCATCGGGCAGGGGGTGGAGTTCGACTACTGCTGCGTACACGCGGTACTGGCGCTCAAGGACGCCGGCTACGAGACGGTCATGATCAACTGCAACCCGGAGACCGTCTCCACCGACTACGACACCGCCGACCGCCTCTACTTCGAGCCGCTGACCGTCGAGGACGTCCTCGAGGTGTGCGAGCGGGAGCGTCCCGCGGGTGTCCTCGTCCAGCTCGGTGGGCAGACCCCCCTGAAGCTGGCCCGGGAGCTCGAGGCCAACGGTGTCCCCGTCTGGGGCACCTCACCCGACGCGATCGACGCCGCAGAGGACCGCGGTCGCTTCGGCGCGTTGATGGACGAGCTCGGGGTGCCGATGCCCCCCGGCGGCATCGCCCGCAGCTTCGAGGAGGCCCGGGAGGTCGCCGAGCGCATCGGCTACCCCGTGCTCGTGCGCCCTTCCTACGTCCTGGGCGGCCGGGCCATGCAGATCGTGGACGACGACGCCGGCCTGCAGCGCTACCTCACCGACGCCGTCGCCGCCGCACCCGACCAGCCGATCCTGGTGGACCGCTTCCTCGAAGGCGCCATCGAGGTCGATGTGGACGCGGTGTTCGACGGTGAGGAGCTGTTCGTCGGCGGGGTGCTCGAACACATCGAGGAGGCGGGGGTCCACTCCGGCGACTCCGCCTGCACCCTGCCGCCGCTGACCCTGGGGCCCGCGCAGGAGCAGCACATCCGTCACGTCACGGAGGGCATCGCCCGGGGGTTGGACGTCCGGGGGCTGCTCAACGTCCAGTTCGCCCTCAAGGACGACGTCCTGTACTGCATCGAGGCCAACCCCCGCGCCTCGCGGACCGTGCCCTTCACCTCCAAGGCCACGGGCGTGCCCCTGGCCAAGGTCGCGGCGCTGGTGATGGCCGGTCGTCCCCTGGCGCAGCTGCGGGCCGAGGGCTGGATCCCCGAGGCTGACGCCGTCCAGGGGCCGCGCCCGGGCCACGTCGCGGTCAAGGAGGCGGTGCTGCCCTTCGACCGCTTCCCGGGCGTGGACGCGGTGCTGGGTCCGGAGATGCGCTCCACCGGCGAGGTGATGGGGATCGACCGGGACTTCGGTGCGGCCTTCGCGAAGTCGCAGGCCGGGACGGGCTCGATGGTGCTGCCCACCGGCGGCAAGGTGTTCGTGTCGGTCTCCAACCGGGACAAGCGCGCCATCGTGTTCCCCGTGATGCGCCTGGTCGACCTGGGCTTCGACATCGTGGCCACCGCCGGCACCGCCGACGTGCTGGGACGTGCCGGGGTGGACGTCGAGGTGGTGGGCAAGGTCTCCCAGGGGGAGCCGGAGATCCTGCGCCTGATCGAGTCGGGCGAGGTGGGGCTGGTGCTCAACACGCCCTTCGGCTCCGGCACCCGTGGTGACGGCTATGAGATCCGCCAGGCCGCGGTGACCAACGGGGTACCCGTGATCACGACCCTGGCTGGCATCCTGGCAGCGGTGCACGGCATCCAGGCACTGCAGCGCGGACCCCTGGGGGTGCGCAGCCTGCAGGAGTACCAACACGAGCTGCTGGAGCGGGTCGCGATGGACGCGACGGGCGGTGCGGCGTGAACGCGCGCTCCGGGACCACCACCGGACGTCGCGACCGACGGGGAGCGTGACGATGGCGAAGCTGCGAGGAGCGTGACGATGGCGAAGCTGCGAGGAGCGTGACGATGGCGAAGCTGCGCGGCGGGATGGTCGAAGGGCGTACCGAGGGTCCCGTCCACGCCACCTGCGAGGTGATCGCCCGGCGTCGGGAAGGCGCCTACTGGCTGCTGTCCTTCGCGGCCACGGAGATCGCGGAGCGCGCACAGCCGGGTCAGTTCGTCCAGCTCGCCGTCGAGGCACCCCACACCCTGCTGCGGCGTCCCTTCTCCATCGCCCGGGTGAGCCGCACCGGGGCATCCGCAGGCACCGTGGACGTCGTGTTCGATGCGCACGGGCCGGGTACGGAGTGGCTGACCACGGTCAGTACCCATGACGTGATCGACGTCATCGGGCCGCTGGGTACCCCCTTCCCCCTGCCACAGCGCAAGGTCAACTGTCTGCTGGTGGGCGGTGGCTACGGCGCCGCACCGTTGTACTACCTCGCCGAGAGGTTGTTGCGACAGGGACTGCGGGTGGACATGATCAACGGTGCCGCCACGGCCAGTCGCATCATGGGGGCCATCGAGGCCAAGCGGCTGTCGGCCAGCGTGACCTTCACCACCGAGGACGGGAGCCTCGGCCGGACCGGCCGGGTCACCGACGTCATCGACGAGGTGCTCAACAGCAGCGGCGCGGGTGTGGTCTACGCCTGCGGGCCGAACCCGATGCTGCGCGCGGTCTCGGAGCGATGCGCGGCCCGGCGGATCCCTGTGCAGGTGGCCGTCGAGGAGCTCATGGGTTGTGGCATCGGCGTGTGCTTCACCTGTGTCGTACCCGTGGCCGGCACCGACAGCCACGTCCGCAACAAGCGTGCGTGCATCGACGGGCCGGTGTTCAACGGTGCCCGTATCGACTGGGACCGGTGGGGAGTGCCGGGTGGACCCGGGCCCGGTGCCCCCTCGCTACCNGTCCCGGTTCCGGCCCCGGTACCGGGCCGTGAGACAGCCGGACCGCCGGGGAGTGCGGCCACCCCCGGTAGCACTGCCAGCCCTGAGAGCACTGCCACCCCTGAGAGCACTGCGACCCCCGGCAGCGCGGCCGGCCCTGGCAGCGCGGCCGGCCCTGGCAGCGCGGCCGGCGACGCTGCCGAGACGTCACCGTCGGCTGGGGGTGGACCGGTGCCAGGTGCAGCCGGTGCTGGGCCGGTCGCGCCCCGGGATCCTCACGCCGCACCGACCGATGCGAGCGACACACCACCAGCACAAGAGGACCCTGACGCCGCACCGGCCGGCGCGAGCGACGCACCATCCTCGCCCGAGGACCCCGCCACGCCCCGTCCGGCACCGTGGCAACGGGACCGGCGCGACGACCGGCTGTGGGGGTCATCGTGAGCGACAAGGTCCGGATGATCCCCGCCGACGAACTCCCGGCGCACCGACAGCGTGCGCACGGCGCCGATGCACCGTCCGGAGTCGCCGACGGTGACGCCAGCGGGCAGGGGGCCGCGCCCTCCGCCGGCCACGTCGAGCCACTCGATCCCGAGCAGGTCACGGTCGGCACCGAACTGGCCGGCATCCGGCTTCCCAACCCCATCACGTCGGCATCGGGTTGCTTCGCCTCCGGCGCAGAGATCGAGCGGTTCCACGACATCGCCGAGCTCGGTGCGGTCGTCGTCAAATCGATCACCCTCGAACCGCGCGACGGCCTACCCACCCCCCGTATGGCCGAGACCCCGTCGGGCATGCTGAACGCGATCGGCCTCCAGAACCCGGGGGTCGATGCCTGGATCGCCCACGATCTGCCGTGGCTGCGGGCACGCGGCGCGCGGGTGATCGCCTCGCTCGCCGGGAAGAGCGTCGAGGATTTCCGGCAGGTCGCTCGGATCCTGACCAGGGTCGGTGGGGAGACCATCGTCGCCCTGGAGGTCAACCTCTCCTGCCCCAATGTCGAGGATCGCGGGCTGGTCTTCGCCTGCTCCGCCCCCGACAGCGCCGAGGTCATCCGGGCTGTGCAACGGGAGGCGCGTGTGCCGGTGTTCGCCAAGCTGACCTCCGACGTCACCGACATCGTCGCGATCGCCCGCGCCGTGGTGGACGCCGGCGCGGACGGACTCACCCTGATCAACACCCTGCTGGGGATGTCGATCGACCCCGACACCGGTCAGCCCGATCTTGCCAACACCTACGGGGGGCTGTCCGGACCGGCGATCCGTCCCGTCGCGGTCCGCAACGTCCACCAGGTCCACAGCGCGCTCCCCGAGGTCCCGATCCTCGGGTGCGGTGGGGCACGCACCGTCACCGATGTCGTGCAGTTCCTGCGGGCCGGCGCCAGCGCGGTGGCCGTAGGCACCGCCACCTTCGTCGATCCCTTCGTCACCGCGCGGCTGGCGACGCAACTGCGCGGCTGGTGCGCGCAACGGGGCATCGCCGACGTGCGGGAACTGATCGGCGCGACGCACCCACGCTGATGCGGCTGCTGCCGCGCCGCACGCCCTCAGGAGCCCCTATGCCCCGCTCGGCATCCATCGCACCGCAGGACCGCATCGTCGTCGCCCTCGACGTGCCGACCCTGGCCGCGGCAGAGACCCTCGCCCGGCAGCTGACCGGCGCGGTCGGCTGGTTCAAGGTCGGCCTGGAGTTGTTCGCGGTCCACGGTCCTGCGGCCGTGGAGGCCATCGGCGCCCACGGGCCGGTGTTCCTCGACGTCAAGTTGCACGACATCCCCACCACGGTGGAGCGTGCCGCGGCGCGGATCGCCGACCTGGGGGTCGGTCTGGTCACGGTCCACGCTGGGGGTGGTGCCCCCATGGTCGAGGCCGCCGTGCGCGGGCTCGGGTCCGCCGGCGAGGTGCTCGCCGTCACGGTGCTGACCTCGACCTCGGATGAGGAGCTGGCCGAGATCGGCATGTCACCCGCCGCAACCCAGGTCCCCAGGCTCGCCCGCCTGGCCACGGGTGCCGGGGCACCGGGGCTGGTGTGTGCGCCGCGTGACCTGACCGCGGTCCGGGCGGCAGTGGGTCCGGCGATCCGTCTGGTCACCCCGGGCGTGCGCCCTGCCGGCGCGGGGACCGACGACCACGCCCGCGCGGCCACACCGGCAGAGGCGGTGGCCGACGGTGCTGACCTGCTGGTGGTGGGCCGTCCCATCACCCGCGCTGACGATCCGGCCGCCGCCGCCGCACAGATCGCCGCCTCGCTGGGTCGCTGAGCCGCCGGATCCGGCCGCCGCCGCCGCGCAGATCGCGGCCTCGCTGGTGTGACCGGCCGGAAAGCGCGGTCTTCCGCTCGAAGCGCCAGACGGATCACCGGCCGGCTGCGAAGGCCCGTGGGTACGCTCGATGCATCACCGCCGGAGGTCACCAGTGAGCCGACTCAGCGTCCTCGATCTACGGGGCGACCGCTCCGACGTGCGCGATCGTCTGCCACGTCCGCGGGTCGACCTCGCTGTCGCCCGCGAGGGTGTCGAGGCCAGCCTCGCCGCCGTCCGTGACCGCGGCGACGCCGCCCTGCGCGAGCTGACCACCCGTTTCGATGGCGTCGACCTCGACGATGTCGTGGTTCCCGACGCGGTGCTCGACGCCGCGGTCGACCAGCTGGATCCCGAACTGCGTGCGACCCTCGAGCGCAGCATCGAACGCGTCCGCTGGTTCCACGAGCGCGCCAAGCCCGAGGCGTGGGAGGACACCCGCGACGGCATGCGTATGGGGGTGTGGTTCAACCCGGTGCAGCGCGTGGCGGTCTACGTCCCGGGCGGGCTGTCGCCCCTGCCCTCCAGCGCCATCATGACCACCATCCCGGCCCAGGTCGCGGGCGTCGAGGAGGTCGTGCTGTGCACGCCACCGACGGGACGTGATGCGGCGGGGGAGCGCACCGGCTGGCCGAACGCGACCATCCTTGCCACGGCACGGCTGCTGGGTGTCGACAAGGTGATCGCCGTCGGGGGCGCGCAGGCCATCGCCGCCGTGGCCTACGGCACGCAGAGCGTCCCGATCTGCGACAAGGTCGTCGGCCCCGGCAACCTCTACGTCGCCCTGGCCAAGCAGCAACTGGTCGCCGAGGGCCGCATCGGCACCGAGGGCTACGCCGGCCCGACGGAGGTCGCGATCGTCGCCGACGGCACCGCCGATGCCCGCTATCTCGCCGCGGACCTGATCGGCCAGGCGGAACACGACGAGTTGGTGACCGCCCTGCTGATCACCCCCAACGCGGAGCTCGTCGCCCCTGTGGAGGCCGAGCTCGATGCACAGATCGGCCGTACGAAGCACGTCGAGCGCATCTCCACGGCCCTGGAGCAGCAGGGCACCGTCGCGCTGGTCGATGACCTCGACCACGCCGTCGAGGTGGCGGAAGCCTTCGGTGCGGAGCACCTCGAGGTCCACACCGCCGACGCGCGTAAGGTGGCCGAGCGGATCCGCTACTCCGGGACCACCTTCATCGGTGCACTCACCCCGGTGAGCCTCGGGGACTACGCCGCCGGACCCAACCACACCCTGCCGACCTCCGGCACCGCGCGGTTCAACGGGGGGTTGACCACCTCGTCGTTCCTCGTGGCCGTCAACTTCCTCGAGGTGGATGCGGCCGGCCTCGACCACCTCGCCGACGACGTGTGCCGCTTCGCCGACGCCGAGGACCTGCCCGCCCACCGAGCTGCCGTCGAGGTCCGACGGGACGGTGCCAAGTGAGGCCCGCCGCGACCGCGCTCGAGCGGGTTCCGGTCCGCGACGACCTCACCGAGGTGTCGCCCTACGGCGCACCGCAGCTCGATGTGGCGGTCCGGCTCAACACCAACGAGACCGCCGAGCCACCGCCGGACGGCTACCTCGCCGAGGTCGGGCGTCGTATCCAGGGGCTCGAACTGAACCGCTACCCGGATCGGCCAGCCACTGCACTGCGTGACGCCCTGGCCGGCCGGCTCGGCACCAGCCGCGATCACGTCTGGGCCGCGAACGGCTCCAACGAGATCCTCCAGCAGCTCCTCCAGGCCTACGGAGGGCCGCAGCGCCAGGCGCTGACCGTGCGGCCGGGCTACTCGATGTACCCGGAGCTGTGTCGGACCTCGCTCACCCCGGTCGCCGAGGTCGACCTCGACGAGGGCTTCCTGCTCACGCCGGCCATCGCCGCCGATGCGGTCGCACGCCACGATCCCGACGTGATCCTGGTGCCCTCACCCAACAACCCTGTCGGCACCCCCGTGGGCCATGACGTCCTGCGGCTGCTGCACGACACCTCCCGCGCACTGCTGGTGGTGGATGAGGCCTACATCGAGTTCGCGGCACCGGAGCAGAGTGCCTTCGGGCTGCTGGAGGAGCTTCCCCGGCTGGTGCTGGTACGGACCCTGTCGAAGGCGTTCCGGCTCGCGGGACTACGGCTGGGCTACCTGGTCGGTCCAGGGTGGGTCGTGGAGGATGTCCAGAAGGTCCGGCTGCCCTACCACCTCGATGCCATCAAACAGATCGCCGGCATCGTCGCGGTCGAGCAGGAGGCGGCGTTCCTCGAACACCGTCGCCGTATCGCTGAGGAGCGTGACCGGGTTGCCGCCGCGCTGCGCGCCCGCGGCGGTGTCGCCGGTGCGGATGCGCCCGAGGGCGCCGGCCATGCCCGACGAGCCGATCACGACGAGGTCCATCGCGACGGCTACCGCATCGAGGTGTTCCCCTCGGTCGCCAACTTCCTGCTGGTGCGATCGGACCTTCCCGGACTCTTCGACCGTCTGCTGGAGCAGGGGGTACTGGTGCGCGACTTCTCCTCCAAGCCGGGGCTGGAGGGATGCGTCCGCGTCACGATCGGTACACGCGAGGAGAACGACGCCTTCCTCGCGGCGTTGGACCGCGTGTTGTCGTCGGCGCAGTAGCCTGCCAGCGACGGGGCGAACGCTTCCCAACTACCCCGCGCGGACCCGCACTGCACCCCCCGCGCAGCCGATGGAACAGGACCGACCGTGAGCGCACGCACGGGCACCGTCAGCCGGACAACCCGCGAGACCACCATCACCGTCGACGTCGACCTGGACGGCACCGGGAACAGCGACGTCAGCACCGGTGTGCCCTTCTTCGACCACATGCTGGATCAGCTCGGTCGGCACGGTCGGCTCGACCTCACCGTCCAGGCCGATGGTGATCTGGAGATCGACGCACACCACACCGTCGAGGACGTCGGCATCGCCCTCGGCCAGGCACTGTCCGAGGCGTGGGGTGACCGCACCGGTGTGGAGCGCTTCGGGGATGCGACGGTGCCGATCGATGAGGCGCTGACCCGCGTCGCGATCGACCTGTCCGGCCGCCCGTACCTCGTGTGGGACTGCGAGGTCCCCATCCAGGTGATCGGCACCACCTTCGAGACCAGCCTGGTGAAGCACTTCTTCGAGGCCGTCGTCGCCAACAGCCGGATCACCCTGCACGTGCACAACCTCTCCGGCGACAACACCCACCACACCTTCGAGTCGGTGTTCAAGGCGGTGGCGGTGGCACTGCGCCGTGCTGTGGCGGTCACGGGATCGGGTACGCCCTCCACCAAGGGTGTCCTCCAGTGAGCAGCCGGCTCCGGGCCGCCGTCCTGGACTACGACGCCGGCAATGTGCGTTCCGCCAAGCGCGGCTTCGAGGCCGCCGGAGCTGACGCCGAGGTGGTACGGGACGCGGCCAGCGCCCGCGCCGCGGACGTGCTCGTGATCCCCGGTGTCGGCAACTTCGACAGCTGCATGGCACAGCTGCGCCGTTCCGGGCTCGAGGAGGTGATCCGCGAGGCGATCGTTGATCAGCGCCCGGTGTTCGGCATCTGTGTGGGGATGCAGCTGCTCTACGGTGGTTCCGACGAGGGGAACGAGCCGGGCCTCGGTCTCCTCCCCGGTCACGTCGAGCGCTTCCCGTCCACCGCGGTGGTGCCCCACATCGGATGGGACGTCGTCCGCCCGGATGACGGCGCCGAGGACGACCCGTTGCTGGAGGGTGTGGCGGGGGAGCGGCTGTACTTCGTGCACTCCTTCTACGCCGTGCCCACCGACCGCCGACACGTCGTCGCGCGTACGACCTACGGCGGTGTTGCCTTCCCCTGTCTGGTGCGCGAGGGCAGCGTCGTCGGCACGCAGTTCCATCCGGAGAAGTCCGGCCCCATCGGGGCGCGGCTGCTGCACAACTGGTTGGCAACGCTCAGCTGAGACGCGGGGCTCCGTCACACCCCGTGGGCGATCGCTTGTCCGTCGGGGGCGAACACATGGATGCGGTCGGGCGGGACGGCGAGGCGCAGCAGTTCACCGACGCGTGGGGACGGACGCCCGATGGTGGCAACCACCTCGCTGTCGGAGCCGGCGCCCGCGGTCACGGCCACCTCGATCTCCGAGCCGAGGAACGCCCGTCGGGTGACTACCTCCTCGATCACCACCAGTTCGTCGCCGTGCGCCCGATCGAGGTCGGAGGGTCGGATCCCCACGGTGCAGTCGGTATCGATCAGTCGGCTCAGTTGCGGACCGAGCGAGGACACGACCAGCGGTCCGGCGGACAGCTGTGCACGTCCCGCAACCCGCTCGATCCGTCCCGGCAGCAGGTTCATCGGCGGACTGCCGAGGAAGCCCGCGACGAAGGTGGTACTCGGCTCCGCGAACAGCTGGTTCGGCGGCCCGATCTGCACGATCCGACCTCGGTGGAGCACCGCACAGCGCTGCGCCACGCTCATCGCGACACGCTGATCGTTGGTCGCAAGCAACAGCGTCACGCCGTAGCCCTCCTGGATGCGGATCAACTCCTGGGTCAACTGCACCCGACGGGGAGCATCGGCCTTCGAGAAGGGTTCATCGAGGAGCAACACCCCACCCCGCCGCACCAGCGAACGGGCGAGGGCCACCTCCTGCTGTTCGCCGGCTGACAGGTTCTGGGGCCGCCGTCGCAACAGGCCGGTGAGGGAGAAGGCGCGTGCTTCGGCACCGACACGCTGACGCTTCTCATCGGACCCGACGCGGCGGATCGACAGCGGGAAGCCGAGGTTGCCCTCCACATCGAGGTGGCGCAGCAATCCCGCGACCTGGCCGACCATGGCGATCTCACGGTCCTTGGTCGCCAGATCGGTCACGTCACGGTCGCCGAGCACGACCTGGCCCGCACTGACCCGGTCGAGTCCGGCGACGGCCCGCAGCAGCGTCGACTTTCCCGCCCCCGACGGTCCGAGTACCGCGAGGCGCTCACGGTCCTGCACATGGAGGTCGATGCCGTGCAGGATCTCCATGCCGTCCTTGGTGACCCGGACGTCCTCGAGGTGGACGGTGGTCATGATGGCTCCCGGGTCGTCGGAAGAGGTGTGCCGCGGGTGGGGAGTGGGCCGGGTGTTGTCCGGGTGTTGTCCGGGTGTCGTCCGGGTGTCGTCCGGGTGTTGTCCGGGTGTTGTCCGGGTGTTGTCCGGGTGTGTCGCGGATGGGGTGGGATCCGGGTCGGTGCCCCGGGTCCGGTGCTGTGGCCAGAAGCCGGCCACCGGTGGCCGCCTCTGTACACCAACCTGCCAACCTCGTCGCCCTGTGGCCAGAAACCGGCCACCGGTGGCCGCCGTCGTGCACCAACCTGCCGCCGCTGCCTACCCTGCGCTGATCACCGCTCCTTCGCAGCCCTCGCTGCGACCGCCACCATGCCGTCGAGGTTGCCCGTGCTGACCCTGTACCCCGCCATCGATATCCGTGACGGCCGAGCCGTGCGGTTGACGCAGGGCCGCTCAGACGAGGAAACCGTCTACGGCGACGACCCCGTCGAGGTCGCCCGCGGGTTCGCCGCAACGGGCACCGCCTGGCTCCACGTCGTCGACCTCGATGCTGCTTTCACCGGTGAGCCACGCAACCGACACCTCATCGAAGCCATCGTGGACGAGACCGGCTGCCGTGTCCAGGCATCCGGTGGTGTCCGCACGCTGGCGGATGTCGAGGCCTCACTCGTCTACGGCGCGGAACGCGTCGTGCTGGGGACCATGGCGCTGAAGGAGCCGAGTTTCGTGCAGCAGGTGCTGGAGACCGTCGGGCCCAAGATCGCCGTTGGTCTTGACGCGCGCGGAACGATCCTGCAGGCACGCGGTTGGACCGAGGAGGCCGGCGATCTCTTCGAGGCGTTGGAGTCCTTCACGGCGATGGGCGTCCCGCGCTTCGTCTACACCGACGTTGCGCGTGACGGGATGCTCGCCGGCCCCAACCTGGAGATGCTCCAGCGCGTCGCCGATGCGACGACCGCCCACATCACGGCCAGCGGCGGTGTCAGTTCACTCGAGGATCTGGAGGCGATCGCCAACTGCCACGAGCGGGTCGACGCAGCCATCGTCGGCAAGGCGCTGTACAGCGAACGGTTCACCCTCGCCGAAGCGCTGGCTACGGCCGAAGGGGCGGGCCGATGAGCGTGCCGACTCCTGCGTTCGACGGTTCCCCCACCGAGGAGGAGGACGGGCTAGCCGTCCGTGTCATCCCCTGCCTCGATGTCACCGAGGGCCGGGTGGTCAAGGGTGTGCGGTTCGTCGAGTTGCGTGACGCGGGCGATCCGGTGGAGCTCGCCCGGGCGTATGACCGGGCCGGTGCGGATGAACTCGTCTTCCTCGACATCACCGCCTCGAGCGATGACCGTGACATCATGTTGGACGTCGTTGCCCGGACCGCTGAGGAGGTGTCCATCCCCTTCGCGGTCGGTGGCGGGATGCGCACCGTGGCCGATGCCCGGCGCATGCTGCACGCGGGTGCGGACAAGATCGCGTTCAACACCGCCGCGGTGACCAGACCGGAGCTGCTCGCTGAGGCGGCCGACGCCGTCGGTGGCCAGTCGGTCGTCGTCGCCGTCGATGCTCGGCGTCGGGTACTCGACGATGCCAGCGCGGGTTTCGAGGTGGTGATCCACGGAGGTCGCACCCCGACGGACCTCGACGCGATCGCGTGGTGCGTACGGGCCGTGGAACTTGGCGCGGGAGAGATCCTGCTGACCTCGATGGATCGGGACGGGACCAAGAGTGGTTTCGATCTCGAGTTGCTCCGTGAGGTGACCGCAGCGGTGTCAGTACCCGTGATCGCCTCAGGCGGTGCAGGCAACGCGGAGCACCTGGCTGAGGCGGCCCAGGACGGCAACGCCTCCGCGGTCCTCGCGGCTTCTATCCTGCACTTCGGAGAGGTGACCGTCGCCGAGGTCAAGGAAGCGATGGCGGCGCGTGGTGTCCCCATCCGGCGCATCCCACCTACCGACCAACTGGTTGGTAGGTGAGCAGGTAGGCCAGCAGAGGGATACCCACTCCCGCTCGGGGCACCAGGACGACAGGACGTACTGGCGGGTCAGCGCGTTGGCGCGGTGCCGTCGCTGCTCGCGAGGTACGCCGCCCGCACCGCGGCGTCGACATCATGCTGCGACCGCCCTGGTACCTGGTCGAGGCCGCACTCCCCGCACCTCGTCATGGGGACATCGAGGTGGAGGGTGTGGACCGGCACGCCGTCGGTGACCACTGTCAGCGCTCGGCGGGTGCGGCGGACCGGCAGCGCCAGCCGCGTGCTGCAGTCAGCGCACCGCTCGGTGCGCAGCCAGGGCGTCCGCGCCCGGAAGAGCTGCGCCGCTGCGGTGGCGAGTGCCGCGTCGACGGCCGCGGCGGGGGACGATTCGTGCCCGGTCTCGCACGCGATGACCGGTCGTCGCTCCAGCGCAGCGGCGACGGTCGCTGCCTGCACCTCGCCACCTGCGCGCAGGATGACCGCCCCGTCCACGCCGCAGTCCTGGCATCGCAACCGTCAGCCGTCCTGGCCGCCCGGCCCGAACCTCTCCTCGAGCTCACGTTCGAGTTGCTCCTCGAAACGCTGCTGGCAGAGTTCCTCGTCGCCGGTCTCTTCCAGACACTGCTCGAACTCGCGGATGTCGTCACCGAAGATGTCGATGAACTGACCCCCGAACACGATCAGTCCGGCGATCCACAGCCCGGAGACCACCACCGCGAGCGCACCGGTCACGATCCCGCCGACCGCGAGCCCACCGCGCTCCGCACCACGCTTCGCTCGGCGTCGCCCGGCGATGCCGAGTCCGATCGCAGCGAAGCCGGCCGGCACCGCGATCAGCAGCGGGAGTACGAGGATGCCGACGACGGCGAAGGCCAAACCGGCGCTGCCGGTCAGGAGGGCCCCGAGCGCGATCCCGTTCGTGTCGGTGTCCGGTGCAGCGGACGCCTGGGGCGGCCAGGCTGAGGGCTGGTGCGCCGGTGGGACCGGCCCCGGCGGGTGCTCGCCTGACGGGCCGTGACCACCGGGTGGGGGTGGCGCAGAGGGCGGGTCACCGGGCGGCGGGTTGCCCGGAGGTGGTGTGCCCGGTGGTGGGTTGCCCGGCGGTGGGTTGCCCGGAGGTGGTGTGCCCGGT
>SL_7KL_010_BRINEDRAFT_10000260_pt1 | contig 24262 bp, 20 predicted proteins | sample SodLak_010_BRINE_FD_10663 | JGI IMG/M metagenome (IMG submission 10663)
AACGTCTGAAAAGAAAAAATCAACATTAATATTCCAAATGAAGTTATATCTCCATATAGGCACAGAAAAAACAGGGAGCTCTTTTTTGCAAAGCTTGTTATTTTATAATAAAGATTACTTACAAAACCAAAAAGGCTTATATTTTCCATCACATATGCATCAGGATAAACGCATGCGTAAGGGCATTGTCTCAGCTGGAAATGGTTTATTTCTCTATGAATGTTTTTACAACCAAAAAATGTCAAAAGCCTCAAAGTTTATACGGGAAGAGGCAACTAAAGCCAAACAATTGTCTTGTGACAAATTAGTGATTAGTAACGAAAACTTATTTCGTGTTTTAGATGATCAAGCTTTTATTATGCTTGAGGAAGAACTAATAAGTTCAAATAGCCTAATCAGTGAGATTAACATCGTACTCTATGTTAGAGAATTTTCAGAACATATATTATCCATGTACAAACATCGTAATAAGTCTGGTCACTATGCTTCATTTCAAAACTGGTTGAATAATTATTACACTACACTTAATGTATTGCAAAATTATGCCAATATCTTTAAGAAATTTGATAAAATTCGTTCTCATCATATTTTTTACAGAAAAGATGGAAAGTATATGAAGCAAAGTTTTTTTAAAGATTTTCTGAATATTGATTTTGATAATCTCAAAGAAATTGACCGCGTAAACGAATCGCTAAGCTTATCAGAAATTGGTTTTTTACAATCTACATATCAAGAAAATAAAATCGCAGCAGAACAATTGTCAAAAAGTTTTCAAAAACTTAAATTTAAATATAAAGCGAAAGATACAGCATCACTTCAATTATTTCATAAACATCATGCCATCACATTTGTTAAAAAGCACCGTTCTAGTATTGATTCAGTGATACAAGACCTTGGTTTATCAATTTTATTCAAAGAGATAAACAAAAAATTAAATCCAGTTATTGAAGTGCAGTCTGCCGATGAATTAAGTTTAAGTTTCAATCAAAAACAAATAAAGTTAATCAACAAAGTGTTGAAAGAACAATACAGTGGCACTGCTAAGCGCATCGGATTTAGGAGAAGATGGGTAAAGTTGATACCTAAACCCTTACTAAGAGTTTATAAATATTACAGAATATAATTACATACCATGATAAAAAGAATAAAGTTAGCTATAGAGGCCCGTTTACTTCCTAACTCTCTATACATGAGAAGGCGCTTTAAGGAAAAAATGGGCAGAACACTTGATTTAGAACAACCAAAAACCTTTTCAGAAAAAATCCAGTGGTTAAAGTTAAATTATAGAAATCCCATTCTCAGTAAATTAGCATGCAAATATGAATCTAAGGAAATTGTAGAACAGAAAGTTGGAAAAAAATATGTTATGCCAACACATTCATTATTTGAAAAGTCATCAGACATAAAGCTAAATTCTATTCCAAGTAAAGTTGCATTAAAAGCGACTCATGGCTCTGGTTGGAACATCATTAGTATGGATAAATCAGAGCTTAAAGAAAAAGAAGTTCAGGATTATTTTGATTTTTGGCTAGGGAAATCATATTATTTATATTCAAAGGAGTGGGCGTATAAGAATATTAAGCCAAGGGTGATTGTCGAAGAATTGGTTTTGGAAGGTGACAACGAATTACCTAAAGATTATAAAATTCATTGTTTCTCAGGTCAGCCGAAATTCATTCAAGTTGATCATCAAAGATATAAAAAACATACACGTTCGTACTATGACGAATTTTGGAACAAGAAAAATTTTTCTCATGCTAAGCCTATTCATCCAGAAATTATAGAGAGACCAAAACTTTTNGAAGATATGCTAAGAGTGGCTCACAAATTATCTTCTGATTTACCTTATCTAAGAGTAGATTTTTTTTATGTGAATAATAAAATATATGTAGGTGAACTAACTTGTTATCCAGGAAACGGTATGGAAAAATTTTCCGATGAGAAATGGGATTTCAAAATGGGAGAAATGCTAGATCTTCCAGAGGGAAGGTTAAAAGAATAATGGGAGCTTTATTTATAATGAGTCTTTGATTATATCAAATGAATAAACGATTAATTAAATATACATCTATTCTCTATTTACTTTCACCAGTAATCGCTTTACTGTTTTCATTGCGTGTTAAGTCTAGCAAGTTTCTGAGGTGGAGTTTGTTTGTTTTTACTGTAATTTATGGGTCACTTTTCCATGAATCATTTTTAGGCGATGGAAAACGGCATTGGGAACGTGCTTATACCTATCAATATAAAGAATTACATGTTTTTTGGGAAGAAACAATTGCCATACTTTCTTTTAACCCATTACCATCTACCAATGATGATTTATACATACATTTTCTCTCTTATTTAATTGCGGGAATTCTCAATGCTCCAGGTTTATTCTTTGTAGGAGTTGCTGTAGTCTTTGCTTATTTTTATTCGGGTGTAATTGTCAAAATACTAGGTTATGTAGATTGGAAATCTAGAAATAACTACTTGTATGTACTTTTCTTTGTATTAGTTTTTTTATTGTGGAAGCCCCCCTCTTCAATGCAAACGGTAAGGACCTGGACAGGCATGTATGTTTTAATCTATGCGGTTTTGAATTATCACGAAACCAAAAAAAATAAATACTTTTTATTAGCCTTTACCGCCCCATTCTTTCATGTTGGATTTTTAGCATTAGCTATTCCCATTTGGATGGTTTTGCTTACAGGTTTCAGAAACCCCAAGATTTACTTTTATATTTTCCTAGTATCTATGTTTAGTGCTGAATTGGTTAATCAAACATCATTAACCGAAACCCTATCTGGCACAGAACTCGGTAAGTCTAAAGTTAAAGCTTACCACGTAGATGCAGAGCGAGCATTAAAGCAGCAAGAATCTTTAGAAGAAGAAGCACAAAATCAAACCTTTTATAAAGAATATGAAAGGAGAAAAATACACATATACTTGCTTTCAGGTTTGGTAATTTTTATGTATCTAATTCTCAGTAAAAGACAATTTAGTGTCATTGAAAACACTCTTTTTTCATACAGTTTAGCGATGGCTAGCCTAGCTAATTTTTTATCTTCAATTTTTGCCGTGTACAATCGGGCCTGGCAAATAGCAGGTTTCTTGATTTTAGCATTAATGTTGATTTTTTTATCTAAAAACAACCTAAAACAAATTAAATTTTCTGGCTTTAAAATAAAGTTACCTTTAAATATCTTTATCGTCCTTTTTATGCCATATTTATTATTTCAGCTTTCCAACATGCTGTATTTTTCAAGCATATACCTACTATTTATGCCTGTTTTTAGCTGGGCAGATTCAGACATGGCTATTAATATTCGTGGAGCTATTGGAGAGTTACTTTTTTAAACTNTATATAGAATATTTTTTTTAATAAATTATCAGACTATGAAAATATTGATTGTTTTANCCCCGCCTTTTGACCCNAATNCCGGNGGGGTACAGATGTCCACCTATAAGATGTCAGATTATTTCAAAAGTCAAGGGATAGAAACCCATGTATTTTCATACCAAAACATAGGGCATGTAACTCAAGAAGTTGCAAGATTACATTATGCACTTAAAATAGGGGGCATTAAAGAACAGAAAAACAATGAACAACTTAAAAGTCTGGTATTAAGTCTAAAGCCAGATGTGATTATCAACCAAATGCCTTATGAGCGACAAATTGGGCTAGCCTTATGTCAAGTCAAATCCAGATGCGGTTTTTTATTATTAGGATGTTTAAGGAATACACTTTATTCGGTAAAACTAAATTTAAATCAATATGTTAGGTCAGTTTTGCCAAAACCTTTACAGCCATTGTTTAATAATCCGATTGGTCAAAAGCTATTATTGCAAAAACACAAATCAAGACATAAAGAAGATTTAAAGTTTATATTAGACACCTACGATTACTTTGTGATGTTTGGCCCCCCTAATATGGAAGAATTAAAATATTTTGTTGGGAATTATAAGTTACATAAAACCCACTTGATACCGAATTCAATTCCACATGTATTATCAGAAGTGCCAACCAAAGATAAACGCATCCTATGGTTAAGTCGTTTAAGTTATAAACAAAAACGAGCTGATTTAATACTGCCGTTTTGGAAACAGGTTATGAACATACTACCGGATTGGCAATTTGATGTGGTTGGTGATGGCGACGCTTATGATGATTTAAAGCAACAAATTGAAAAAGAACAGATTCCAAGAATCACCTTGTATGGGAAACAAAAGCCAGATGCCTATTATAAACGATCCCCGATTTATATCATGACCTCTGCTTTTGAAGGTTTCCCCAATACATTGATTGAAGCCCAGTCTTATGCCAGTATTCCAGTGGTTTATGATAATTACCCCATTTGTTCCTGGGCGGTCAAAGAAGGTAAAAGTGGGGTGTTGATACCACCATTTAATGTGAAACAAATGGCAACCGAAGTGGTTACTTTAGCTAAAAATCAAGATCGACAAGAACAACTCATGAAAGCGGCATTAGAAAATGCTAGAGAATTTCAGATTGATAAAGTTGGCAAACAATGGATTGAATTTTTTAATTGTGAGTTGAATGTTTAGCAAAGCTTCAAAAAAAATAAAACAAAACCTACTCAATTTACCAGGCTGGCGAACAGACAGAAAAATTGTTGTATTTGAAAGTGATGATTGGGGGAGTATGCGTATGCCTTCTATTGAAGCCATCAATAACTTGGAACAACAAGGAATTCGGCTTAAACATTTAAAATATGCAACTTTAGATACGCTAGAGAATAAGGCTGATATTTTAGATTTACATGAAGTTTTGATGAACAACCCTAGCTCATCTCATGAATTACCAGTATTTACTACAAATATGGTGTTGGGAAATCCAGATTATTCAAAAATTGAAGTTCATAATTTTGAAGATTTTCACTGGATGAATCTGTGGGATTCCTATAAATACTTTCATGGAGAAAGTTTAAAGAAGGTCTGGCAAGATACCATTGATAAAAAAGTGTTTTTTCCACAATATCATGCTACAACTCACCTGAATCATAATTTATGGATGAGAGACCTTAAATCTAAAAGAGATAAAACAAAGAAAGCCTTTAAAGAAAAATTTTATGGTCTTGTGGATGGAACATCTTCAGTGAATCAAAAAAATTATTTGATGGAGTTCTATGCAGAAAATCCTGATGAACTTAAAGAATTGAAAATACATACTAAAAAAGGATTAGATTGTTTTGAAAATTTATTTGGTTATCGCTCTACAACCTTCGTGGCTTGTAATTATGTGATGCCTCAAGAGCTTGAATCTACATTATACGAAGCTGGCGTAAAGATGATCCAAACCCAAAGAGGACATAAACAGCCTCTACCGTTCAAAAAGAATAAAAACTTCAAAATAAACAGACATTACACTGGCCAGCAAAGTAAATCTGGAATATCTTTTAGTGTTAGAAATATTAAGTTTGAGCCTTTTGAAAAATCTGATTTAGATTGGGTTTCAAATACGATAAATGAAATTGAAATGGCATTCAAATATCGAAAACCAGCTGTGATTTCAACCCATAGAATTAACTATGTTGGCGGATTAAATTCTCAGCATAAGCAAAAGAATTTAAATCTCTTGAATGATTTGCTTAAACAAATTAATAATAAATGGCCTGAAGTGGAATATCTTAATTCGGCAGAGCTAAGTCAACTGATAAGCAATGATTAATAAAATTAAAAAGAGAATTTTAAAATCTTTAGTAGATTCTAGAATTAATAAAACTTCAAAAAAGTATCAGAGAAAAGTCAACTCTGTCAACAAATCTTTTATTGATAATTCTGTAAAGGATTCTGTTTTAAAACAAAACCTCGTTAAATGGAGTTTTGGCATCAATTCAAATCACAATACCTATTTGAAGTGGTGTCACTTTTATAATAAAAATAAAACATTAACCGACTATGTGCCCGAATCAGTATATTACGCCATAGTAGAGCCAATTTTAAATCATCAAGAGTTTAATATATCGTATTCTGATAAAAACTTTTATGAGTTGATTTACTCATCTACATATTTTCCAAAAACACTTTTCAGAGTTGTTGATGGGTTAGTTTATGATGCTAATTATAATCCCTTAAACAAAATTAAAATAAATGAAATTAGTGAGAGCGAATTAGTAATCAAGCCAAGTTTAGATTCAGGTGGAGGAAAGGATGTAAGTTTAATTCCTGTTAAGGAATTACCTATAAATGATGGAAACATTGATTTTGGCTTTTTAATGCGTCATTTTACTCATAACTTTATTGCTCAAGAAAAAATTAAACAACATTCATTTTTTAGTAATTTCAATGCATCGTCTCTAAATACTATTAGAGTTTTAACTTATAGGAGTGTTAGGGATGGTAAAATTCATTGTGTACAAAAAATATTGAAAGTGGGTGTTAAAGGTGAGTTTGTAGATAATTCTAGGGCAGGTGGCTTTAGCATTGGAATAAATGATCAAGGTTATTTAAATAATTTTGCACTTGATAAAAAAGGAAATCGATACAATAAAGTTAATTCAATATTACTTTCTGACACTCTAAAAATGCCATTTATTGAAGAACTGGAAAGATTGGCTTTAGAAATTGCATCAAAAAACATGCATTCTAAAATCCTTGGACTAGATTTATGTGTTGACGACAAAGATAATGTAAGATGTATTGAGGTTAACAATTTTGGAAACGGAATTAACTTTTATCAATTGAATAATGGCCCATTATTTGGCCATTTTAGTGATGAAGTTAATAAATATGTACATAAGAATTTAGATAAATTATACAATCGTTTTACAATTAGCTGATAAATGTTGATAATTCTTATTTGAGGTTCTGGGTGTAGAAAAATCAATTTTTAATTAAATTAATTCTTAAAATAAGCATGAAAATAAAAACAAAAAGAGTAATTAAAGGTTTTATTGGTCGCTCATATACTTCATTCTATAAAAAAATCGATCATAACAGTATCGGCAGCTAATAATTTTTTTAGTAAAAGTAATAGTAATCAACTCAAAAAATTACAAAAAGAACGTTCTTTTGAAAAAAGTATGAGCTATCTAGATTGGGATTACCATTTAAGCAATAGAAGAACAGCATTAGGTCTTTTAAAACGCATAGAATCTGTGAAAGGTAAGATAGATAATCAACTTATTAAATTATCAGATGAATATGCATTAGATGTTTTGGGCTGGAAAGGATTCGCACCATGGCTTTATGTTTATAGTGCAGTAAATCAGGAGTTTAAAGAAGGATGGATTCCTGCAAATTATTTTGGTAAAATCGTAGTACCTCAATTAAAAGGAAATTATGGAACTATTGCTGACTGTAATTCATTAACAAGTCGACTATTCAAATCATCTTTATTTCCAGATTATGTATATTATACTAATGAAGTTTGGTTTTCGCGAGAATATAAGGTGCTTAAAAAAAGTGAGGTTACCGAAATGATAAATAAAGTATCTGAAAACTTTATTTATAAAATAGATAATTCAGTTCAAGGCAAAGGAGTACATATTGTTGAAAATAATAAATTTGATATTGAAAAGTTGCAAATTCTAGGTAATGGTGTCTTACAAAAATATATAAATCAGCATTCATTTTTTAAAAGTATGATGCCAAACTCTGTTGCAACCTTAAGAGTTACCAGTGTTATTGATGATAATGGTATAGTTTCTATTAGAGCCTGTTTTCTTAGACTTGGTCGCAGTTCAGATACTCATGTGAAATCAGCTTCGCATATAAGAATTCCGGTTAATTTAACTACTGGAAAACTTGAAAAACATGGCTATTCAACAAATTTTATTCAAATTGAAAGTCATCCAGACACGAATTTTGTATTTGAAAATAAACAGATTCCGAACTTTAATGACTGTATTAGTGCAGCGCAAACTCTTCATAAAATGGTGCCTTTTACAAGATCTGTAGGGTGGGATATGATTATTGATTCGAACAATAATGTACAAGTAATGGAATGGAATGGAAGTCATCATGATATTAAATTTGGTGAAGTCACACAAGGTCCTTGTTTTTCTGATTTAGGCTGGGATAGGCTACCTAAACAGTAATTGATTGAAGAAATTAATGTTCTTAAAATTAATAAAAAAGTGGCCTGAAGTAGAGTTTATGAGTTCAGATGAAATAAATATAATAACAAAGTAGTCTATAAAATGACGAATATATTCAAATACGCCCATCATTTAGGCTTTAATAATCCTTATGTCGTTAAAGATAAACAAGAATTTGTTTTTGACACTAAGTTTGAGTCCATTATTTCTAAAATTGGTAAGACAAAAACTTTAAACCCAAAAGCATTATTGTCTTTTTTCAATAAGTTTTATTTTTTAGGTGATGATTGTGTTGTCAATGAAGTAAACCGCTCGCCATGGATGGGTGTACCAAACAAAGAAAAGACCAGTTGGGATTTTTATAATTTACCACAGCACCAAAACAAAATTAAAAACGAAGAAGATGTCGCGGAAGAACTATTCGAGTTGCTTTGTGAAGAGATTGTAAACTATGTTGGTCAAGCCAAATCAGTGGGGATATTGTTGAGTGGGGGTATGGACAGTAGAATGGCTGCAGGTTGTTTACACCATTTGATGCAAAACAACAAAATTGATGTCAATCGAGTAGTCGCTTATACTTGGGGCAATACGGATAGCCGCGACCATATCTATGCAAAACGTATAGCTAAAGATCTGGGGTGGAAATTCAAATCCTTTCAGGTTGGGGCAGAAGAGATGTGGAATAATTTTATGATTTCTGGAATCCGAGGTTGTGAGTACTCTGGGCTTCATCTGCATGCAATGCCACAAATTGCAAAGACCAATGACGTGGACGTGATGCTTGCTGGAAGTTATGGCGATAGTGTAGGAAGAGCAGAATATTCAGGCATCAAAGTTGACAATCTCAAACCAATTAGCCAAAAAATCAGAAATAAAGCGGGCTTATTAAATTCCAAAGTTTTTAATGCATCAAAGACATCTATTTTAAAAGATATAACAAAATATCACAAAATATTTAGTAGAGAAGATGCTTATCAAAAGAACGAAATAGATCAACAATTGCACTACATGCGACGCATGCTCAACCCATGTATGGAGGTGATCAATGACAAAACACCACTTTTTCAGATTTTCACGAGTCCAAAAGTGTTTGGTTACATATGGTCCTTAGACATTAGCGTTCGAAATGATAAAGTATATTATCATTTATTAAAAAAATTTACTGATAAAATTTCTAATATACCCTGGGCAAGAACAGGAAAACGTTTTATGGTGAATGATGACATTCCCGATGAGCATAAAAAAAAGCATCACAATTATACAGAAATTGTTCAGTTTGATTTGTATGACAAAATTTTTAATTATGTGATCGCAAATAAAGATCACTTATCTTATGTGAATATAGAAGCTTTTAAAGTTATTATGAAAGAAATCAAACGCTATCCCAAACATAATTTTGACTATTTGGAATTGATTTGCTGGATGGTATCATATACTAAATTTGTTTTGACTTATAAGGATGAACTTGAACCGCCTATATTGTATAATTCAAAAATTCTAGCTGAAAAAGCTAAATTAGAATACCGCCTTCTGACACGGGCTAGATCATTAAAAGATAATTTGCTAAAAACATGATTAATAAGTTATTTTTATTTTCTTTAGGGTTGTAAACGAAGAGAAGGTGAAGTTCTATTTAACAAAAATATCAAGTTTATGAAGAATAAAGTTTTTTGGTTTAAAAATAGGCTATTTAGAAATAATGCTTTTGACCTTTATCGAGAGTCATTAGCTAATGAAAATAAATCAAGAGATGAAATCATAGAAATTAATTGGACAAAAAGAAAAGAAATTGTAAGATTTTGTTTTGAGAGTATTCCGTTTTATAACAACCATTATAATAGCTTCTCTTTTCATCCTGATGATCTTAAGGAATTAAGCGATTGGAATAAAGTTCCAGTTTTAGAAAAAAAACACTTAAGGGCTCACAAAGAAAAAATACTATCTCCTAATATTTCAAAAAAATCACTTATCAATGTAACGACTGGTGGTTCAACAGGAAAACCGCTAAACACTTTTAGAGATAAACGATTTCCTGAAGAAATAATAAAGTGGCGAATGTTAAAAAGATGGTCAGCAACGCCTTCATCTGATATCCTTATGTTGTGGAGAATGACAGAGTCGTCTAAATCACTTAAAAATAGATTGATAAATGAACTGATTTGGTGGCCTACAAAGCGATTAAAAGTTGATGCTTCTAGTCTGGGTCAGAAGAAGCTAAATTTTATAGTTGAATATTTGTTTTCTGAAAAACCCGCAATAATATGGGGCTATGTGGGCTCTGTTGAGCAACTGGCTCTTCATATGGAAGCTCAAAATATTGAACTTAACTATGATCCGTTGATTTGGGTTACAGCTGCTCCTTTATCTGAGATACAGAAAAATTTAATTTGTAAAACATTAAGCAGTAAAGTGCTAAATCAATATGCTTGTAGTGAGATGCATTGGATTGCAGCAAATATTCCAAATTCCGATTATTTGTTAGTGGAAGACGACTATAGACATGTAGATATAGTTGATATAAATGGAAAAGCTTTAAAAGAAAATGTAGAAGGAGATATTTTAGTTACAGACTTAGAAAATTTTGCCTTCCCCTTAATCAGGTACAGGTTGGGAGATCGTAGTATGAAATTGAGCACATCACTTAATTCAATGCCATTTTCGAAAATAGCGCCGGTCAAAGGTCGGACTTCAGATTTGGTAAAGACACCATCCGGTATTATTATCAGTGGTGAATATTTAACAACTATTTTTGATGACTTCTCTAGTGCTATTAAACAGTTTCAAGTGGTTCAGTATAAAAATTATGAAGTTGAAATAAACTATGTGCCATTTGAAGATGATAATCAAAATATTAGTGAAATACTTAATAAAGTTGGGCGCAGGTTAGCTGCGTTGACAAAGAATGAAATTAAAATTCATTTTACAGGTAAAAAGTATATTAAGTCAGATGCTGGTAAAATAAGATTTATAAAAAGTGAACTTTAATTTTATTAGCTTGATATTAAGAGAATAAATATTCTTTTTTGAGACATATTCACAAACATTTCAACATATTTATAACTTAATTTAACCTTTCCAATACGTAGTATAATGCATCAAAAAAAATATGTATAGAAAAATAATAAATTCTAAAAAATTCACCCTAAGCAGGCGATTAATAAGACTATTTAAGTATATATATGCTTCTAAATTAGGTGTTTTAGCTTTTAAAGATAGATATAAATTAAGTGACAGGAGGGGCTTCGTTGTTAAGAACAAACTTTCAAAAGATTTTATCAAAAGTTATAAAAAAAAGTGGTCTGTTTTTGGAAAAAAAGTTGAAATTCAATCTCTTCAGCGATCACTTCAAATTTCTGGAAAAGTAGATATAAATATAGTACCTGAAGATATATTTTCTTCAGATATAGAACCTACATTAAATTCAACCTCTGGGTTGAGGTTGTTGGAGCATAAAAGTATCTATAATAAGTGGTTTGATAATAACTACTTTCCTAAAGCATACTTGCACAAAATAAATAATGTTTACTACGATGATAATTTAATTGCTATCAAAAACATCGGTGACTTTTTGAAAGATTTAAAATTACCAGAAAAAGTTGTTGTTAAAATTAGTACAGATAGCTCTGGAGGACGCGGTGTGTTTTTTGTAGATAGTTATACTATTTATGAATTATTAAAAAAGCATGAAAACATTGTAGTTCAGGAATTTATAAAACAACACGAGCATGTTTCAAGTTTATATGAACATGGAATATCTAGTATTAGAGTATGTGTGTATAGATCTGTTCAAAATGGTGATATAAATATTCTCAATACCAGCTTAAGGATGGGTAAAGACGGGTCACTAGATAATGAAACTGCAGGAGGTATTGTAAATAGCCTTAATAAAAATGGTGAGTTAAACGATTATGCAGTTGATAAATATGGAATAAAATATTTTGAACATCCAAACAGCAAGATAGTATTCAGAGGTTTTAAATTACCTTTTTTTTCAAATTTAAAGAAAGTTTCTTGTGAAATAATGAATCAAATTCCTTTCGCTAATTTAGCAAGTTTAGACCTTTGTCTAGATTCAGAAGGTAGGTGGAGAGTTATCGAAGTGAATTTAAGTTACCAGACAATAAGATTTGCACAATATGCTGGTCAATCTTTTTTTTCTGAATTCACTGATGAGGTAATTAAATATTCTCTTAAGAATCATTGGATACTTAACCCTAACAAATAATTTTTTAATTGAAAATACTAATATTAATACCGTCTGTTAAACCAGGTGGTTTAGAGAGAGTTGCTACTTTATTGGCAAATGATTTTATAAAAAGGGATTGCCAAGTTTGTATTATGTCACTAGATAACCGTAAACCTTTTTATGAAATTGATGAAGGAGTAAATCTTGTGCAACAAAAACAAATACCAACCAATAAGTATTTTAGAATAATGAAAAATTTTATTTGGTTAGTGAAAAAATTAAATATGATAAAACCAGATGTCATATTGTCATTCGGTGAACGTTATAATTCGACATTTATTTTAAGTGCCTTAACTTCTGGTAGTAGAAATATTTATGTTTCGAACAGGGCAGATCCTTATGATAATTTAAAAGGATTCATTGGTGTAATTAATCCACTGACATATTCTTTTGCAAAAAAAGTAATTCTGCAAACGACTAAAGCTAAAGATGTCCTAAAATACAAATACTATAAATCCAGCTTTATTGTTATTCCTAATCCAATACCCACTTATGATAGTTATATTAGTCAAAATGAAAGAGAAAATAAAATAATAAATGTTGGTACAATTGGTGGGAAAAAAAATCAAATTTGGTTAATAAATTATTTTAAAGAATTCGAAAATTGTTTTTCTGACTGGTGTCTTGAATTTATTGGTGAAGGTTCTAAAAGAGAAAGTCTTGAAAAGTATGTTAAGGATGCTAACCTGTTGAGTAAAATTATATTTAGAGGAAGACAAAAAAATGTGCTTGACCACTTATTGACTTCGAGTATCTTTGCTTTTACGTCCATCTCTGAAGGTTTTCCAAATGCATTAGGAGAAGCCATGGCAGCTGGTTGTGCCTGTATTGCCTATGATTGTGTGGCTGGGCCTTCAGATATGATAGACGATGAGGTGAATGGATTCCTAATTCCAGTAGGTGATCATGAACTATTTCAAGAAAAACTAAAACTTTTAATGCAAGATCAAGACCTAAGAGAAAAATTTGGAAAGAATGCTAGAGAAAAAATGAAACTGTTTGAGGCTGATATTATCGCAGATAAATTTTATAACGTATTGACTGAAAAATTATCTAAGAACTAATCTTTATGTCATAGTTCTGTACAGAGGCAAACACTTACGACACAGTGAAAAACTCAACGTCTCACCGTGCTGAAAGTTTACACCGAGCTACACCGCGAAAATACACCGTGTAACACCTTGGTATATTCAACATAGTATAAGAATCAGAAACATACCTATAACTTGAAAATAATCATCAACACCGCTCACCAGCGTTTTGGGGGTGCCATACAAGTCGCCTTATCATTCATTAATGAATGCAAAAATTTTCCTAAACATGAGTACCATGTATGGATAGGTCATGGTGTTGGCAAGTCGATTAAAACAGGCAGTTTTCCTGAAAATTTTCAGTTTTACCATTTTGATTTTGGCGTCATCAATTTCAAAACGATTAGAGCAATCCAAAATCAGTTGTCAGTCTTAGAACATCAAATCAACCCGGATGTATTGATCTCTACCTCTGGACCAACCTATTTTCATTCTAAAGCACCACAAATTATAGGCTTTAATTTACCATTATACATTTACCCAGAGTCGCCTTATGTTCAAGAGATGTCCTGGAAATCCAAGCTAAAGTTAGCTTTAAAACGAAAAGCACATTTTTATTATTTTAAGCGAGATGCTACTGCTTTCGTGACTCAAACCGTTGATGTGAATCAGCGTGTGCGTAAAGCCTTTGACACAGACCAAGTCTTTACAGTCACGAATACTGCCAGTAATTACTATAAAGATTGGGAAATGTATCCCAAACGATTGCCAGAAAAGTCAAAAGACGTATTTCGATTGATTTGCATATCCTCTTATTATCCTCATAAAAATTTGGAGTTAATTCCCGAAGTGCTAGAGGAATTAAAACAAAGAGGGATTAACAACATAGAGTTTGTATTGACATTAAAGCCTGATGATTATAATACTTACATTGGCCATCATCAACAAATTCATAATGTAGGACCAATTCCCCCGGAAGAATGTACTTCTTTATATCAGGAATGTGACGCCCTGTTTCTGCCAACTCTCGCAGAGTGTTTTTCAGCCTCATATCCGGAAGCTATGATCATGAATAAACCCATCATCACCACAGATTTAGGCTTTGCTAAAAGTATATGTGGCGAAGCAGCCTTATATTTTGAGCCAAAAGATGCAAGATCAGCAGCGGGTCAGATAGAAAAATTGATAGGGGATGCTGAGTTGCAAAAAGACTTGGTATTTAAAGGAAAAGAGCAGTTAAAAACTTTCGACAGTCCTCGGGATCGGGCGAGGAAGTATATTGAACTGTGTGAATCGTTGGTCAAAAGAACCACAGAGTAACACTGTGAAAAAACTCCGTGAAACACTGTGGTAGAACAACCCTTGAAACACCGTCAAAAACTCTGCGTCACACCGAGGTAAATAAAGCACTGTGTGACATTGTGACCAACACCAAGAAACTCCGTGGTATAAAAAAAAACATCATGCAACACAGCCACATCACCAAAGAAATACTAGACTCTGCCTATAAAGTCCATACTGCTTTAGGTCCCGGATTATTAGAGTCTGTTTATCAAGCTTGTCTAGTTTATGAATTGAAAAAGAAGAACTTGTTTATAGAAGTAGAAAAGCCACTTCCACTCATTTACGAAGAAGTCAAACTAGAAATCGGTTATCGAATTGATATTTTAGTAGAAAAGAAAGTTGTAGTGGAACTAAAAACAGTAGAAGACTTTAGAGATGTACACACCGCTCAAGTATTGACCTATTTACAATTATCAAAATGTAAGGTCGGTTTATTGCTTAATTTTTACACCAAAAGTTTAAAGCATGGAATTAAAAGATTGGTACTTTAGTTTGCACCACGAGTACCACTGAGGAATCATCGAGTCACACTGTGGTAAAACCTCACCGTGCGACACCTTGAACAAACACCGAGCAACACCGGGATAAACACCAAGAAACTCCGTGATAAAGGATATAATATTCAATACAGTAGCAGAAACACACTGTGAGACACCGTGAAAAAAACTCTGTGAAACACTGTGGTAGAACAACCCTATGGAACACCATGGTAAAGGATATAATATTCAATACAGTAGCAGAAACACACCGTGAGACACCGTGAAAAAAACTCCATGAAACACCGTGGTAAATAAACACTTAAACAATGCTAGACACTCAGCCTAGAAAGCTAGTTATACTCAATCAGGCCGCCAATTATCTGACGATTGGCTTCGCCAACGCCTTCAATCAAAAATTTGATGAAGTCGTACTCATTGCCGGATCAGTACACGTACAAGGAGAAGAACTTGATTCTGATGTTATCTGGCACAAAATCAACCAATGGCATGAAGCCCCAACCTCAAAAAAAATGCTTTCATTTTTAAAAGCACTATTCAATATGTGGTGGCTACTCATGACAAAATACCATAAACATGAGGTCTTGTTTGTCTCTGTTCCGCCTATGGGCTACCTTCTAAATCTCATTCTTCCACACCGCTTCAGCATGGTGATATGGGATGTGTATCCAGATGTATTTAAAATCACAGGTATGAAAGAATCCCACCCAGTGTATAAAGTATGGGCTTTCCTGAATAAAAAATCCTTCAAAAAAACCTACCGCTTATATACGATTAGTGAAAAAATGGCAGATCTTCTGGAGAAGTACGTTAATAGAGATAAAATTAAAATTCAGCCCATTTGGTCGATTTTTCAGGATAACCAGAAGATTGCTAAACAAGACAATAAATTTATTAAGCAACATCATTTAGAAGATAAATTTATTGTCCAATATTCAGGGAACATAGGTCTAACCCATAACGTAGAAGTTTTAGTGGATATCGCAGAATCACTTCAACACAATCCAAAGATTCTATTTCAAATTATCGGTAGAGGACCTAGAAAAAAGCATTTAGAAAAATTGGTAAAAGAAAAGGAACTCCCTAACTCTATGTTTTTGCCCTTTCAATCTGATGACATGTTCCCCTATTCACTTTCGGCAGCAGATTTAGGCGTTGTTATTTTGGATGAAAAAACGAGTAAAGGCAGTGTGCCAAGTAAATCTTATAATTTGATGAGTTATGGTATTCCTGCTTTGTATATGGCGTCTGAAGATAGCCAGTTATCAGTCTATGCTGATCGTTATGAGCACGCAAAACTATTTAGCAAAGAAAACTTAAGCGCAGTGGCAGACTGGATAGAAATGTTAAGTAAAGACAAAGAAAAGCAGCAGCAAATGTCTGGAAATGCAGTTTTAGCAGCTCAGGATTTTAAACGGGCAAATGCAGATAAATTTGTAGTTAAATATTTAAGTCAATGAAACAAACTTTGGTCAACCACATTAAGAATATTGGCGGATGGACTACAAAACGTAAATTGCTATGCTTTGCGGTAGATGATTATGGCAATGTTAGATTGCACAGTCCAGAAAGTCTAAAGAATTTACAATTTGCAGGAGTAAAGCTGAACAGCCGGTTTGATTATTATGATGCTTTAGATACCCGAGAAGACTTTGAACAATTGTACGAAGTATTAAGGAGTGTAAAAGACAAACATCAAAATCCTGCAATTTTTTCTCCTTATGCCTTATCAGCTAATATAGACTTTGATCAAGTTTTACAAGGTCAAAGCAAATATGCCTATGAGTTATTACCAGAAACCTACAAAAAACTAGAAGTTGAGAACCCAGCTTATGAAGGTGGTATGGAGATGTTACTTGAAGGAATTGCTAACCAACTCATCAAGCCACAGTTTCATGGTAGAGAACACCTTAATATCAACTTGTTTGAGTACTTGCTTAAAGAAAAACACCCGCACCTAATGGCCAATTTAGGACATCGGTCTTATGCAGGGATTCCAAAAAATATCAACCAACCAACTGTTGGTTTTACACAAGCCTTTGCTTTTTGGGAAGAAAATGAAGTAGCTAGACATGAAAAAATAATCGAAGATGGTTTAAAGTGTTTTGAACAGGTATATGGTTATAAATCAATAACTTTTACCCCTCCAGCACAACAACTCCATCCTGTGCTTTTTAAAAAAATAGAAAGTATGGGAGTTAAAGCAATTGATAAACCAAGGCAAGCAAATCGCCATTTAGGAAAGAATAAATTCAAAAAAGAAAACAATAAATTAGGGATACAAAATCATCAAGATCACGTTACAGTGGTGCGCAATGTTGTCTTTGAGCCAACAGATAATCGGGGAGTAGATTGGGTAAACTATAGCTTTAAGCAAATACAGGCTGCCTTCACACTCAATAAACCTGCAATTGTAAGCTCTCATCGTGTCAATTATTGCGGTCATATCGATCCAAATAATAGAACTAAAGGCTTAAAAGCTTTAAAAAAATTACTCCAAAAAGTAGTCCGCCAATACCCAGAAGTTGAGTTCATGTCAGTTGATGAATTAGTTAAAGAAATTCAGAGAACCTCAAACATGTAACTTGAAATCACAAATGTATAAATAAAAGCCTTAAGCTATAGGCTATAAGCATTTTGCTGTAGGCATAAAGCCTGAATATTTCAAATTTATTAGTCTATCATCTGAAATCTAGTATCCATCAATTTAATCAATAAAATGTCACTTCGAGCCTGACTTCCAAGTAAACGCAGGCAGGTGGTTTTATGGAATGAAATGGAATAAAATTGTATCCATAAGCACTTTAGTAAAGCATAAATATCCTCAAAACTGTTCATGTTGGGTTGAGTTCTCCAAATGTCAGTTCGAGTGTCCCGTCAGTTTTGTCGGGATGTATCGAGAAGTCGTTCTAACTAAACCATAAGTAGTTCTCGATAAATCTTGACTAAAATCCTACAGAATCAATGATTTTTGTTTCGATGCCAAACCAATCAAACTAACAGGAAAGACAAAAACCTGTAACTTGCAGTCTCAAATAACTATTGCGCCAGTTCATCAATACCTTAAACTAATAATGAAACGACTTCTTTATTTTGCTTACTATATCAAACAACTCAATTGGAAGTTGTTAAGAAAGTTTATGGGTTATACTAAGAAGGAGTATGGACTTTCAGAAGCTAAACAGTGGTCACTAATAATAAAAGATTCTTTAAAATATAATATCTCTATATTAGAATTTTACCAGTTTGATTTCATAAATAAAACTCACGAAGAAAAATTAAACTGGGCAGGAACTGGTTCTATGTATGAGTTTCAGTTAAAGGCTAATCCTTTGTCAGAGAGACAAATACTTGATGATAAAAGACTGTTTTATAAGTATTACAAAAAGTTCATACCAAACACTTTATACCAAATAGAAGACTTAAATGATTTTATTATAGAAGATTTACTCAATCATCATCAAAAGCTTGTTTTTAAAGAAGCTTCTGGTAAATGTGGTGCTGGTGTAGCCATTAAGAATACTGAAAAATTGAGCAAAAATAATTTTATTGCTTACATGAAGGAAAATCAATTTGATATTGTGGAAACGTATATAAATCAACACGTAGCTATTAATCAGTTGTCTCCCTCTGCTGTCAACACAATTCGTATTTTTACAAAGATAGATAAGAATAATAATTACCATGTATTAGGTTGTAGAATGCGAATTTCTGTGGATTGTGAAGTGGATAACCTCGCCGCTGGTAATTTAGCAGCACCTATTGACGAGACAACAGGAATCATTAACGGCCCTGGTATTTATTCTGACATCACCAAGTCTCCAGAAACGAATCATCCTATTACCGGTACAAAATTGCCAGGTTTTCAAATTCCAAACTGGGATAAAATTATGGAGATGGTAAAAGAAGCTAGTTTGTTGCATCCGCAGAATAAGTCTATCGGTTGGGATGTGGTGTTAACGCCAGAAGGGCCTGGTTTAATTGAAGGTAACCACGATTGGTGCAAATTAGTTTGGCAATTGCCAGTAAATAAAGGCTTAAAATATTTATTAGAAGAAAAGTAAAATGAATAAAACAACAAAAATATATATAGCAGGTCAGCGAGGAATGGTAGGGAGTGCGATTTGGCGAGCTTTGGAATATAAAGGGTATAACAATTTAATAGGAAGAACCAGTAAAGAATTAGATTTAAGAAACCAAAAGGCTGTTGAGGAGTTTTTCGCAAAAGAAAAGCCTCAGGTGGTTATCGATGCTGCAGCAAGAGTAGGTGGTATTTTGGCTAACAATGACTACCCTTACAATTTCCTGATGGAGAATCTGCAGATTCAGAATAACCTAATCGATTCGGCTTTAGAGGCAGAGGTCGAGAAATTTATATTTTTAGGTTCCTCCTGTATTTATCCTAAGCTGGCTCCTCAGCCCTTAAAAGAAGAGTATTTGTTAACGGGCTCACTAGAACCTACCAATGAGTGGTATGCCATTGCCAAAATAGCGGGAGTCAAAGCCTGTGAAGCCATTCGGAAACAATATGGAAAAGACTTTGTAAGCTTGATGCCAACCAACCTATATGGCTCTCACGACAACTTCGATTTAAAAACATCCCACGTGCTGCCAGCTATGATTCGAAAGTTTCACGAAGCAAAAGTAAAGCAACAACAAACTGGGGTCAGTGAGCCTGTCGTTCTGTGGGGTAGTGGAAGTCCGAAACGTGAATTTTTACATGTGGATGATATGGCTAAGGCGGTGGTTTTTAGTCTTGAAAATGAAATGAAAGAACACCTGTACAACGTAGGAACAGGTATTGACCTAAGTATTAAAGAATTAGCGCTTACCATTCAAAAAATCACGAATCATCAAGGCGAAATTCAATGGGATGATTCAAAACCCGATGGAACACCTCGTAAATTACTGGATGTATCTAGACTTAATCAAGCTGGATGGAAGCATCAAATTGAACTTGAAGAAGGGATAAGAAAAACATATGCTTGGTTTATGGCTAATTACCAAGTCATTAAAGAGGTCAAGATAAAATAGAAAGAATTAGTCATAGTTAAAAATACTTTCAAATTTTAGAATTCAAAGATTAAAGTACAATTTTTCGACAATTGACATTAATATTAACAAAAATGGAACAAGACACTCGTCCATGGGGCAAATACTTCGTTTTAGAAGACGCAGAAAACCATAAAGTAAAACGAATCATTGTAAAACCGGGAGGAAGACTTTCCTATCAGTACCATCGTCATCGTTCAGAAGTTTGGACGATTGTTCAAGGAGAGGCTAAAGTCACATTAAATGGTGTGGATGAGGTTTATAAAAAAGGACAAGTAGTTAAAATTCCTTTAGGTGCTAAACACCGTATAAAGAATATAACAAATGAAGACCTAGTTTTCATTGAAGTTCAATTGGGGACATACTTTGGTGAAGATGATATTGTCAGAATTGAAGATGATTATAACAGAAATTAACAAAGTAACGAGATGAAACACGCATGTACAAATTTTCTACATACAATAGAATGATTATACATGTCCCATCTGATCAATAAAAACAATAAAATAAACAGATGAAAACAGCACTTATAACAGGAATTACAGGCCAAGATGGAGCCTACTTAGCAGAACTTTTATTAGAAAAGGGCTACATGGTTCATGGCATCAAGCGTAGAGCTTCTTTGTTTAATACAGAACGAATAGACCATTTATACCAAGATCCTCACGCAGAAGATATACGCTTAAAACTACATTACGGAGACTTAACAGATTCCATGAATTTAACTCGTATAATTCAAGAGACACAACCNGATGAAATTTACAATTTAGCTGCAATGTCCCATGTTAAGGTAAGTTTTGATACACCAGAATACACAGCAAACGCAGATGGGATTGGTACTTTGAGGATACTAGAAGCAGTTCGTCTTCTAGGTATGGAGAAAAAAACAAAAATTTATCAGGCATCTACTTCTGAGTTGTATGGCTTAGTGCAAGCAGTACCCCAATCAGAGACTACTCCTTTTTATCCACGCTCCCCTTATGCTGTTGCTAAATTATATGCTTACTGGATTACAGTAAACTACAGGGAAGCTTATAACATATATGCTTGTAATGGGATTTTATTTAACCACGAGTCGCCACTTCGGGGAGAAACTTTTGTTACGCGTAAAATTACAAGAGCTGTTGCTAGAATTGCATTGGGCTTTCAAAAACAAATGTTTATGGGTAATTTAGATGCAAAACGTGATTGGGGCCATGCCAAAGACTATGTAGAAGGTATGTGGAGAATTCTTCAGCAAGATGAACCTGAAGATTTTGTACTCGCAACGGGCATCACAACAAAAGTTAGAGATTTTATCAAGATGGCTTTTGCAGAAGTGGGTATTAATATTTCATTCAAAGGTAAAGATGAGAATGAGCAAGGTTGCTTTGATGGTTTTAATGTTGAAATTTTTGAAAAGGTAACAGAAATATCTGTCAAAGAAACTAAACTGAAACAAGGAGATGTATTAGTGTCTATCGACCAAGAATACTATAGGCCAACTGAAGTGGATTTGCTTATTGGTGATGCTAGCAAAGCGAAAAACAAGTTGGGCTGGTTACCGAAATATAATTTGAATACGTTAATTCAAGAAATGGTAGCATCAGATGTTCTTTTGTTCAAAAAAGACTTAAGCCTAAAAAAAATGGGTCATAAGATTTTAAAACAAGCTGAGTAATATCAATGTATTCACTTTTTTTAAAACGTTTTATTGATTTCATAGCAGCATTACTAGGAATTTTAATCCTGAGTCCTATGTTGTTAATTGTATCAATTCTATTGATACTTCAAAACAAAGGCACACCTTTGTTTTTTCAAAGACGACCAGGCAAAGATCAAAAAGCCTTTCAAATCATCAAGTTCAAAACCATGACCGATGAAAAAGATAAAGACGGTAATTTGCTGCCAGATGTGAAACGTGTAACTAGCTTAGGNAAAGTGATCCGTAAATTTTCTATCGATGAATTNCCACAACTCATCAATGTNTTGAAAGGCGATATGAGCTTGGTAGGGCCAAGGCCATTATTGTTTAAATATATTCCGTTATTTTCTAAAACCCAATCGAGAAGACACGAAGTAAAACCAGGTATTACGGGTTGGGCTCAGGTAAATGGAAGGAATTCAATTTCTTGGGCTAAAAAATTTGAACTTGATGTGGAATATGTAGATAAACTTTCTTTTCTACTTGATTTAAAAATTATCTTACTTACCGTAAAAAAAATATTGGTTAGAGAAGGAATAAATCAAAGTGAAGCACGTCCGATGCAGCCATTTAATGGAAAAAATTAATTGATTATGAATATACTAATTACAGGTGTAGGCGGCCCAACGCCTAGAAGCTTTGCACATTCTTTAAAAACCTTTGGAAATATTTTCAAAGAAGCACATTTAATAGCAACAGATATCAACCCCTTGTCTATAGGTTTGTATCAAAGCGATTTATTTTCTCACTCCTATGTTATTCCTCGCGCAGATGCTGCTAATTATTGGGAAGTCATTGAACGCATTGTAAATGAACACAACATAGAAGTTGCAGTAATACTACCTGAATTTGAAGTTATGGCATGGAGTAAACGAGCTAAAGAAGGTCTTTTGCCTTGCAAAGTCTTTTTACCCAATCCAGACATCAATGAGATTCTCATAGATAAATCAAAAATGACCGATATTTTGCAAGACTTAGATATTGTGCCTCCCTCTGTTGCATTTGAAAGAAATGAAACCAACCACAATACTATTTTTGATAAACTGGGTCGGGATTTTTGGGTGAGAAGTTCATCTGGAACAAGCGGATTGGGGTCCTTACGTGTAGATGGTTTAGAATCTTTACACAATTGGATTGAAATTAATCCAGGGGTAAAACATTTTTTAGCAAGTAAATTTTTACCTGGAAGAAATTTAGCCTGCAAGCTTCTTTATTGGAATGGAAAATTACTTCGCTCGGCTTGTGGTGAGAGAGTAAACTACATTATGGCTAAAGTTGCACCATCTGGTATTACAGGAAATACCTCATTTGGTCGATTGATTAATGAACCTGAGCTTGTTGAAGTTGCAGTTAAAGCAATGGATCGTGTTTTTGAGCACACCAAAGCAGAAAAGCATGGGTTTTTCACTGTCGATTTTAAGGAAGATGAAACGGGAAAACCTTATATTACAGAGATAAATGTTCGTCATGTTGCATTTACACAGTGTTTTGCAGCTGCTGGTGCTAACTTTGCTGAGGATACCATCCGATTAATGACAAACGACAAATCCTTTGATAAAAAATATAAAATGTATGAATTTGAAAAAGGCACAATTTTTTTACGAGATGTTGATGAACGCCCATTATTAATTAAAGAGACAATGCTTTTAAAACAATAGCTTAGCTAATAATTTGAAAAAATCAATAATTAAACCCTCGCAAACCGCAAGGGTTTTTTAAATTATACACAAATGCCTTACTTCCTATTTAATCCCTTAAATTTAATCCTCATTGGTTTTGTCTTTGCTTATATTTTTGATAAAATCAATCGCAGAAAACGTTATGTAGTCTTATTGGTAGCATTGGTGCTTTTTAGTTTGCCGATAATCCCTAAGAAGCTTATACAGTATCGTGAGTTTAGTTTTGCACCACAACCTGAAGTGCTCGATTCGTTAGCTACTTACAATATTATTGTAATGGGTGCTGGAAAGAATGACGATAAAAGTCTGCAAGGCAATCAGCGACTTTCCCGAAATGCTACCGCAAGGTTGGTAGAAGGAGTAAAATGGATGCATCAATTACCCAATGCCCAACTCATTACATCAGGCCCACAATATGACGGGGACTTGTCCCAAGCTGAACTCATGAAACAAACTGCTATGTTGTTGGGGGTTGATGCAAAGCGCATTATAACCCAAGCAGAAGTATTCAATACGGCTAGTGAAGCCAAAGCCTATGTTGCCAATTATGGTACAGAAACTCCTATTATACTCTGTACTTCGGCAATACACATGAAACGAGCAGTGAAATGGTTTGAGTACTATGGTGTCCAGACAATTTATCCAGCTCCAGCTTACTACTACGCAGCTCACGAAGATATACAATTT
>SL_7KL_010_BRINEDRAFT_10000261_pt1 | contig 24241 bp, 17 predicted proteins | sample SodLak_010_BRINE_FD_10663 | JGI IMG/M metagenome (IMG submission 10663)
CATCGAGCCCGGGAGGATCGTTGGTCGGCATCGTGGGTGGGGTCGTCACCTGCGCTCCGATGATCGCGTGCGGACGGGAAGCCTGGCAGAGTCGACACCCCGCGGCCAACACCACGCGCCCCTCGCCCCGTGACGGTCATGGTGGCGCTAGCGTCGTCCCGTGAGTCACGACGTGCCCGACCGATCCTCGCCGCGCGGCGGCGCTCGTCCCGCTCGCCGTCGACACCGTGTCGATGCGTGGGCGACCGGCGGGGAGACCACCGACCGCCCCCCGGGGTCGACGATCGGCCGCGCCTCGCGAGCCGGAGCCCGCAAGCTGAGCGGCAGTGTCCGCTCGCTGTTCGAGACCGGCGGCGCCGGGTTCCGCAACCTCGCCGTCACCCAGGCCTTCTCGACCGCCGCTGACACCCTGGTGTCGATCGGCCTGGCGGGGACGCTGTTCTTCTCCGTGCCGACCGCCGAGGCCCGTGGCAACGTCGCCCTGTACCTGCTGCTGACCGTGGCCCCCTTCGCGGTCATCGGTCCCGTGCTCGGTCGCGTCCTGGACCGTGCACCGGCCGCAACCCGCACCACCCTGATCGTGGCCGCCCTCGGCAGGGCGGTGTTCGCTGTCGCTGCCCTCGGTCGGCTCGACAGCCTGTGGCTGTTCCCGATGGCGTTCTCACTGCTGGTCCTCTCACGGGTCCACGGCATCACCCGCAACGCACTGCTGCCCCTCGCGCTGGATGCGCCCCGCACCCTGGTTGCCGCCAACGCCCGGCTGGCGTGGATCGGTGTGCTTGCCGGCGGCCTGGCGGGGGGCATCGGCCTGCTCAGCCTGACGTGGTTCGACGCCAACGGCCCCCTTGCCCTCAGTGCGGTGGCCGCCCTGCTCGCGGCCCTCTTCGGTCGTCGGCTCCCCGAACCCGACGGTGCAGCGACACGCAGACGCGGCCAGCCACGTCGTCCCCGGCGCGTGCACCTGCCGCGGGAGGTACGGCTGGCGTTGCTGGCCACCGCCGGTGTGCGGGTCTTCAACGGCTTCCTGCTGCTGCTCCTGGCCTTCGAGCTCCAGCAGAGCGATGCCGGGATCCTGGATTTCGGCGCGCTGCTCGCATCGGCGGGTGCGGGCTACGCCGTGGCCTCCCGGCTGGTCCCACTGCTGGCACGACGGGTCCGCGAGGAGCCGATGGTCCTGGCCGCGCTGGCGCTCACCGCGGCGGCAGCGTTCTCCGCGGGGCAGTGGTTCGGCCTGCTCGCGGCCGCCGCCCTGGCCGGCGCGGCCGGGATCGCCTGGGGGTTCGCCAAGCTCGCCTTCGATGGGCTGCTGCAGGCGTCGGTGCCGGCAGGGCGCCGTGGCGTGGCGTTCACCCGGTCGGAGACGGTGTTCTCCGTGGCATGGGTCGTGGGCGCGATCCTGCCCACAGCGATCCCGATGTCCGCCGCCGTCGGCTTGGCACTGGCCGGCTTCGGGGCCCTCGCAGCACAGATCGTCTACGTCTCCGCACTGCTGGTGCCGCACGCCCGCCCACGCTCTCCCGACCTGCCTGAGGAGCGACCGACGGGTGTCGACCCACCGGGCCGGGATGCGGAGATCGATCCGGGCTGATCGCAGCCAGGGTGGTACCGGGAGGTGGATCCCGGCACCACCGTGGCCGGGGGCTACAGCACGTCCCAGACGTTGCCGCTGTCGAGCAGCTTCTCGAGCTGCCCCTGGCCGTAGCGCTCCTGCGCGGTCGCCACCTGTGCGCGCAGGTCGTCGTCGTAGACCGGACGATCGACGGCGCGGAAGATCCCGATCGGTGTGGGGCCCGTGGGGTTGAGCGCGAGACGCGACAGCGCGAACGCGGTGGTCGGCTCCTCCCGTGCGGGGTCGTGGACCACGACACGCTCGCCCGCATCCTCGGTGGGCACGATCGACATCGAGCCGTCGGATTCCGCGACGACAGCGCGTTCGCCGTTCGGACCGAAGGTGATCGGCTCACCGGCGCGCAGCCGGATCTGATTGTGGTCCTTCTTGTCCGGGTCCTTCAGCGCGGAGAAGGCACCGTCGTTGAAGATGTTGCAGTTCTGGTAGATCTCCACGAAGGAGGACCCGCGGTGCTCGTAGGCACCCCGCAGCACCTCGGTGAGGTGCTTGCGGTCGGTGTCGATGGAGCGTGCGACGTAGGTGGCTTCCACACCGAGCGCCAGCGACACCGGGTTGATCGGACGGTCCAGGGAGCCCATCGGCGTGGACTTGTGGGTGGAACCCAGAGGCGAGGTCGGCGAGTACTGGCCCTTGGTCAGGCCGTAGATCTCATTGTTGAACAGCAGGATGTTGACGTTGACGTTGCGCCGCAGGGTGTGCATGAGGTGGTTGCCACCGATCGACAACCCGTCACCGTCCCCGGTGACGATCCAGATGTCGAGATCGGGCCGGGTGATGGCCAGACCCGTCGCAAGGGTGGGNGCCCGCCCATGGATGGTGTGGAACCCGTAGGTGTCCATGTAGTACGGGAACCGCGAGGAGCAGCCGATCCCNGAGATGAACACCGTCNTCTCCGGCACCGCACCGACCTCGGCCAGCAAGGACTGCACCGTGGCCAGGATCGCGTAGTCACCGCAGCCGGGGCACCAGCGCACCTCACGGTCGGAGGTGAAGTCCTTCTTGGTCAGCTTGCGTTCGTTGGTCGTCATGCCTGCTCTCCCCAGCCGAAACGCTCGATGGCAGTGGCCAGCTCGGTGGCGGCGAAGGGCTGGCCGGTCACGCGGTCGTAGGCCTGCACATCCACCAGGGTGCGGGCCCTGAGCAGCATGGCCAGCTGCCCCATGTTGTTCTCCGGACAGACCACGGTGCGGTACCTGGTGAGGACCTCGTCGAGGTCGGGGTGCAGGGGCGCGAGGTGGCGCAGGTGCACCCGCGCCACCGACCTGCCCTGGAGCCGGAGCTGGTGACAGGCCGCCTGGATCGGCCCCTGGGTGGAGCCCCAACCGACGACCAGGACCTCCGCATCACCGTCCGGGTCTTCCACCTCCAGCGGTGGCAGCTGTGCACCGATGCGCTCGAGGCGAGCGTGGCGCATCTCGGTCATGGCGTGGTGGTTGGCGGGGTCGTAGGAGATGTGCCCCGTCTCCTCCTCCTTCTCGATGCCACCGAGGCGGTGCTCCAGGCCCGGCGTTCCGGGCAGTGCCCAGGGGCGCGCCAGGGTCTGCTCATCGCGCAGGAAGGGCACGAAGGTGCCGTCCTCGCGGTTCGGTTCGGTGGTGAAGGCGAAACACGCCGACAGGTCCGGCAGCGCAGCCACGTCCGGCAGCATCCACGGCTCCGCGGAGTTGGCGAGGTAGCCATCGGACAGCACCACCACGGGGGTGCGGTAGGTCAGCGCGATACGGGCGGCCTCCAGGGCCACGTGGAAACAGTCCGCCGGCGAGGATGCCGCCAGCACGGGCAGTGGCGCCTCACCGTTGCGGCCGTAGAGCACCTGGAACAGATCCGACTGCTCGGTCTTGGTCGGCAGCCCCGTGGACGGCCCGCCGCGCTGCACGTTGACGATCAGCATCGGCAGCTCGGTGATGGTGGCCAGACCCATCGCCTCGCCCTTCAGGGCGATACCGGGTCCCGACGACGCGGTCACCGCGAGCGCACCACCGAAGGCCGCGCCGATCACCGAACCGATGGCCGCGATCTCATCCTCGGCCTGGTAGGTCGCGACGCCGAAGTGCTTGAGCTTGGCGAGCTCGTGGAGGATGTCCGATGCCGGGGTGATCGGGTAGGAGCCGTAGAACAGGGGCAGTTCGCTGCGCACGCTGGCAGCGACCAGGCCATAGGCCATCGCCTGGTTGCCGGTGATGTTGCGGTAGCGCCCCGGCTTGAGCTTGGCGGCCTTGACCTCGTAGGTGAAGGCGAAGGCCTCCGTGGTGTCGCCGTAGTTCCAGCCGGCGCGCAGCACCGTGACGTTGGCATCGGCGATCGCGGGCTTGGAAGCGAACTTGCTCTCCAGCCACTCCTCGGTCTCATCCACGGGGCGGTGGTACATCCAGGAGACCAGCCCGAGCGCCAGCATGTTCTTGCAGCGCTCGGCCTCCTTCTTGTTCAGCTCACCACGCTCGATGTGGCCCTCGAGCGCCCGCAAGGTCAGATCCGTGATCGGGACCTCGTGGAGCTGGTAGTCGGTGAGGGTCTCGTCCTCGAGCGGCGACACCTCGTAGCCGGCCTTCTGCAGGTTGCGCTCGGTGAAGGCATCGGTGTTGATGATCACGATCCCGCCGGGCTTGAGCGCGCTGAGGTGCTTGTGCAGCGCTGCCGGGTTCATCGCCACCAGCACATCGGGTGCATCGCCCGGGGTGTGGATGTCCTGGTCGGAGAAGTGCAGCTGGAAGGAGCTGACCCCCGCGAGTGTGCCGGCAGGCGCCCGGATCTCCGCGGGGAAGTCCGGCAGGGTCGCCAGGTCATTGCCCGCCAGTGCCGTCTGGGTCGTGAAGCGGTCGCCGGTGAGCTGCATGCCGTCACCGGAGTCCCCGGCGAACCTCACGACCGCGTTGGAGAGCTGGATCCGCTCCGGCTCTGCTGTGCTGGTGTCGGTCATCGCCGCTCCTGCCGGTCACCCACGTCGTTCATCTCCTCCCGCGCAGCTGTGCGCGGCGTCCTCGACGGCGTCGTGCCCAGCCTGCAGACGGGGTCACCCCGGCGCCGTCGTCATCGATGCCGAACCTACCGTCCACATCTCACGGTGTCGCATTCCCGCGGCACGCGCACGCATCCCGATCGCGGACAGCCACGACAGCGCACGACCACTTCCCTGCGCTGTGCCACCGACCGGTACGACCCACGGGGGTCCACGACGCGGGACTCAGCCGCAGACGCGGCGCAGCAGCGGGTAGGGGTTGATGGCGCGCCCACCACCGGGGTGGTGCTCGAAGTGGACGTGCTCTGCCCCGGCGACGGCGTTGCCCGTCGAGCCGTTGGTTCCCACCTGCTGGCCCGCAGAGACCCGGGCGCCGTTGGCCACCGTGTGGCTGTCGAGGTGGAGGTACCAGAAGTGGTCACCGTTGTCGGCGCGCAGGATGGCCCACAGCCCGGCGCTGGGACCGGGGCGTTGGATGCTCCACACCCCGCTGGTGATGGCCCGCACCGGGATGCCCCGCGGGCCCATCAGGTCGGTACCGCGATGGGCACGACCACCGGAACGGGCGTGCCCCCAGGAGTCGATGAAGGAGCGGGGGTGGTCCAGGGGGCAGGCCATCCCGGAGCCGGAGGTCGAAGCCGGCGCCGAGGTGGTGGAGCCGCTGGCAGACCCGGAGGTACTCGAACCGGAGCTGCTACTGGCGGCGGCCTCCTGCCGCTCACGCTCGAGGCGTTCCTCGCGCTCACGCTCGAGGCGTTCACGCTCGAGCCGTGCCTGCTCGGCCTGGAGCTCCTCCTCGAGTTCGGTGACCTGGCTACCCAGGGCCGCGTAGCTGGCCTGCAGCTCATCGCGTGCGGCGGCCTGCTCATCCCGCGCGACATNGAGGGTGCCCTGTTGGTCCTCCAGGCGCTCCTCCGCAGCAGCAAGTCGGGCCCGGGCCGCGGCGAGGTCCTCGGTACGGGCACGATCCGCGGCGACCGCTCGCTGGACCGTCTCCGCCCTGGTCAGCGCTGCCTGCGGATCCTCACTGGCAAGGAAGACCGTGAGTGGATCGACNCCTGAGCCGTGCTTGAACACCGCCCGCAGCCGGTCGGTGACGAGCTCGTCGAGCTCGTCGAGGTCGCCGCGCAGGGCCTCCACGTCGGCTGCGAGGTCCTCACGCTCCGTGTCGAGGGTCGCGATCCGGGCCACCAGCTCCTCGTAGGTGCGGGTCGCCTGGTCGATGCGGTCCTGGACCCCACTGCGCTCCTCGCGCGCATCGGCGATCTCGGACTCGATCCGCTCGAGATCGTTGGCCAACACGCGCTCACCCCCGGCCATCACGACCGTGATCGCGGCACCGACGATGAGCGCGATGACCGCGCGGGAGCGAAGAGATCGGACGAACACGGTTGACCTGACAGCTGCGACGTCGGGTACACGGTGGGGAGCGCGGAGGAGCGTAGCCGGGGCAGGGGCCAGCAGGGCCGTGACCACCCTTCGGGACAGTGGCCGCAGCGCGGCGCACGCACGGCTACCGGGGCCTGCCCACCCTCCCCCCCCCGGGGGCTGGCGGGGGGAGGTCGAACCCGGCAGCGTGCGGGCGTACCTGCGCTCAGGTGGCCTTCGAACCGGCGGTCTCCGCCGAGGCCACACGGTCCATCTCGGTCTTCGGTGCGATCCGCCAGAAGTGCTCCGCGGTCGCGGTCCAGTCCGAGAGCAGGCGACGTGCCCGGACGGAACCGGTCACCGTCGCATGCTCCTCGACCAGTGCCCGGACGCCCTCGAGCTGGCTGCCGTCAGGACGTCGCGCTTCGACCAGTTGCCGGTTGACCCGCGCCAGGACCTCGCCGCGGGGGTCGTAGACGATGCACGCTCCCCCGCTCATCCCGGCACCGATGTTGTGGCCGGTGGGGCCCAGCACGATGACGGTGCCGCCGGTCATGTACTCACAGGCGTGGTCACCGGTGCCCTCGACCACGGCCGTGGCACCGGAGTTGCGCACCGCGAAGCGTTCACCGGCACGCCCCGCGACGAAGAGCTGACCGCCGGTGGCGCCGTAGAGGACGGTGTTGCCCACCAGCACCGGATCGCCGGCGTCGTCCTCAGGGGCGCGGATCACGATGCGACCACCGCCGAGGCCCTTGCCGACGTAGTCGTTGGCCTCGCCGTCGAGGACCAGCTCGACCCCCCGGCTGGTGAAGGCACCGAAGGACTGACCCGCGGATCCGGTGAAGCGCAGCCGCGCCAGGCCCGGTGGGTCCTCCTCCCCGAACTCGAGCCCGACGGCCCCACCGATGCGGGCACCGATCGTGCGGTCGGCGTTGGAGATGGGGTAGGTGAACTCGGTGATGCCGCCGAGGAAGATGGTCTCCAGCGCGTCGGCGAACACCCGGTCGCCCAGCTCGCTGCGGGGATCCTGGATCGCGACGCGACCGGTGAACCGCCGATCGCCGATGCCCGGGTCGACGAGCAGCGGCGTGACGTCGATGCGTTGGGCCTTGCCGGCGAGGTCCGCCTTGCGCTCCAGCAGATCGACGCGCCCGATCACCTCGTCGAGCGACCGGTACCCCAGTTCTGCCAGCAGCCCACGGACCTCATCGGCGACCATGGTGAGGTAGGCGGCCACCATCTCCGGGGTTCCCGCGAACTTGTCGCGCAGGTCCCGACGCTGGGTTGCGATCCCCACGGGACAGGTATCACGGTGGCACGCGCGTGCCATGATGCACCCCTCGGCGAACAGCGCCGCGGTGCCGAAGGAGTACTCGTCCGCGCCCAGCAGGGCGGCAAGCAGGACATCGTGACCGGTCTTGAAACCGCCATCCACACGCAGCTTCACGCGCCCGCGGAGACGGTTCTCACGCAGACGACGCTGCACCTCGGCCAGCCCGAGTTCCCAGGGCAGCCCGGCGTGCTGGATCGAGGACAGCGGTGACGCACCCGTCCCGCCATCGTTGCCGGAGATGTGGATCGAGTCGGCCAGGGCCTTGACCACACCTGCGGCGATGGTGCCGATCCCGGCCTCGGCCACCAGCTTGACATCGACCTCGGCCTCGGGGTTGACCTGCTTGAGATCGAAGATCAGCTGGGCGAGATCCTCGATCGAGTAGATGTCGTGGTGCGGCGGCGGGCTGATCAGGGTCACCCCCGGGGTGGTGTGCCGCAGCCGGGCGATCTCCTCGGTCACCTTGTGACCGGGGATCTGACCGCCCTCGCCTGGCTTGGAGCCCTGGGCGATCTTGATCTGCAGCAGGTGTGCGTTGGCCAGGTACTCCGGGGTGACCCCGAAGCGTCCCGACGCCACCTGCTTCATCCGGCAGTCCAGGTCGAGGCCGCTCCAGCGGGTGCGGAAGCGGGCAGGGTCCTCACCGCCCTCACCGGAGTTGGCGCGGCCGCCGATCATGTTCAGGGCTGCCGCAAGGGTCTCGTGGGCTTCGGCCGACAGCGCACCGTGGGACATCGCGCCGGTGGAGAACCGCGCGGTGATCGCCTCGACGGGCTCCACCTCCTCCAGGGGCACGGGCGCTGCGGTGCCGATGGGGGCGAGGAAGTCCCGTGGGTAGGCCGGTGGGCGGGAACGCACGGTGCGGCTGAAGTGGGCGTAGAGGTCGGTGCGACCCTGGTCAGCGGCGGTGCGCAGCAGGGCTGCGGTGGTGCCGTCCACCTCGGTGCCGACACCCGCACCGTCGAGCCGGAAGGGAGCCGTCGATGCGGCGCGTCCGAGCCCCAGGCTGTCGTGGAGGGCATCGACCACCGGCTTGGACATGTCGTGGTACTCACCGCCCTTGCGCCACTTGATGATGCCCGGGCTGCTCAGGCTCGGCAGCGTCACCTCCCCCTCCGCACCCGGTGCGGGGAAGGCGTCGGCATGCTGGGCCAGCACCTCCGCGCCGAGGTCGGTCAGGGTCAGCCCGCCCAGCGTCGAGGTGGTCCCCGTGAAACAGGTGTCGATCACGTCCTGGCCGAGGCCCAGGCACTCGAAGATCTGCGCCGATCGGTAGCTGTCGAGGACGCTGATCCCCATCTTCGACATGATCTTCAGGACGCCGTCCTCCAGGGCGTTGCGGTAGCGCTCCTGCGCGATCGATGCGGAGGGGTTGTCGCCACCGATGCGGCCCTCGTCCGCGAGGTCGGCGATCGTCTGCAGCACCAGACGCGGCACGATGGCGTCGGCGCCGTAGCCGAGCAGTGTGGCGGCGTCGTGGGTCTCACGGGCCTCGTCGGTCTCTGCGACCAGCGAGGTGGCGGTCCGCAGGTTGGCAGCCAGGAGGCGCTGGTGGACCGCGCCGACGGCCAGCAGGATCGGGATACGCACCCGCTCGGCGTTGACGCCGACGTCGGAGACCACCACCACACCGGCGCCGGCACGGACGTGGGCGACCGCTTCCTCACCCAGCCGTGCCAGGGCACCGGCCAGGCCCTCCGGGCCGTCATCGACCGCGAAGGTGGCATCCACGGCCTGCACGGCGAAGGGCAGGTCGGGCGACAGCACGATGCGCTGCAGTCCCTGCGGATACAGGAAGAACGAGCCGAGTTCCAGCAACCGGGCCGCCGCAGGGGTCTCGGTGAGGATGGAGGCACGCGGGCCGAGCAACGTGCGCAGGCTCATGACCTCCGACTCACGGTAGTGGTCGATGGGCGGGTTGGTCACCTGCGCGAACCGCTGCTTGAGGAAGTGCGAGACGGGTCGGCGCACGTGGCTGAGCGCCTCGATCGGGGTGTCGTCACCCATCGAGGAGGTGGTCTCCCTGCCCTGCGTGGCCATCGGCCGGAGGATGGAGATGATCTCCTCCTTGGTGATGCCGAAGGCCAGCTGGCGCTGGAGCAGGTCGTCCGGCACACCCTCCACCGGCTGCCCGGCCCCCACCGGTGTGAGGTGTTCCGCCAGCCAGCTGCCGTAGGGAGCCCTCGCCCCGAGCCGCAGCTTGATCTCCCGGTCCTCCTGCAGACCGCCCTCGGCCGGGTCGACGCAGAGCATCTGGCCGGGACCGAGTCGCTCGCGCCGGACCCGGCCGTGATGGTCGGGGTGGTCGGTCGGTAGCGTGATCGTGACCGCACCCACCTCGGAGGAGGCGACGACGGTGCCGTCCTCGCACACGTGGTAGCGCAGAGGACGCAGCCCGTTACGGTCGAGGCCGGCGGCCACCCGCGTGCCGTCGGTGAAGATCAGGCCGGCAGGCCCGTCCCAGGGCTCCACGAGACAGGAGTGGAAGCGGTAGAAGTCCCGTACCGCGGGTTCGAGGTCGCGGGCGCCCTCCCACACCTGTGGAACCAGCATGGCCTGCGCGTGCCGCAGGTCGCGACCGCCGAGCACCAGCAGTTCCAGGGCGGCGTCGAGCTTGGCCGAGTCGGACTGGTCGTGGTCGATCACCGGCGGCAGCAGCTCAGGAGCCGCCCAGTCCACCCCGTCGACCGACAGGTGGCCGGGGACGAACTGTCCCTCCCGGGCGCGCATCAGGTTGAGGTTGCCGTCGATGGTGTTGATCTCACCGTTGTGGCACAGGGTCCGGAAGGGCTGTGCCCGCTCCCACGACGGTGCGGTGTTGGTGGAGAAGCGCGAGTGGAAGATGGCCAGGGCTGAGGCGTAGCGCTCGTCACGCAGATCGGGGTAGAAGGCATCGAGCTGGTCCGCGTCGGCCATCGCCTTGTAGGTGACCGTGAGGAAGGAGCAGCTGGCGGCGTAGAAGCGCACGCCCTGCGCTTCGCAGGCCTTCCGGGCACGCCGTCGGACGCGGTAGGCGGCCCGCTCCGCCTCGCGGTCGTCCGCGTCCCGGGGACGCAGCATGATGGCCTGGACCAGCGCTGGCTGTGCCGACAGGGCGATAGTGCCGATCGCCTCCGGGACCGTGGGCACGTCACGGAAGCCGACCAGCTCCACACCTTCCTCGGTGCAGGCAGCGGCGAAGGCGTCACGGGCGCGCTGTCGGACCTGTGCGGCCGCCGGGTCGTCACCCTGCTGCAGGAACAGCATCGCGATCCCGGTGGCCTGCGGGTCGGCCTCGCGACCATCGAGCTCGCGGACCCACTCCGCCACCAGGTCACGGGGGATCTGGGTGAGGATGCCGGCACCATCACCGGATCGTGCGTCGGCGGCGACAGCGCCCCGGTGACGGACCCCGCACAGGCCGCTGAGCGCCATCTGGACGATGCTGCGGCGGGGTTGGCCGTCGATCTGGGCGACGAACCCGATCCCGCAGGCGTCACGCTCTGCGGCGGGGTCGAACCCCACGGTCGATGGGCGGGGCGTCGCCAACGTCTGCGCGTACTCGGTCACCACGGACCTCCGGCGGCTCAGGGTCGCACCGAGGATGCTCGGCGGACCGGGACGGGTCGCGCGGCGGCGGTAGCGAGCCAGCCGCGCTGTACGGATCACGGCCGGACGCACCAACGGCGCCCGTGGATCCTGTCATCTGGAACGGATCGGGAGCGCCGTTGCTCGCCTGCGACGGTACCGGCAGGACGAGCCAGGTGCCCATGTCGCCGCGATCGCGGCCCCCCGGCGACGACATCGGGTCTTCCTCTGACCACGCTCAGCTGCTACAACCACCTGTACACGCGACCGAGACGGTCCGGACGGCCTTCGGTGCCGCGATCGGTGACGCGTGCACGATCAGGGGGGATCGCGGTCCATACCCAGCGGCACACGAGGTCACGGTGAGTGAGCCGAACCCGGCGTTGCCACGTCGCCGTCGCGACGACCTGGATCAGGCGCTCGCGATGGCGGCCCTCGATGCAGCCGATGCGATGGTGGTCATCACCGACACCGACGGGGTGATCCGCCACGTCAACCGCGCCTTCACGGAGATCACGGGCTACGGCTACGACGAAGCCGTGGGCGGGACCCCGCGGGTGCTCAGCTCCGGCCAGCACGACCGGTCCTTCTACGCCCGCCTGTGGGAGACCGTCCTGTCGGGCGGTACCTGGGAAGGTGAGGTGATCAACCGTCGTAAGGACGGCGGGCTCTACACCGACCGGATGACGATCTCCCCGGTCCACGACGCGGCAGGCCGGGTCAGCCACTTCATCGCCGTCAAGCGCGACGTGTCGGCACGGGTCAACGATCTGCTCGCCGCCTCGCCCTACGGCGTGCTCCACCTCGGCGCGGATGCTGGCCTGGTCTACGCCAACCAGCGTGCCTGCACCCTGCTGGGCAACGACTTCGAGGACCTGCTCGGCGCTGGCTGGCGTGCGACCTTCGCCCCGCAGGATCAACGCTGGCTGACCACGGTCGTCACCGAGCTCAGTGGCGACCAACACGCCACGGCCACCAACGAGTTGGTACGGGTCCTGCGGGTCGGCGACCGGCACCTGCGCGCCCACGTCGGCGAGTTGCGCCCCGGGGAGGACACGGTGCTCGGCTGCGTGGTGGCGTTGGAGGATGTCACGACCGAGGTCGAGGCCACGGCGGCGCTGCGTGACCGGGAACTGTTCGCACGGACGGTGATCGACACCATCGACAGCCCCACAGCCGTGGTCGACGGCACCGGCCTCATCGTGCACACCAACCCGGCATGGCAGGATGGCCCCCCCGGTGACCCGTTGTTCGGCGCGAGCGTGGGCACCGAACTGCTGGCCTGGCGGCCGACACCAGGCCAGGACGACGAGGCGGCCGCACACTCGACGGCCAGGGTGGTCGCCGCACTCCGCGAGGCGCTCACCTCCCCCCGTGACAAGGCCCGCGTCGTCGAGCACCGCAGCCCCGGCTCCAGGGCCCGCTGGTGGCAACTGCGGATCAGCAACCTCCCCGTCAAGGCCGGCGGCGCCGTGCTGAGCGCCTCGGACGTCACGGCGATGCGCCAGGCCCAGCAGCGCAGCGCCGTGGATGCGGTGACCGATCCGCTGACCGGGTTGCAGAACCGGCGCGGGCTCGACGACACCCTGGAACGGTGCCGCCACCGCGTGCCCTTCAGCCTGCTGTTCCTCGACCTGGACCGCTTCAAACCCATCAACGACAGCTACGGCCACGCTGCGGGGGACGAGTTGCTGCGCACGGTTGCGGAACGTCTCACCGCGCAGATCCGCGACGACGACGTCGCCATCCGCTTCGGTGGCGACGAGTTCGCCATCGCCCTGCCCGAGACCAGCGCAACCGACGCCCAGGTGGTGGCCCAGCGACTCGAGCGGGCCCTGGAGGTCCCGGTACGCCTCGACCCGGAGGTTACGGTGACCATCGGCGCGAGCATCGGCACCGTCACCGCGGTCGAGCCCCCGGCCATCGAGTCGCTGCTCAACGCCGCCGACGATGCCATGTACGTGCGCAAACGCGAACGGCGGGCACAACGGGCCCAACAGGCCGAGCAGGCCCAACAGGCCGCACAGGCGGAACAGGCGGAACAGGCCGAGCAGACAGAACAGGCCGCCCACGCCGAACCGGTCCAGCAGGCCGAACGCGCGGCCAGTTGAGCGGAGCGGGCGTCACCTAGGCTGCCGGTGATGATCCCGGAGGGGCAGGAGGCAGCCGTGGGTGTCGAGCTGGAGCGCGACGCGGCAGGTGTCGCGACCCTGACCATCGACGATCCGGACCGTCGCAACGCCATGACGGCGCAGATGGGTCGGGAGCTGGCCCTGCGATGCCAGGAGCTGGCCGAGGACGAGGACCTACGGGTGGTGGTGCTGACGGGTACACCGCCCGCCTTCTCCGCCGGCGGCGACCTGGACATGCTCGAGGATCTCGCACGGCGCGCACGCGAGGAGGAACTGGACGCGACCGCCATCATGCGCAGCTTCTACGACCGGTTCCTCAGCATCGGCCGGCTCCCGGTGCCGGTGATCGCAGCGGTGAACGGCCACGCCGTCGGCGCCGGGCTGTGCGTGGCCCTGGCCGCCGATCTGCGGATCCTGTCCGAGGAGGCCAAGGTCGGGCTCAACTTCGCACAGCTGGGCCTCCACCCGGGGATGGGCGGCACCTGGTTCCTCCCCCGCCTGCTGGGCACGGAGCGCGCCGCCGCGTGGCTGTACACCGGCGCACTGTTCGATGGCGCCACCGCTGCGGCGCAGGGCCTCGCCCTCGAAGCCGTCCCGGCGCAGGACGTGCTGCCGCGCGCACACGAGCTCGCGGCCCGGATCGCCGCAGCCTCGCCGGTGGTGGTACGGCAGCTCAAGCGCTCACTGCGGCTCAGCCCCCAACTCGACCTGACCTCGGTGCTGGAGGTCGAGGCTGCCGCCCAGGCGACCAGTTACGGGTCGAAGGATCTCCAGGAAGGACTGTCGGCGGCCCGCGCCCGGCGGCCTCCGGCGTTCCCGGGCCGTTGAGCAGCCCCGGTCAACCGCCGTTCCACGCCGCAGAGAGCCGCACGCGGGCACCCACCCGCAGGATGCCGCCCTCGTAGATCCGCGCTGCCAGCACGGTCAACACCGCGGCGGTGGCCAGGGTGCCGGCAGCGGCCAGCACCACCTCCCACCAGGCCGGCTCCGCCAGGGCCTGGCGCACCAGCATCGCGAAGGGCGCACTGAAGGGCACGAAGGAGGCCGCCACCGCCCACGTGGAGGTCGGCGCGTTGACCGCTGCGAACCCGGCGGCGTACCCACCGATCATCAACACGTTGGCCGGGGTGAGCACGGCCTGCGCCTCCTCGGGGCGCGAGACCAGCGCCCCGAGTCCGGCAGCCATCACCGCGTAGAGGGCGTAGCCGGCGACGAACCAGCCGGCCACGGCCACACCCAGCACACCGACCCCTGGCGGGATCACCTCGCCCAAGGTCACCAGGAGGACCGCGATGGGTGGACCGAACAGCACCACGGTCTGCCCGAGCCCGACGACGCCCAGTCCGAGCAGCTTTCCCGTCATGAGCCACCGCACGGGGACCGCCGCCACGAGCAGCTCGACCACGCGGCTGCCCTTCTCCTCGATCACCCCGTTGATGATCATCGAGGCGTACATGAGCAGCACGGCGAAGAGGAACACCACGCCGAGGTTGGCGATGACCACCCGCGCGAAGCGCTCGGCCGGGTCGCCCTGACCGACCGCCTCGACCGGCAGCGCCGGTCGCGCCAGCACCGCGCCCACGCGGTCGGGATCGGCCGGGAACAGCGCAGCCACCGCCAGGGCCTCCGCTGCACGACCGGCCACCGCCTGACCGGTCGGCAGCAACCCGTCACCGGGGGCGACCAACACCCGCTCCCCCGGCTCGACCACGGCGAGGACACCGTCCTTCTCCGCCGTGAGCGCAGCCTCCGCGGCGGTACGGTCAGCGATCGGCACCGTCTCCACGGCGCCGAAGGTCGCCTCGAGCGCCGCGAGCTCCTCCCCGGTCAGGGACCCGAGCACCCCCAGCCGTACCGGCTCCTGCCCGACGGCGGCGCTGCCGTCCCCGGGCCCGTCGGGCTCGAACACCCCCAGCACGCTCGGGAGGGCTGCCATAGTGGTCAGCAGCACGGCGAGCACCAGGGTCGTGCCCACGAACAGCTTCGAGCGCAGGCGCTGGCGGACCTCACGGGTGGCGATGAGCAGGATCGTGCGGAGGGCCATCACGAGGGTTCCCGTCGTGCCACGGCGTCACGGAACAGCTCCGCGAGCCGTGGCTGCTCGAGGCGGACCTCCACCAGCCGACCATCGGTGCGCGCCAGATCGATGACCGCGCCGGGATCCGTGCCCGGAGCAAGGGCCACGGTGACGGTCCCGTTGCTGCTGGTCAGCAGGTGGGCACCGGGTGGCAGGGATCCGACCCAGGCCGTCGATCCGTCGGTGGCCACCCGCAGACGCCGGTCACCGCCGCGTCGCAGCTCGGCGACGTCACCGCGGAGCGCGACCCTGCCCTCGCTGACCACCGCCACGGTGCGACACAGGTCCTCGACCAGGTCGAGTTGGTGGCTCGAGAAGACCACGGCCACACCGGCATCAGCGCGCTCCCTGAGCACGTCGCTCATCACGTCCACCGCCAGAGGATCGAGGCCGGAGAAGGGCTCGTCGAGCACCAGCACCTCCGGCGCGTGCACCAGCGCCGCCGCGAGCTGCACGCGCTGCTGGTTGCCGAGGGAGAGCTCTTCGACGGCACTGTCGGCGCGGTCACCGAGCCCGAGCCGGTCGATCCACCACCGTGCCTGCTGCTGCGCCCACCCGGCGCTGCGACCGTGGAGGCGGGCGAGGTAGCTGAGCTGCTCCTGCACCCGCATACGGGGGTAGAGCCCCCGCTCTTCCGGCATGTACCCGATGCGATGCCGGACCTCGAGATCGACCGTGCGTCCCCGCCAGGTCACCCGCCCCTCGTCGGGAGTGGTGACGCCAACAGCACAGCGCATCGCCGTGGTCTTGCCCGCACCGTTGGGTCCGACGAAGCCGCACAGCTCGCCCGGCGCCACGCGGAGCTCGAGGCCGTCGAGGGCGGTGACGCTGCCGAAACGGCGCCGCAAGGCGTGCAGCACCAGCATGCCGACCTCCCTGGCTCGTCGCTGATCGGTGGCGCCGGGGCAGGGTAGGTCGCACCTCGACGACGGCTCTGCCGGGACCGAGCCGCAACGTGCAGCCGACCGGGTGCAGCCGACCGGGTGCAGCTATCCGGGTTCAGCTGACCGCGGCGAGCTCTCGGGCCAGCAGGCCGCGGGCGATGACCTTGAGCGCGAGGACCTCGTCGGTGCCCTCGAAGATGGACAGCACACGGGCATCCACGAACAGGCGGCTGACCTCGTACTCCTCGGCGTAGCCGTACCCGCCGTGGAGTTGCTGCGCCTCGCGCGTGACCCACTCAGCGCTGCGACAGGCCACCTGCTTGATCTGGCTGGCGGTCAGCCCGGCCTGCGACTCGCCACGCGCCAACTCCCTGGCCACCTGGACCGACAGCGCCCGGCAGGCGGCCAGCGTCGCGGCCATCCGTGCGATGCGCACCCGCGTCAGCTCGAAACCGGCGATCGGCTGGTCGAAGACCTTGCGCTCACGGCTGTAGGTCACGGCCTGCTCGAGCGCCGCCTGCATCACGCCCTGCGCCCGTGCCGCCGTCTGCAGCCGGGCGTTGGCGAAGGCCTGCATCTGGAGGTAGAAGCCGCGACCGAGTCCGTCCTGCTCACCGATGAGCGCATCGGCGGGGACCCGCCAACCGTCGAGGGATACCTCGAAGGAGTGCATGCCGCGGTAGCCCAGCGTCGGGATCGCGCGCGCCTCCATACGGCCACCGCCGGTGCCGCCCACCTCGCCGTCGGGACCCTGCTCGAACAGGAAGTGATGCCCGCTGGCGGCCGGCTTGTCCACCACGAACAGGCTCAGCCCCTTGTGGCCGAGCGAGCGGTCCGGATCGGTGCGCGCGAGCACCAGCAGGTACTCCGCGCGACCGGCGAAGGTGCACCAGGTCTTGACCCCGTCGAGCACCCAGTCGTCCCCGTCGCGGCGCGCCATGGTCTTGACCCCGGCCACGTCCGAGCCGTAGTCGGGCTCGGTCACGGCGACGGCGCACATCTTCTCACCCGAGGCGATGGCCGGCAGCCACCTCGCCTTCTGTGCCTCGGTGCCGCCCTTGAGGATGGCGGTCCCGATGATCTCCGGCCGGGTGATCAGCGACCCGGCGACACCCAGCGAGCCCCGTGACAGCTCCTCGGTGACCAGCACCATGTTCAGCAGCTCATCCTCACCACCGGTGGCGAAGCCGCCGTGCTCCTCCGGGATCGACAGCGCGAAGCAGCCGAGCTCCGCCAGCCCGGTGATGATGTCCTCCGGGATGTCCTCGTCGGCGCGGTGCACCTGCTCGGCGACCGGCACGACCTTGTCCTCGGCGAACCGGCGGAAGGTCTGGCGGACCATCTCCAGATCCTCGTCGAGGTGGCGGGGACCTGCCTCACCGCTGGCGAGCACCGCATCCCCGACCGCGTGGAGCAGCGTCGCGTCCCGGCCGGCGGTGAGCGCCGCAGCCACCCCGGCCAGGGGGTCACGCTCGAACCCGAAGGCAGCTTCCCGGCCGGTGATACGCGCCTGCAGATCCGCAGCGACATCTGCGGCCGCGACCAGGGCGAGACGTGCCTGGAGCTGGTCGGGATCCCCGAGATCGGCCAGTGCGCGTGCCGCCGCCAGGCTCGAGGACACCGAGGCGAGGTCGTAGGCCACGGCCTGGTGGTCGTCGAGACGGGCGCCGTCGATCCGACCGTCGACGGTGCAGTGGTCGGCGAGCCGACGGCTGGCCACCTGCAGCAGACCATCGACGGCGGCGATCAGGTCACGGGCGTGTGTGAGCTCGGTCACGACGCGTCTCCCTCCCGGCGGGCACGACCCTGGTGATCGCGCGCATGCGGGTCCGCGCAAGCGTGCCAGCCAGCCGGCCAACCGACCAAGCTGGCAGGGGCGGGGCACCTCGCGTGCACGCGACGACCGACCCCGCCACGGCTGGGACTCAGGCGCGCTCGCGGGCCACCACCGCAGCCCCGATCGCACCCCCCTCGTCCCCCAGGGCGGCCCGCACCAGCCGGAGCTTCGGGGGCTGTAGGAACAGCAGCGGCGCCATCGCCGCCTCGAGGTCCGCCCGGAACCGCTCCCCGAGCTTGTCCGCGAGGCCACCCCCGAGCACCACCACCTCGAGGTCGAGCAGGTTCACCGCGCTGGCGATCCCCGCGGCCAGGGCCTCGACGGCCTCACCGAGCAGTACGGTGACGAGCTCATCGCCCTCCTCCAGTGCAGCCCGGAACACCCCCGAGGTGATGCGGTCCTTGCCCTTCTCCTCTGCGATGGCGAACAGGCGCGTGGGGCGGCCGCCGGCGTTGGCGCGCTCCGCGGCCATCTCCATGGCACGCCGGCCGGCGTAGGCCTCGACGCAGCCACGGCGGCCGCAGCCACACATCGCGCCTCCCTGGCGCACGATCATGTGCCCGAACTCTCCCGCTCCGCCGTAACTGCCCTCGTAGGGCTCGCCGTCGAGCACCAGTCCCCCACCGACCCCGGTGCCGGCGAACACGGTCAGCGATGCGCTGGCGCCCTGGGCCGCGCCGAGCCGCTGTTCGCCGATCGCCGCCGCGGTGACGTCGTTGACCACCGAGACCGGGGCCCCGACGGACTCGCCCAGCGCGGTTGCCAGGGGAACGCGTTCACGCAGCCCGCGGACGTTGGGTCCCCCATCGATCGTGCCCTCGGTGACGATGCCCGGTGCACCGACCCCGACCGCATCGAGGTCTCCCAGGGACAGGCCGGCGTCCTCCGCGGCCTTCTTCGCGGCCTTGCGCAGCTCACCGATCAGCTCCGAGACGCCGCCGTCGGTGGGTGTGGACCGCTTGGTCGAACCGACCACCTCCTCGCCCTCGAGCACCACGGCGTAGATGTTGGTCCCACCCAGGTCCAGTCCAGCGGTCGGCACGGTGCACTCCCTCGACGTGTGGCCGCAGAGCCTAACCCCGCCGACCACCACGGGGACGGACAGCGACCAGCACCAACCCGAGCACGAGGCAGGCGGCACCGGTCCACGACCATGCGTCCAGCCGCTCGCCGACCAGCACGACGGCCAGCAGGGCGGCGGCCAGGGGCTCGGCGAGGGTCAGGGTCGTCACCGTTGGCGCGTCGAGTCCGGCCAGGCCCCGGGCGAACAGCACGTAGCCGACAGCCGTGGCGGCCACCACCAGCCACAGCGCCGTCACGGCTCCGGAGGTGCTGCCCAGCCACGCCAGGTCGCCCAGGACCAGGGCCGGTGAGAGCAGGATGCCGGCGCCTGCGAAGGTCAGGGCAACGGTGCTCGCCCCGTCGGCACCGGCAGCCAGGGCCCGCCCGCTGACCGTGGTGTAGGTGCCGTAGGCGGTGCCTGCAACCAGCCCCGCCAGGATGCCCAGGGGGCCGGGATCCTGGCCGGCGCCGCTGGCCCCCCCGCCGAGCAGCAGCAGGCCGGCGCCCACCACCGTGGCGATGGTGGCCAACGCCCAGCGCAGACCGGGTGAGCGGCCACCGAGGGCAGCCAGCAGCCCGGCGACCATCGGCGCGCTGCCGATCGCGACCAGGGTGCCGAGGGCGACACCGACGGAGCGCACGGCGGTGAGGTAGCCGAGCTGGAACACGCTGATGGCGGCTGCAGCACCCAGCAGCGCCCAGGGAGCCCGCCCCACGGCAAGCGCCACGCGGGGGCCGCGGCCGGCGGCCAGCAGCACACCGACCAACAGCAGCCCACCGCCGAGGCTGCGGACGGCAGCGACGGTGGCCGGGGCCGCTGTCGGGGCGCCCAGTTCCTGGGCCGTACCGATGGTGCCCCACAGCACCGCTGCGGCGAGGGCAGCGAGGACGGCGCTGCGTGGCTGGTCGGCCACGGTCGCCTCAGACCGCACCGAGGGCCGTGCGTGCGCGCGCCAGCGCGTCGTCGTCGAGTTCCGCGCTGGACACGCTGACACGGTCCACCAAGCCGCCGTAGCGCTGAGCGACAGCGGCGCCGACCTCGTCAGGCTCCGCGACCACCGCGAAGGTCTCCAGGACCTCGGTCGGGATCATGGCGGGCATCTCGTCCCAGCGGTTCTCCAGGGACGCGTTGTGCAGCCGTGTGTGCACCTCACCCCAGCCGTGCAGCTCCAGCACCCCACGGTAGGCCGGGGTCGACCCGTAGAAGGCGAGCTGGCCACGGACCACCGCCTCGCTCGCGGCCCGTTGCTGCTCCGAGCGGCCGCTGACCACGAACACGGGCATGACCACCTCGAGGTCAGCGCGGGACCGACCCGCCGCCTGCGCGCCCTCGGCCAGGTTCGGCAGGGTCACCTCCTCCAGGTACCGCGCGGTGGTGAAGCCGTGGGCCAGCAACCCATCCGCCACCTCACCGGTCACACGGGTCATCAGCGGCCCAACAGCGGCGAGCCACACCGCAGGGTCCCCATGCCCGTGCTCCTCAGGCGTGAAGAAGGGGGTCATGAGGGTGTGGCGATAGAACTCACCGCGGAAGCTGAGGCGTGCCCCGGTGCGCCAGGTGTCCCAGATCGCCCGTAGCGCGAGGACGTACTCGCGCATCCGGGCCGCCGGCTTGGACCACTCGGTGGAGAATCGCTTCTCGATGTGGGGCTTGATCTGCGAGCCCAGACCGAGGACGAACCGCCCGGCGGTGAGCGCCTGCAGGTCGTGGGCTGCGTAGGCGGTGTGCATCGGGCTGCGCGGGAAGGCGACGGCGATCGCCGTGCCGACCTGCATCGAGCCCGACACCTGACCGGCCACAGCCGCCGCCAGGAAGGGGTCGTGCACGGTCTCGGACACGAACCAGCCGTCGAAGCCGCGATCCCGGGCACGTTCGACCACACCAGCCGTCTCCGACAGCGGATGGCCGTAGGTCATCTCATCGAGCTTCATCGCAGCTCCTCGGTGCGGGCTGGTCGGCGACACCGGCCGCCTGGGCGGGTCACGGCTGGACCTGTGCGGGATCGATGTTGGCCAGGCGTACCTGCCCACGGGCGATCTGGGCACCGTCACCGCTACGGGTCAGGACCACCAGCCAGAGCTGCTGGCTCCGGCCGACGTGGATCGGGGTCGCCACGGCGTCGACCCGGCCCTGGCGGTGACTGCGCAGGAAGTCGGTCGCGTTGCTCACACCCACGACGAAGCGGCCCGAGCCCGCGACCTTGAGCGCCGCCGACACCGAGGCGAGCGACTCGACCACCGCGCACCACACGCCGCCGTGCACGATGCCGTAGGGCTGGCGGTGGCGGTCGTCGATCTCGATGTGGGCGTGGGTCGCATCGCGGCTGATCCGGTCCCACACCAGCCCGAGGGTCCGGGTCCCGAAGCCGTCCTGCTCGAAGGCGAACATCCCCTGGAGCTCCGCGGCCTCGACGGTGGCACCAGCCTCGATCCGTGCCCGCAGCGCGGCCATGGCCTCCTGCCCCTCACCCGGTCCCTGGCTCACCCTGGCCTCCTGTCGCCCAACCTGCCACCTCGCCGTTGCGGCTGCACGGTAGTGAGGCCGGGCACGCAGGTGGGTACCAGCTCGGCTGCTGTGCCACCGTCGCGCTCGGGGTCCCAGCTCGACGCGCGACCTGGCCTATGGTCACATCACCTCACCGGACCCACCTCACCGGACCCACCTCACCGGACCCACCTCACCGGACCCACCTCACTGGACCCACCTCACCGGACCCACCTCACCGCCAGGAGCCAGCACCATGGCCGAACGCCCCGACATCAAGCCCAAGAGCCGCGACGTCACCGATGGTTACGAGCGGGCCCCGGCACGCGCGATGCTGCGCGCCATCGGCATGGGGGACGAGGACTGGTCGAAGCCGCAGATCGGCATCGCGTCCTCGTGGAACGAGGTCACGCCCTGCAACCTGCCCCTCGACCGCCTCGCCAAGCACGCCAAGGAGGGGGTGCGCGAGGCCGGTGGGTTCCCCATCGAGTTCAACACCATCGCGGTCTCCGACGGCATCGCCATGGGCCACGAGGGCATGCGGGCCTCCCTGGTCTCCCGTGAGGTCATCGCCGACTCGGTGGAGACGGTGATGCACGCCGAGCGGCTCGACGGCATGGTCACCTTCGCCGGGTGCGACAAGTCCCTGCCGGGGATGGTGATGGCCGCCGTCCGCCTCGACGTCGCCAACGTCTTCCTCTACGGCGGCTCGATCGAGCCCGGCCGGCACGCCGGTCGCGACATCACCATCCAGGACGTCTTCGAGGCCGTCGGTGCACGCGGTCGTGATGCGATCGACGACGAGGAGCTGCTGGCCATCGAACGTGCCGCCTGTCCGACCGAGGGGTCCTGCGGTGGGATGTTCACCGCCAACACCATGGCCTCGGCGATCGAGGCGATGGGCCTGGCCCTGCCAGGGTCCTCGACGGCCCCCGCGACCGACGCCCGCCGGGACGAGTACGCCCGGCGCTCCGGCGCTGCGGTGGTCCACCTGCTCGAGCGGGGACTGACCGCCCGCGACATCGTCACCCGCAAGGCCCTCGAGAACGCCATCGCGGTGGTCATGGCCGTGGGCGGCTCGACCAACGCCGTCCTGCACCTGATGGCGATCGCCCGTGAGGCCGAGGTGGAGCTCGAGCTCGAGGACTTCGACGCGATCGGGCGTCGGGTCCCCCACATCGCGGACACCAAGCCTGGCGGCCGCTACGTCATGAACGATCTCGACCGCATCGGCGGGGTCCCCGTGGTGCTGCGGGAGCTGCTCGAGGCCGGCCACCTGCACGGCGATGCCATGACCGTCACCGGACGCACGATGGCCGAGGAACTCGCTGACATCGATGCCCCCCGGCCCGACGGTGAGGTCGTCCACCCACTGACCGATCCGATCCACGACTCGGGCGGGCTCGCGATCCTGCGGGGATCGCTGGCGCCCGAAGGCGCGGTGGTCAAGGTCGCCGGCCTGACCGCGGACCAGATGACCTTCGAGGGACCTGCACGGGTCTTCGACGGTGAGCAGGGCGCCATGGAGGCGGTACTCACGGGGCAGATCGTGGACGGTGACGTCATCGTCATCCGCTACGAGGGCCCGAAGGGTGGGCCCGGGATGCGCGAGATGCTGGCCGTCACCTCCGCGGTGAAGGGCGCCGGCCTCGGCAGCACCGTGGCGCTGCTGACCGATGGCCGGTTCTCAGGGGCAACGCACGGTTTCTCCATCGGCCACGTCGCCCCGGAAGCCACCGACGGTGGCCCCATCGCCCTGGTACGTGACGGGGACACGATCCGCATCGACGTGCACGCGCGCACCATGGATCTGCTGGTGGACGAGGCGGAGCTCGCCGCACGTCGCGCGGTCTGGGAGCCGCTCCCGCCGCGCTATACCCGCGGCGTGCTCGCGAAGTACGCCCGCACCGTGAGCTCCGCCGCCGTGGGTGCGACCACCTCGGTGTGAGGCCTGCCGGGTAGCCTGCCCGGCAGGCGTGGTAGCCCGACAGCGCACGATGCGGCGCTGGGAACGGGCCGAACGCAGTCGCCGAGCACAGTGAGGTGAGGGTGCAGTTCGAGGAACTGCGGTTCGTGTGCCAGGAGGCCGCCGACGACCTGGTCCGGTCCAGAGGACGACCCCTGCCGGCGACGGTGGTCCTGCCGGGTGCCCACCGCACCCGGCTCGTCACCCTGCCCGAACTCCCCGACCAGGATGAGGCACGGCACGCGGTCCTGGCACAACTCGCGCAGGACCTGATCACCGCGGAGGCGATCCCCTGCTGGGGCTTCGTGGCGGAAGCCGAGGTCGGAGAGGCCGACGCAGCCCTGGTGGTCTACGGCGCCCGGCGACATGCACCACACCTCACCGCCTCGCGGTTCACCGAGGAAGGTGCCCTCGCCGGCTTCGTCGCCGAGGAGGAGCTCGATCCCACCGCGCTCCCCTTCCTCCACCCGCTCCAGCACGCCGTCGACGCCCTGCCCGGTGTCGGCGACGTCTTCAGCGACTTCGACCCCAAACGGGACGGGCAGGGCGGACTACCGATCGTGCCCTGACCGGCGGCTCAGGATCGCAGCCCCCTGAGCGGTCCGAAGAGGTCGGCGGCAACGGTGCCCTCCCGGCGCGCCTGACGGACGGCTGCGCGGCAGCGGATCTCCTCGACCTCACCGTTGGTGCCCCGGACCGCGCCGATCAGCTCGCGGCACGCCAGGCACTGGTCGAGGGTGACGTCGCGCTGCTGGCGCTCACACGCCACCATGCCGAAGCTGTCCACCAACCGGCGATCCACCCGGCGTACGAGCGTGGCCATGGGGCACCTCCCCCGGTGCGTCGCACGACATGTGCCGCCTTCGGCACGACACGTGCACCGTGACGACATGTGCACCGTTCGGCTGCCCAGTCCAACGCCTGGCAACGGTCTGCGCTAG